>Ga0070741_10008118_pt1 | contig 21264 bp, 16 predicted proteins | sample Coa_R1_4_FD_66440 | JGI IMG/M metagenome (GOLD analysis project Ga0070741, IMG submission 66440) | Surface soil microbial communities from Centralia Pennsylvania, which are recovering from an underground coalmine fire - Coalmine... | ecosystem: Environmental > Terrestrial > Soil > Unclassified ...
TGAAGACCTCTCGGCCCTGAGGCGTGAATGGTTTGCGCAGCTCGTCGAGGAGTCGATGCGCGATCTTTGCCGCGTCGTGGTAGTGGTTGAGATCGGTGATCAGGACGCAAAACTCATCGCCATCGAGTCGCGCGACGCTCTCGCTACTCCCCGGCTGCTCGGGTGTTTCGATGATGTCGCAATTACGCAAGATCATGACGACCCGATGCGCGGCAGCAAGCAGAACGTCGTTGCCCACGCCGTGCCCCAGCGTGTCGTTGATCCGCTTGAACTGGTCGAGATCGAGTGTCAGCACGCACAACTGGCGATGATGGCGCTTGGCCGCCGCTAAAGCCTTAGCCAGGTGTTCCATGAAAAACTGTCGGTTGGGGAGTCCAGTAGAGCCGTCGTAATGAGCCAGGTAGCGAATACGCTGCTCGGCTTCCTTGAGCTCGGTGACGTCCTGGATCGTCCCGCTGATGCGGATGACCGTTCCTGCCGCGTCCAGATTGCCCATCGCTTGCATTTGGACGTATCGCATGCTGCCATCCGGGCGAACGATTCTTACCGTTTGCGCAGGAAACTGACCGAGCTTGATTAACTCCTTGAATGCCGCGCTAACGGTCTCGCGGTCTGCCTCACGGACACAATGGAGGAACAAGTCGAGGTTCGGTTCAACATTTTGAGGGTCGAGTCCCAGAATGCGATATGTTTCCGCCGACCAGTAGTTGTCACTTTGCTGCAAATCGCACTCCCAACCGCCGAGTTGCGCGATGCGCTGCGCATTTTCAAGGCTGGCTTGGTGCTTGGCCACATCTTGCAACGCTCGGCTGGCGCGGAGGACATAGCGCACGCGATGCCCAAGAATTCCCCAGTTGATCGGCTTGCTGATGAAGTCGGTCGCGCCCAGCTCGTAAGCGTGATCAATGGACTCCGTATCGTCCAGCCCCGTCAGCATGACGATCGGCACCATCGCACCCTCCGGCATGCCGCGCAACCGTTTGCAAGCGGCATAGCCATCCAGCTGCGGCATCACGACATCGAGCAGGATAATATCGGGGCGGTGTGTGCGGAAGGCGTGTAGCGCTTCGTTCCCGTCCCTTGCCTCCTGGCAGAGGAATCCAACCTTCTCGAGCGTCTGCCTGATCAATAGCCTCATCATCGCGTCGTCATCGACGACAAGGGCGCTCGGCACGCCGAGAGATGATTCGCTCATTCTTGGGACTTGCGAACCAAAGCCTTAGGATTTGCGAACTAAGGCGCTCAGCGCTTTGCACACGGCCTTGTACTCGGCTTCGACGTCGTCCGCGGTGGGAAGCGCTCCGCTCAAATTTCCCGTTCGGGCCGCTACTTCCAGCTTGAGGCATATCTCCGCGAGTCGAGTGCCACCGAGGTTTGCGCTGCTCGACTTGAGTGTGTGCGCCGCCGTGCGCACGAGGGCGGTGTCGTTGGCGCGAAGCCCGGCGCGCACCTGCTGCACCAGCGGTGCGCCCGATTCGACGAACAGGTCGATGACTTGCGCGAGGAGGGCATCGGATCCGTCGCCGATGGCGCGGATCATGTCGAGCGGAGCAGGGTCGAGCTGAGCAAGTACCTCAGCCCCGGTGGTTTCCGCAACACTATCCATCATTCGAACTCCCCTTGGTCATCATCATTCGACTCCCCATACGACGGATGACTACCCAGAACGGCGCGTTTGTCTGCTCGCCGAAGCCCGCGATTCTACTTCAGGCTCGATTGCTCTCGAGCCTCTGGCAGGCTTCGACGCATCGCTTCGATGTTGGCCAGGCGGATTTTCCCGCCCGGTAGCCCGGCCGCTTGGACTGCAGCTCAGGTTCAAGCTGCTGCCGGGCAACGCGGTCGAGTGCCCGGTAGAACCGGCGAGGGGTTGGGGATTTATCGGTTAGCCAGGGTTGCCGCTTTAACGTAGATCGAGCGGGTCGATGGCCGGGGAGCCGCGCAGAGCGGCGCGAGGGGTGATCAAACGAGGGCAGCCGCGGGGCGCGGCGCAAGCACTTGAGCGAGGTAACCGCCAGTCACGCTTGCAGGATTGGCGCTTACGGCCTCCGGCGTACCTTCGGCCACGATACGCCCACCGTGTTCACCGCCACCTGGTCCGAGATCGACGACCCAGTCGGCGCTTTTAATGACGTCGAGATTGTGTTCGATCACGAGCACAGTGTTTCCGCGATCACGGAGCTGTTTCAGAACCTTGAGCAGCAGCGCAATATCGTGAAAATGCAAACCGCTGGTGGGCTCGTCGAGAATATAGAGCGTCTTCCCGGTATCCCGCTTGGACAATTCGAGGGCAAGCTTGACGCGTTGCGCTTCGCCTCCCGACAACGTGATCGCACTCTGACCTAAGGTGATGTAACCGAGCCCGACATCCAAAAGGGTTTCCAGCTTGCGAGCGATGGCCGGTACCGCCGAGAAAAATGACAATGCCTGTTCTACCGTTAACCGAAGGACTTCGTGGATATTCTTGCCCTTGTACTGAACCTCCAGGGTTTCGCGGTTGTAGCGCCGCCCGTGACACACGTCACACGGCACATAAACATCGGGCAGGAAATGCATCTCGACTCTGAGCACGCCGTCGCCCTGGCATGCCTCGCAGCGGCCCCCCTTCACATTGAACGAGAATCGGCCCGGTCCGTAACCGCGTTCCCGGGCGAGCGGAACGCCGGCGAACAGCTCACGGATGGGAGTGAACAAACCGGTGTAGGTGGCAGGGTTGGATCGAGGGGTGCGTCCGATAGGCGCTTGATCGACGTTGACCACCTTGTCGAGGAGCTCAACGCCTTCAACTGCCGTATACGGTGCGGGCTCGACCGCGCTGTCATATAGGCTGCGGGCCAGAATCGGATGTAGGGTGTCGCTGACCAAAGTCGACTTACCCGAGCCGGACACGCCTGTCACGCAAGTGATCAACCCGAGCGGAACACTCAGCGTGACGCTCTGGAGATTATTGCCGCAGGCGCCGATCAGCCGCAGCCAGCGTTCCGGATCGGGAGCCGCGCGCGACGCCAGCGCCGAAACGATCCGCGCTCCAGACAGATACTGCCCAGTCAACGACGCGGGGTTGCGGACCACCTCGTTCAGGCGTCCGGCGGCGACCACTCGCCCACCGTGCTCGCCCGCTCCCGGGCCCATGTCGACGAGAAAGTCGGCGGCTTGCATCGCTTCTTGATCGTGTTCGACAACGATCACCGAGTTGCCGAGGTCGCGCAACCGGCGCAAGGTCGATAGCAGACGGTGGTTGTCGCGCTGATGCAGTCCGATCGACGGCTCGTCGAGCACATACATGACTCCCGTCAGCCCGGAACCGATCTGACTTGCCAGGCGAATGCGCTGAGATTCGCCACCGGAGAGTGTTGCCGCTGAGCGATCGAGGCTCAAATAGTCGAGGCCAACGTCGTTGAGGAAGCGCAGGCGCTCCACGATTTCGCGCATGATCCGGTCTGCCACGATGCCTTTGGCACCGCTCAATTCAAGTCCATCCAGGGTGGAGAGCGCCTGCCAGAGCGGCATCCGACTCAAGCTATGGATGGAATGCCCGGCAACGAAAACGTGGCGCGCTTCACGTCGTAACCGTGTGCCCAGACACTCGGGGCACGACGCCGTGGTGAAGTACTTGCCGAGCTCCTCTCGCACGACTTGCGAATTGGTTTCTTTGTAACGCCGCTGCAGATTGGGGAGGATGCCTTCGAACGAATGGGTTCGCACCTGTCGGTTGCCGTGCTCGCCCGTGTACATGAACGCAATCTTCTCCCGCCCCGAGCCGTGCATCACGATCTCGCGCACATGCTCGGGCAGCGACTCGAACGGCTGCTCCAGATCGAAGCCGTAGTGATTCGCTAGGTCGTGCAGAAGTTGGAAGTAAAACGGGTTACGTCGATCCCAGCCTTTGATCGCCCCGGATGCGAGCGAAAGTTGAGGGAACGCAACGACGCGCTTGGCATCCAAGAACGTGACCTCGCCGATGCCGTCGCAGCGCGGACAAGCACCGGCGGGGTTGTTGAACGAGAATAGCCGGGGCTCGAGTTCCGGCAAAGCGTAGCCACAAACTGGGCAGGCGAAGCGTGCGGAGAAGACGTGTTCTCGGCCACTGTCCATTTCGACGGCGACGGCCCGGCCCTCTGAATGACGTAACGCGGTTTCGAACGATTCCGCCAGCCGCTGCCTGGCATCGGGACGCACTTTGAGCCGGTCGATCACGACCTCGATCGTGTGCTTACGGTGCTTGGCCAACTTCGGTGTGCCGTCCAGGTCGAGCACAGTGCCGTCGATGCGTACTCGAACAAAACCCTGCGCGCGAAGATCTTCGATCAGGTCGTGCTGCTCGCCTTTGCGGCCGCTCACCAGCGGCGAGAGGATCATCACCCGCGCGTCCTGCGGCAGCGTCAGCACGTGATCGACCATTTGCGACACGCTTTGCGCGCTCAACGTCACTCCGTGGTCCGGGCAACGCGGATCGCCGGCACGGGCGAAGAGCAGGCGGAGATAGTCGTAGATTTCGGTCACTGTTCCGACCGTCGAGCGGGGGTTGTGACTGGTCGCTTTTTGTTCTATCGCGATTGCCGGCGACAGACCTTCGATGAGATCGACGTCCGGCTTTTCCATGAGCTGGAGAAACTGACGCGCGTAGGCAGACAACGACTCGACGTAGCGGCGCTGGCCCTCGGCATACAGCGTATCGAACGCCAGCGACGATTTTCCGGAGCCAGACAGTCCAGTGATCACCACCAACCTGTTGCGCGGGATGTCGAGATCGATACTCTTGAGGTTGTGAGTGCGCGCGCCGCGAATGCGGATCGAGTCCATGCGCCGATTACCAAGCGCTAAGGCGGAAGGGCAAACTGATAATATAGCGTACTGCCACTCGCATTCCCAACTTACTTCCCCAAGATCGAGTATGTCGCAAAGCCATCGCATGAGCGCGGCTGAGTTGCGCGCCAGTGTCGGCTTGGCCGGCATCTTCGGGTTGCGCATGCTCGGCATGTTCATCATCCTGCCTGTGTTTGCGCTGTACGCAGAACACCTCCCGGGCGGGCAGAACCACACGCTGGTCGGCTTGGCTCTTGGCGCTTATGGCCTCACCCAGGCCGTCCTGCAGGTCCCGTTCGGCTGGATGTCGGACCGCTGGGGCCGCAAACGCACGATCTATCTCGGACTCATCGTCTTCGCGCTGGGCAGCTTCATTGCCGCTTACGCGCAGGACATCTACATTGTGATTCTGGGAAGAGTCGTGCAAGGGGCAGGCGCAATATCGGCAGCGGTCATTGCACTCACGGCGGACCTCACGCGAGAGGACCAGCGAACGAAGGCGATGGCAATCATCGGGATAACCATCGGGACTACCTTCGGGCTGTCTATGATCGCCGGCCCCGTTCTGGCTCGTGCCATCGCCGTTCCGGGGATCTTTGCGATGACCGGGATACTTGCTCTGCTTGCCCTGGCGGTCGTGAAATTCATCGTGCCCGAACCAGGCGCGAACGCGCACCCAGTCCCAGCAGCGCCATCGCGCTTTTCGGCGATCCTCCGACACCCCGATCTGTTGCGACTAAATGTCGGCATTTTCGTCTTGCACGCCGTGCTCATGGCGCTATTCGTCGTCGTTCCATTTGGTTTACGCGACGCAGGGCTTCCCGCCGCCAACCATTGGCAGGTATATTTACCTGTCATGGTCGGCTCGGTATTGTTGATGGCACCCCCGATGATCGTTTCGGAGCGGCGTGGGGAGCAGAAGCTTGCCTTCATCGCTTCGATCGCGTTGCTATTTGTCGCGCAGCTGATGCTTGCTTTGCTGTTCAAGTCATTGTTCGGGCTCGTCGTTGCGCTGCTCGTGTTCTTCACCAGTTTCAACTTCCTGGAGGCGAGCTTGCCAGCGTTGATCTCGCGGGTCGCACCGGCAGATGCGAAAGGTACAGCCGTGGGCGTGTACAGCAGCGTTCAGTTTCTCGGCACCTTCGCCGGTGCGGCTGTCGGAGGTGCAGTATCGGAGCATTCTAGTGCCACCTCGGTCTTCATCGTCTGTGCGGTTCTGACGCTGGTCTGGCTCGGTGCTTCGATTGGAATGCGCGTGCCGAGCAAGCTGCGCACGCGCACGTACACGGTTCCGGCGATCAGCGAGCAGCAGGCTCAAGGGCTATCGCGCGAGCTGCTCCGCGTTCCCGGCGTACGCGAAGCAATGGTGTTGGTCAGCGAAGGCGTGGCTCGCCTCACGGTGGATAGTGCGCGGTTCGACGAGCAAGATGTGTTGCGGCTCATTTCGGGAGAGGTCAGGTAAATGGCATCGGTCAACAAGGTCATCATCATTGGCAATCTTGGGCGTGATCCGGAAGTTCGCTATCTGCCAAGCGGCGAAGCCGTCGCCAACTTCAGCGTGGCGACCACTGAAAAGTGGAAGGACAAGGCGGGCGAAATGCAGGAGCAGACCGAGTGGCATCGCGTCTCCTTCTTCGGGCGGCAAGCGGAGATCTGCGGTGAGTATCTGAGAAAGGGCAGCTCCGTATACGTGGAGGGCCGTTTGCAGACGCGCAAGTGGACCGACAAAGACGGCAACGAGCGCACCACCACGGAGATTCGCGGCGATCGCATGCAAATGCTCGGATCGCGAGGCGGCAGCGGCACCGCCGAGATGCGTGAGCCTGACTACGGGGCAGCGGAAAGTGCGCCCGCGCGCAAGCCGGCCGCTGCCCCGAGCGGTAAGAAGCCGAGCAGCTTCGACGACCTAGACGACGACATCCCGTTCTAAACGCGTTCGGTGGCGTCGCGCGGCAGACGGGTTTGGTGTCGCAAGTGATGGCCAAGTTGCTCGCCTGTGCTGCTCGCTTGATGGTTCGACAGCGCACCATATGGGCTGGCCAGTGCCGATCACAGAGCCACTTGCCTGTGCCGAGTTATCTCGAAGCCCACACAACGACCTCGAAGGAGGCAGGCATTGCCTATGAAGCTCTACGAACTGCAGCCCCGTAGCGGCTTGGACAGCTTGGTCGAGACCGAGCGTCCGGCCCCGCATGCTGGCCCCGGCGAGGTCGTCGTCGCGGTGAAGGCGTGCTCGCTCAACTATCGCGATCTCTTGGTCGCCAAAGGCGCTTACGGTAGCCCACCTCCGCTCGGGCGTATTCCGCTTTCCGACGGGGCTGGTGAAGTGGTCGAGACCGGGCCAGGAGTGACCAGAGTGAAACGAGGCGACCGCGTGGCGGGTTGCTTCATGCAAGGCTGGACAGCAGGGGAGATCACGGCGGCGGCCGCAGCCACGGCGCTAGGCGGCGCGATCGACGGCATGCTCGCCGAGCGCGTCGTGTTGAACGAATACGGCGTCGTCACGATTCCCTCGCACTTGTCCTACGAGCAGGCGGCGACGTTGCCCTGCGCCGCAGTCACGGCGTGGAATGGGCTGGTGCGTCAGGCGCGCGTGAAGGCCGGTGACGTGGTGGTGTTGCAAGGAACGGGCGGTGTCTCGCTGTTCGCTTTACAGTTTGCGAAGCTGCACGGTGCGCGCTGCATCATCACTTCGAGCAGCGACGAGAAGCTTGCTTTTGCCCAACAGATGGGCGCGGACGAGACCGTTAACTACGCGCGGCGCCTCGACTGGGAGCGAGCCGTCCTCGAGCTGACAGGTGGGCGCGGTGCTGACGTCATCGTCGAGGTAGGCGGTGCTGGAACGCTCGAAAGATCCTTGAGCGCGGTGCGTTTCGGCGGAACCATCGCGTTGATAGGTGTGTTGACGGGCACTGCCGGCCCCATTCCGACCGCGGCCATTTTGCGCCGGCACCTGCGTGTGCAAGGCATCTACGTTGGCTCGCGGGAGATGTTCGAGGAGATGAATCGGGCGATTGAACTGCATCGGTTGATTCCTCAAATCGATCGCATCTTCGAGTTCCACCAAGCACGGGCGGCGTACGAGCACCTCGCCAGCGCGCGGCACGTCGGGAAAATCGTCATTCGCGTCTAACGCGGTCCACCTTTTCCCTTCTCCGGCAGTGGTTTGTTGCACCCACAAAGTGTGGCACCATAGCCTGTTCTGATGCGCTCCAGTGGCTGCTGGAGACGGCGACGGATGAGGTGAGCATGGCGCTCAAGACGGTTGCACTGGACGACAAATACACGCTGCAAAGCGGACGGATCTACATCACCGGCACGCAGGCGCTCGTGCGCCTGCCGATGATGCAACACGTGCGCGACAAGGCGGCTGGGTTGAACACCGCGGGGTACATCAGCGGCTATCGCGGCTCGCCGCTGGGTGGCTTCGATCAGCAGTTGTGGGCGGCCAAGAAACTGCTCGCCGAACACCACATCGTCTTCAACCCCGGCGTCAACGAAGACCTCGCCGCGACCGCATGCTGGGGCACGCAGCAGCTCGGCTTCCACGGTGAGCCGAACTACGACGGTGTGTTCGCGATCTGGTACGGGAAAGGTCCCGGCGTCGATCGCACTGGAGATGCATTCAGGCATGGCAATCTCGCGGGGACGCATCCCCGTGGCGGTGTGCTCGCCTTAATGGGAGACGATCACACGTGCGAATCGTCGACCACCGCGCATCAGAGCGAGTACGCGATGGTCGACGCGATGATGCCGGTGCTCAACCCAGCCGGGGTGCAGGAGCTGCTCGACTACGGGCTTTATGGGTGGGCGTTGTCGCGCTACGCCGGCGTGTGGGTGGGGTTGAAGTGCATGAAGGATGTGATCGACGCCTCCGGCTCGGTCGAGGTCAGCGCGGAGCGCGTGCGCATCGTCACGCCGGCGGACTTCGCAATGCCTGCCGGAGGGCTGAACATCCGCTGGCCAGATGCGCCGCTCGAGCAGGAGGCGCGTCTGCATCGCTACAAGCTCGACGCCGCGCGCGCCTTCGGGCGAGCGAATCGACTCGATCGGGTGGTGATGGACGTGCCGGAGGCGAAGGTCGGCATCGTGACCTGCGGCAAGTCCTATATGGACGTGCGGCAAGCGCTGCGCTACCTCGGCATCGACGAATCGGAAGCGCAGCGCCTGGGGATTCGCCTATACAAAGTCGGGATGACGTTTCCGCTCGAGCCGCAGGGCGTCGTGCAGTTCGCCCGTGGGCTCGAGCGCATTCTCGTCGTGGAGGAAAAGCGCGGACTGGTCGAGTCGCAGCTCAAGGAGATTCTCTACTCGCAGCCTAGTGCGCCTCGAGTGGAGGGGAAGAAGGACGACCAAGGCAAGGTGCTGTTCCCAAGCAACGGCGCTCTCGACCCCAACCACATCGCCGTGGAAATCGGCCGGCGCATCCTGGCTCGCATCCACGACCAGCATCTAGCCGATCGCCTCGTCGAGCAGGAGCAACTGGAGACACGGCTGCCAGAAGCTCCGGCCATGGATCGCACGCCTTATTTCTGCTCCGGTTGTCCCCACAACACCGGTACCAAGGTACCGGAGGGCAGCATTGCCCTTGCCGGTATCGGCTGCCACTTCATGGCGCAGTGGATGAACCGCAGCACCGCCGGCTATACACAGATGGGGGGCGAAGGGGCGAGTTGGATGGGCGAGGCGCCCTTCGTCAAAACCAAGCACGTATTCCAGAACATAGGGGATGGGACCTACTTCCACTCCGGCTTCCTTGCTGTGCGGGCTGCAATTGCGTCGGGCGTCAATGTCACCTACAAGATTCTGTATAACGATGCAGTGGCCATGACTGGGGGCCAACATATCGACGGCAACTTGACGCCCGCACAGATCGCCTGCGAGCTTCTAGCCGAAGGCGCGAAGAAGGTCACGATAGTGACCGACGAGCCGCAAAAGTATCCCGCCGGATCGCTGCCGAGCGAGGTGCAGGTGCACCACCGAGATGTTTACGATGCCGTGCAGAAGGAGTTTCGGCAGATCGAGGGCACGACGGCGATCATCTATGACCAGACCTGTGCCTCCGAAAAGCGCCGCCGGCGCAAGCGCAACGCCTACCCGGATCCGCCCAAACGCGTCTTCATCAATGAGCAGGTCTGCGAGGGGTGCGGCGACTGCGGCCTGCAATCCAATTGCGTATCGATCGTCCCGTTGGAGACGGATTTCGGGCGCAAGCGCAAGATCGATCAGTCCTCGTGCAACAAGGACTACTCCTGTGTGAAGGGCTTCTGCCCGAGCTTCGTTACCGTGCACGGGGGGTCGGTGCGCAAGGGTAAGGGCGCGGTGACAGGGGACGAACCCCAGAGACTGTTTGCAGTATTGCCCGAGCCCCCGTTGCCCGCCCTCGATCAACCCTACGGCATCCTTGTCACCGGCGTGGGTGGAACGGGCGTCGTCACGATTGGGGCGATCTTAGGAATGGCCGCCCATCTCGAGAACAAAGGATTTTCCAGTCTCGACATGGCCGGTCTGGCGCAAAAGGGTGGCGCCGTGTGGTCCCATCTGCAGATCGCCGAGCAACCCGACGACATCAAGACGGTCCGCTTGGGCTCGGGTGGCGCTCGGTTGGTGCTCGGCTGCGACTTGGTGGTCTCCGCCAGTCAGAAGACGATGGACACCACCCGGCACGGCACGCGAGCGGTGGTCAACCTGCACCAGCAGATGACCGGCGATTTCACTCGCAATGCGAATTTCATTTTTCCTGCCCAGTCGCTTCGGCGCACAATCAGCAAGGGCGTGGGCGAGGACAATGCTTTTTTTGTCGATGCCACGCGCATCGCGACTGCCCTGATGGGCGATTCCATCGCAACCAACATGTTCATGCTCGGCGTGGCTTACCAGCGTGGTCTGATTCCCGTCTCCGCGGATGCCATAGACAAGGCGATCGAACTCAACGGTGCGGCGGTGAAGATGAATCAGGCCGCGTTCCTGTGGGGTCGTCGGTTCGTGGCCGAGCCAGCGGCAGTCGAGCGACTGTCAACGCCCAACGAAGCGCAAGGCCTCGAGCCGCGCATCGCCGAAACGCTTGAGCAAATGGTGGCGCGTCGAGTCGAGTTCTTGACGAGCTATCAAAATGCGGCGTATGGGCAACGCTACGCCGATCTGGTCGAGCGCGTGCGCAAAGCCGAGCAAAGCCAGGCGAAGGGACAGACGGGCCTTGCTCACGCAGTGGCCCGCTACTACTTCAAACTGCTCGCCTACAAGGACGAGTACGAGGTGGCGAGGTTGTACACGGAGCGTGAATTTCGGGAGAAGCTCGAGGCACAGTTCGAGGGCAACTACACGTTGCGCTTTCACCTTGCGCCTCCGCTGCTGGCACGGCGTAACGACAGAGGTGAGTTGGTCAAGCGCGAGTATGGGCCTTGGATGTTCACGGCGTTCAAGCTGCTGGCGCGATTGCGCTTCTTGCGCGGAACTGCGCTCGACCTCTTCGGTTGGACCGAAGAGCGTCGCACCGAGCGTCAGCTCATCATCGACTATGAGAGAACCGTCGAAGAGCTGCTCAGTAGCTTGTCGCCGGGGACGCATGCCTTAGCAGTGCAGATCGCTTCCATTCCGGAAGAGATTCGAGGGTTCGGACACGTCAAGGCGCGCCATCTCCAGGCGGCCAAAGAACGAGAGAGCCAGCTCCTCGCCGCCCTGCGCGCACCCTCGACCATCAGTATTGCAGCCTGATCTCTAAGCCGGATGACGAACGCCGACTAGGCGGTGCACTTCCGCACGTTGTTTGCCGTCTATCAACGAGACCCATAGGAGGCGAGCAATGGCCGAACAGCAACGCAAGATTTGGGTCGTCGTCGCGGACAGCGCGCGCGCCCGCTTCTTCACCGCTGACTCCCGACCGCCGCACTCGAGGAGCGCGAAGACATGGTGCATCCCGAAGCACGCCAGCCGGAGCGCGATTTGGTCACCGATCTCGGCGGCAGATCCTTCAGTCGGGTGGGCAACTTCCGCGCGACGATGGGACGCGAGGTGGAGGCGAAAGAGCACGAAAACGAAGTGTTCGCGCGGCAGATCTGCCACCGCCTCGACGAGGCGCGCACGCACGGCGAGCTCGAAAGCCTCGTCCTGCTGGCGCCCCCTGCCTTTCTGGGCCTGATTCGCAAGAACCTCGACCAGCAGGTCCTTGCCCGGGTCGGTCTGTCGATCGACAAAGACCTCACCCAGTTGCGGGCCGACGAACTACGCCAACGTCTGCCGCGCCGGCTCTGCGCCGGTTGAGGCCCTCGCTCGATCTGCCGCTTACCTGCTCGTTTCCCTAGCGGCTGCCGGATGAACCACGCCCAATTCCTCAGCTCGACGGAAAGCCGTCTGAGCGAGGCTGCTGTCGCCGAGCTGTGCAGCGGCTTTGCCTAACATGCTCCACGCCTGGCCGTCAGTGGGACGAGTCACCGTCCAGCTGCGCGCGAGTTCCGCCAGCTGATCCCATTGCCCATCGGCTTCCAGAGCGCCCGCCCTGAGAAAGGCAGGTTGCTGCTGCACATCGGCGGCCCAGAACGGAAGTCCGGGGAGGGGAGCGATCGGCTCGGCCTTCGCCCGGTCGAGGCGATCTAGCCATTCGACAGGTACGGCAAAGTAATCGGTTCGACCTTTGGCGACGCGAAAGAAGGTCAAGATGCCGACTAGACGTCCTTCGCTGTCGAAGAGACCTCCGCCGGACGCGCCGTGCGTGAAGGCAGCCGTCGTCCGTACGACCTTCGCGCCCTCATGCTCGAACAGCTCCGCTACTTCACCAGCCTGATAGCTCAGCGCGCCGCCCGCATTAAACCCAACGGCATATACGGTCTCGCCAATCTTGAGATCGGCAGTAGGACGTATGGTGGCGGGCTGTTTCTTGATGTCTGGGAAGTACAGCGCGCACAGGTCTTTGTTTACCTCGGCCGACTGCAGCGACGCAGTGGTGTTGGCAAAGAACAACTGGACGCGTCTTGCGCGGGAAGTGACATGGCAGTTGGTCACCACGGTGCCGTTCGGAAGGGCAACGCCGCTGCCGAGTTGCAGGCGGCCTTCGCCAGCCACGCCGACCACTTGGACGAGACTCGGTCGGACCGCGGTGAAGACGGCATAGGCGTCGAGGGCTGACGCGGACGTGGCAATAAGGGCCAACAGCGCGCCAAACAGGACTTTCTTCAACAGCATGGATACTCTCCGTAAGAGTCGAGAATATCCTCCCCCTCGGGCCGCACCTTCTTGCACCAGCTTAGGGGACTCGCCCCAGGAGTGCTGTTAGTGCTGACCCGACGCGCATCGCCCGAACGCTTTTTGGATCTCCAAGGGCTCGATCAAGGACTTAAGCAACCGGAGCTCGGTACCGTTGCGCGGCGGTCAGTGCACCCGTGGCAATATATATGCCACTTCAGTCGGCGGACATCTGCACTTCCTTACAGCCAATCGGAGACGATCAGGTGAGCAAAATACAGAGAGTCGAGATTCAGGTCTTTCAGTTCGATGCGCGGAACCTGGGCCAAGTTCGCGGCGGAGGAGTCGGTGCGTTCGGATACGCTAAGGGTGCGACAACGCGCATCACCAAGTACGCGGTAGCAATCGAGACGCACAACGGACTGCGGGGCGAATACGTGACCCATTGGGTCGGGTCTTCCGCTGCACTGGGCCAAACGCTCATGCTCGCGCCTTATCTGATCGGCCGAGAGGCCGAGCAGCGTGAGCAGATCTATGACGATCTGAAGCGGCAGGCGCGGCAATTCGATCACATGGGGCATGGCCCGCTCGATATCGCCTTATGGGACTTGCACGGCAAGAAGCTGAACGCATCGGTCGCGGAGCTGCTTGGTGGCTATCGCCATCGGTTGCCGGCATATGCCAGCACCTATCACGGCGATCGCAATGGTGGACTGGATAGCAAAGAGGCGTTCGCGTCGTTTGCGCAGTCCTGTTATGAGCTGGGCTACCGAGCATTCAAGATTCACGGCTGGAACGAAGGCGATGCGCGTGAGGAAGCCGAGAATCTGCTATACGTACGCAAGGTCGTGGGCGACCGAATGAATCTGATGATCGACCCTGCCTGCGAGCTACGCACATTTGCCGACGCGCTTTACGTCGGGCGAGCGTGCGACGAAGCCAATTACTTCTGGTACGAGGATCCGTTCCGCGATAGCGGAACTTCGGCTTTTGCTCATAAGAAGCTGCGCGAGATGATCCGTACCCCCATTCTTCAGACTGAGCACGTGCGCGGCGTCGAGCCCAAGGCCGACTTCCTCATCCAGGGCGGCACCGATTTTCTGCGCACCGATCCCGAGTACGACATGGGAATCACGGGAACGATGAAGATCGCGCATCTGGGTGAAGCGTTCGGTGTCGACGTCGAAATCCACGCATGCGGACCCGCCCATCGGCATTGCATGTCGGCGATGCGCAACAGCAACTACTACGAGGTGGCGTTGGTGGGCCCCGATACACCCAATGCGGTACCGCCAGTCTACAAGTGCGGCTACAGCGATCAGCTCGACTGTATCGGCAAGGACGGATGCGTACCTGTTCCGACCGGCCCAGGGCTGGGGGTGCAATACGATTGGGATTTCATCGCGCGCAATCGCGTCGCGCTGCACGCCTTCGAATGATCATGCGAGCGATCGTTTGATCACGTCGCAGATTCGATCGAGCTGCGCGTCGTTCAGCATGGGGAACATGGGCAGCGAGAGCACCTCGGCGGCGGCCGCCTCCGAATGCGGCAGCGTAAGCCGGTGATCGCTTTCGTAGACATCCTGCTTATGTAGCGGAATCGGGTAGTAGATCATCGAGCCGATCTTCTCCGCGTCCAGTGCAGCCCTGATCGCATCACGCTGCCGCGAGCGGATCGTATATTGATGATACACATGCGTTCCGTTGCCATGCTCGTGCGGAGTGATGATGTCGGCATCGATGAGGCGCTGGTTGTAGCCCATCGCCCGGTCGCGCCGCAGCGCATTGAGCCGATCGAGATGCTGGAGCTTGACCCGCAAAATTGCCGCCTGCATCTCGTCGAGCCGACAGTTGTAGCCAATCACGTGATGGTGGTAGCGCGTGCGACTGCCGTGGTTGCGCAATACGCGGATCTCTTCGGCGAGCTTGGCATCTCGCGTGACGATCATCCCGGCGTCGCCGTAAGCGCCCAAGTTCTTGCTCGGATAGAAGGAGAAGCAGCCCGCGGCGCCCCAACTTGCGCATCGGCGTCCTGCGAAATCAGCACCGATAGACTGCGCGCAGTCCTCGACAAGCGCGATGGCATGACGATCGCAGATCGCCTTCAGCTGCGCGAGATCCGCACACTGGCCGAACAGATGCACGGCGATCAGCGCCCGCGTGCGAGCGTTGATCGCGCGCTCGACTGCGGATGGATCGACGTTGAACGTGAGCGGGTCGATGTCGACGAACACCGGCTTCGCGCCGCAGTAGTTGATCGGTTCCGCGCTACCGATGAAGGTAAAGGAGGGCAGGATGACTTCATCCCCGGGGCCTATGCCGAGCGCCCGGAGAACGAGGTGGATCGCATCGGTGCCGTTTGCAACGCCGATTCCGTGCTCCGCTCCGCAGTAGTGGGCGATCTCTCGCTCGAGCGCCTGGCCTTGCGGCCCGAGCACGAATTGCCCCGCCTGCAACACGTCGAGCAGAGCGCCCGTGAGGGCGGGTTCGAACAATGCGTACTCCGCCTTCAAATCCAGCATCGGGATCGGATCGCTGCGAAGCTCGCTCATAGTCCGCCTTCCTGGTTTGCCGTCACCGCGTTGAGCGTCACATTCATCTGCGTACAGACCTTGAGCGCCACTTCGAGCGCTCGTCGCCCGTCCTCGCCCGAGACTTGGGGTGTGCCTGCGTTGCGCACGGTGTCGATGAACGATCGAATCTCAGCCAGTAGCGGGTCCGCGCGCTCGAACTGCGACTCCTCCGAGACGATGCGCGGAACGCCGTCGGGTGCGGGTCGTTCAGCGGATTTGCGCACGGTTCGGACATGAAAGCGCTCGTAGTCGATCGAGACATACAGGTCAGGCTGGAATACCCGCAGCTTACGCAGTGACTGCTGGCTCACCCGACTCGACGATACATCTGCGACGCAGCCGTCGGCGAACTCGATGCGTGCGTTGGCGATGTCCACTGCGTCGGTGAGCACCCGGAAGCCGCTCGATCGAACATCGGTGATCTCGCTCTTGACGAGGCTGAGGATCAGGTCAATGTCGTGGATCATCAGGTCGAGCACGACGTTTACATCCGTGCCACGCGGCTTGAAGATGGCCAACCGGTCCGATTCGATGAACAGCGGTCGCGTAATCTGATGGCGCACTGCTTGAATCGCCGGGTTGAAGCGCTCCAAGTGGCCCACTTGGAACACGCATCCCTTCTCTCGCGCTAGCTGCACGAGCTCTTGCGCTTCCTCGACGGTGCGTGTCACCGGCTTCTCTAACAGGATATGCACGCCGGCCTCCAGACAAGCTTTGGCGACGGCGTAATGCGCCTCGGTGGGCACCACGATCGATGCAACATCGACGTGGCGGAGCAAAGGCTGAAAATCGGATAAGCCCCGGCTTCCTGCACGCTGCGCGACTTCTCGCGCGCGCGATGGGTCCAGGTCGACTACCGCTTCGAGCCGTACGTCATCGAGCGCCGCATACTTCTGAGCGTGAACGTTGCCGAGGTAACCAGCGCCGATGACAGCGGCGCGCAAGGGTCTGGCCATGGAAATGTCAGGCGATACGTCAGATGTCGTCGGGGTTTAGGCGGCCGTTAGGATACCCGATCAAGCAAGTGCAGGAGCCGGGGTTTACGGCTATGACTGAAAGCCGCCGACCGGCCAAGGAGTGAGGCCTTGAGTTTTTTTCTTCCCGCCCAAACGAAGGAGATGGCCGGGCCTCCGGTATAATTTTGTTTTTTTGAATGTATTCGGGAGGGAGAAGATGCCGATCTACGAATACCGCTGCGGCAGCTGCGGTTTTGAGAAGGAATATCTCCAGAAGTTGACCGATTCCCCTATCGTCGATTGCCCGGCATGCGGTAAAGCGCAGATGTCCAAGCTCGTGTCTGCTGCTGGCTTTCAGCTCAAGGGTACGGGGTGGTACGCGACGGATTTCAAGGGCGGTGGAAAGCCGCAGGAGAAAAAGGACGACACCAAGGGTGAGGCCAAGTCCGAGTCGAAAGCCGACTCCAAGTCGGATGGCGCTTCCGAATCCACCCCTGCGTGCGGAGCTGGCGCGTGTCCCGCGTGCCAGTAGCGGCCCGGTCGAGGAATCGCTCGATGGGTCGGGTTTCCTGGGCGTGAGCCGGTGAAGAAGTATTTCGTGACCGGCTTGCTGATCTGGATCCCCATCGTGATCACGTTTTGGGTGTTGCGCGTGATCGTGGGGACGATGGACAACACGCTTCTGCTGTTGCCCGAGTCGCTTCGTCCCAGTAGGTTGTTGGGGTTTGATGTTCCGGGTTTCGGTCTTCTTCTTTCGCTGATCGTCGTCCTCCTGACCGGCTTGCTCGCTGCAAATATTATCGGACAGCGGCTGGTGCGCGTGTGGGAAAGCCTGCTTGCGCGCATTCCAGTCGTGAAGTCGATCTACAACAGTGTGAAGCAGGTCTCCGACACATTGTTGTCAAGCAGCGGGCAAGCGTTCCGCAAGGCGCTGCTCGTGCAGTATCCACACGAAGGAAGTTGGACAATCGCTTTTCTGACCGGTGCGCCGGGCGGGGACGTCGCCAATCATCTGCGCGGAGAGTACGTCAGCGTGTACGTGCCAACCACCCCCAACCCAACTTCGGGGTTCTTTCTGATGATGAGGCGTGCCGATGTCATCGAGCTGGACATGAGCGTCGACGCGGCACTCAAGTACGTCGTCTCGATGGGTGTTGCCCCGCCGCCCGCTAACCGCCCCATCGCTACCAAACCAGCAGTGGTTCGATAACGTTCTGCCCGTCACTTGCGGCGTTCGCTGCGCGTTGACCCGAATCCCATTGAATCTCCTCTTTTGATGATGCGCACCGAATACTGTGGATCGATCGACAAACGCTATCTTGGTCAGACCGTCACCTTGTTTGGTTGGGTGCACCGCCGACGTGATCACGGCGGCGTCATCTTCATCGATCTGCGCGACCGCGAAGGCCTCGTGCAGGTTGTCGTCGATCCCGATACACCGGATACCTTTGCGACTGCAGACAAGGTGCGCAGCGAGTACGTCCTGAAAGTCGAGGGGCGCGTGCGCGAGCGGCCGGCGGGCACCGTCAATCCGAATTTGGTGAGCGGCGCCGTCGAGGTGCTGGCGAAGCACATCGAGATCCTCAACACCTCGCTAACGCCACCGTTCCAAATCGACGACGACAACATCAATGAGAACGTGCGCTTGGAGTATCGCGTCATTGACCTGCGCCGGCCCGAGATGCAACGCAATCTGCGCCTGCGCTACAGAGTGACCATGGCCGTGCGTCGCTTCCTCGACGCGCACGGCTTCATCGACATCGAGACGCCGATGTTGACCAAGTCCACTCCGGAGGGCGCACGCGATTTCTTGGTGCCTAGCCGCATGCACGCGGGCCACTTCTACGCTTTGCCGCAATCGCCGCAATTGTTCAAGCAGCTGCTGATGGTGGCTGGGTTCGATCGCTATTACCAAATCACCAAGTGCTTTCGTGACGAAGACTTGCGTGCCGACCGGCAACCGGAATTTACCCAGATCGACGTCGAAACTTCCTTCCTGGGCGTCCAAGAGATCACCGCGTTGATGGAGCAGATGATCGTCCAGGTGTTCAAGGAAGTGATGGACGTGGACCTGCCGGTTCCCTTTCTGCGCATGCCCTTTGCCGAGGCGATGACACGCTATGGCTCGGACAAGCCCGACCTGCGTGTGCCACTCGAGCTGACCGAGCTGACCGACTTGATGAGGGAAGTCGAGTTCAAAGTCTTCTCCAGCGTCGCGGCGACGGCAGGCGGCCGCGTGGCCGCTTTGCGCATTCCCGGTGGTGGCGAAATGACCCGAGGGGAAATCGACGCATACAGCCAATTCGTGGGCGTCTACGGCGCCAAGGGTTTGGCCTATATCAAGGTCAACGACACCGCGAAAGGGCGTGACGGGCTGCAGTCACCGATCGTCAAGAATTTGCCCGACGCCGTGCTCGGTGAAATCCTCCGGCGCACGGGCGCCACCAACGGCGATTTGATCTTCTTCGGTGCCGACAAGGCCAAAGTGGTCAACGAGTCGCTCGGGGCCCTGCGTGTCAAGATCGGGCACGAGAAAGGTTTGGCGCAGCTGGGTTGGCGGCCCCTGTGGGTGCTCGATTTCCCCATGTTCGAATGGAACGAGGAGGAACAACGTTGGGATTCTCTGCATCATCCCTTCACTTCGCCGATGGATGGCCATGAGAACTACCTCGACACCGATCCCGGGAAGGCGCTGTCAAAGGCTTACGACATGGTGCTCAATGGTTGGGAGATCGGCGGCGGGTCGGTGCGTATCCATCGCCAAGACGTGCAGTCGAAAGTGTTCTCGGCGCTCAACATCAGCGTCGATGAAGCACGTACGAAGTTCGGCTTCCTCCTCGACGCGTTGCAGTATGGCGCGCCCCCGCATGGGGGGATTGCCTTCGGCCTCGACCGGATCGTGACGTTGATGAGCCAGGCGCAGTCGATCCGCGACGTCATCGCGTTTCCCAAAACGCAGCGCGGACAGTGTCTGCTTACGCACGCCCCGAGCAGCGTGGACGACAAGCAGTTGCGCGAGCTGCACATCCGTGTGCGCGGGGTCGAGAAGCAATAGCTGTGGCGTGAGGCCGACGGCGAAGCTGTGCCCGCCGAGAGGAGGGTCAAGAGGTTCGTGAGTTCTTCGATATCGCTTACCGGTGCCACTTGAAACCCGCCATACCCTATAAGATTCCCCGCTCGGTCCTCGTAGTGATCCATACTCCTGACCTGCGGGTGCTCTTGCTGGAGCGCAAGGATCATCCCGGTTTCTGGCAGTCTGTGACCGGAAGCCAAAACGAGGGCGAGACGCTCGAGCAGACCGCGGTGCGCGAAGTGCGCGAGGAAACGGGACTGGATGCCACCTGTTATCCGCTGCGGGACTGGCATTTGCAAAACGACTACGAGATCTACCCTGAATGGCGCTGGCGCTACGCGCCGGGTGTGACTCGCAACATCGAGCACGTGTTCGGGTTACGCTTGCCTCTCGCACTGGATGTTCGAGTGTCGCCTCGCGAACATTTGGGCTTTCAGTGGCTGCCCTGGGCGGTGGCGGCGGATCGATGTTTCTCCGCGAGCAATGCTGCGGCAATCCGCATGCTCCCACAGCGGGCGAGCGAGCAGCAGGTGCCCGAGCTGAGCCAAGATGAGCCGACCGTAGTGAAATGGTAGGGTGCAGTGAATCGAATAAGTTCATATAACCAGGCAGGCCTCGCGGAGTCTGCGGAGGCCGACCGGGGGCGAGAGGGACCGGACAAGCGGGTGGCCCACGCAGCTCGCACGAAGCACACGTTGCATGTGCTCACCTACAACATTCACAAGGGCTTTCCGCAGTTCAACCGGCGCGTTTCCCTACATGACCTGCGCGACAGGTTGCAGGCGGTCGAGCCTGATTTGGTGTTCCTGCAAGAGGTTGTCGGCTTTCACGCGCGCCACGCCGAACGGCATGCGGATTGGCCGACGTCACCTCAATATGAGTTTCTGGCCGACCAGGTCTGGCGCGACTTTGCCTACGGTCGCAACGCGGTCGTCGACGACGCGCACCATGGCAATGCGATCCTTTCGAAGTTCCCGATCGTGCGCTGGGATAACGAGGACATCTCGGCTCATCAGTTGGAGCGGCGCGGCTTGCTTCATTGCGAGATCGAGGTGCCGGGATGGGGCGTCTCGCTGCACGCGATCAATGTCCATCTCGGCTTGCTGCGCGCCTGGCGCGAGCGCCAGTTGCTGGCGCTGATCACCCGCATCGAACGCCTGGTTCCGCATGACGCACCGCTGATCATCGCAGGCGATTTCAACGATTGGACACGCAAGGCAAGTCATCTTCTGATTCGCTGTTTGGATGTCTTCGAGGTGTTCGAGAGCTACGGACGAGCGCCTGCTCGAAGCTTCCCTGCGATGCTGCCGGTCCTGCATTTGGATCGCATCTACGTGCGCGGCTTTCGCATCAAGCTGGCCCACGTGCATCGAGGCATGCAGTGGGCCCGGATCTCCGATCACGCGGCGCTCTCCGCGCTGCTCACGCGACAGAACATGCAGGTCGACGCCTAATCGCCTCTGTCCCGACCTCTTACCGAATCGAGCCGTCTCGAGCGGTTTTAGGTCGCCCGGCAGGCGTCCAGGCCATTCCAATCGAACTCGATGCCATGGCCGCTTCGGTCCGGCGCGATGGCGAAGCCTTCCTCGATCCGAAGTGGGTGCGTGATGTAGCGGTCCAAGCCGAAGCCATGCGCTTCGAGATAGGAGCGATTAGGCGCTGCGGCGAGGCAGTGTACGGT
>Ga0070741_10008119_pt1 | contig 21261 bp, 20 predicted proteins | sample Coa_R1_4_FD_66440 | JGI IMG/M metagenome (GOLD analysis project Ga0070741, IMG submission 66440) | Surface soil microbial communities from Centralia Pennsylvania, which are recovering from an underground coalmine fire - Coalmine... | ecosystem: Environmental > Terrestrial > Soil > Unclassified ...
AGCTTGATTTCGTAGGGGCTCATTCGAGGCATACTCATGCTCCTTGCTCGGAGTATGCCACGCCGAATTTACAAAGAGCAGACAAATACGTCACCGTATTTATGAAAAGGAGTACTTAGTGTAGCTCCTGATGCCGCGAATAGCCATCGCGCTCGTGCAACTTTGTCGTCGCCGGTCAGAAGGGGGTGGCAGGTGAAGACGGCGACGGCCATTACAGCGCGCCTTCATCAGCCGACGGGCCGTAGAGCGAAGGCACGGGCACGTCATTGAGTCGCAGGTAAACGCCGAGCTGGGCGCGGTGGTGGATCGTGTGGTTCATGACAAAGCTCCGCAGCACGGCGATCCGCGGCAGCGTCAGGACCGTCCTGCCGCCGGAAAGCAGCGACCAGGGTTTGAGCAGGTGTTCATCGCTCGCCCCGGCGATGGCCGCCCGTGCGGCGGCGATATTCCTGTCAAACGCTTCGAGGATTTCATTCCGCGAGTTCGCCGGCGGGAGCCTGAGCGGCGGCTCACCCGGCGGGGCTATATCCAGTGAATCGCGCTCGATCGCGTAAACGACCCAGCTCGGAAGGTTGGCGAGGTGCGTCGCGAGGCCTCCCATCGCCGTGGATTTCTCGTGCGGCTTCCAGTCGAATTTGTCCTCCGGGACGCGCTCCAGCGTCCGGCGGGTGTTGGCCATCTCCTGATCGAATTCCGGTAATATTGATTGACTCAGTGCCATATACTCCTCCGATAGATATGACTGCGACGGATTTTTATTTTTCGTCGGCCAGGTTGCTCCGTGATCTTCCTGCGTCAAAGCCGTGGCATATGAATATACTGCCCACGGACTCACCGCAAGCCCTCGACGATGGTATTCAACAACACCTCTTCAGGGTCGTGACTGTGTTCCCAATACATGATGCCGCCGAGGTGGTGCGCCCTGACGAACTCGGCCTTCGCCTTCAATGATTCGGGGTCGTCGTATGAGATCAGCGTGTTCGAGTCCGGGTTCCACAGGTACGGCGCCCTGGCCGCGCTGTCCCAGTAACGTTTGAAGCCCTGCTTGTTGATAAATTCGCGGACCAGTCTGGCGTATGGATAATCGCCTCCCGAGCGCTCGTACGGCTGATACAGGCCGTTATTCTCAGGCTTCGCCCCGATAAACCCCCGGCCGTAGAAGGCCGCGCCCACGACGAGCTTGTTTGCCGGAATGCCGGCCTCCAGGTGCTGCTTCACTGACGCTTCCGTGTAGCGGTCAGAATCGCCGGCGCCGGGTGAGCGGTAGAGTCCCGTGTGGTGCCCCGTCGTTTTCGTCAGGCTGTTGTAGAAGTCGTAAGTCATGATGTTGATCCAGTCGAGATAAACGTGCAGCTTGTCCATCTCAGTATGCTTGAAATACTCGCCCGAGGCCGAAGCGATAGTGAGCGTGTAGCGGTCAGCGCCCGTGCGTTTGCGCTCGTCGCTCAGCGCATCAAGCTGCTGCCGCACCGTCTTCAGCATGAGTGTGAAATTCTGCTTATCCTCGGGGCGGTACTTGATGCCGGGGCCGGGCTGCCCGGGGTACTCCCAGTCCAGATCAATGCCGTCGAGCGCGTAGCGTTTGATCATCTCAATCGCGCTCTTCGCGAATTTGTCACGCGATGCGTCATTCAGCGCGGCGTCGGAGAAGTTGTCCGCGCCCCAGCCGCCGACCGAGACGATGATTTTGAGCGCCGGGTTCCTCGATTTCAGCGCCTGAAGCTGGCTCAGGTGCGCGGGCGCGTTCGGGCTCCTGAAAAAGACCTCCCCCTCCGGGTTGACCAGCGCGAACGCGTAATTGATGTGCGTCAGCTTTTCAGCGCCGATGCCGTAAATGTTCGTGCGCCCGCCGACATACGCGATGACCCTGTATTTCGGCTGCCCGACCGCTTGGGCAGGCGGAAGCATAATGCCGCAGACGCCTGTCAGCAGGATGAGGATCAGAACCGTGCGCCATGCCGGCAACGCCGAGCCACGGTATTTCAGGCCATTGAATCGAGCCATCATTTTTTTCACCCCGACTTTCCTCAGATCAGCTTTCGCAAAACGGCAAAGAACTTTTCGATGTCGCTTCCGTCATTGTAAAGGTGCGGCGCGATTCGCATCGCGTCCCCGCGAATGCTCACAAAAACCTTTGCTTCCGCCAGACGCTCGCCGAGCCCGGCGGGGATGCCGTTCGGCAACCTCACCCCGATCATGTGATCAACCCTGTCGCGCGCGGGGAGTGACGTGCAGCCCAGTTTCGCTGCCTCCGCGGCAATCAGCCCGGTCAGCGCAGAGAGCGTCTGCCGGATGTTTTCAACTTTCCATTCGAGGATCTGCTGCAAGGCGGCAATCGCCATCGGCACGAGGGCGAAGTTGGGGAACTCGCCCATATCGAACCGGCGCGCACCAGTTCTGAATTCGTCCCTGTAATCAACCAGGCGGGCGAAATTTTCGCTCCCGGCGCGCGAGAGCCAGGAGTTTTCAATCGGCCTGCCGCCCGCCTGCCATTTCGGTGCGGCGTACAGATACCCGAGCGCATAGGGGCCCATCAGCCACTTGTAGCCGACTGAGACAAGAAAATCCGGCTGAACTTTCCTGATGTCCAGAGGGTATGCACCCAGCGACTGGCTCGCGTCAATGACGAGCGCGGCGCCGACCACGCGCACCCGTTCGCCGACTTTCTCAAGGTCAATCAGGCTCCCGTCCGTCCAGTGGCAGTTCGGCACGGAGACGACTGCGGTTCTGTCATCAATCGCCTCGACGACGGCCCGCGTCCACGTCCCGTCGTTCGCCCTTCTGACGATGCGAATGTCAGCGCCCTCGCGCCGCGCCAGCTCTCTCCAGGCGTAATAATTTGAAGGGTACTCTTCGTGCAGCAGGACGATTGACTGCCCGCGCCCGACCGGCACGTTCGCGGCGGCGACGGCGATCCCGTAGCTGACGGACGGGACGAGGGCGATTGATTCGGCGCTTGTGCCGACGACTTTCGCTGCCAGTTCCCGCAGCGCCTCCGCGCCCGAGAACCAGTCGGGCGCCGTGATTTCCCAGGGCGATCTTTTCGCCGCGACCGAATTCAGACCGGCTGCCGTCACAGAGCGGAGCTGCGGCGAGAGGTTCGCGCAATTCAGGTAGACGACCCCGTCTGGAATCTCAAACAGGTGGCGTTGCAGGGGGAGATTTGCAGAATCTGAATCGAGAAACTGAGACATAAAATTATTCCCGCCTTTTCACGTGACGTGTTCCGCCGGTCCGTAAAAAGGGAGCCGTATAATGGCAGCTTATTTGCCGAAGAACTGAATCAGGTTTCCTTCTCCGTCACGCACCGAGAAAGAGCGCAGGGGCACGTCCTTTGCCGCCATCAGGTCATACGCGATTGGCACCTCGCGCCGTTTGAGTTCACGGTACACCCCGTCCAGATCCGCGACGACCATCCCGACCTTGAAGATCCCGTGGATCTCGTACGCGTCGCCGGTCGTCGGCGCGGCGACCTTCCGCGCCTTCGCCTTGCTGTGCTGAATCAGTTCGATGATCGTGCCGTCACCCTCCAGGATGGCGAACTTCGCGATCTTGTTGGGGGCCTCTCCCTGCGAGAGTACGCGAAACCCGAGCTTGTCCTGATACCAGCGGCTGAGCGAGGCGACGTCAGCGACCGAGAGCGCAAAGAATACGCCGCCCGCCCTGCCCGCGACCGTGCCCCCGCCCGCCGCGGGCGGGGCCGTCGGACTCTGGAGTAATAGTGAGATTACGAGTACCCATGCTCCTGCGAAATTCATTTGAGCCTCCGATGAAAATTCTTCGCCTCATTCGATGACGTGTTACTTACCTGGCGCGTCGAGCGAGCCGCGCTTGGGGCATCAGTGATAGGAGGACTAATATCTGTCTCCTCTCGTCTCACTCAGCTCACTTCGGAAGCCCGACGGATCCCCCGAGTTGCAGCAGCCGATCCAGAATAAGATCAATATCCTCTCTCGTCGTTCGGTAGTTCGTAATGCAGGCGCGGATTCCGAATCGTCCGCCGATCACGACCGGCCCCATCAGCGCGGTGCCTTCCCGAACCAGTTCGGCCAGGACGCGCCGGTTCCCGGCGTCATCAGTATTCCTGAGCCTGAAACACACCGCGCTCAGATTGACCGGGGCCAGCAACTCAAACGACGCCTCGGTCCGGGTTATTCTGTCTCCCATGTATTGTGCAATATCAAGCATCTGCTCCGCCGCCTCCGCAAATGCTCTGACGCCGAATGCCTGCAGCGCGCACCAGATCTTAAACGCCTTGAAGCTGCGCGAGAGTTGCGGGCCGTAATCCATGAAATTGGTCAGCAGCGGGTCCTCGTCGGCTGTCAGGTAGGGGGAAGCGAAGCTGAATGCCTTCTTCAACTTGTCACCGTCACGAACAAGCAGACATCCAGCCTCAAGCGGAGAAAGCAGAAGTTTGTGCGGATCGAGAGCGATGGAATCCGCTCTCCCGCAGGGGAGTAATTTATCCCTGACCTGCGGGCTGAGAATGAAGAGGGCGCCGTACGCGCCGTCCACGTGGAGCCAGAGGTTTTCTGCCGAACAAAATTCGGCCAGCTCATCAATCGGGTCAATCGCGCCCGTATTGATTGTCCCGCCGGACGCGACCACACAGAAGGGGTGTCTCCCTGCCTTCCGGTCTTCCCGGACGGCGGCTGCCAGCAGGTCAGGGCGCATTCTGAATGCCGCATCAACCGGAATCTTACGCACGTTGTCCAGACCGAGGCCAAGGATGACCGCGTCTTTTTCCACACAGCGATGGGCTTCTGCTGAGGTGTAGACGACCAGTGGCGATTTCAGCGATTGCAGCCCCTCACGCCGAAAGTCGCCCTGACACTTATCCTCGATGGCGACCGATAAAGCCGTCAGCGTGGCCATCGAGCCGCCGCTCGTGATGATTCCTCCCGCCGTCTCGGGGTACCCGAAGAGTTCCGAGAACCACGAGATCACTCTCTGCTCGATGACGTTGGCCGCCGGTGAGAGCTGCCACTGATTGCAGTTCTGGTTAAGAGTCGCGGCCATCGCTTCGGCGAACGGGGCAATGCCGTTGGGCGGGCCCAGGACGTATGCGAGGAACCTTGGATGAGCTATCGCCGTCGAATTCGGCACGACCTTCCCGGTGATTTCGAGGAACAACTGATCAATCCCGATTCCGTCCTCGGGGAAAGGCCGCAGCAGGAGTTCGGACAGGGTCGCCCGATCAAGGGGAGGCAGGACAGGTCGCGCAGTTAATGATTTCTCGTAGCTCCGCAGGAATTCAGTCAGCAGCTTTCCCGCGTGTTCAATCTCGCGGTCAGTCAGATTAAGCCTGGGCGCTGATGACATCCTGTTATTCTCTTGCGTTGAAGGGGTGAGACGGCGGCTGCACCATTATAGTTACTTCCTGTCAGCTTTGCTCTCCTGCGGCAGGCTGTAAGTCACCTTGCCGGCATCGTCCAGAAATTCGAGTCTGGCAGCCCCCATCGCATCAACTGAAAGCCTGATCCGAGGCTTGCCTTTCGCGTCGGAGAGCCTGATGACGGCAGCCTTCTCCCGATCCCTTCCGACCATGACCCGTTCCGCCCCGCCCGGTATTGCCCTCAGCTCCTGCATCGCCGCCGTCTTTTCCGGCCCGTCGCTCATTTTTTCTATCGCCGCCAGTTTCTCGATGACCGGCCCGAGCGAAGTATCCGGCCGGTCCCAGACCCGCAGGCCGGCGTAATACTGCCCCTTGTCGCCTTCCAGATGCTGGATGCCTACGGTCTGATCGTTCCGGAACTTATCGAAGGTCAGCGACGCGCTCGCGCCCGCCTTGCCGTCCTTCAGGTTGCCCTCGAAGGTCAGGCCGCCGCACTCATCGCCCCTCTCGTTGAAGAAGAGCATGCCCGCCGGCCTCTTCCGCGACAGCATCTTTCCGTCCACGACGCCGGGGTGCTGGCGCTCGCTGTTGGAGATGACCATCTTCAGCCTGCCGTCTTTTTCGACGATGTTGATGCGCTCGACATCTATCTCCGCAAACTTTGTTCTTTGGTCAGCCTGTCTGAAAGCCGCGAGGGCCAGCACCCCGAACAACAGGGTCATGACAACGGCATACATTTTGAGAAAGCGAACTTCTTTTTCCAGTCTGTTCATCGTCATTTCACCCCCGGCGAATGCTGGCTGGTTCAGATAGTTGTACAGGGAGCTGCCAGCTCCCTGAGGACTCCGATACGCGGGCCATCGCCCATGATTCTGAAAAGTGACAGGTGCGAGCCTGTCGAATCGCTGAGAGGCCCAGGAATACAGGGCAGAATGAATTCCCGGGTTCAGAACAAAATTCAGCAAAGTCCGGTTACGCATCTCCCAGGGAGTCAATAAAAACGGGCTGTTTCAAAGGGCTGATTCGTGAAAGGGCCTGTTTTCAATGATTCCAGGGGCAAAATCACGCGAAACCAGCTATTCATGCAGGTTCCAGCGTCTGGAATGCCTTTCACCTGTTACTTTTCAGCATGATTGCAAACAACAGGGAGCTGGCAGCTCCCTGTACGATGCCGCCGGCATCCTGCCCGCTCAAACGAAAAACGCTATAAAGCCTTTTCGTCTGCTGCTCAGACATGTGCAAAGCAGAGAGTCCGCTATTCAAGGGGCCTGTTGCATTTTGCCGCCTTTAGCCGAGAGCATCAGCCTGATCAACTCTTCAGTGATTTTCGGCTCGAGCCCTTCAGTGTGTCCCTTGTCAATGCGGACGACGTCGGCCACGACCCTGCCTTCCTTGCAGTCCGGGTAGACGTAGACCTGAGCCTTGCCCGGCGTCGGCAGCAGTCCCCAGGCCGGATTGGGTGGGTTCTGACGCGTGCTGTCGTAGACATAGCCGGCTTTCGTGTCGCTGATCTCTTCAGGTTTGCGCCGCGGGGCGCAGGAGTATTTCCTGGCCCAGTCCGAAGTCTCAGGCAGCCCCTTGTCATCCATCTCGCGCTGGCCCGTCTCGTAGATGAACGAGAAATCGCCGGTCGGAGGCTCGCGCAAGGCGGCCATCGTCGCACTTACCTCGGTGGGAGTTGCCGGACGGCCACCGCTGCCGGTCGCGCCAGCCGGGGCAGCACCGGGGGCCGCTGGAGTAGCGCCAGTAGTGCCCGCGCGAGGAGGGCCGAAACTCGCCGCGCGTCCAGGGTTGCCTCCCAGACGGCCACCCGACAGGCTGAGCCAGCCGTCAACCCTCTCCTTAAAGAAGTCAGTGCGCAGGAGCCGGTTCGAGGTCAGGCCGCCCTGCGAGTGCCCGACCAGCCAGAACGCCCTGATGTTCTCCCTGCCAATCTGCTCGACGACCGAATTGACGATGTTCTGCAGGTACTCGTCGTCGTAGGCAGACCACGATCTCGTCGGAGAGTTCGGTGTAGCGACCACAAGGCGATACTTGTCCACGTAGTCCATGATCGGGAAGTAGTGCCGCTGCCAGTTCCCGTAGGAGCCGAAGCCATGAAGACTGAGGATGAAGGTGACTTTCTCGCCCTGCTTCAGGTCGCACGGATAATCGAGGAAATACGTGCGGCGGGTCTTCATCTCGACCACGGGGCCGGGATTTATCACCCTGTCTCCGGGGCAGTCTTTGTCGGGACAGTGCAGGACTGGGGGCGTGGTGCAGGTTGCCCCCGCAAGTTTGAGGGGTTGTTGGGCGCTGGCATAAACCGTGAACGCCACAACGGCGCCACTCATCGCCAGCAGTCTGATCAGATTGAGCGACTCTTTCATCTGGTTTCCTCCTATGTGGCTTTGATGCGGGCTTCTTTTCCCAGTCTGGTCATCGTCATTTTGCCTCCCGCAAATGCTGGCTGGTTCAAAAAGCGCCTGACTCCGAGATCAGCGGGCCGGCACTGCGAAGGTTTGTCGGTTCCCCCAGCTCTGTTGCGCCGGCCCCGCCGCGACAGCTAGTCGGGGTGCGCGCTTTGCGAACCTGAGGAACCGTCGGTCAGCCTTCCGGTGGCGAGATACTCGACGGCTATGTCGTAGAAGCTCACAATCGAGTCCCCACCTTCCAGGCCATTCTCGAAGAGCTTGTGTACCTTCGCAAATGGGAATGCCTGTGTGGCGTTCGGGAACGCAACACTCCACGCCTGCTGCGCTTCCGACCAGTGCCAGGCACCACCCGCCGCCGCGATCAGGCACTCTCCCAGGAAGGAGCCGAGTACACCTGTGAGACTGGCCACTGCGGTGGCATCGTACTCGGGTCGGACTCGCTGACGTTCGATGAACCCTTCGACCCAGACGACGGAGTCGCGATTGAAGCCGAACTCGCGAACGTCACTCAGCGGGCCAAGCTCGGCTATGACGATAGCGGCGTTCTCCCGAATCCGGTTCACGTGTTCGTCCATCTTCTCTCCCGACAGCGCCAATACGCGCGGCTCTCTGTTGCACGAAGCCGCCTAACACCCACGTTCACTGGGCGCACGATGTGCCTCGGCGACAAACGATAAATCCACTTCGCGCGCTCCGGTGCAAGGGATGTTAGGTGCGTTTGCCAGGAACCAGGCACCTCGGCTTTCGCTGTGCCTCGGAGTTACCGCGAGCCTTGAAATCGAGCCGCTCACCGACTTTATTGCCGCGTGCCGAAGCTTATATGTAATAAAAGCTGCGTGCCGCTGTCTTTTTCTCTTACTCCTTACTCCGGCACCTAACGTTCAAGGTCACCGGTGCTGCGCGGCTCTATCGCGCAGCGTCCGGTACACCGCAGGGTTGGGCATCGCGCATCCATTAACCAAGAGCCGCTGGGTTGAGTCGCCACAGCGAAGCGGTCAAAGCGGTGGCGAAGCTTACCCAGGCGAGATAAGGCACAAGCAGGAGCGCCGCTAGTCTATGCAAACGCCAGAACGCCAGGATGGTGCTGGCGATGAGCAACCACAGAGCGATGATCTCGGCCAGAGACAGCGCACCCTGGTGCCAGACAAAGAAAATCCAGGTCCAAAGCGCGTTGGCGAACAACTGGGCGACGAACAACCTCAGAGCGGTGGAGGCACCACCAAAGCCGTGTTCTCGCCAGACGAGCCAGGCTGCGATGCCCATGAGGACATATAGCACCGACCAAACCGGGCCAAAGAGCCAGGCAGGCGGCGCCCAGGACGGCTGGGAGAGTTCGCCGTAGAACGAGGCAGCGCTGGCAGAGGCGATGGCTCCGATACCACCTGCGACGAAGGAGGCGACAAGCCAGCCAGCGAGACCGAACACTTGTTTTCTTGTGGCTGGCTGCGTCATGGATATCGTGAGGCCGACCGTTCGAGGTCAGCCATGGTCTTTTCAATGCGATGAACTTCGATTGCTGAAAGTGTCATGGTGAAGAGGCAACGTTCAAATTGAGGGGTGCGCCGCCTTTGGCGCGTCCCTCTTCGATTCTCTATTCATTTCTTGTATCAGGGAACGAATCTCTGCCAGTTCCTTGTGCAGGTCATCCGATGCAACCTTATTCTTGTACGACATTAAGATCAGCTTCACCGACACCAGAAACACGCCTGCTTCGAGCAGTAGATCGTGGGTAAACCCAGTGAAGTAAAGCGCGGCCACGAAAAGAGCAAATGTAATGACGATGATGAGTAGCGACCCTGCATCAAAGTAATGTCGGATCTTGGTCATGGTTTGCTCCTTAATTCAGCCAACGGGGGCGGATTGGCTATTGCTCATGCGGCTAGTTCGACCTAACAGCCAGCGCGGATCAGCCGCCGCTGTACCAACCGGCGTCACCCGGACTACTCAGGCGGCGGCTGCATCCGCTTAGTTAGGCCGCCTCGTCCAGCGCGGCGCGGCCTAAGGAGTGAATAGGCTACGACTGTAGCCTGCGTTAGCACGGCGATGCGCCGCGCCCGAGGCGGCTGATCCGCGGTGGCCGTTAAGCCGACCGGGGGCCGCCTTCGTTCAGCCTACCTCTGCGAGGTCGGCTTAACTATTGATTCGACGTCGTGATCCCGCAATAATCCATAAAACGGGTGTTATGCATTCAATGACCTCAATAATACGTGGAACTGGCAGTTAGGCCAGCTATTGGCTGCATAATACCTCAACCCCGCTCCTGGAAATCATTCCTGCTGCCGAATCCATCGTAAGGCAACTCTTTGCAAACCGGCTATCCGGTGAGTCGGAACTGTTTCGGCCTATGCGGTGGCAGCTTTCCTCTTATCGAAATCAGCAAACGTCCGGCCCTGTTCGGCCAGCTCCTTCAGCAACGGGGCAGGCTTCCACAGTTCGCCGTGTTGTTCGTGGAACTGGCAGACGCGGTCGTAAACCTTCTTCAGACCGACCGTGTCCGCATACCACATCGGCCCGCCACGCCAGGCGGGGAAGCCGTAGCCGTTCAGGTAGATGATGTCTATATCAACGGCGCGCAGGGCGATGCCTTCTTCCAGAATCTTCGCGCCTTCGTTGATCAGCGCGTAGATCGTCCGCTCGATGATCTCTTCGCGGCTGATCTGGCGGCGCGGGATGCCGGCCTCGGCTGAAACCTCTTCGATCAGCCTGTCCACTTCGGGGTCGGGGATGGGCTTGCGGTTTTCGTCATAGCGATACCAGCCCGCGCCGGTCTTCTGGCCGTAGCGACCCAGCTCGCACAGACGGTCGGCGACTTTCGGCTGACGGATGCCGGGCGGGTTCAGGTGCGCGAACTCCTTGCGGATGCGCCAGCCGACATCGAGCCCGGCCAGATCGCCCATCGCGAGCGGCCCCATCGCCATGCCGAAGTCGTATAGCGCGCCGTCAACCTCCTGCGGCTTCGCGCCCTCTTCGACCAGGAACTGCGCCTCGCGCCCGTATTCGTGGATCATCCGGTTGCCGACGAAGCCGCGGCAGTTGCCGACCAGCACGCCGACTTTCTTGAGCTTCTTCGCCAGCTCCATCGAGGTCGCGATCACTTCCTTGCTCGTCGCCTTGCCGCGCACGATTTCGAGCAGGCGCATGACGTTCGCCGGGCTGAAGAAGTGATGGCCGATTACCCACTCGGGACGCGTCGTGGCCGAAGCGATCTCGTCAATGTTGAGCGTCGAAGTGTTGGAAGCGAGGATCGCGCCCTGCCTGCAGATTTTGTCGAGTTCGCCGAAGACCTGCTTCTTCAGCGCCATCCCTTCAAAGACGGCTTCGACGACGATGTCGGCGTCTTCAAAACCGTCGTAGGTGAGCGTCGGCTGAATGAGGGCCATGCGCTGGTCCATGACTTCCTGGCTGAAGCGGCCTTTCTTGACCGAGTTGGCGTAATTCTTTCGGATCGTCGCGAGACCGCGATCCAGCGCCGCCTGGTCGGTTTCCTTGAGCAGCACAGGGATGCCGGCGTTGGCGTAATTCATCGCGATGCCGCCGCCCATCGTGCCCGCGCCGATGACCGCGGCTTTTTTGATCGGGATGGTCGGCGTCCCTTTGGGCACGTCGGGAATCTTCGAGACTTCGCGCTCGCCGAAGAAGGCGTGGATCATCGCTTTCGATTGATCTGAAAAGAGGCATTCCTTGAAGAGTTCGGCTTCGCGCTGGCAGCCTTCGGCAAATGAAAGTTTGGTGGCCGCTTCGACCGCATCAATGGCCGCGAGCGGGGCCATCATCCCGCGCCGGGTCTTCTTCGCCTGCGCGCGCGCTTCGGCGAAGACTGGCTGGTTGCTCTGCTCATCGCCGAGCTTTTCGTTGCGCTCGCGGGTCTTCGGGGGCTGCGCGCCACTCGCGATCACTTCGCGGAGGAATGCAACTGCGCCGGGCAGGAGGTCGCCTTCAATGATGCGATCAATGATGCCGCTCTGGAGCGCTTCGGCGGCCTTGACCGGCTCGCCGAACGCGCACATCTCGACGGCTTTGGCGACGCCGGCGAGCCGCGGCAGGCGCTGCGTGCCGGCGGCCCCGGGGATGATGCCGAGCTTGACTTCGGGCTGGCCGACCTGGGCCGAAGCGACGGCGACGCGGTAATGAAAGGCCATCGCGACTTCGAGGCCGCCGCCGAATGCTGTGCCGTGGATCGCCGCCACCGCAGGCTTCGGGCAATCCTCAATCGCGAGCAGCAGGCCGAGGAAGTTGATGCCTTCGCGGCGCTGGCCCGAAGTGATCTTGCCGAACTCCTTGATGTCGGCCCCGGCGATGAAGGTCTGGCCGCCGCCGATCAGCACTGCGCCTTTGATCGAATCGTCTTTGCTGACTGTCTCAAACGCAGCGGCGATGCCTTCGGGCACGCCGGGGCTGAGCGCGTTGACGGGCGGGTTGTTGACGGTGATGACGGCGAGATCGCCGTCTCTGGTCAGGGATACCAGTTCGCTCATGTCTGATTGCTCCTCGGGATGAAAGTACGGTGAGCTGCCAGCTCGCCGTTGTTTTCAATAAAGAGTCTTTTGGTGGAGCGACGGCGAGCTGGCAGCTCACCGTACATTTCATTTGCGATTCAGACGCGCGGTCGGCCTGAGCAGGCCGCCCAGCGCGATTTTGGTGATCTCTTCGACGACCTGCTCTTTCTTCAGCCTCCCGTTCGGGCGGTACCAGTGCGAGAGCCAGAGCAGCATGCCGAAGAGGCTGAAGGCGGCGACGGTCGTGTCAACTTCCTTGAGCTTGCCTTCAGTCTTCAGCTTCGTCATCGTCTCCCGCAGGAAGTCGAAATAGGCCCGCTTGCGCTGCTCGATCTTCCGGCGCTGTGCGGGGTTCAATCCGGCCAGCTCTTCGATCAGGATGGTGATCGGGTTATGCCCTCTGGCGTTGTTGCCGCTGGTGATCAGCAGCGCGTGATTGTTGATGATCGTGCGCAGCCGCTGCTCGGGGTCGGCGACGGCTCTGGCCGGGCGGATGACATGCGTTTCCAGCCTGTCCATCCCGAAATTCATGATGCCGAAGAGGAGGCTCTTCTTGTCTTCGATGTAATGGTAGATGCCGGCCTTGGTGATCCCGACCTCATCGGCAATGTCGTTCATCGAAGTGGCGTCGAAGCCCTTCTCACAGATGAGCTGCGCCGCGACATTGTAGATTTCAGTCATCCGATCCGGTTCAGTGACGACGGGGGCTTTTTTCTTTGCTTTCATTGGCCTCAGGGGTTGAGAGTTGGATAGCTGCTTACCGTCCGGTTGAAACTACTATCAACCCGAGGGCGCGTCAAGAAAACCGGGTCTCTCCCTGGGAGCGCGAGCGTCTCGCTCGCTAAGCATCCAGGGAGGGCTCATCGGAATTCACTCGGACTTTGGTCCCATGCCCTGCGAGCGAGACGCTCGCGCTCCCAGGCTCTATATGATCGCATCAATCAGGTGCGGGCCTGCTTCTGACAGGGCTCTTTCAAGCTCATCGGCCAGCGCGTCGGCTGTTTCGACTCTGACCGCGGGCACGCCCATTCCATCCGCAAGCTTCACCCAGTCGAGCGGCTGGTCGGCGAAGCCGGTGAGGTGGCGGGCCTGCGGGCCGAGTTCTTTCACCCCGGAGCGCGCGAGTTCGATGCCAAGGATTCGGTAGCCGCGGTTGTTGCAGATGATCGTCGTGACGTTGAGACGTTCGCGCGCCTGAGTCCAGAGCGATTGCAGCGTATACATCGCGCTGCCGTCGGCCTGAATCGTGATGACTGGGCGGTCAGGGCAGGCAACGGCCGCGCCGGTCGCGCAGGGGAGGCCGAGGCCGATGGCCCCGCCGGGCTGTGTCAGGTAACTGTGACGCGGCGCGCCCGCGGTCATCGGGCAGTAAGCGCCGCTGCTCGTGTTGCCCTCGTCCATAATGATCGCGCCTTCAGGCTGGGTCGCGGCGATGGCGGCGGCAAAGCTCTCGGGCGTGAATCTGCCCGTGGGGCGCGGCGGCCGCGAGGCGGGCGCAAACTCTCCGGCGTCTGCCGGCGCCCCGAGCGCATCGGCCAGAGCTTCGAGCGCGGCCGGGATGTCTTCGTCGGGCGTGGCGAGAGTGGCGGTCTGTTGTTCAGTCGAGATGAAGTAGCTGGGCAGGCCCGGATAGCCGAAGAAAGAGACCGGCGATCTGGCCCCGGCGAGGACGATTGAGCGGTAAGGCGCAAGCAGCGCCATCGCCTGTTCCGGGAAGTAAGGCAGTCGTTCGATAGCCGGCAGTCCGGCGCCGCGTTCCCAGCGCTTCGGAAAAGTTTCGCAGAGCAGTCTGCACCCGCTGACAGCCGCGATGCGTGCCGCCGCTCTCAAGCCCCGCTCGCGCAATGCTTCGCCACCGAGAAATAATGCCGATGGCTGATCGCCAGGCAGCAGGGCGCTGGCCCTGCTGATTGCTTCACCGCTCACAGGAGGCGGGGAGGGAACCGCTCGCGGCGCGACAATCCCGTTCGCCGGTTCAAGCATGTAATCGTGCGGCACGACGAGCGTGGCGATCTGCCCGGGCCTCGTTGAAGCCGCGGCAATCGCGTCAGCAATATCACCTGAAATCTCTTCCGCCGACCTGCTGCTGCGCAGCCACGCGGAGACGGGTTTGGCGAGCGAGACGATGTCAGACGTGAGCGGCGCGTCCGCCGCCAGGTGCCAGGTCGCGTGGTCGCCGATCACGTTCACAACGGGCGAGCGGGCGCGGCGGGCGTCGTGCAGGTAAGCGATGCCGTTCGCAAAGCCCGGCCCCAGATGGAGCAGCGTCATCGCCGGCTTTTCGGCCATCCGCCCGTACCCGTCCGCCGCGCCTGTGCAGACGCCTTCAAACAGACACAGCACGGCGCGGATGCCCGGCACATCGTCGAGAGCTTTGACCAGCGGCATCTCGGTCGTGCCCGGGTTGGCGAAGCAGACTTCGATCCCGGCGGCGATGCTCTGGCGCAATAAACTTTCGGCTCCGTTCATTATCCCTGTCTTTCACTGGTGCAGACCTGGGCCCGAGGAATTCGTTGTCGTCTGCCTGATTCGGATTGCTTTACTGACTGGTCGGTAAAGTATTATAGCCCCTGCGGACTTGTCAATTACGGCATCGCCGGAACATCCCTGAATCCGAAAAGATTCAGCCGGTCGTAATGACTCATTGGTTCTCTGATGTGAATACCGGACAGTCCGTTCCGATTCCACGTGATTGAGGAGACGATATGTTGACACTCAGGCTTTTCGTCGGTGCCGCGCTGTTCTGCACGGCACTGGCTGTTATTGCTCAGGCGACCGAAGGCACCCGTCGCGTGATCATCTACGACGGGGTTGTGACCGAAGTTGGAGCCCCGCCACCGTCATTACCCGTCACCGGCGCAAACGACGTGTGGGTCACACTGGCCGATCTCGAGCGCGCCACGAAATTCGTCCTCAAACCACAGGGCGTCTGCCGCAATGAACTGTGCTTCCCGATTCCGAAAGCGCGCCGGGAAGCGTTCCTCTTGAAGCAGGGAACCGTCACCTGGTTCAACCTGAGCGAATTCGCCCGGCTGCTGCGCCAGCCCTTCGCCTCCGATGCGGAACAGTCCGTGTGGTATTTCGGTCCGCGAGCCGAGGTCCAGAACAGTTACCTCACGTCACTCACCGCACCCGATTTCACGCTGCCGGACGTGAGCGGCAAAACGCATTCGCTCTCTGACTTTCGCGGGAAGAAAGTGCTGCTTATCACCTGGGCTTCGTGGTGAGGATGCAGCCTCGATCTGCCAGGCTGGCAGGCTTTCTACCGCGAACTGAAGGATAAAAATTTCGAGATCGTTTCTGTCGCGCAGGACACGGGCGGCGTTAAGGACGCCGGGCCGAAGATCGCCGCCGCAAAGCCCGAATACACCGTACTCGTTGACACGCAGCATCTGGTCTCACGCCTCTACAACATGGTCAACGTCCCGACCGCGGTCTGGATCAACGAGCAGGGCCGCATCGTCCGCCCTAACGAAGTCGCCTACGTTGATAACCGCTACAAGAATCTGCACGGGATAGACGCCGCGCCGTACCTCGACGCGATCCGCGACTGGGTGGCGAAAGGCGAGCGGAGCGTTTTCGCGCTCAGCGAGAAGGAGCTGAAGGAGCAACTCACACCGCAGAATCCGGAATGGGCGCTCGCGGCGGCGGAGTTCGGGCTGGCCGAGTATTTATACCGCAGCGGTCAGAAGGAAGCCTCGATCCGGCATTACAAGGAGGCGCAGCGGCTCAATCCCGACAGCTGGAATTACAAGCGCCAGGCCTGGGCGCTCTCGGATGCCGAGCGCGATTACGGGACGAGCTTTATGAAAGAGGTGCAGAAGCTCAAGGGCAAGCCCTACTACGCGCCGCGCAAACTGCCGCAGGCGAAGAAGGAGAATTGAAGAGAGGTGGGACAAGATGGCATCTTGTCCCACTCACTCTGCCGGCCCGGTTCAGCTATTTGGCGGGCGCATAATCGGTCGCCATCATAATCACCGAATCAACCTTCTCGGTCAGCCGGCCGTTCTTCTCGCTCTCTTTTCTGGCGGCCTGCCAGTCCGGATCAGCGCCGAACTCCTTCCAGGCCTTGTCGCGGGCCTCGCGGCTGGGGAAAACCAGTAAATAGACGAGCGTGTTTTCCGACCCCTTCTCCTTATCGGTCGGTCCCCAGAAACCCACCACCTCGATCCCGTGCTTCCTGAAGAGCTTCATCGTGTGATTGCGGAATCGCGCGTGGAGTTCTTCGAGCTTGCCCGGCGCGGCGTAATAGGTCCGCAGCTCAAAACAGCGTGAGTCTTTGGCGAGCGACGGGCTGGGCGCGATGGTGGGCGTGGCCGGCGCCGCCTGCGTCGTCGTGGGCGCAGTCGCGGGCGGGGTGGTCTGGGCCGTCGCCGCGACTGAGGCGATGCAGAGGATCAGGGTCAGTGCAAAGAGTGTGGTTAGCTGTTTCATTGCGACGAGGCTCCTTCGATGAATGTTGACCTGGTGCTTTCGTGCTTGCAGGTCGCCGATCATTGTTTGTTGAAGACCATCTTTGACTCCTGAGTCCCGCGCGGCGACTCGGTCGTGCTGTGCGCTTTCAGCACTTTGCCGCCTTCGGCCAGTTCGAGGTGCTGAATGGAGGTGATCGTGACGGCGTTGCCGTTGAAGTCAAGATTCGTGACCGTGTTCAGTTCAAGGTTTTTGCCGTCGTTCGTCCATTTGGCTTTGCGCGTCGCCTTGCCGGAAGCCTGACCGAAATTGACGTCAGAGGTCGTCTCGCTGCCGTCGAGCTTGTAAGTCTGCGGCTGATTCATCATGCCCGGTCTGCCGCCGCCGCCGCCGCCGCCGGCTTTGACATCCGGCTTGATCGTCAGTTCCTTGTCATCCTGGGTGATCATCCAGGTGATGCTCTCCACGTTGGCAGCCATCTGCTGCGGCAATTCGCTCTTGCCTTTATCGAGTACCCACGTGCCCGCAAAATTTGCCGGTGCTGTGGCGGATGCGGAGAGCCCGATCATTGCTGCACAGAGAAAGCCGGTGGCCATCAAAAGCTTCTTCATTGTTATCTCCTTTGGTGAAAGAATTGACCGTCAGGGTTCAGGCCGGAACCGGCCGAACCGTTTTAATCTCATCTGAACTGTGTGGGGAAAGCTGACCACGAAAGCGGGCCGTTTGCAAGCCGGCTGCCCTCACGCTTGACAACTTACTGACCGCCCGGTCAGGCTTCCCTGCGGTGTCGGGGGCGTGAGCGACCGGGCCTTCACAGGAGAGCGCTGCACAAAATCCGCCCGGTCGCTCTCGCCCCCGGCACCGCACCAACAGGAGGACAATCATTGAGCTGGCAGGCTGAAGTTGATGAGATCAAACGCCGCCTTGAACTGGCGAGGCAGATGGGCGGAGAGGCCAATGTCGAGCGGCAGCACGCGAACGGCCGGCTGACGGTGCGCGAGCGCATTGACCGATTACTCGACCCCGAATCGTTTCACGAAATCGGCGCGCTCACCGGCAGGGCGACTTACGAAGACGGTCAGATGATTTCGTTCACGCCGTCGAATTTCGTGACGGGAACAGGGCGGATTGATGGACGCCGCGTCGTCGTCGGTGGTGATGACTTCACAGTACGTGGCGGGGCCGCGGACGCGGCAATTGCCAACAAGGCAGGCTATGCCGAAAGGATGGCGCGCGAGCTGCGCCTGCCGATGATCCGCCTGGTTGATGGCACAGGGGGGGGCGGCAGCGTGAAGATGCTCGAAACGATGCAGCGCACTTACGTCCCGGCGAACCCGTCGTGGGATATTCAGGTCGCGATGCTCTCGGAAGTGCCGGTCGTGGCAGCCTGCCTCGGGCCCGTCGCGGGGCTCGGCGCGGTGCGCGTCGTCAATTCGCACTTCTCGGTGATGGTCAAAGGCGTCAGCCAGCTCTTCGTCGCCGGGCCGCCGGTCGTCGAGCGCGGTGTCGGCGAGCGAGTCAGCAAGGAGGACCTGGGCGGCTCGCACATTCACGCGTGTGGCAGCGGCGCAGTGGACAATGAAGTCGGGAGCGAAGACGAAGCTTTCACTCAGATTCGCCGCTTCCTGTCCTACCTGCCCTCAGGTGTCTGGCAGCTTCCGCCCCGATCAGACCCGCGCGATGACCCTCAGCGGCGCGAAGAGGAACTGCTCTCGATCATCCCGCGCGACCGCCGCCGGACTTACGACGTGCGCAAACTGATCGGCCTCGTGCTGGACCTGGATTCGTTTTTTGAGGTCGGCAGGTTTTATGGGAGGCCGCTCGTGACGGGGCTCGCACGGTTGCACGGTTATGCGGTCGGCGTGCTGGCGAATGACCCGAAGCAGGGCGGCGGCGGGCTCGACGCGTCGGGCAGCGAGAAGATGACGCGCTTCGTTGACCTGTGCGACACCTTCCACCTGCCCGTCGTTAATTTCGTGGATCAGCCCGGCTTCCTGATCGGCACGCGCGCCGAGCGCGCGGGCACTGCGCGTTACGGCGCCCGCGCGATGGCGGCGGTCTATCAGGCGACGGTGCCGTGGTGTTCGATCATCCTGCGCCGCGTCTTCGGCGTGGCCGGGGCCGCGCACGGCAACGCGCAGGGGCTCAATCTGCGCTACGCGTGGCCGTCGGGCGACTGGGGTTCGCTGCCGATTGAAGGCGGAGTGCAGGCCGCGTACCGCCGCGAGATCGAAGCCGCGCCCGACCCCGACGCGCGCCGCCGGGAGATTGAAGAGATGCTCGGCGGGCTGCGCTCGCCATTCAGAACTGCCGAAGCCTTCGGCATCGAAGAGATCATTGACCCGCGCGACACGCGCCCGCTGCTCTGCGAGTGGGTGGCCACGGCCTATGAACTGCTGCCGACCGAACTCGGCCCGAAGCGGCGCGGGATGCGGCCATAACTGATGTCCGACGAACTTTCCGGACTGGAGAGACACGATGCTGATAAAGAGGCTGGCGCTGGTATGCCTGAGTCTGATCGCGCTGATCACGGTACCCGCAACCGCAAAGCAGGGAAGTCGGGCGGCCAGCCGGCCCCGATACCCGAACATCATCTTTATCTATGCCGATGACATGGGCTACGGCGACCTGGGGTGTTACGGGGCGAAAGCGATCAGGACTCCGAACCTTGATCGGATGGCAGCCGAAGGGTTGCGCCTGACGAATTTTTATTCGGTCTCGCCGGTCTGCACCCCGTCGCGCGCCGCGCTGATGACCGGGCGCTACGCCGCGCGGATGGGCATTCAGCAGATGCACCTCGCGAACGTCCTGACTTATCAGGATCAGACCGGCATCCCGGCTGATGAAACGCTGGTGGCCGGAGCGCTCAGGGCGCGCGGCTATGCGACGGCGGCGATTGGCAAATGGCATCTGGGGCACGTCGCCCCGCACCGCCCGACTGATCGCGGCTTCGATTACTACTACGGCATCCCGTACAGCAACGACATGCTGCCGTCCATCCTGATGCGGAACGGCGACATCATCGAGCAGCCGGTCAATCAGGACACGCTGACGAAACGGTACACGGAAGAAGCCATCAGATTTATCGAGCAGTCGAAGGACAAGCCGTTCTTCCTCTACCTGCCGCACAACTTCCCTCACATCCCGCTGCATGCCTCGCCGGCGTTCAGGGGAAAATCGGCCGGCGGGCTTTACGGCGACACGGTCGAGGAACTGGACTGGAGCGTCGGCGAAGTGCTGAAGGCGCTCAGGCGGCTGGGCCTCGAACGCGATACGATAGTTTTCTTTTCGAGCGATAACGGCCCCTGGTATCAGGGCAGCCCGGGGCCGCTGCGCGGGCGCAAAGGGTGGACATATGACGGCGGGCTGCGCGTCCCAGGCATTGTGCGCTGGCCGGGGCAGATCAAAGCCGGAGGCATCTCGGATGAACCGGCGGCGACGATTGACTTCTTCCCGACCGCCCTGGCGCTCGCCGGAGAAGGGGACCCGGCCGCGGCGTCAAAGCTGCCGCTTGATGGCCGGAACATTCTGCCTTTCCTGCTCGGCCGGGAGCGGAAGACCCCCGATAATCTTTACCTCTTCTTCGACGGGCAGTATCTGCAGACTGCGCGGGCCGGGCGCTGGAAGATCCACGTCGCGCGGTGGAACGTGCCGCGCTACGTCCCCTCGTTCGGCCAGCAGAAGAATGTGTTGCTCGGCAGGCCGGAACTATATGATATGAATGTTGACTGGTCCGAGAGCTATGATCAGGCCGGCGATCACGAGGACGTGGTGAAGGATCTGAAGGCGCGGATCGTGGCGGCGCTGAAGACATTCCCCGCCGAGATTCAGCAGGCCAATGCTGAGCTGATGGGGGCTCAGGCGGGCAGTGTTATTAAGAATTGAATACAAGCTGGTTTCTGAAGATTTCATACGATGAAATTATTAACAGGCAGGTATCGCTTTATCACTATAATCGCCAGCATTCATTTGCTGGTGGGATTATGTATGAATTCTTTGGGACAGGATAAAGCTGCTTCGACTTTGCCTGATGTGCAACGTCTGTCTGCCAGTGAGTTGCTTAAGCGGGCCACACGGCAGGCAGAGCCGGTCTTCCCGGAAGATGCACTGGTTGCCCAGTTGAATGGCTCGCAGGAACTCGCCGTTGAGGTGACCGTGAATGAAAGCGGTGAGGTGATTGCGGCGCGCGCCGTATCCGGCTTTTCCTTATTGAAGGACGCCGCAATCGAGGCCGCCAGAAAGTGGAAGTTTGCATCATCCCGGAAAGAAGGTTTCCTGCCGATTGTCGGAGTGCTTTATTTCAAAACCCCGCTCGAAATGCGGGGGAAGCTTCCGCATGATATCGCGTTTTACCAGAAAGAACTGGAGCGGGAACCGCAATCATGGCTCGCCCACTGCCGGCTGGGCAGGGCTTATATGCGCAGCAAGCAGTACCGGGAGGCCGAGGAGGAATATAAGAGGGCGATCTCACTCAACCCTGAATCTTATGATGTACCCCGAATTTCAGACCACGGTTTAAGATGTAAAATCGCTGCTGCCCACCCCGGAGGAACAAATGAAGAAGCAGCGGAAAACCTGGAGCGCTGATCTCAAAGCGAAGATC
>Ga0070741_10008120_pt1 | contig 21257 bp, 18 predicted proteins | sample Coa_R1_4_FD_66440 | JGI IMG/M metagenome (GOLD analysis project Ga0070741, IMG submission 66440) | Surface soil microbial communities from Centralia Pennsylvania, which are recovering from an underground coalmine fire - Coalmine... | ecosystem: Environmental > Terrestrial > Soil > Unclassified ...
TGGGCTGTCCATCGGCGCGGCGCCCACGATCATCAACGGTGTTGCATATCAACTCACAGGCGCGCAGGCGCTCGGCGGTTTCCTTGCCGGAGCGATCTTGAGCGGGCAGCTTTTGGCGGTGATGCTCGCCAACTCGGGCGGCGCTTGGGATAACGCCAAAAAGACGATCGAAGACGGAATGTATGGCGGCAAAGGCAGCGAGGCTCACAAAGCGGGCGTGGTGTGCGATACGGTCGGCGATCCTTTCAAAGACACGGCGGGCCCTGCGTTGAATCCGCTCATCAAGGTGATGAATCTGGTGTCGCTGCTGATCGCTTCGGTGATCATCACGCCGATGCCCACTTGGGTTTTGGGACTGATCGCAGGAATCTGCGCGCTGGCGATCGCGTTCGCCGTTTACTGGTCGAAACGCGGATCGTTCGGTCAGATGCTCGCGGCGCAATCGGGCGGCGAACCTGCCGGCAGCTGATGGGGATTCTGCTCGATAAGAACACGCGCGTTCTGGTGCAAGGAATCACCGGGCGTGAAGGCGGATTCCACGCATCGCAGATGATCGCGTACGGCACGGATGTCGTAGGCGGAGTTACGCCGGGCAAAGGCGGAACATCTTTCGAAGGCAGGCCGGTTTTCGACGACGTGCAAACCGCCGTGGATGCAACCGATGCGAATGCGACCGTAATTTTTGTGCCGGGACCTTTCGCTGCGGATGCGATTTTAGAAGCGGCGGATGCGAAGATTCCTTTTATCTGCGCGATTACGGAAGGCATTCCGCAGCACGACATGGTTCCCGTCGTCAACCGTTTGAACGAATCGGGAACATCGCGGCTCTTGGGTCCAAACTGTCCCGGTGCGATCACTCCCGGCGAGTGCAAAATCGGAATCATGCCCGGCGATATTTTTGCAAGAGGCAGCGTTGGATTGGTTTCACGCAGCGGCACGCTGACCTATGAGATTGTGCACGAACTCACCAAAGCAGGAATCGGCCAGAGTTCGTGCATCGGAATCGGCGGCGATCCGGTGTTGGGAACGCGGTTCATTGATATTCTTCCGTTGTTCGAAGCGGATGATGAAACGAAGGCTGTGGTGATGATCGGCGAAATCGGCGGAAGCGACGAAGAGGCTGCGGCGGAGTTTATCGCGACGATGACAAAGCCGGTGGTGGCTTTCATCAGCGGACGGACGGCGCCCCCCGGAAAACGGATGGGACATGCAGGGGCCATCATCAGCGGCGGAGTGGGCGGGCCCGATTCGAAAGTGTCGGCTCTGCAAGCGGCCGGCGCGGCGGTTGCCGATACCACCACGCAGATTCCGGGGCTGGTTGCCCAAAGACTCGGCTAAGATTTAGGGTTCTGTTTGCCGAGAACCTGCGCTATACTTAGGATCGTGCAGGATGTGGAATCTTCCCGCGCGGAATGCCTGGGAGAGGCGTTCGCGCAACTGATGCGAGTGCATCTGAATGAAGCGATCGTGAATTCGCTCACCGCTTCGCAGGTCACTTTTCCTCAGTTTGAAACTTTGAAGTTTATTGACCGACACCCGATGTCAACAGTCGGCGACCTTTCGGAAGGGCTGCAAATCAGTTATCCGAGTGCGACGAACATGGTGATTCGTCTGCACAAAAAAGGACTGCTGATGAAGCGTGGAACCCGCGCCGATCGGCGCATCGTAAGATTGGGTCTGACGAACACGGGCAAAGAGTTGGTGAACGCGGTTACGGCCGAACGAACTGAAATGTTGACGAAAGTGCTGCAAAAAATGAGCCCGACAGAACGTGCCGGATTGATTAACGGATTGGAGCGGTTCCTTCAATCGGCCGTGGAAGTTGGAGTTTTGCATCCGGAAACGGCAAAAGACAGTTCGCACGGTTTGGCGGAACATGGTCAAATGTCTTAGGTTTGGAGCTGCGCAGTGAAAACAGTTTATTTCGATAACGCCGCCTCGACACGCACCGATCCGCGCGTTTTGGAAGCGATGCTTCCCTACTTTTGCGAATGTTATGCAAATCCGAGTGCGCTGCATTCGCCCGCTCAGCGTGCGCGTGCCGAGATCGAAAAATCGCGTGAGAAGATCGCGGAGTATCTCGGCGCGCAAGACGCTTCGGAAATCATTTTCACAAGCGGCGCGACCGAAGCGAACAACACCGTCATCAACGCGTTCTCCGGCCAGATGCTCGTATCGGCGATCGAACACCCTTCGGTGCTGAACACAGCGACGGCGACCCAACGCGCACATCTGATTCCCGTTGACGAAAGCGGTCTTGTGAGAATGGACATCTATGCGCAGATGCTCGAGGAGGTGCGCCCGCAACTGGTGAGCGTGATGCTCGTGAATAACGAAATCGGCACCGTGCAGGATATTGACACGATTGGAAAAATGGCGCACGACGCCGGCGCGCGGTTTCACACCGACCTGACGCAGGGTGTGGGCAAATGCAAAATGGATTTGGCGATGAGACCGGTTGATTACGCCACGATGTCGGGACACAAGTTTTATGCGCCGAAAGGCGTGGGCGCTCTTTGGGTTCGCGATGGAGCGCCGTTCCACAAGTTTCAGCATGGCGGCACACACGAAAATTTTCGCCGCGCCGGAACGCTGAACGCGCCCGGAATCATCGGTTTGGGAAAGGCGATTGAGATTCTTGAATCGGATGCGGAAGAAGATAACGCCAGGGCGAAAGCGATTCGGGAGCGTCTTCTCGACCGGCTGTTTCAGCTGCCCGATGTGCGTCTGAACGGCCATCCATCTGGAGTGCCTCACATTTTGAGCGTGAGTTTTCACCGCACCGAGGGCGAGTCGGTGATCATCAACCTTGATTCCAAAGGGATCTGCTGCACGGCGGGGTCGGCATGCTCATCGGGAATGCACCTGAAAAGCCAGGTGCTCACCGCGATCGGGCTTCCCGACGACTGGCTGCGAGGCACGGTTCGGTTGAGCATCGGCAGGTTCAATACGCTCGAGGAGGCGGATCTGGCCGCCGAGGCGTTGGTTCAGGCCGTTTCGGAAGTCAGAAACCTTGCCGGGTTCGCGGCAGGCTGATCGGGTATCGGCAGGACTCTATGCCTGGTTTTGGGCTTTGGGGAACCTTCCGGCCCGATTTTTGCGTCATAATGGGCGGCGCGGCTCCCAAAAGGTGACTTTTTCCCCGGACATTTGCCTGGCAGTATTGTCAAATTCGAAAAAGTTTGCTACTGTAAATAAGACTGTGAGAAGGTTCGGTCTGGCAACCAAGCGAAGCCCCTTTTTGGCGCCCCGCCGCTTGTCTGTTAGACGCATTAGTACGAAAGTGCCGCCACGCGGGCCCTCTCGCGCGTCGTAATAGATAGAGAAGGGGCCGGCCCGGAACTGCCGGGGCGGGCTTCTTTAGAAAGCATGGAAAGACGAATGACCGTAAACACCGTATTACCGCCGGTCACCGAAGAGGTGCTCGAGGATGAACTTCTGGAGGTAGAGCTCGAGGAAGCAGAGGAAGAGCTCGAACCAGAGGCCGAAGCGCCACCGCCGGATGACTCAGAAGAGTTGGAGATGTGGATGCGCCAAACCCGGCGCGCCCAGTTGCTCACGCCCGAGCAGGAGGTTTCTCTTGCGCGGCGCGTCCAGGCGGGTGATGACCATGCGAAGCGGATTCTGATCGAATCCAACCTAAGGCTGGTGGTCAGCATCGCCAAAAAGTACAACGCGCGGGGAATTCCGCTTGCCGACTTGATTCAGGAAGGCAACCTCGGCCTCATCCGCGCGGTCGAAAAGTTCGACTGGCGGAAAGGTTTCCGATTCAGCACGTATGCGACGTGGTGGATTCGCAGGGCGATCGCCCGCGCAATCATCAACCAAGGGCGCACGATCCGAATTCCGGTTTATGTGGCCGAACTGATCAACAAAGTGGTGAAAACGCAAAGCAGGCTTCAGCAGGAGCTTCAACGCGAGCCTACCGAAGAGGAGATCGCCGAAGAAGTGCAGATGCCCGTGGAGCGCGTCCGCGAAATGCTTCGCGTTTCAGCAGAGCCGTTGAGCCTCGAAACGCCGGTCGGAGAAAAGGACAATTCAGCCCTCGGCGATTTCGTGCCCAACAAAACGATGCCGGAACCGACCGAAGTGACGCACGACATGATCAAGCGACAGGAGATTGACTCGATTCTGGGTCGCCTTACATCCCGCGAACGGGATGTCGTTCGGCTTCGGTTTGGGTTGGACGACGGCCGCCCCAGGACGCTGGAAGAGGTCGGCGCGGCGTTGAACGTAACTCGTGAACGCGTCCGGCAGATCGAACTGCGCGCGATGAAAAAACTTCGCCACATCGGCGACAAACTTAATCAACTCGGAGTGAAACTGCATTTCACAGTGTAATGTGAATGTCATTGCAAAAAGCCCGGGTTGCGAAAGTAACCCGGGCTTTTTGCTTTTTGGAGAAATGAATCATGGAGATATTGGAGAAATCGGAAGCGATCGGCATCCTTCCTGTGAAGGATGGAGACAAGAAACCGATCACGGTTATCGGCACTTGCACGATCCGCGAGGGGCTCGATGCGGCATGTCTGGAGCAGGCGCAAAACAGCGCAGGCGCGCCGGGCGTGCATCGCTTTGTGCTCAATCCTGACGCGCACCTGGGACACGGTGCGCCGATTGGCAGCGTGCTTGCTTCGCCCACGCACATCTATCCTGGTCCCGTCGGCGTGGACATCAAATGTTCGATGAGCCTTTTGCAGACCGACCTTCCGATCGGCGAGATTCAAGATAGGAGCGTGCGCAGAGCGTTGATAAACGCCGTTTGCGACCGGATTCCGACGGGTCCTGGCCGTGGTCAAAGAACCGTCAAAAAGCCACGCCGCGTTGATGTGGAGACGGGAAAGCGCGCGCTGATCGAGGGCGCTTCCGCGCAGGTGTGCGAGTCGCTCGGAATTCCGGCGGCTTGGGCTGCGCGTTGCGAGGATTCGCACCATCTTGGACACGACGACACCCAAGACGCGCTGGCAGAGAGGCTTGAAACGTTGACTGAGGCCGGAACGTTCCGCAACTTGGCCGACAAAATCGGTCAACTTGGATCGTACGGCGGAGGAAACCATTTCGGCGAGTGCGAGAATGTGGAGTTCGCTCCGGGCGCGGAGTCAACTGCCGAGGCGTTCGGAATGAAGCAGAACTACGCCGCGTTCTTGTCGCATTGTGGATCGCGCGGATTGGGAAACATTCTGGCGCAGAATCAGTTTCGCTTGCTGCAGTCGCAGTTCGAAAAGTGGGATACGCCGTTTCCCGGCGGTGATAAGCATCTTGTTTATGCGCCGTTGGGAACGCCGGAGGCCGATGCATACATTGACGATATGGCACTCGGCGCAAACTTTGCGACGGTGAACCATCTGTTGATCAACGCGCTGGTTTTGGAGGCGTTTCAGGAGGTGTTTCCCGGAACGCAAGGATGGCTGGTGTATTTCATCAGCCACAACATCGCGCGCAAAGAGGTTGTTGACGAAACGAAGATGTGGGTGCATCGCAAAGGCGCGACGCGCGCGTTTCCGCGCGGGCACCACGCGCTCAAAGCAACCCCGTTTTTTGAGACGGGACATCCGATCCTTCTTCCGGGCAATCCGGTTGCAGGTTCGGTGGTGATGGCGGCAGAGCCGGGCGCCGAGATTTCGTGCTTCAGCGTGAATCACGGAGCCGGACGGACGCTCGGACGCAAAAACGCCATCCGCACGCTCGATCAGCGCGCGGTTGATGCGGAACTGCTCGACAACGACGTTCTGTCGAACTGCCGCGCATACCCGCTTGATGAGGCGCCTGCGGCTTACAAAGATTTCGCCGAAGTTGTGCGCTCGGTGGAACTCGCGGGACTTGCCAAGCCGGTTGCAAATCTGAAGGCAAAGTTCGTGATCAAAGATGCGGGCGCAGCGGATGATTGATGAACGCAGATCGGTCGCCCGCGCGATTCTGATCTCGCCAAGTCAGAAGATTCTTCTGATTCGGATCCGCAGGCCGGAATCGAACGATCCGTTATGGATCACTCCTGGTGGACGGCTGGCCGATGGCGAAAGCGACGAGGCCGGCCTTTCGCGGGAGCTGTTCGAGGAGCTGGGGCTCGAGCAGTTCTCGATCGGGCCGCTGGTGTGCGTTCAAGACCACACGTTCGTGTGGGGAAAGACGCGCGTGCGCCAGGTCGAGAGGTTTTATGTGGTGCAGACCGAGGAGTTCGATCCTCGAATGTCCGACGAGGTGGAGCAGGAGATGGTCGAAGAGTTTCGGTGGCGGACGGTTGATGAGATCGCGGCATCGGGCGAAGTTTTTGCGCCCCGCTCGCTTGGGCAGATCGTTCAAAAGTTCTTGAAGGACGGCCCTCCGGATCGGCCCGTTGAGATCGAGGTTTTGGTTGACTGAATCGCCGAAATGGTGGGCCCGGCTGGGATCGAACCAGCGACCAAGCGGTTATGAGCCGCCCGCTCTGACCTCTGAGCTACGGGCCCCTTAGGGTTCGAGTCAGAATACCAGGCAGAATTCTGAGAACGACCTTGCAAGGCCAGCCGTCCGAACCCGTGGGTGACCCAGTGAGTCCCGAAGAGCGTCAAAAAGGAAGCATGACTTCGGAAGCGGCGGAGATCGCCAACATTCCGTTCGATGAGGAGACGGCGCTTGTGCGCCGGTGCCTGGCGGGCGATGCCGCCGCATTCGATCGGCTTTATGCCAGGTATCGAGACAAGGTTTATGTTCTTGCGATGGGGATTCTGATGAACCCGGATGACGCGGCGGATGCAGTTCAGGAGACGTTTTCTTTGGCGTATCGCAACCTGCCGAAGTTTCGTGCAAAAAGCCGGTTCGGAACTTGGCTGTTTAGGATCGCGGTGAATTCGGCGATTCAGTTCTCGCGGAGGCATAAGTACCGCTCGCGGCTTACGAGTTTGGACGACGCGGCGGCCGTGCCCGCTCCCGGCGGCGATGAGCGGAATTTTGATGAAGGCGCGCTGCGTGCGGCGATGGCCTGCCTGAAGCCCGAAGACCGCGCTGTGCTCACGCTGTTTTATTGGGAGGGGCTGCCGCTGGAAGAGATCGGCGAGTCGCTCGGGTGCGCTCCCAACGCCGCAAAAACTCGGTTGTATCGCGCGCGGGAGCGGCTGCGCTCTCAGCTGCGCAAGGAATCCGCTTCGCCATGAAAATTGACCGGGACACCGACGAACTTTTGTGGGCGGCTGCGGAATCGCCCGACGATTCGGTGCGTGAGCAGTTTGCAAAACGGTATCCGCATTTGCGGGCCGAACTGGCAACGCGCCGAACGATGGTTCAAGTGCTTCGGCAATCAAAACCGAACGCGAACCTAAATTTGGCGGAACGGTATCTGCCGAGCGCACGAAATGAGAGGCGCGCATTTCCGCGGCTGGCATGGATCGGCGCGGGCTCAGTTTTGCTGGTCGGTTTGGCGTTTGGAAGTTTTGCCGTTGTGCGATATTTCGGTGTGAAACCGCGCGAAGAAAAGTCTGTTGTGAGCGCGCCGCTTCCCGCACCGGAACTGAAACCAAGACCGGTTATCGAAGCGAGCGATAGCGGGGAGATGAAAAGCATTGTGCCCCCGGTGAACGAACGCGGCACCGCGCCCAGGCCCGATGAATCCAACCCCGCGAACAAACCGATTGAACTGCCCACCAAAAGTTTACGTTTGATGCGCGCGCTGGATTTGATTTCCAAACAGAGCGGACTCGCATTCACCGTGCTTCCCGATGTCAAAGATCAGGCGCTCGAGTTGGGAGATGCCGGTGCACTGGGCCCGACGGTTACACTTTCGCTGCAAGAGGCTGTGGATCTGATCGAGCGGTGCGCGAGCGTGCGGATTTTAGATAACGGCACCGAGGGATATCTGGTTTTGCCGATGGACAAAGTGACGAACGCACCGGATACGAGCGCGAATGAGTCTGGCGGGATGCCGTCGGTCTCGCGCGGCGGATGACGGAGCGGTTAGGTAATATCAAGGTTCGGCTCGCCTTCGGCGCGGAAGGCAATCCCTATTATCAGGAGTGAAAGTGGCGGAGAAACGCGTTTATCTTTTCAACGAAGGCTCTTCTGAAATGCGCGATCTTTTGGGAGGGAAAGGCGCGAACCTTGCGGAGATGACCCGATTGGGTCTTCCTGTGCCGCCCGGATTTACGATTACAACCGACGTGTGCCGCGAGTTTTATGCCGAAGGCGGGCGCACGCCGCACGGACTTCAAGACGAAGTCGCGAATGCGATGAGCCGAATTGAACGCGACTTGGGAAAGAAGTTCGGCGATGAAAAGAATCCACTGCTTGTTTCCGTAAGATCGGGTGCAAAGTTCAGCATGCCCGGAATGATGGACACGATTCTCAACCTTGGGTTGAACCGCAAAACGATCGAGGGCATGATTGCCGCAACCAAGAATGAGCGGTTTGTTTGGGATGCGAACCGGCGGTTTATTATGATGTTCTCGGACGTTGTGCTTGGCGTTCCGAAGACTCACTTCGAGAAGATTTTGGATGACTTTAAACGCGAGAAAGGAGTGCGGCTGGATACCGAACTTTCGGCTGACGATCTTGAAACCGTCTGCAATTTGTATCTTGCGCACGTGCAAACAGAAGCGGGCAGAGGGTTTCCAGGCGACCCTCATGAACAGCTGGCGTTGGCGATTGACGCGGTGTTTCGCAGCTGGCACAACGACCGCGCGATTGTGTATCGCGCAACGGAGAAGATTCCCGATGACATCGGCACTGCCGTGAACGTGCAGGCGATGGTATATGGAAATATGGGCGACGATTCCGGCACTGGAGTGGCGTTTACGCGCGATCCGGCCACCGGCGAAAAAGTTTTGTACGGCGAATACCTTGTGAACGCACAAGGCGAAGACGTGGTTGCGGGAATCCGCACGCCCGAACCGATCGCCAACATGCAGCAGCAGTTCCCTTCTCTTTACAGCGAGTTCGTTGCGATTTGCGACCGGCTTGAACAACATTACCGCGATATGATGGACGTGGAGTTCACATTCGAACGCGGCAGACTGTTTATGCTGCAATGCCGCGTTGGAAAGCGCACGGGTCCTGCGGCGGTCAGAGCGGCCGTCGAGATGGCGAATGAAGGTTTGATTACAACCGAAACCGCCGTGCTGCGCGTGAGCGCTCCGCAGCTGGACCAGCTGCTGCATCCGCGCATTGACGAATCCTATTTGCAAAGCAACGGAATCCAGCCGATTGCGGTCGGCTTGGCGGCATCGCCGGGTGCGGCGGTCGGCCAGGTGGTTTTCGATGCGGACAAAGCGATGGAGTGGGGCCGCGATGGAAAGCGGGTGATTTTGGTCCGCGACGAAACGAACCCCGACGACGTGCACGGCATGCTCGCATCGCAAGGAATTTTGACCGCAAGAGGTGGAAAAACTTCGCACGCTGCGGTTGTGGCGCGCGGATTTGGGATTCCGTGCGTTGCAGGGTGCGAAGGGATCAAAGTGGATGTCGAAACCCGGATGTTCAGCGCTTCGAATGCGGTTGTTCGCGAAGGAGCGTGGATCACGATTGACGGACAAACGGGCAGCGTTTATAACGCAAAGATTCCGCTGATTGATCCGGTTGTGAGCGGCGAATTTGAAACGTTGATGGGATGGTGCGATCAGCACCGAACTTTGGGTGTGCGCGCCAACGCCGATAACCCGCGCGACGCTTCGCAGGCCATGACGTTCGGGGCCGAAGGCATCGGTTTGTGCCGCACCGAACATATGTTTTTCGAGCGGGACCGCCTTCCCATCGTGCAGTCCATGATTCTGGCGGAAACCGAAGAAGATCGCGAACTGGCGCTCGACAAGCTTTTGGGAATGCAGCAGCGCGACTTCGAAGGGATTTTCGAGGCGATGCAGGGCGCTCCGGTGACCATAAGATTGATTGATCCGCCGCTGCACGAGTTTCTTCCTGCATATGATGAACTGCTGAAACAGGTTGTGGAACTGCGTGTTGCGGTGAACACCCTTGGTGCCGAAGCGATCAAAACAGTGTTGGAAGAAAAAGAGCGGCTGTTGAAAACCGTGGACGGCATGCGGGAATCAAACCCGATGCTGGGTTTGCGCGGCGTTCGGCTTTCGATTTTGTATCCCGGAATTGTGGCGATGCAAACCCGCGCGATTCTGCAAGCGGCAGTGCGGTCGCACCGGCGCGGAATCGAAGCGAAGCCGGAAATCATGATCCCGTTGGTGGGACACGTGAACGAACTGAAAACGGTTCGGGCGGCGCTTGAAGCGGTGGCTGAATCGGTGGTTTCGGAAGCCGGCGTTCCGATTCCTTATAAGTTCGGAACGATGATCGAACTGCCGCGGGCATGCCTCACCGCCGAGAAAATTGCCCAGCACGCAGAGTTTTTCAGCTTTGGAACGAACGACCTTACGCAGACGACGTTCGGATTCAGCCGCGATGATGCCGAAGGCAAGTTTTTGCAGCGTTACGTTCAGATGCGGATTTTGGACAGCAACCCGTTTGAGACGTTGGACGTGAACGGAGTAGGCGGCTTGATGCGCATGTGCGTGGAAAAAGCGAAAAGTGCGAATCCCGCAATCAAACTGGGCATTTGCGGAGAACATGGCGGCGATCCAGATTCGATTGCGTTTTGCCATGAACTCGGCCTGGATTATGTGAGCTGCTCTCCGTTCCGTGTGCCGATCGCCAGACTTTCGGCTGCACAGGCGGCACTCAAAGACCGTGTGAAGGTCGCCGTAGATAAATAGAGTTATCTTAGGATGATCGCCGTGCGCAATTCGCCCGATTTGTGATGCGTCTTGGCCGGAACGTGCACCAAACAGTCCGCCTGCATCAGCGATTGCACACCGAATGAGGCCTGTTCGCCATGAATGACCGCCTCGCCGTCTTGCAAGACGCAGCGAAAGAACTCATCGCGGTTTCCGGTTGCAACATCGCCCCTTAGTGCGATTGTGCAGCGCGGGTGCGGACGGTTCTGCCCAAGCATCGCCTCGAGCGCCGCGCGCACAAACAGGTGTGCGCAAACGAATGCACTCGCGGGGTTGCCGGGCAGACAGACGATATCCGCGTTTCCTATCGTTCCAAAAAGCACCGGCTTGCCGGGTTTGAGCGAAACTTTGTGAAAATGCACTACGCCGAGTTTTTCGACGACAGACGGCAGATAATCGCGGTCGCCCACCGAAACGCCGCCCGCGGTTACGATGAGGTCGTTTTGTTCGCTTGCGGCTTGCAACGCTTCTTGCAGCGCATGGAAAGAATCTCTTACGATTCGCGATTCGCTCACCTCGCCGCCGAAGATCTGAACCAGCGCGCAAAGCATGGGTGCATTGGAATCGTAGATTTGCGAATCGGAAGCGGAACTTCCTGGGCGCACAATTTCGTCGCCGGTCGAAAACACCGCAGTTTTGGGCTTTCGAACGCACACAAGTTTTTGAAAGTGTTGTGAAGCCGCGCAGGCGATTGTGCCTGGGCCAACAACGTCGCCTGGCATCGCAAGGAGACCTCCGGTACGGAATTCTGTTCCCTGCTTTCGGACATTTTCACCCGGAGTCAGCGAAGCGCGCAGCACGATCGTTTTGTCGTGGACGTCAACATTTTCCTGCATCGCTGCGGCGGCGCATGAGCGCGGCAGATATCCACCCGTGAAAACCCGCGCGGACTCGCCTGGGCCGAAAGTTTGAGTCGGCAAATCGCCTGCGGCGATCGTCCCGGCGATGCGCAGGGTTGTTCCTGCCGCCAGATCTTGATGATGAAACACCGCGTAGCCGTCTACGGCGCTGTTATCAAACTTTGGAGAATCGAACTGCGCGATGACAGGCGCCGCAAGACACCTGCCGACTGCTGCATCCAGCTCGACCGTTTCGGTTTCCGATACAGTTTTCGAACGTGAACGAATGATCTCCAGAGCCTGCTGATAAGCGATCAACGTCATACGATTCGAATCATCCCCGCGATGCGATGCCAAGAGGCGGGCATGACGCTGCTCGACTCGCTTCTTAGAAAGGTTGTGCCCGATTCTGCCGATGCGATGAATGTGAGCGGAGACCCGCGCACTCCTTGAAACTCCAGCCAAGATCCCCCCGCATCGTGAGCAAGAAGAACGCGCTGACCTTGGATGCGCATGGGCCATTGAGTTTGAAAAGGAAAAAGTTCCAGCGAAACGTTTTCGGTTCGGCGCGAAAGTTTGTATCGCACTTCGAGCATCACCGCCCGCTCGAAATGATCGGGATACAGTTTGAGCGCCCATTCGGCGTGCTGGTTTTTTCCAACAAGTTCCGCTTGCAGTGTGGTGGCTTTTTTGAATGCGCTCCACAACGGCATTACCGCCGAACCGATTCTCAGCTGCGCAAGCTGCCGCAAAATGCCCAAATCTACGCGCGCTCTCTCGTCCGAAACCAAAGCCATTCCCAAATCAAGATCGGTTTCACGCGCGGTGATGCGCAAAGAGCGATTGGCTATTGACACCATGCGACGACTTGCCACAACGCTGGCAACAACCCGGTCATCGGGCCGCGCCGGACGATGCCGCAGCGTGAACCCTTCGTGCTTTGCCGTTCGGCCCGCATATTCCAGTTCGATTGCGAACGGGCTGACCGCGCGGCGCTGACCGGCGATCGTCCAGCCGATTTCGATCCGTTCACCCACCCTTAACGGGCCAAACTGCTGTTCCTGTTTGTGCTCTTCGAAAAGTTTATGACTGCTTCCGATAAATCTGATGGCGGCGCGCTCGATCGTTTCCGACCCTTCGTTCACCAGTTCTGCAATCAGTTGGAACGGTTCATCGAGTTTCGTGAACGGATACGTATCGCGGACGCTGCGAATGACGACGCGCGGCCCAACCGGCAGAAGCGACACTTTTGAAATGCCGATTTGCGAGCCGCGTTTGCATCGAAGCTGCACGATGACGCGGTCGGAATTCGCAACGAATTCACCTTCGGAATCGGGGATCTGCTCCGACTTTTCATCCAAAAGACGGATTTCGAACTCTCCGGCAAGCCGGATTTGCGTGGCGATTCGATAACGCGCGCCTGCTTTTGCGGCAATCGGCATGCTGCGCACGGCGGCATCCGAACTTTCTCCTGCAAGGAGCAGCATTCGGCTGTTGGCGGTCGAGACGAGCGAAACGCCGTTGGGAGTGGCTTCCCAATGTTGAAGTCCGGCATGAAAGTCTCCGTTTTCAAGCATCTCGTTCACGGCATCGGCTCGAACGGGCTGATCTCTTCTGCCGGGAGTCCGAAAAACGTGCGAATGCGAGCGACGATTCGCTGCGCGGCTTTTCCATCACCGTACGGGTTTCTGGCAGTTGACATTTTTGAATAGTACGTTTCATCACCCAACAGTTTGGAGGCTTGCTCAAAAATCTTGTTTTCATCGGAACCCACAAGCACCGCGTTGCCGGCTTCGATGCCTTCCGGTCTTTCGGTTTCTTCGCGCAAAACGAGCACGGGCTTTCCCAGTGCGGGCGCTTCTTCTTGAATGCCGCCGGAATCTGTGAGAATCAGATGTGCGGAGCGCATAAGGTTTGCAAACGGGCCGTATTCGGGCGGCTCGATGAGACTTACGCGCGGATCGTTTTGGAATGCCGCCCTCAACACCTCGCGCACGATCGGATTCGGATGCATGGGAAGCACCACGTGCACATCGGAAAACGTTTCCAAAATGCGATGAATCGCGCGGCAGATTCTTTTTTGCGGTTCGCCCCAGTTTTCTCTTCGATGCGTGGTGACCAGCATCATCCGTCCTTTGCAGGGTTCGTTTTGCGCCGGGCCGCGCGTTGTTTCCAACAATGCGTCAATCGCCGTGTTGCCGGTAATCAAGACGGAATCTTTTGGTGCGCCTTCGCGCAAAAGGTTTTTGGCCGCCGACGCGGTGGGCGGAAAGTGCAGTTTGGCAAACAGCCCAACCGCGCGGCGATTGAACTCTTCGGGGAAGGGCGCGTCAATGGTGGGGGTTCGAAGTCCGGCCTCGACGTGAGCAAACGGAATTTTTGCATAAAACGCGGTTAGGCCTGCACAAAACGTGGTAGTTGTGTCGCCCTGCGCGATCACCATATCGGGCTGTTGATTTTGAACCGCGTGTTCGAACCTCTGCAGGATGTTTGCGGTCATTTCGGCCAGCGGCTGCCCGTGTTTCATCACCTCGAGATTGAGATGGGCCCTGATGTTAAACTGATGAAACACCTGCTCGAGGATTTCGCGATGCTGTCCGCTCGCAATCACCACCGTTTGGATATCGGAATGTTTTTTCAGTTCCAATATCACCGGGGCCATTTTGATCGCGTCGGGCCGGGTGCCGCAGACTGCGAATAAACGGGGATTCATGCCGAAGGTCATTAGATTACTCCAGGCTGGCCAAACCTGCCAAGATTATCAGCATGAAAGCGCTCATCCTGGCGGGCGGAACGGGGTCGCGGCTTCGGCCGATCACGCACAGCATCGCCAAACAGTTGATTCCGGTAGCCAACAAGCCGGTGATCGAATTCGGCATCGAGGCGATTTTGGAAACCGGAATCAGCGATTTTGGAATCATCGTGGGCGATGCGCGTTCGGAGATCGAATCGCACTTGGGCGACGGTTCAAAATGGGGTGCTTCTTTTACTTACATACCCCAGTCCGCTCCGCTCGGCTTGGCTCACGCCGTAAAGACCGCTCGGCCGTATCTTCGAGATGAAAAATTCATCATGTATTTGGGCGACAACCTGATCAAAGGCGGCGTGAAAGAACTGGTTGACGATTTTCGAAAAGGGCAGTGCGACGCATCAATTCTGCTCACAAAGGCTCCAAATCCAGAGCAGTTTGGAGTGGCCGAACTGCAAGGCGACCGGGTGGTGCGGCTCGAAGAAAAACCGAAAAACCCAAAGTCCGATCTCGCGCTGGTGGGCGTGTATCTGTTCACACCGATCGTGTTCGACGCGATCGAGACTCTTCAGCCCAGCTTTCGCGGCGAATATGAGATCACTGACGCGATTCAAACCTTGATCAATTGGAACAAGCGGGTGCGATATGAAATCGTAACGGGCTGGTGGAAAGACACCGGCACAGTGCAAGCGATGCTCGAAGCCAACCGGTTGATTTTGCAGACGATGTCGCACAAACAGTCAGGAACCATCACCAATTCGCGCATTCAAGGCGAGGTTTCAATCGGCACCGGATCGCACCTGATCAATTCGGTGGTCATCGGTCCGGCGATCATCGGTCAAAACTGCAAAATAGAAAACTGCACGATCGGCCCGTTCGCGGCGGTAGGCTCAGAATGCCGGATCACAGGCATCGAAGCAAGCGACAGCATCGTGATGAACGGGTGCGAACTGCGCGGCCACGGCTTGCATCTAACTTCAAGCCTGCTGGGGCGGAACGTTTCGCTTCAAGCCGAAGGCGCGCCCAAACGGACGATGAACCTGGTGCTGGGCGACAATTCGAGCCTCACCGTTTCTTGACGGTCGGTTTTTGAGGCTTGGCGGGTTCGAGTTTCGCGGCGGCAAGGTGCGCTTCCACCATGTCCGAAATTGTGCAAACCTTGATGCCTTTCGCCTTGAGCTTCGGCAGCGCCAAAACCAGCGCTTTGGTTGTGCTTTCCACAAAACTGTGACACAAAAAAATCGAACCCGGCTTGGCGGCCATGATGAGCGAAAGCACTTTGTCTACGCTTGGCCGAGGAAACTGCGCATCGGCGGCTGTGCAGTTCCACATAATGTCCCGAAATCCAAGTTCTTCTGCGATTTTGTCAACTTTTGCGTTGCGCGCTCCATACGGCGGGCGAAAATACGGGCGCGTGGTGCTTCCTGTCGCATCGTGCACCATTTTTTCCACTCCCAAAAACTCATCACGGATTTTTGCATCGCTCGACTTGCTGAGCCACGGGTGCGTTACGGTGTGGTTCCCAAACTCATGGCCTTCTGCCGCGATTCGGCGAAGCATTTCAGAGTGCGTCCGCGCAAAGGAACCGCAGATGAAAAACGTCATGTGAAAACCGTTCTTTTTCAGCTCGTCCAGTACCGGCGCAAGATTGCCCATGGTTTCGACATCCATCGTAATGGCGATCATCTTCGGCGTGTGAGCGGCCGGAAAGCTGAACGTGCCCCGGTTTTTTGCGAGGGAATAGCCAGGGTGACGGTTTGAAACTTCCCTTCCCGCATTAAGCGGAAAAGGCGATTTTGCCGGCATTGCTGCCCGCAGCGATCCGATTTCGCCGCGCAGCTGGCGCGAAAGAGTCGAACCTGGAACCACCGGCTTGCCGCATCCCACAGCAATGAGGATCGAAAGTACTGCGGCGAACGCCAACCTGCACATGGCAAACATTATACATTCTCTGGCCCGCGATTTTACTGGGTTGAACAACGGGCGACAGTTTTGACTGCATAATTGATGCATCTATGGTCTGGGCCGCACTTTTTGCAACATTCGTTCCACCGCAAGGGCTTGAATTCCGCGATAACCATCTCATCAATCCTAACCGGCTGCTGATTCGGTATCAAGATTCGGTTTCACCTGCCGGCATCGCCGCACTCAATTCGCAGCACGGCGCATCGCTTTACAAAGACCTTCGACAGATTCATTGGGAGATTGTTGATGTGCCGCGAGCAAGAGTGGATGCGATCCGACGTTCGTTTTTGCAGGATGTGCGCGTGCTGCGCGCCGACTATGACACGGCGAGGAAATGCGCCTATGTGCCCAACGACCCTTTGTGGAATCAGCAGTGGGATATGCGCGCCATAAAAACCGATACCGCCTGGGATCTCAGCCTCGGCTCTTCTGCGGCCACCGTGGCGATTATGGATACGGGCGTGATGCTCAACCACCCCGATCTGGCCGCAAACATCTGGGTGAACACAGGCGAAATTCCCGGAAACGGAATTGACGACGACGGAAACGGTTATGTGGACGACGTGAACGGTTACGATTTCGCTTACAACGATCCGAATCCTGACGATCAGTATGGGCACGGAACGGCCTGCGCGGGACTCGCCGCGGCGGTCGGCGACAACGCAATCGGACTATCCGGCGTCGCTCCCCGCGCAAAAATCGCAGCGATCAAAGCCGCGCGCGATGACGGATATTTTTACGATTCCGCAAACGTCCCGGCGTTTTTATATTGCGCCGATATGCACATTGATGTAATTTCGATGAGTTTTTTCAGCGATCAAGTAACTCCTGCGGAGCGCGACGCCGTGGATTACGCTTGGGCGCATAACGTAACGCTGGTGGCCGCATCGGGCAACTCCAACAGCGCGTTTCCTTATTATCCGGCGGCCTATGACAATGTGATTTCGGTTGCCGCCACCGATGGCTCGAACAACAAATCCTGGTTTTCTGACTTCGGCACGTGGGTTTCGGTCGCCGCGCCGGGCGAAGGTCTTACCACTACGACAAACGACGGAGGATACACCGGCGGATTCGCAGGAACTTCGGGAGCGTGCCCGCACGTCGCCGGCCTTGCGGCGCTATTGAAAGGAGCCAACCCGTCGGCAACCAACGCGCAAATCCGCGCGGCGATCGAAGACGGCGCAACGACCCTGATTCAAAACCCGTACGGACAGTACACACGCTACGGCCTTGTGAATTCACAAGATTCGATGCAGCGCGTTTTGGGAATGAGATCGGGTTCGAAACCGGCGGTGCTTCAGTTTGTCGAACCCGTCGGCGGACCGCAAAAACTTTTCTTCGCTCCAGCGAACTCTACCGGAGTTTTGGCAGGCGGGCTCGGATTTGAAAAACCGAACGTTTGCGCGGCAACCTATAACGGAAAACCGATCGGGATATCCAATCAGACCCGAAGGTCGTTTACCGCTTCCGTAGCCACAGATCAAACCGGAACGCTTGCGTTCAGCGTAAACGGACAAAACATCGGTGCAATCACATTCGAAAAAGCGATTGACACCATTTATGCGCCGACCGACGCAAGCACCAACGGCGACGGCACTCCGGTGCTGAGCGGAGGGTTTTTCCAACTTTATCGCGCCGACGGCAGCTCGCTCACGTGCACCGCGCGTTCCGGCCCCGAGATTTATGTGGAACTTCCGATTCGCAAAATCAAACAGAAAACGTTTTCACGCTTAGAAATCGAAATCACGCGTTCGTATGCCAATTCGGCTGGCGGAACTGAAACCGTGTATCTTTATGACTGGAGCGCTTGGAGCTACCCCTATGGGCCGTTCAATCCGATTGGAACCGCCTCAATCACCGGCAGCGGCACGTTCACCTCGAACTATGTGATCAGTTCGAACCCTACCAGGTATCTCGATCCCGAAGGCACCATTTATGCGATCGTAGACGCCACAGGAGTGCACAACAACTCGACCATCAGCATAGACGCATTCAGAGTTAAGATCCGCTAAAGCGCGTTCAGCCACGCTGCGGCTTCGGCAAGCACGATTCCGCGGTGGCTGATCCGGTTTTTTTCTTCGGGTTCTAATTCGGCCATCGTTCTGCCAAGTTCTGGAATCAGAAAGATCGGGTCGTAGCCGAAACCGTTTTGGCCGCGCGGCTCGCGTGCAATGAGCCCTTCACGCACCGAACTGAGAATCTGAGTAGGAAAACCTGGTCGGGCTATCGCGACCGCGCACCGAAACCGCGCACTTCGTTCATCGCCGTTTGCGTTTTGCATCTGCGAAAGTATGGCGCGAATCTTCTGTTCGAACGGCGTGCCCACTCCGCCGAATCTTTTGCTGTAAACGCCGGGTTCGCCGTTCAACGCGTCAATCTCCAGCCCTGCGTCGTCGGCGATGCACCATTCATCGAGCCGCGAACTGCTGAACTCGGCCTTGATCGCAGCGTTCTGCGCATACGTCGCTCCCGATTCTTCGGGTTCTTCGAAATCAGGAAACTCGTTCAGATCGGCGAGCGAATACCTCGGATCGAGCAGCGATCCCAAAATCACCCGCATTTCGTTGGTCTTTTTGACGTTGCGGCTTGCGATGGCGAGCCGCATTTCAAGACTCGAGCGCATCGCGCTGAATTTGAAACAGCTGCTTCAGACCGAGTTTTCCCAAACCGATCAGCCGCGCAAACTTCTCTTCTTCGAACGGCTCAGCCTCGGCGGTGCCCTGCACCTCCACATACCGCAGCGAATCGGTCATCACAAGGTTCATGTCCACAGCCGCGCGCGCGTCTTCTTCGTAATTCAGATCGAGCAGTTCTTGCCCGCCGACGATGCCGACGCTCACCGCGGCGATCATTTCGCGCATCGGATCGCGGCTCAACATTCTTCGGCTTTTCATCCACGATATCGCGTCGCGCAGCGCGATGCACGCAGCGGTAATCGAGGCGGTGCGCGTTCCGCCATCGGCCTGCAAAACGTCACAATCCAGCGTGATGGTGCGCTCGCCGATCGCCGCTAAATCAAACGCCGACCGAAGGCTGCGCCCGATCAATCGCTGAATCTCCATGTTGCGGCCGTTGGGACGCAGCGTGTCGCGCTGATTCCGATCTTTTCCCGACCTGGGGAGCATCCCATATTCCGCCGTCACCCAGCCAGTTCCTTGTCCTTTCATCCACGGAGGCACGCGCTCTTCAACGGTGGCGGTTACAAGCACAACGGTATCTCCCATGGAGATTCTGCACGAACCTTCTGCGAATTTGGCCGCTCCGCGCACAATTTCCACTTGGCGAAGTTCATTCCACGCGCGGCCGTCGTTTCTGGTATTCATTCGGCGCCGATTTTACCGAATGGTACACTCCGTTTGTGCGCAGGCATTTGCGTGTGTTTTCGATGTTTTTGCAAACCAGTTGGCGGCGCGAACTGGAGTTTCGCGCTAACTTCATTGCGCAGATCGCCCAAAGCATCGTTTGGGTGGTGATGTTCATCCTGATCCTTAATGTGATCTTTGTCCACTCCACAACAATCGCAGGCTGGAATCGAGGCTCGGCCTATGTGCTTTCCGCAACCTGCATGATGATGAGTTCGGTTTCATACACGTTTTTTGGCAACAACCTGATCGAACTTTCCGAGCAGATTCGCCGCGGCACACTCGATTTCGACCTCCTCAAACCGATGGATCTGCAGTTTCTCATCAGCCTGCGGCGGGTTGTGTTTTGGGAGGCAGGCGCTGGTTTTGCGGGAATCTTGGTGCTGGTGTTCGGCGCTGCTCGCTCAGGCTCCGAGATTACGCCTTCCGGAATCGCCGCGTATTGCATTCTTTTCGCGTGCTCGTGCGGGCTGTTTTATTCGCTGAACCTGTTAATGATGACGCTTTCGGTCTGGTTTATCAAAGTAGAAAACCTTTGGGTGCTCGGCGAAACGGCGGTCAGTTTCGTCCGTTATCCGATGGAGGTTTTTGGAAGCGCCCTGCGCAAACTGTTTATCTTTTTTCTGCCTGTTGCGTTTCTTTCGTGGGTTCCCGCCAAGGCGCTGCTTGGAACCTGCCCGTTTTGGCTTGGGGCTCTTTCCATCGTTTGGACGGCGGTCGCGCTGGTCGTCAGCCGAAGATTCTTTCTCGCCTCGCTCCGCTGGTATGGCAGCGCGTCGTCGTAGTAAACTCAACCCAAATGCAGCCTTTGCCGAGCGAACGCGAAAAGTCCGAACGGCGTCTTCGGCGGGCTGTCATCTTGGCAGTTGCTGCTTTGATCGTTCTTGCATCGGTCGGCTCCTGTTCGCGCATCGCTGCCGATTACATGTGGCACGTGTACGACTCTGGAGCGGTCATCGTGTTCTCCACCTCTCTAAAAACGCGCCTTCTGGTTTTTGTCATCGCGTTTCTAGCCGCGTTTTCCGCCATCTTTTTCACGGGGCGGTTTGCCATGAACACGCTGATCATTTTCGGCAGAACGCCGGCGACGATTGTTGACGCGCTGCTCACAGGGGTCATCAGGTTTTTGCAAACCCACGGCCCTGCGCTGAACAAACTCGTCGCGACAGTTTTCGGTCTGATTCTCGCGTCGTGGATGACATCAAACTGGGAACTTTTCCTTCGGTTCACCCACGCGGTGCCGTTTGAAAAATCCGATCCGCTTTTGAACATTGACTACGGGTTCTACGTTTTCAAATTTGAACTTTATCAGCTCATCGTTGGGTGGCTGCTTGCGCTTTGGTTCGTTTGCGCGATCATCGCCGCGGCGACCTATGCGGCGGTTCGCGGCACGGCTTCGCTGGCAAGAATGCCGCTCACCACACCCAGCACCCGAATGCACCTTACGCTTTTAGCAGCCGCAGGGCTCGTGCTTTTCGGTTGCATCGCGTATCTCAAGCGGTATTCGCTTCTCACATCCTCCGCCGGAGGATTCGCCGGGCCGGGCTACAGCGCCGTCAAGCAGATGACCGCTTATGAAATCCTTGCGTATCTGTTGTGGATCGGCGCGCTCCTTGCCGCCTTCAACGCAAAGTTC
>Ga0070741_10008121_pt1 | contig 21256 bp, 16 predicted proteins | sample Coa_R1_4_FD_66440 | JGI IMG/M metagenome (GOLD analysis project Ga0070741, IMG submission 66440) | Surface soil microbial communities from Centralia Pennsylvania, which are recovering from an underground coalmine fire - Coalmine... | ecosystem: Environmental > Terrestrial > Soil > Unclassified ...
AACCCGCCCGCGTAGCGCGGCGCGCCGAACGAGTCGGTCAGGATGTGCGGCTGTCCCACCGGGCAGACCTTGAAGACGCCGTTTGGGTTGTAGCCGATGTTGTAGAGAGACTGCAGGTAGGACTGGTACTGCTTGCCGAGCTTCTGGACGAGCCTCGCTGCTTCGTCCTTCTTGCGCTGGATGTCGTCGTAGACCTGCTTGGCCCGGGCGAGCTCCGCGTCGACCTGCGCCTGCTGCGCCTGGATCTCGTTCAACTTCTGGGCCTGCCGCTCCTGCAGCCGCTGCTGGTCGCGCTCCGTGGCCGCGAGATCGTTCTTCAGGTTCTGGACTCGGTTGGCGAGATCGGCATCGCTTTGCGTGACGGCGTCGACGTACTCGACCCGGTCGGTGAGGTCGGCGAACGAGCTCGCGGAGAGCAGGAACTCGAGCGGGCTGCCGGCCCCCTGCATGTAGGCCTCGCGAGCCCGCGCGTTCAGGCGGTCTCGGAGCTCCGTGTACCGCTCGCTCGCGCGGGCGAGCTCGTCCCTGGTCTGGTTGAGCTCGGCGGTGATCTGGTCGTAGGCGTCCTTCGCGTCCAGCAGGCGGGCCGCGACGGCGGCCGCGCGCGACTCGATCGACTTGACGACCTCGTACTGGTGCGTGATCTCGCGCTTGAGCTGCTCGAGGCGCGCCTTCGCCTGATCGAGGCGGCTCTTGATGTCGGCGTGCGCGCCCGTCGGCGCAAGGAGGCCGAGAAGCGCCAACGCAGCAGCCGCGCCGACGATACGGCGCCGGACGGAGCTCGAGCGTCCCCGGTTCGCTCTCACGTGGGTGACCTTGCTATCGGACGAGAGGTCGAAATGTCAACGGCCGTGCGCGTTCAGCCTGCTCTCGAGGGACGGCCCTTTCAACCATCTCCCTCGTCGCGGGCGCCGGCGGACTTGAGGGCGGGCACAGCCGACTCGAGGACCGGTTGCGCGCGAGCGCTACAGCTCGGTCCCCGGCAGGCCGAGGTCCCGTGCGATGAGGATCCGCTGGATCTCGCTCGTCCCCTCGCCGATCTCGAGCACCTTTGCGTCGCGGTAGAAGCGCGCCACGGGGGACTCCTCGATGTACCCGGCACCACCGTGGATCTGCACGGCGTCGCGCGCGGCGGCGACGGCCACCTCGCTCGCGTACAGCTTGGCGATCGCGGCCTCCGTCTTGTACCGGCGCCCGCGATCCTTGAGCCACGCCGCACGCAGATACGCGAGCCGCGCGTTCTCGACGCCGACCCGCATGTCGGCCATCTTGAACTGGAGCGCCTGGTACGCGCCGATCGGCCGGCCGAACGCCTCGCGCTCGCGCGCGTAGCGAACGCTCTCCTCGAGGCAGCCCCGGGCCAGACCCGTGGCGAGCGCGGCGAGCGCGATGCGGCCGTCGTCGAGCGTCTCGAGGAACTGGGCGTAGCCGCGCCCGCGCTCCCCGAGCAGGTTCGCCTCCGGAACCCGACACCCAGAGAACGTGACCTCGCGGGTGTCGCTCGCCCGCCATCCGATCTTGCGGTATGGCGGACCGACCGCGAACCCCGGTGTGTCGGTCGGTACCAGGATCGCCGAGATCTCGTCGGTTCCCGTGAGCGCGGCGACCGTGCACACCGCGGTGATCGGGGTGCCGGAGTTGGTGATGAAGACCTTCGCGCCGTCGACGACCCACTGGCCGGCCTCCAGCCGGGCGGTGGTTCGCATCGAGCGCACGTCGGAGCCTCCGCCGGCCTCCGTGAGCGCGAACGCCCCGAGGATCTCCCCGCGCGCCATCGGCACGAGCCACCGTCGCTTCTGCTCCTCGGTCCCGAATCGGTAGATCGGATTCGCGCCGAGCCCGACCGCCGCCTCGAGCGTGATCGCCACCGACGAGTCGACGCTCGCGATCTCCTCCAGGCACAGGCAGAACGTCACGAAGTCGCCCCCCTGGCCGCCGTAGCCCTCGGGGAACGGCAGCCCGAACAGGCCGAGCTCGCCCATCCTGCGGATGGTTTCGAGCGGGAAGCGCTCCTGCTCGTCGAGCTGCTGCGCCTGCGGCGCGATCACGTCCCGCGCGAACTCGCGCACCGCCAGGCGGAACTCCTCCTGCTCGGGGGTCAGCTCGAAGTCCACCGCCTCACCTTTGGACCAGCTCCGGCTCGCGGAGCGCCTGCTCCCAGTGCAGGGCCTCGAGCATCGTGCGCGCGCGCGCGAGCTCCTGCTCGCCGCCGACGGCGTCGGGGCCGAACAGGCGACCGACCCACCACACGCGCGCGGCCACCTCCTTGGGGACGCCGCGCTCGCGCGCGCGAGCAAGCAGCTCGACGGCCCGCTCGCGCGCCGCCTCTCGGTCTCCCTCCGCCAGCAGGATCGCGCTCTCGGCCCCGAGCAGCCGATCCCGCCAGGCCGGACCCTCAGAGCTCGCGATGTCGGCGACCTCCTCGACGACCCGGCGCGCCGCCTTCGGGTCCCCCGCGTCGACGAGCGCCACGGCGAGCGACTCCGCCGACCACGTCACGATGCTGCGCTCCTTCAGCTCGCGGCACAGCCGGAACGCCTCGCGTAGATCCTTGACCGCCGGCTCGGCTCGTCCCGCGAGGCGGTGCGCGATGCCTCGCGACGTGAGCGCGCTGGCGAGCTCCCATCGCGCTCCGAGGTCCCGGAACGCCTCCACCGCCGCGTCCAGGTGAGGCTCTGCCTCCTCCAGGCGCCCGAGCCGGCGGAGCGCGCTCCCGACCGCCTCCCTGGCCACGGCGATCGCGAACCGGTCGCCGGCCGCCTCGGCCACGGCGAGCGACTCCGAGGCGAGCGCGAACGCGGCCTCCTCGTCCTCGCTCTCCTCCACGACGGCGGCGAGCATGACGAGCGCGCGCGCCTCCGCCCACCGATCGCCTGTGGGGTTGGCACGGGCAACCTCGAGCGCCTCCCCGAACATCGCCCCCGCCGTCGCCAGGTCGTTACGCCAGTAGGGGGCCCAGCCGGCCTGGAGCAGCGTGCGGGCGAGGATCCACGGGTCCCCGAGCTCGCGGGCCGCCGCGAGCGCCCGCTCGAACAGCTCGGATGCCCGGTCGGGGTTGCCGTTGATCGAAAGCTCGATGTCGCCAAGGAACCTGGACGCGTGCGCTCGAACGCGCGGGTCCTCCCCGCCGATCTCGAGCGCCTGGGAGAGGGGCTTGACGGCCTGCTCGAACTCGCCGAGCCAGTACCGGGCCTCCCCGAGGTTCGACAGAACGATCGCCTCCGAGAGACCCCACGCGCTCCGGTGACCGGCCATGGCGAGCGCACGGTCGTAGAGGTCGGCAGCCGCGCGGGCGTCGGATGCCTCCATCGCGAGGTCTCCGGCGTGCGCCAGCGACTCGAACGCGCGACGGGCGAGCGCGCGATCGTTCGGGTCCAGGTCGAGCGCCGCCCTCGCGGCTTGCTCGAGGTGGTACGCGATCGACCGCGGATAGCGGACCGCTGTCTCGGGGTCCTCGGAGAGCCGCTCCGCCACCTGCAGGTGCAGGCGCCGGCGCTCCCGCTTGGGCAGGCTCTCGTAGGCGACGTCCCGCACCAGGCCGTGGCGGAACCGCCACACGCCCGGGCGCTCCCGGTGGCGGATCAGCAGCTCCTCGTCCTCGAGCAGCACGAGGACCTCCTCCTGCGGGTCGGCGATCAGCTCGAGCTCGGAGACGTGGAACTCCGAGCGCGCGAAGACCGAGGCCTTGCGGATGAGCTCTCGGGCCGTTGCCGGCAGGTGGTCGATGCGCGAGGCGATGACCGCCTGGACCGTCGGGGGCAGCAGGCCCCGCGGCGTTCCGGAGGGGTCGACCGCGCGACCGACGGAGTGCAGCAGCATGCCTGTGGTCTCCACGATGAAGAACGGGTTGCCGCCCGCGTGCTCGGCGATCGCCTCAGCCGCCCGGCGGTCGAGCCCCTCGCCCGCTCGGAGAGCGAGCTGCGTCGCGTCCTCGAGGGACATCGACTCGAGATGCAGGTTGAGCGAGTCGCCGAGCCCGCCGCCCCAGTCGGGCCGCTCGTCGAGCAGGTCGTAGCGAGCGACGCACAGCACGAGCAGGGGCACGCCCTTGGACTCTCGGACGATCTGCTCGACGAGGTCCAGGAGCGGCGGCTTTGCCAGGTGGACGTCCTCGAACACGAGCACAACCGGGGCCTGGCCGGCCAGCCCGCGCAGGAACGGGACCATGCCGGCCCGGATCTCGGCGACCCGGTAGCGTCGATCACCGCGCCCCTCGGCCCGCCCCTCCTCGCCGAGGCCGAGGGCGTAGCCGAGGCGCAGCACCGTCGACTCGGCGTCGCCGGGAGGGCAGCACGACATCACAAGCTCCTCCAGACGGGCCCGGAGCCGCTCGGGCGGCGCGTCGGGGCGCTCGTCCATCTGCTGGAGGAGGATCTGGGCGACCGGCGCGAACGTGACGTCCTCCTCGAACGGGCTCGCCCGGCCGGTGAGGACTCGGGTCCCTTCCGGTAGGTTGGCGAGGAACTCCTGCGCGAGCCGGCTCTTCCCGATGCCCGGCTCGCCGAGGAGGGTGACCATGTGGCCGCGGCGGGTCTCGACGGCCCGCTCGAAGGTGTCGGCGAGCAGCCGCAGCTCGCGGCGCCGGTCGACGAGCGGGATCGTCCGCCGCGACGACCGTGGCGCGAGCGCGACCACGGGATGGCCGGGCAGGGCCTCCTCGAACCCCTTGGCCTCGATCTGCACGCGCGGGCCGAACTCCACCAGGTCGCGCGTGAGCATCCATGTGGTCTCGCCGGCCATCACGGTTCCCGGCTCCGCCGCCTGCTGGAGCCTCGCGGCCGCGTTCACGACGGTGCCGGAGAGCAGCCCCGCCTCCGGGGCCTCAGCGCCGATCGCGACCGAGCCGGTGTTGACCGCGACCCTGCAGCGCAACGGAACCGGAAGGCTCAGGGTCCTTTCGATGTCCTCGATCCTCGAGGTGATGGACAGCCCCGCCCGGATCGCCCGGAGCGCGTCGTCGTCGTGCGTCTGCGGGATGCCGAAGACGCCCACCACCGCGTCCCCGGCGACGTTCACCACCCGGCCCCGCAGCGATTCGAGCTCGTCCCCCACCATCCGGTAGTAGGCGGCCAGGAGTTCCCGATACCGCTCCGGATCGACGAGCGCGGACAGGCGCGTCGAGCCCACCAGGTCGACGAAGACGACCGTGACGACCTTGCGCTCCTCGGCGGCGGCGGCGATCGCCGGGAACCCGCAGCTCGGGCAGAAGCGAGCCCGCTCGGGAAGCGGCTCGCCGCACCGTTCGCATCGCAGGTGGTTCACCGCGCCAGGATACGCGGGGTGGGCGACGCGCTCGTCCCCGCGTCCAGGCGTCGTCCGGTCGACGCGTCCCGATCACTCCTGGCTGGGGGACGACACCAGGCGCTCAGTCGGAAGCTCCAATCCGGCGGGGGAACGGATCCGATCGGCTACCTGAGCGCTCGTCGGCGCTCATCCTTCCGAAGCTCCAGTGCGATGTTGGTCCCGACGAAGATCAGGCCCAGCCCGAAGATCATCGTCCCGAGGACGAACACCTGTGGGGGTATGCCGACCTTCACCGCCCCCCAGATCCACAGCGGGAAGGTGCTCGTGGTGCCCGCCACGAAGCTCGAGGTCACGAAATCGTCGATCGACAGGGCGAACGCGAGCAGCCCTCCCGCGAGCATGCCAGGGAAGATCAGCGGGAGGGTCACCTTCCAGAAGGTGACCCACGGCGTTGCGCCGAGGTCCTGCGCGGCCTCCTCGAATCCCGCGATGTCGAAGCCGGCGAGTCGGGCCCGCACGGTGATCGTCACGTACGCGATGCTGAACATGACGTGCGCGATGAACAGGGTGAGGAATCCCTTGGGAATGGCAAGCGTGATGAAGAAGCCGAGCAGGGACGCCCCAAGTACGATCTCCGGGGTGGCGATGACGAGCGTGAGGACCTGCTCGATCCCTCGCTTGCCCCGGAACCGGTACCGGACCAGGGCCACGGCCAACAGCGTGCCCATCGCCGTCGCCACGACGCTGGTCAGAAGAGCCAGCCGCAGCGACAGGAAGAAGGCCGGGGTCAGGCCGGGGACCTGATCCCATCCGGCGTACCAGCGGGTCGTGAAACCCTGCCAGTTGAACGTCACGGTCGGAAGGTTGGCGTTGGAGTCGTTGAAGCTGTACACGACCATCAGCGCGATCGGCACCAATAAGTACCCGATCACCGCTGCGGCGAAGACCGGCAGCGCGTAGTATCGCCAGCGACGCCGACGCCGACCTTGCGTCGCTGATGCCTCCGATGCGTTCACAAGTACTCCTGGATCGTCGCGGAGCGCAACAGCCTCGAATACAGCAGCACGCCGACGAGCATGAACGACATCAGCAGCGCGGAGAGCGCTGAGCCGCTCGGGTAATCGCTGAAGACAAGGAACTGAGTCTGGATGATGTTGCCGATCATCGTGTTGCTGGTGCCGCCAAGGATCGCGGCGTTGACGAAGTCCCCCATCGCGGGCACGAAGGTCAGCAGGGTCGCCGCGAAGAGGCCGGGGATCGCGAGCGGGAGAATGACCCGGACGAACGCGACGGCTCGCGTTGCGTACAGGTCATGCGCTGCCTCGACCACTCGCCGGTCGACTCGATCGAGCGCGACGAAGAGCGGCAACACGGTGAACGGGAGGTAGTTGTAGGCGATGCCGGCGACGACCGCCGCCCCGGTGGCCAGGACGTGGAAGTTCTCGGGGAGAAGCCTCACGGCCTTGAGCGTGCCCAGCACGATCCCCTGGTCCGACAGGATGAACTGCCAGAGCAGCGTCCGGATGACGAACGACACGAAGAACGGGAGCAGCAGCATGAGGAGGAACACGCTCTTGCGACGGGCTCGGAACGCGATCCAGTACGCGAGGGGGAAACTCACCACGATGTCGATGGCGGTCGCGCTGCCCGCATACAGCAACGACCGGACGAACTGGGCGTGATAGTCGGCAATGGACGCCGAGAATTCTTGCCAGTGCCACGTCAGCCGACAGGCGAGCGTCAGGGGGTCGCACGTCTGCAGGGAGAGCGACAGCAGCGTCACGAGCGGAACGAGGAAGAACAGTGTCAACCACAGGCCCGCTGGGGACCCGAGCAGGTACGGGGCGATCCGCTTGCGGGGATGCATCACCCCTCGAAGATCGGGACGAAGGTGCTGTTCCAGGCGTTCACGAAGTCCTGACTCTTGGACCAGTCCGGGAAGTGATGGGTGAGAGCCTCGGTGTCCTTGGTGGGGAAGACCATCGGGCTGTTCGCGACCGCTGGGTCGTGGAGGTCCTTCCGGATGATCTCCTGAGCTGCGGGGACCGGGCAGACGTAGCCGATGTAGTCGGCGATCAGCGCAGCGGTATGCGGATCGTACACGGAGTCCATGTACGTCATGGCGTCAAGGGGATTGCGCGCGGTGTAGGGGATCATCATGTAGTCGGTCCAGAACATCACGCCCTCGTCCGGCACGACGAACTGGAGCGTCTCGTACCCCTGGTACGTCGACGCATAGAAGATGTCGCCCGACCATGCCATCGAGATCCAGATGTCCTCGTTCTTGAGCGCTCTCAGGTATGAGGCGTCGTAGTAGCTGCGAACGAGCGGCTTCTGCTCTTCGAGCTTCGCCGCAGCCTGATCCCAATCCGCCTGCGTCGAGGTGGCAGGATCCTTCCCGATCGCGAGCAGACCCTGTGCTCCGAGCTCCGACGCGATGCTCATCATGCCGATCTTGCCCGCATACTTCGGATTCCAGAGCGACTGCAAGCTCGTGATCGGTTCATCGATGTACTTCGTGTTGTACGCCATACCGGTGAACCCCGACTGCCACGCCATCACGTACTTGTTGTCGGGATCGAAGGACGGGCTCCTCACCAAGCTACTCGAGTACTTGTAGTAGTTCGTCATCATCGACTGGTCGAGCGGAATCGCCCATCCGAGTTTCACCATCTGGGAGATGGGTGGGTCGTTGTCCGTGCTCACGATCAGGTCGTAGCCCGTGTAGTTCCCCTGCTGGAGATCGGGCCGGATCTTGGCGAAGAACGCGATGTTGTCGGTCACGTCTTCGTGATAGTCGACGTGGATCCCGGTCTTCTTCGTGAATTGATCGAGGGTTGGATGCGCCCCATGCACGGTATCGATGTAGTACGCCCAGTTCGCGAAGCTGAACTCGTGATGGAGCTGTTGCTTGCCCCACCATTCCGGACTGCCGAGGGATTCCGCTCCCGTCCCGCTCTTCGTTGTCGATGTGCCGCGCGTGCCGCACGCGACCAGCACCGAAGACAGGCCGAGCACACCGGCCCCCGCCCCCGCGGTCCGAAGGAACTGTCGACGGCTCATCCTCGGCTGCGTCAGCCCTCGGTCCAGCGCCGGATCCCACCCGTTCCAGCGTGCCATGGCTCCTCCCTCACAGCTCGAACACGGGCATGTGGGCGCCCAGGGACACCCCGACGTTCTTGACCTCCGTGTACGCCTCCAGCGCGTGAACCGAGAGCTCGCGGCCGAATCCGGAGGCCTTCATCCCGCCGAACGGCGACTCGTTGAACAGGAACTCGCTCGTGTTGATCCACACCCCGCCAGCGCGGATGTCCTCGGCCGCCCGGTGCGCGGTCGTGAGGTCGTTCGTCCACACGGTCGCCGCCAAGCCGTACGGCGTGTCGTTCGCCTTGGTGATCGCATCGTCGTAGTCGGAGAACCGGCCGATGCATGCGACGGGGCCGAAGATCTCCTCGCGCGCGATGCGCATCGAGTTGTTCACCTCCGTGAACACCGTCGGCTTGTAGAAGAAGCCGCGATCGCCGACCCGCTCCCCGCCGGTCGCGAGCGACGCTCCCTCCTTCTGCCCGATCTCGACGTAGTGCTCGATCTTCTCGAGCTGCCGTGCTGATGTGATCGCTCCGATGTGCGTCCCCTCGTCGGTCGGGTCACCGACGACGATGCGCTCGGCCTTCTCGACGAACCGGCCGACGAACTCCTCGTACACGCGGTCGTGGACGAAGATCCGGGAACGTGCGTCGCACACCTGCCCCGCGTTCGCGAAGATCAGGAACAGCGAACCCCCCACCGCCAGATCGAGGTCGGCGTCGTGGAACACGATCCCGGGCGACTTCCCGCCGAGCTCCAGGGTCACGCGCTTGAGGGTCTCGGCCGCCTCGCGCATGACGATCCGCCCGGTGGTGGTCTCGCCCGTGAGCGAGATCTTGTCCACATCGGGATGCACGACCAGCCGGTGTCCGGCCGTCTCGCCGAAGCCGGAGACGACGTTCACGACGCCCGGCGGGAACCCGGCCTCCGCGACGAGGTCGGCCAGCATCAGCGCCGTCACCGGCGTCTCCTCCGCTGGCTTCAACACGACCGTGTTCCCGGCGGCCAGCGCCGGCCCGAGCTTCCACACGGCAATGGCGATCGGGAAGTTCCACGGCGTGATGAGTCCGCAGACGCCGACGGGCTCGCGTCTGGTGTAGACGAGGTAGCCGGGGGGACCCGGGATCGTCTCCCCGAAATGCTTGTTGCTTGCGCCCGCGTAGTAGTCGAGACACGCAACGGTCGACGTGACGTCGAAGTCTGCGTCGAGCAGGGTCTTGCCGTTCTGGGCGGTCTCGGCGGCGGCGAACTCGTGCCTACGCGCCTCCAGCAGTCGTGCGAGCCGCCCGATCAGCTGCCCGCGCTCGGTCGCGGAGGTCCTGCGCCATCCGTCGAAGGCCCGGCGCGCCGCGGCGACCGCGGCATCTACGTCTTCCGCACCGCCCTCGGGGACGGTGGCGTACACCTCGCCGGTTGCGGGATTCAGCACGTCGAAGCGCTTGCCCGAGCGTGCCTCGACCGCCTTCCCGTCGATGAACATCTGCAGTGCGAGCGGTTCGCCCATCGCGGTCCTCCGTCCTCATCCGCTTACGCGTAGATGGCGCGAAGCACCTCCTCGGTGACCTCGAGCGTCCTGTCGATATCCGCCTCGGTGTGCGCGGCGGAGATCGACCACTCCTCGAACCAGGCGCTCCCCATCGGGATCACGCCACGATTGAGCATCCCGAACCAGTAGTCCCACCACTTCGAAACGTCGCAGCGCGATGCCTCACGGAAGTTGGTCGGCTCGGTCGGCGTGAACAGGATCCCGCCCAGCGTCGCCACCTGCGTCACGCACGCGGGGATCCCGAGGTCCGCGATGATCTTGCGCTGCCCTTCGGCGAGACGGGTCGCCAGCGCCTCCATCCGTTCGTAGGTCTCGTCGGTCATCACCTTGGTGAGGCACGCGAGACCCGCCGCCATGCCAAGGGGGTTGGCGTTGTACGTGCCGAAGTGGATGGCGGGCCCGAGCGGGCTGATCTCCTCCATCAGATCGCGGCGGCCGCCGAACGCGCCGACCGGGACCCCGCCGCCGATCGCCTTGGCCAGCGTCACCAGGTCCGGCGTGACCCCGAAACGCTGGCAGGCGCCCCCCGGTGCAATCCGACATCCCACCTTGACCTCGTCGAAGATCAAGACCGCGTTCCTGTCCCGGGTCAGCTGCCGCAGACCCTCGAGGTAGCCCGGTCGCGGCGGGATGACCCCGCCGTTGGTCATCGCCGGCTCCACGATCACCCCCGCGACATCACCGTCGCATCGATCGAAGGCCGCACGCATCGCGTCGAGGTCGTTGAACGGGGCCACGATCGTGTACTCAGTGGACGCGGGGAGCAGGCCGGCGGAGTCTGCAGTGCTCGTCGGCGCGTCGGGGGGGCCCATCGCCTCCGGCGGCGCCCCCCCGATGGAGACCAGCAGGTGATCGGTCCCCCCGTGGTACGAGCCCTCGATCTTGACGATATGCCTGCGTCCGGTCGCCGCGCGCGCCAGACGGATGGCCGTCTGCGTCGCTTCGACCCCCGACTGGGTGAACCGGATCATCTCGATGGCCGGGTACCGGCGCATGATCTCCTCGGCCAGGTCGGCTGCGAGCGCGGTCGGCATGCCAAAGAGCGTGCCGTGATCGGCCTGGGCCTTGATCGCCTCCACGACATACGGGTTGGCGTGCCCGGCCACCATCGCCGCGTAACACAGCAGGTAGTCGATGTACTCGTTGCCGTCCAGATCCCAGACCCTGGACCCCCTGCTGTCACCGATGTACAGCGGATGCGGGGTGAAGAACTGGATCGCGCTTCCCACTCCGCCGGGGATCAGGCGACTCGCTCGCTCGTATGCCGCGGCGGATGCCGGTGTCCGCTCGACGTAGCGCTCCTGCTCGCTCATGCGACCCTCACCTCCTCATGGCCTGCGGTTCGTTTCGCCGCCGCTCGACCGCTGCGACCTTCCAGCACGACCGGGAGACCACCTCATGGACCGATCAGCCATCGGAACCACGTCCCTCTTGCACGCCGAGGCCGATGCACGCGAGCACCCGCTCGGGCGTAATCGGCAAGGTCGTCGGACGCCCACCGACCGCGTCGGCGATCGCGTTCGCGATCGCGGCGGCCGGAGGCCCGATCGGGGGCTCCCCGATTCCGCGCGCGCCGAACGGCCCCATCCCCTCGCCGGACTCGAGGATGACCGTCTCGATGTCGGGAACGTCCGCCGCCGTGGGGATCAGGTACTGAAAGAGGCCACCCGTCAGGTTCACCCCATCGCGGACGACCAGCTCCTCCAACAGCGCCATACCGATGCCCTGGACGGTCCCGCCAGAGATCTGCCCGGCGACCGAGCCGGGGTTGATTGCGCGCCCGACGTCGTGGCATGCGATGTACCGCAGCACCTTGACCTGGCCGGTGTCGAGATCGACCTCCACATCCGCCAGATGCGACCCGAACGTGAAGTCGGGAAAGACGCGCTCGGCACGGAGATCGCGCACAACCGGTCGCCCCCTCGGCCCGAAGAACGTCTCCAGCGCCTCCGTCGGCACGTTCCTCCGTCGGCAGATGACGAGGGCGTCGAGCACGGGGACCCTGGTTTCCGGGCCGACGATCGCCTCGTCGACCATCCGCAGCGACTCGGAGGGCTGGCCGGTCTCCTCCGCAACCGCCGCCAGGATCCGGTCGCGCAGCGTCGTGCATGCTTCGTAGACGGCGTTCCCCGACATCAGCAGCTGGCGGGTCGCGGTTGTCGTCCCGGCGAGCGGCGTCAACGCCGAGTCGCCGAAGTGCACCGTGACCCTCGGGAGGCCAACGCCGAGGACTTCGGCCGCGATCTGCGCCAGCGAGGCGGATTGCCCGCCGCCGATGTCCGGCACGCCACAGCGCACGGTCACGCTCCCATCGAGATGGAAGCCCACCCACGCGGCAGCCGAGTCGTTGAGCCAGACCAACCGCCCGTACGACTGCAGGTTCGAAGCGAACCCCCGCCCGACCGCCCGGCGCGGACCGCTCGGCGACGGCTTCTCACCCGCTCGGTCGACGATCGCATCCAGCGTCTGCGGCAGCAGCACGTCGGTCTCGAGTGTCTGCCCCACCGGCAACACGTCGCCGCGCGCCAGCGCGTTCCGCTTGCGGATGGCGACGGGGCTCATCCCGAGCCGGCGGGCGAGCCGATCCATCTGCGACTCGTACGCGAAGACGACCTGCATGGCGCCGAACCCGCGCATCGCCGAGGTCGGCACGTTGTTCGTGTACACGGACCGGCTTCGGACGCGTACGTTCGGGACGTCGTAGGGCCCGCAGGCGTGCACGGCCGAGTACAGCAGTACGAGGGCCGAGAGGTACGCGTACGCCCCCGCGTCCGAGGTGATGTCGATGTCCTGTGCCAGGATCGTTCCATCCGCGCGTGCCGCCGTCCGGTAGCGCATCCGCATGGGATGGCGCTTGGCCCTTGCCAGGAGCGACTCGTTGCGTGTCCACTGCATCCGGACGGGGCGGCCGGTCCGCGCCGCGGCGAGCGCCACGTACGGCTCGACAGTCATGTCCTCTTTGCCGCCGAAGCCGCCTCCCACATAGGGGGCGATGACCCGCACCTTGGACTCCGGCATCGCGAGGATCCGCGCGACGTCCCGGTAGTGCTCGATCACCTGCGTGGCAACACGGATCGTCAGGACCCCCTGGTCGTCGAGCCACGCGACCCCCGCTTCGGGCTCAAGGTACGCGTGATCGACGTACTGAGTTCGGTATTCGCCCTCCACGACGACGTCCGCTTCGGCGAACCCGCGCTCGACGTCGCCCCGGTCGATGTTCCACTCGGCCAGCAGGTTCCCATCCTCGTGCACGGTCGGGGCGTCGTCGGCCAGGGCCTCGTCGGGATCGAACACGCCCGGCAGCTCCTCGAGCTCGACCTCGACCGCCGCGCATGCCTCAGCCAGCACGTCCTCGGTTTCGGCCACGACGAGAGCGATCGGCTCGCCGAGGAAACGAACCCGGCCGGTCGCCAGCACCTCCATGCTCGCCTTGAGCGCCGAGACCTCCACCATCTGCCCGGGAACGTCGACCCAGACCGTGTTGTTCGGGACGTCCTCGCCGAACAGGATCGCGACCACGCCTGGAATCTCGCGTGCGCGAGTCGCATCCCGGCGCACGATTCGCGCCGAAGGCAGCTGCGCCCGAACCAGGCGGGCATGCAGCATCCCCGGGAGCGCGAGATCGCCCGCGAATCTGGCCACCCCGGCGATCTTCTCCGACGCGTCGTGCCGCGGCACGTCGCGTCGCACCACGCGGAGCTCCTCGGCCTTCGAGGTCCGGATCCCCGCGCTCACGCCGGTCCCCGCGATCCCTGCGCGGCCTCGATGGCGTCGACGATGGGACCGTAGCCCGTGCAGCGGCAGAGGTTCCCGTGGAGACCCTCGCGGATCTCGTCGCGGCTCAGCGGCCCCCCGTCCGCAAGCATCGAGGCGGCGCACACGAGCATTCCGGGCGTGCAGAAGCCGCACTGTGCCGCGTGGTGCTCGAGGAAGGCCCGCTGCAACGGCCCAAGCGTGTCGCCACCAGTGACCAAGCCCGACGCGGTCACGATCTCCGCCCCGTCGGCCCGGGGGGCCAGCACCAGACAGCTGGACACCGGCTCGCCATCGAGCAGCACCGTGCAAGCCCCGCATACCCCCTCTCCGCACCCGTACTTGGGGTCCGTGACGCCGGCCGCGTCGCGGAGCCACCGGAGCAGCGTGAGGTGGCCGCCTGTCGTCCGGGTGATCCGGCGCCCGTTGACCGTCATGGTGACGGCGGCGAGGTCCGTCATGTCTGCCCTCCCGCTCTGCGACATGCGTCGCTCAGGGCCCGAAGGACCAGGACGCGCGCGAGATGCCGCCGGTACTCGGAGGAGGCGATCCCGTCGCTCACCGGCTCGATGTCCTCGATCGGACCGATCCGCCCTTCGAGCTCGTCCACGCTCGCACCCGCGCCCGCGGCCTCGACGGCTGGGAGCCTGATGGGGCGATCGCCGACGCCGGCCACCGCGAGGCGAGACTCGAACAGGATCCCGTCCCTGGCGTGCGCGAGCGCCGCGGCGGCCACGATGGCGAAGTCACCGGAGCGTCTCGAGACCTCCACGAACCCCCAGCCCCAGCCGGGCCCGAGCGCCGGAACGCGGACCCACTCGAGCAGCTCAGCCTCCTCGAGCTGGGTCGTGAAGAAGGTTATGGGGAACTCATGCGCGCGAAGCGTTCGCCGGGACCGTCCGTCGGTCACGCAGTACTCTGCGTCGAGCACGGTCATCGCGAGCGGGAGCTCCGCGGCCGGATCGGCATGGGCGAGCGACCCCCCCAGCGTCCCGAGCGCCCGCACCCTCCGGTTGCCGACCAGCGAGGCCGCGGCCCGAAGCAACGGCTGACCGCGAGCGATCAGTGGGTCGCGCTCGAGGTCGAGGTGGCGGGTGAGGGCCCCGATCCGCAGGGAACCGTCGTCAAGCGCGATCCCGCGCCCGCCCTCGACGTGGGAGATGTCGACGACCGCCCGTGGCTCGACCAGCCCGAGGTTGATCATGGGGAGCAAGCTCTGGCCACCCGCGACCGCCTTGGCCTCCCCGCCGTACGCACGGAGGCGCTCGCATGCGTCGGCGAAGGTGCCCGCGCGCTCGTACGCGAACGGCTTCACGAACATGGGGGGCGCCCGCCTACAGCTCCGGCTTCCATTCCTCTTCTTCGAGACCCAGGACCTTGACGGGATTCGTCTTGGCCATCTTCTCCAGGTACTCGTACGGGACGCCCTCGTCGAGCAGCGAGGCCAGCAGCATGCGCAGGCCCTCCGGGTGCGGAGGTCCCGACATTTGCCCCAGATCGGAGCCCAAAACGAGGTTCTCGCCACGGAACTCCTTGATCCAGCTCGCGAGCTCCGAGGGCGCCTGTTCGTGGAAGATCGGCGAGACGCACGAGCACGCGACGTACTCGAGCACGGCCCCCTTGCTCACGAGCTCGTGCTGGACGTCGAGGTCGAGACGGCACAGAGCCCAGTTGGCGTGCGTCACGATGAAGCGCTTGACGCCGATTCGAATCGCTTCGTCCTGGAGCGCGCGGATCTCGTCGACGTGCAGGTGGCCCGTCGCGATGCACACGTCCTCCTCCGCGACGAGCTCGAGGATCCTGACGGCCTCCGGAAGGAGCTTCCCGTCCTCGTCGAAGACCGTCACGCCGGGACCCGGAAGCTGCTTCTTCGGGCGCCCGAGTTGCGGGTAGTCCGGCATGTCGAAGTAGTCCTGGTGCCACTTCGAGTGATTGCTCGGCATCCACACGACCTTGGCGCCGTAGTGGATCGCGGCCTGCGCGACGTATGGGTTGAGCCCGCCGACTGACCGGTTGAGCACGATCGCTCCGAACGGCTGGACCCCGGGGAACATCTTCGCCACGTAGTAGGCACGTCCGGTCGTGTTCGCATCGTGGTCCTTGAGCACGAAACCGCGCATTCCGTACTCGAGGGCGCGCCTGGCGAGGTCGGCGTCGTCCAGCGGTCGACGGAACAGGGCCGGGGCCGTGTGCGCGTGCATGTCGATCGCGCCGCGGAGGAGCTCGAGGTCCGGTCGGTCCATGCTGCTCGTTGACTTGCCCCTTTTTCGCTATATGAAAACTGATTTCACATCTCGAAGCGCACATGCTAGCATGTCGCGCGCAGAGGTCAAGTCCTGCTCGCTCGGAAGGAGGTCCGGCATGCGCGAGGCCACGGTTTCCCCCCTCTTCGTGGCCGGCGAACCGATCCACGACGGTGAGCTCACCGAGGTGACGTCGCCGTGGGACGGCCGGGTCGTCGGAGAGGTGCCGACGGTCGGGCCCGAGGCTGCGCGCGCCGCCGTCGACGCTGCCTTCGACGCCATGCGGGCGCCCCTCCCCGCCTTCGAGCGTGCCGCCATACTCGATCGGGCGGCGGCGAGCATCCGGGAACGTCGCGAATGGTTCGCGCGGTCCATGGCGCTGGAGGCCGGCAAGCCCCTCAAGCAAGGGCTCGTCGAGGTCGATCGGTGCGTGCAGACCCTCACCTTTTCTGCGGCGGAGGCGCGAACCCTCGCCGGGAGAGGCATTGCGATGGACGCGCACCCCTCCGGGGCCGGACACCGCGGATTCACCGTTCGGGTGCCGGTCGGCGTCGTGGGCGCGATCACCCCATTCAACTTTCCGCTCAACCTCGCAGCGCACAAGATCGGTCCCGCGATCGCCGCCGGCTGCGGCGCGGTGCTGAAGCCGGCAACGCGGGTTCCGCTCACGGCGATCGAGCTGGTGCGCACGCTCCACGACGCCGGACTGCCACCCGCGATGCTGTCCGTCGTCGTCGGTCCGGCCGACGCCATCGGCACCGTGTTTGCCGAGCACCCGCGTGTCGGAGTCGTCACCTTCACGGGTTCGAGCGAGGTCGGGTGGGGCCTCGTGGCCAGAGCACCGAGGAAGCGCGTCTCGCTCGAGCTCGGTAACTCGACGCCACTGATCGTCTGCGCCGACGCCGATCTCTCGGCCGCGGCCGCATCCGCGGCCATCAGCGGATACGGATTCGCCGGACAATCGTGCATCTCCGTGCAGCGCGTGATCGTCGAGGCGTCCGTGCACGATGAGTTCGTCTCCCTGTTGACCGACGCGGCCGGGAAGCTCCGCGTGGGTGATCCGCTCGACCCGGAGACCGACGTCGGGCCGGTCATCACGACGGCCGATCGGGATCGCATCTCGACGTGGGTCCGGGAGGCGGTCGACCGCGGAGGCCGCGCGATGGGCGGCGGCACCGCTGAGCACGGACACCTGCGCCCGGTCGTGATCGACGACGTCGATACCGAGCTCCCCATCTGGAAGCGAGAGGTGTTCGGCCCGGTGATCTGCGTGCGGTCGTTCGGAAGCCTCGATGAGGCGATCGACCTGGCCAACGATACCGAGTACGGTCTTCAGGCTGGGATCTTCACCCGTGACCTCGCGACGGCGTTTGCCGCAGTCGACCGACTCGAGTTCGGCGGCGTCACGATCAACGAGGCCCCGACCTACCGGGTGGACCAGATGCCGTACGGCGGAACGAAGGGCTCGGGGAACACGCGCGAGGGTCCGCACTTCACCGTCCGCGAGATGACCGAGGAGCGGATGGTCGTGCTCCGTGTCTGACATGGCTCGGCCGGCGCGCGCACCCGCGAAGCCCATCCCGATCCGAAGATCGGACGGCCGCGATCAGACGCGCTCGCTCCAAGTCCTCGAGCGCGCCTTCTCCATCCTCGACCTGTTCACCGCCGAGCATCCGGAGTGGTCGACGACCGAGGTGTCCCAGGCAAGCGATCTCCCGATCCCGACCGCCTACCGCATCCTCGTCGCGCTCCGCCGCCGCGGGTTCGTGACCCAGGACGGCAGCACCAAGCGCTTTCGGCTCGGCATCGCCGCCCTCGAGCTCGGCGAGCGGGCCCGCGTGCTCGTCGACATCAGAACGGCCTCGGTCCCCGTGCTTCGGCGCCTCACTCGCGAGACCGGCGAGACCGCCCTGCTGACCGCGGTATCGGAGGACCACCGGTCGAGCGTGTGTCTCGAGCGCGTCGAGAGCCCGCACCCATTGCGCCTGTCGCTCCAGCCGGGACGCCGGATGCCGCTTCACGCCGGCGCATCGCAGAAGGTGCTGCTCGCGTATCTCGCGCCGGACGAGATCGAGCGGGTAGCCTCGGGCCACCTCGAGCGGCTCTGCCGGGCGACGATCGTGGACCCCGGCGAGCTCCGTGCCGAGCTGGCGAGGATCCGGCGCCGTGGGTGGGCCCGCTCGTTCGAGGAGACGAACGTCGGCGTCTGGGGCCTGGCGGTCCCGATCCTCGGCGTCCACGGCAGGCTGATCGCGGCCGTCGGAATCGCCGGGCCGAGCGCTCGGATGTCGCGCGTGACCGACCGGGAGCACCTGGCACGGCTCCGGGCAGCGGCGGCGGACATCGCCAAGGCCATCGGGTCGAACGACGCGTCGGCGAACATGCCACGGACCAAGGGGTGAGGATGCAACGCGAAGCGAACGGAGAAGCCGGGCCCCTCGCGGGGAGGGTGGCCATCGTCACCGGGGCGGCGAAGGGGCTCGGCCGTGCGATCTCGGGTCGACTGGCCGGTGAAGGGGCCCACCTCGTGCTGGCCGGCCGCGACCTCACGGCGCTCAAGGACCACGCTCGCCTGTTGGACGACAAGTTCCCGCACCGACACAGCCTGCCCGTGCGCTGTGACGTCTCCAGGGAGACGGACGTCGACGCGATGGTTGGGGCGGCGGCCCACCGGTTCGGGCGCATCGACATCCTGGTCAACGCGGCAGGGATCATCGGTCCGATCGAAACGCCCGCGGAGCGCGTGACTGCCGAGCAGTTCCGCGAGGTGATCGACGTGAACGTGGTCGGGACGTTTCTGCCGTGCCGGGCGGCGATCCCCCATCTGATCCGCAGCGATGGCGGACGCATCGTCAACATCGCCGGAACCTCCGGGCTCCGCGGATACCGCAATCGCGTCGCGTACTCGTCCTCAAAGTGGGCGGTGCGCGGCCTGACGCGGACGCTGGCGCTCGAGCTGGGACCGTATGGGGTCACCGTCAACACCGTCTGCCCGAACGTCACCCACGGCCGGCGCATGGACACGATCGTCCGGGAGAAAGCGCGAGTGCGTGGGGTCGATCCCCAGGTGGTGTACGAGGAGTTCACTCGGCAGACGGCCCTGGGGCGGTTCATCGAGGAGGACGACGTCGCCGCGGCGGTGAGCTTCCTGGTGTCGGACGGTGCCCGGAACATCACCGGCCACGACATCGTGGTCGACGCCGGATGGGATGTGTGAGTCGGTGGAGCCGGTCTCCGGCTGACTGAAGAGGAGCGTGCGATGAACCTGGGGAATGTAGCTGTCGAACGGGAGAAGCAGACGCCGACGTCCGCGACGTGGGCGGAGCGGGCCGGGAGCGTCCTGCCGGATGGCGTGTCGTCTCCCGTCCGGGGCGCCGGGACCTTCCAGCCGTATCCGTTCTACGTCGACCGCGGCGAGGGCGCATACCTGGTGGACGTGGACGACAACCGATACGTCGACACAGTCATGGCCTTCGGTCCGGTGATCCTCGGGCACGCGCACCCGTCGGTGACACTGGCGGTTCAGGAGCAGGCGGCTAGGGGGCTGATCTACGGCACCTGCCTGCCGCTCGAGGTCGAGGTTGCGGAGCGGTTCACCCACATGGTTCCGACCGCCGAACTCGTCCGCTTCGTTCCCTCGGGCACCGAGGCGACGATGCACGCGATCCGCGTCGCCCGCGGCTACACCGGGAAGCCGGGCATCCTGAAGTTCGAGGGCCACTACCACGGCAACCACGATCAGGTGCTGGTCAGCGTCTCACCGCCGCTCGGCGCCGCCGGGGCGACCAGCGACCCGGTGAAGATCCCCGTTGGCTCTGGCATCCCGCCCGAGCACTACGCACACACGCACCTGGCCGTGTGGAACGACCTCGACGCGCTCGAGCGGGTGATCCACCGCCATCGGCACGAACTCGCCGCCGTCATCACCGAGCCGGTCATGGCCAACAAGGGCTTCATTCCGCCCGATGAGGGCTACCTCCAGGCGCTGCAGGCGATGTGCCGCGACAACGACATCCTGTTCATCCTCGACGAGGTGATCACCGGGTTCCGGCTCGGCCGGGGAGGCGCGCAGGAGGCGTTCGGGCTCCAACCCGATCTCAGCACGTTCGCCAAGGCGATGGCCAACGGGGCGCCGATCGGCGCGTTCACCGGGCGGCGAGAGGTGATGGCGGTCCTCCAGGGTGGAGCCGTGCGGCACGCGGGCACGTACAACGCCTCGCCCATCGGCCTCGCCGCCGCCAAGGCGACGCTCGAGGAGCTCTCGCGCGACGACGGCCGTGTTTACCAACGGCTCGACAAGTTGGGCTCGACCCTCCGCGCCGGGCTACGGGAGGTGTTCGATCGCGCGGGCGTACCGGCCTGCGTGCAGGGGCGGGGCTCGATGCTCCAGGTGTACTTCACGGACCTGCCGAAGATCAGGACGTACCGGCAGGCGCTCACCGCCGACGCGGGTCGCTTCTCCCTGTTCGCTCACGCGATGCTGAATCGCGGCGTCTTCGTCCACCCCGACCACTTCGAGCACTGGTTCTTGTCGGCTTCCCATACCGAGAACGACATCGACCGGATCCTCGAGGCGGCCGCCGACTCGGCGAAGGTCCTGACCAGGTGAGGAGCGAAGGGTCGCTGCGGGCCCGTTGTCGCCACACCGAACGACGACGCCTCCCCCGGACGACGGCCGGCGCTCAGCCCTCGACCGGGCGGAACCCCTCGATGTCCCGGATCGAGCCGGTTCGCTCCTCGGCAGGCTTGACCACGACCTCGACGCGCCGGCCGATCTCCAGCGGTTCCTCGGAGTGGTCGAGCACCAGGTGCACGAGGCAGGCGTCGGCGCCGTCGAGCTGGACGAGCCCGAGGGTCACCGGCAACTCGAGCGGCTCCCCCTCCATGCCGACGAACCCGATCGTGAACGAGCGCAGCACCCCGCCGGGACCGACCTCGACGCCGGGCGTGAGCTCCGCAAAGCAGCGCTCGCAGAACAGGCGAGCGGGCACGTACGTGTAGCGGCACCGATCGCAGCGTGAGCCGAGGATCACCCCGCGGTCACGCAGGGCCTCGAAGAACGCCCGACCCGCAACGCCTGGGGTGTAGCGGTGGGACACGGGGATCGAGCCCGGCCATCGCCGGACCTGGTCCGGCCGAGCGATCCGCTCGATCATGCCGCGCCCCCTCGCACCGGCCGGAAATACGCGATGTCCAGGATCGAGCCGGCTCGTTCGGCGGCCGGCTTCCAGACGGCCTCGACCGCCATCCCCACCCGTACCTCCTCCGGGTCGACCTCGCCGAGCACGTGCAGGAGCCCACCGTGAGAGCCGTCGATCGCGATCACAGCGGGGATCTCGGGGGTCTCGAGCGGCTTCATGTCCCAGCTCACGTGACAGATCGA
>Ga0070741_10008122_pt1 | contig 21255 bp, 16 predicted proteins | sample Coa_R1_4_FD_66440 | JGI IMG/M metagenome (GOLD analysis project Ga0070741, IMG submission 66440) | Surface soil microbial communities from Centralia Pennsylvania, which are recovering from an underground coalmine fire - Coalmine... | ecosystem: Environmental > Terrestrial > Soil > Unclassified ...
AAGCCGAACAGCACGCACAGCCCGAACGCCTCCAGCCCCGCCACCGCCGAGCCGTGCAGGCGAAAGCCGACGAGGAAGCCGATGCCGGCAGTGACGGCCGTGCCCCACGCGCCCAGTGCGGTGTCGGCCACCGCCCGCCCCGCCAGCACCGAGGCCCGGGGGATGGGCAGGCTGCGCAGGCGGTCGAGGAAGCCGCCCTCCATGTCCTCGGCCACGCCGGCCGCCGCGGCGGTGCCGGAGAACAGCACGCCGGTGGTGATGAACCCGGGCACGAGGAAGTCGACGTAGTGCAGCCCACCCGCGCTGATGGCGCCGCCGAACACGTAGCGGAAGATCAGCAGGAACATCGCCCCCTGCACGGTGCCGACGACGATCACCGGCGTGCGCACGAACTTGCGCACCGTACGCACAGCCACGGCCGCGCTGGCCGGCAGCAATGACGCGCCCGGCAACGGTGCCGGCGCGGGCCGCAGCGGACCGTCGGCGGAGGGAGAGGGAACGGCAACAGCGGTGGTGGCGGTCATGCGGAGACTCCTTGTCCGGTCAGTGCGAGGAACACCTCGTCGAGGGTGGGACGGCGCAGGGCGACGTCGTCGACGGCCACGCCGCCGTCTTCCAGCAAGCGGGCGGCGGCCACCAGACGGTCGGTGCCGGCCGACACCGCCACCGACACCCGCCGGGTGGCGGCGTCGACCACGGGCGCAGCCGACTCGTCGAGCCGCGCCAGCGCGGATGCCGCGGACGACAACGCCTCGGCCGACGACGTGTGCACCTCGATCACGTCCCGTCCGCCCTGCGACTTGAGCTGTGACGGCGAGCCGTCGGCGATGACGCGCCCGTGGTCGATGATCACGATGCGCGACGCCAGGTGGTCGGCCTCGTCGAGGTACTGGGTGGTGAGCAGCACATCGGTGCCGGCGTCGACCAGCGCCCGGATGGCGTCCCACAACTCGATGCGGCTGCGGGGGTCGAGGCCGGTGGTGGGCTCGTCGAGCAGCAGCAGGCGGGGCGAACCGACCAGGCTGGCGCCCAGGTCGAGGCGCCGACGCATGCCGCCTGAGTAGGTCTTGACCCGCCGGTCCGCGGCGTCGGCCAGGCCGAGCTGGGCCAGCACGTCGGCGCTGGCCCGCCGGGCGGCCCGGCGCGACAGGCCGTACATGCGGGCGACCATGGCCAGGTTCTCCCGGCCGGTCATGGCGTCGTCGACGGCGGCGGACTGCCCGGCCAGGCCGATGAGGCGGCGCACGGCCGCGGGGGAGCGCACCACGTCGTGGCCGCACACCGAGACCGTGCCGGCGTCGGGGCGCACCAGCGTGGCCATCGTGCGCACGAAAGTCGTCTTGCCCGCCCCGTTGGGCCCGAGCAGAGCGGTCACCTGCCCGGGTGCCACCGTCAGGTCGAGGCCCGCCAGCGCCTCCACCTTGCCGAACCGCTTGGTGAGGGCGCGCGCGTCTACAACCGGCGTGTCGGTCATCTCGTTGCTCCTTGTCTGTGGTGTGTGCGGCTACGTCTTGCGCTTCTTGGCCGGCGGCGTGGGCGTGGGTGCGGCATGGAAGCCGGCCCACTCCTTCACGCCCTCGAGGGAGCCCGACTCGATCTCCTTCACCAGCAGGCGCACCCAGTCCAGTTCCGTCTCGAGCAGGCGCTCGGTGTACTCGGCCTCGAGGGTGAACAGGCGGGGCACGCCCATGGCCACGGTGGTGGCCGTCGTCGCCTTCGTCTGCGCCAGCAGCAACTCGAGGCCCTGCACCCGCTGGCGCAGCAGCGCCGCCGCGTCGTCGGGCGGCAGGGCGGCGAGGAAGGTGAGGGCGGCCTCGAACTGCAGGTACTCCTTCGCCGGCGTGGCCACCAGCTCCGACAGCCAGTCGATGAGCTCGGTCGTGCCCGCCTCGGTGATCTCATAGACGGTGCGCTCGGGACGCCGCCCCTCCCGCACCGTCTCCCGGGCCGTGATCAGCCCCCGCTTCTCGAGCGACTCGACCACGCCGTAGAGGGAGCCGTAGTTGAGCCGGACGCTCTCGTGCTTGCCCCGGCTGCGCAGCGTCTGGGCGATCTCGTAGGGGTGCATCGGCGCCTCGTACAGCTGCGCCAGCACCGCCAGCGCCAACGGATTCGACCGTGCTCGCACTGGCGTCATTCGAGGCAGGATACTTGGCTCAGAGTATTTGGCAACGAGCCAGGTGTCACATTGGTCAGGTCTGGCCCGCAGCAGCGCCTCCGCGCACACCTGCACTACGGGTAAACAACACGCGTGCAGACGACGTAGGCAGGGCGACTATCTCGACCCAGTCGCGCAAATTGTCACAGGCTCTGAGTACGGTCTCCCCAGTGCCGTTCTTGGGACGGTCGGCGAAAGCCGAGCTCTCGGGTCGCAGCCAGCGACCCCAAGAAATCGGGGCCCGCGGGCCTGCTCTTCGGGAGACGCACACCATGGTTCGGCGACCGACAGAACTCGCTGCGACCCTCTTTGGCGCCGGCAGTCTCAGAGAACCCCTCGACCGCGAGTTCCATGGATGTAATTTGGTCTCCGTGGGCACTGACTCCGGCTTCACTATCGCCGGCTTGTTTGCCGGGATCGGCGGAGTCGAGCGCGGGCTGGCGGGAGCTGGTGGTCGCGCAGAACTGCTCTGCGAGTGGTGGGAGCCCGCCAAGGTCGTCTTGGCGCAGCGATTCCCAGATGCCAGCGTGGTCGGCGACGTGCGCGACCTGCGGTCGTTGCCGAAGGTAGACGTCGCAACCGCCGGCTTTCCGTGCACCGATCTCTCGCAGGCGGGTCGGACGCATGGGATCCAGGGAAGCCAGTCGGGCCTGGTGGCCGAGGTCTTCCGCCTCCTCCGCCGTCAGCGGGTCCCGGTGCTCGTACTGGAGAACGTGCGAAACATGCTTGTGCTCGACGGCGGCGAGGCGATGCGGTATCTGACCGCCGAGCTCGAGTCCTTGGGGTATCGGTGGGCATACCGCTTGGTCGACTCGCGTTTCGCCGGGGTCCCACAGCGGCGACAGCGCGTGCTGTTCGTCGCCGCACGAGACGTCGATCCGAGAGCGATCTTGTTCGCCGATGATGCCGGGGAGCCGCCCGACGACCGCTTTCGCGACGACTGCTTCGGCTTCTACTGGACCGAGGGGCTTCGTGGTCTCGGGTGGGCTCGCGACGCGGTGCCGACTCTCAAGGGCGGCTCGACCATCGGTATCCCATCGCCGCCGGCGATTTGGTGGCCCGACGGCCCGCCCGGACGTCGCATCGTCGTGCCCCGGATCGAGGACGCGGAGAGCTTGCAGGGTTTCCCCCGCGGCTGGACCACGCCGGCATCGGAGGTGGAGCGGCGCAAGGGTACGCGGTGGAAGCTCGTCGGGAACGCGGTCACCGTCGGTGTCTCAGCATGGCTCGGTCGACGGATTCGAAAGCCCGGGGAACCGTGCCTCGAAGGTGCAGCCATGCAGGCCGGAGACCGTTGGCCGAACGCTGCCTTCGGCGCCGCCGGAAAGGTGTGGGGCGTCGACGTCTCGATGTGGCCCGTCCACGCGACGTACAAGCACTTGAGTGACGTGGTGGACCTTGTGAACGCCCAGCCACTGTCCGAGCGCGGTGCCGCTGGCTTCCTCTCGAGGGCAAGACGCGCGAAGTTGAGATTCGCGGATGGTTTTCTTGACGATCTCGACGAGCACATCGCGTTCATGCGCGGCGAGGGCTCGGTCGTCGTCTAAACCCCCGGCTCAGCGCCCAGCAGCGTCGTCGGCGCACATCCGACGACGGATGGAACGCCAGCCCCGCCGCGATACGAAGCCGGAGCTCGCGCTGCGCAGTGCAGTCTGGCGCCTTGGGCTTCGATATCGCGTTGATATCGCGCCGATCTCCGGTCGGCGCCGGGCCGATCTCGTCTTCACGCGAGCAAAGGTCGCCGTGTACGTCGATGGCTGCTTCTGGCACAGCTGTCCCACTCACGCCACGATCCCCAAGGCGAACCGCCTGTGGTGGGTGGCGAAGTTGGAGGCGAACGTCCGACGGGATCGTGACACGGACGAGCGCCTTGCGGATGCGGGGTGGACCACCGTCCGGGTCTGGGAGCACGAACCCGCCAATGCCGCGGCTGAACGGATAGCGCTGGTCGTCGTCGCGGCGTCGCCGCCCGCGAGGGCCCCACGATGATTTGCGTAGCCTCGGGTTGATGGCTCGCCGACCGCAGTACCCCGACCACAGCCCAACGCCGATGAAGGATCCGCTCGAGCGCGCTGCCGCGAGCTCGCCAGGTGGGCAACGACCGCCGGCCCTTGGCGACAACCGGAGTGAGAAAAAGAACTACGCGCAGAACCTCAGTGCGGAGCTCGCGATGATGGTTGCGGCTTGCCTGCGGCCCCACTACCCCAAGGCACGACTCACGCCACGGGAGGACGGCACCGGTCTGGAATTCAGCGTCGGTGCGAAGCTCGACAGCAAGAAGACAGATGTCGGCGTATGGGACGACGCCGCGGGGCTGATTCTTGGTGTGTCGATCAAGACGTACTCGTTCCGGGACTACCACGGCCCGAAAGGTGCAAAGCCAGGTCACCTCGGGCGCTACCAGCGCAACGTAAAACGCAACGACATGGAGCTGCGGGACGAGGCAGATGTGCTGCACCGTCGTCAGCCCTACGCGGTGCTGTTTGCTCTCTTCTTCATGCCGAAGGACGCCTGCTGGGACGGGGTCAACGGGCACAGCTCTTTCGCCCACGCTGCGTTCACGTTCCGCAAGCGCGCCGGGCGGTCGTCCGCCGACGCACCCAGGTCCGACCTGTTCGAGAAGGCCTTCATCGGGCTGTTCACCGACGACGGCGCCGTGGAGTTTTTCGATGTCGAAGACGCGCCGCCTCGCAACCAACCGCCCCAGAACACGATGACTCTCGCGCAGCTGATCGACGCAATGCGCGGACAGATTGTCGTGCGGAACGAGGGCGTTGCTGCGGAGGATCGGTACGCGCCCGACGATCCGGCCTGGGCTCCGCCATTGGGCTCGCTTCCCGATGGGCTGGAGTCGGATGAACCGCTCGAGTTCGAGGAAGCGATCTCCGGCGTCGAGGAGCTCCCGGACGAGGACGCCTAATCTTCCGAATCTCCTTTTTTGAAGGAGCTCCTCACCGCTTCGGGGCGTGAGCAACATACCGAGGCCCCGCGGCCAACCTCGGGGTAGGTACCGAGCATTCTCGGGGTTGACAATGTCCTTCTCAGGCGTATGGTCTTGAACACGAGGAGCCGCCCCGAGATCGGAGCGGCTCCTCGAGAAACCAACCGACGCCCGGTCGACGCCAGCGGTCGCTAGCGCTTCCGATCGTACGACGGGCACCGAAGAGAGGGAACCCATGTCCAGCTTCGACCCGTCGCGGGGTGTCCACGTCAAGGGCATCCCCATGACTGACACCTCGTTCCTTGCAGTCACGAACTTCAACCAGCTCCAGACGATCACCCGCCATCCGGCCGATCTTCAGCCCAGCGCCCGCGTCACCGGCTACGACTCCGAGGCCATCGCTGAGGAGGCGCAGATGCACGAGCTCATCCAGCGCGCGCTCACCGGGAACAAGAAGGCCAACGTCGGCCGCTACTCGGTCTACATCGAGGAGGTCGTGCAGAGGATGCGCACAGGTGTCCTCCCGCCGATGCACCTCTGGTCCCTGTCGGCGCTCGACATCGTGCCGCTGCAGGACGTGCAATACGCGGTGGTCCCGAATGGGCAGCGCCTGCTGGCCATCGACGGTGAGACGCAGCTCACCGCGCACTACGAGCTGCGCCGCCGAGCCGAGCCGGAGATCCGCGAGTCGCATGGCCAGTACCCCCTGGCGGCCATCGTTCACCACGGCGTCCCGGTCGAGACGGCTCGTCAGTACTTCCACGACCTCAACGTTCTCGCAGTGCGCCCAAACACGAGCCTCGGACTCTCGATGAACTCTGCAGACCCGGTGATGCAGGTCGTCGCCGAGGTTGAACGGCGCGTTGGCTTTGTGAACGGCCGCGTCGAGCGAATGGCACGCCAACTCCCGAAGAGCAGCCCGAAGGTCATCACCATGCAGACGCTCCGGCAGATGGTGGTCAACGTCGCCAAGGGGATCGCCGGCGTTCAGTACGGGGCTCGACCCGTGCCGACCGATGGCCTCGATCTCGAGGACATCACCGAGGTTGCGGTGGCGTGGCTCGACCAGTTCTTCGGCAATTTCCACCGCGAGGTCAGTGACCGCGAGACTTACCTCGCGTCGTCGAGCGCTGTGCTGTCGGCGATCGGCGCCATGGGCAACGTCATCCTCGGTGCGCCCGTATGGCAGCGGGGTTCCACGAGCGACGGTTTGCTCAACAGCCTGCGCGACGTCGACTGGCGCAAGGGCGAGCAGTGGCAGGGCATCGCCGGGCGCTTCACGCCGAAAGGCGTGTTCTCGGTAAGCGGGACCAAGGAGGTCGGCTACGCGGTGTTCAACGCGCTCGCCGACCCCGCGAACCCGAGCTATAGCACCGTTCGCCGACCCTCGTTCGTCGAGGGGTCCGCCGAGATCGCGGCCGCAGCGACGACCACACCTTGGAGCCCCGCGGCCCGTTGACGGGCTTCGCGCCGCTCCTCCACGACCGGTCGAGCGCTCGCCCCCGTCGGGGACGTGCGCGCACGACGCTCCGCACGACTGGAGATCACCTTTGACGGCAGCCCCGTCCTTCGAGGACGAGCTCCTCGCTCGCCTGCTTGCCCTGCACGACCTCAGCAGCAGCGCGCCGCACAAGTACGACGAACTCGAAACCTGGCTCGCCGCGCGATTAATGGTCGACGCCGAGCGCGTCACCACCGTGTATCTGAGCGACCTGAGCAGGCAGTTCACCGCCCGAGTGGGGGCGAGCCTCGTCTCGGAGCCACTGGTGTTGATCGTGCTGGGCAGCGGCGACTTCGATCGGCCCAACGACCAGAACATCTCGCACGCTGATCGTCTCGCCCGAATCTGCGCGTACGTCGGCCGGATCCAGCTGGTCATCGCGGCCGAAGGCGAAGAGGGTCGCTACTGGAACGTGCGCTACGTGCTGGGTCCCCATACCTCCGACCTCTTCGACGTCGCACAAAGGCTCCTGCCCGACGCTGAAGCGGTCGGCGTCATCGTCCCGCCCCTGTGATCGACATGCCACAAGCGGCGTCGGCCACCCTCGTCGTATTCCGTCCAAACACATGTTCGACTATTGTGGGCGGGTGGCGTCCTTTCCGGTCCTCCCGACGAGCGGCGTGCACTCGGCACGGAGACACTCACGCACCGTTGTTGCGCGGTATGAGGTAGGGCGTCGATGGAACTCGCCTTCAGGACGCGAAGCTTGCGAACCGTCTGTCAGGATCACGACGAAGCGGTCAGGATGATGGGTGTGGCGGCTGCAGACGTCCTTCGAACCCGCATCGCCGACCTTCGAGCAGTCATTTACCTGGCAGACCTGCCCGCTGGCCGTCCGGAGGTCGTGGACAGCGACCGTCCCAAACTTCGCTTTGAGCTCAGTGGGGGGTGGTCCCTCCTCATGAGGGTTGGGCATGAGACAGTTCCCCGGACCGAGGAGGGTGAGTTGGACCAGGGCCGCGTACGGCGAGCGCTCGTTGAGGAGATCAGTCGGTGAGCGAGACCGACTTCGTTCCACGGTGGGCGTCGCCGCCTGGCGACACGATCAAGGACGCCCTACGCGAGCAGCACCTTGACCGGCGCACGCTGGCGGATGCTGTCGAGCTCTCGCAGATCGATCTCGATGCTCTCCTTGAGGGTGAGATCCCGCTGACAATCAGGCTCGCGGAGGGACTTTCGTCAGCACTCGGAGGCTCGGTCGAGTTCTGGATGACGAGGGACGGTCAGTACCAGGCGGACCGATCACGTGTGGTGGCGGATGCATGGGCACAAAAGATGCCGATCCACGATATGGCTGCGTTTGGATGGATCGGGACCGACGTTGATAACTGGGTCGGACAAATTGACGAGTGTCTTCGCTTCTTCGATGTCGTGAGCCCGGACGCCTGGGAGCGTGACCACCTTGCGCTCTTGGCGCAGACGCGCTTCCGCTCCTCGCAAGTTCTTCAGACGGACGAATTCGCCGTCGCAGCTTGGCTTCGCCAGTGTGAGGTCGAGCTATCCAAGGTCCCGTGCGCCGAGTGGAACCGAGGAGCATTTGACGCGTTGCTCCCGCAGCTCTTGCCGCTGACGCGCCTCCGAGATCCTCGTCGCTTCCTGGGCGAACTGCAGGCACGCTGTGCGGAGGCTGGAGTTGCAGTTGGCGTAGTACGAGCGCCGCGCGGGTGCCCGGTGAGTGGAGCCGCCAGACGGCTCCCGAATGGGCAACCGAGCATCGCCTTGTCAGGGCGGCACCGTGCCGATGATCACCTGTGGTTCACGTTCTTCCATGAGGCAGCGCACCTTCTCCTCCACGGAACCGATGCCGTATACCTCGATGAGATCGAGCTTGATTCGGACCCAGCTCCATCGGCCGAGGAGGCCGAGGCTGATCGCTTCGCTGGCACAACGCTCGTTCCGACCGAATTCGAGGACCGGCTTCTTCGCGCGAGGCGGTCGCCTCTCGAGCTTCGGAAGATCGCTCGCGAGCTCGGGGTCAGCCTCGGCATTGTGATTGGACACCTGCAACACCGTGGCGCGCTTGGTTACAACACGAGGCTCAATCGCCTCAAGAGCCGGTACAAGTGGGACGGCCCTAGCCTCGAAAAGGCCTGAACTCGCTGGGGCTCTTCTGCCAGTTGCAAAGCGCGTCCTCGAGCACGTCGAACCCAATGTCGAGTTCTACTCGTAACGGACTGAGCAATGCCTCGAGCGTCGCTGTTGCGAGCGTCTGACCCGGCTGGCACAGGAGCAGCCGCGCGCCTTCCAGAGGACCAGTGGCGCCTGCCAGAAAGGCTGCACTCGGCTCAATAGCAGCGAATCCGATCTTTGCGAGCGTCGAGCAGTAATCGAAGGCGCCCGTGCGACCGAATCGACGAACTGTGCGCACGGAGTCGTAGAGCGCGTCGAATCCTTCCGCGGGTGTCGTTGAGCCGGCCGTGATCTGTGTGATACGCGCATCATGGCCTGCCGTGCCGACCCAGTCGACGTAACTCGCAACAACGGCACCTGTGCCCTTCTCGCTCCACGCACCGAGACTCTCGTACTTTCGGTGGTTGCCGAAGCCCCGGCGCGGTTCAAGCCCCTTGATGGTGTCGACGTTGTCCTTGAGCCAGTCGCGGAATGCGCGCACATCTGCAGTCACGGCGTGCCAGGACCAGAGCGGCCCTGCTTGAAGTCGGCCGTAGATGTCCGCGATCAAACGCCAGCCGGATCGGCGGTGCTTACCGAAGTGGACGAAGAGAAACACCAGCCAGAACGCCTCGTCGCGATTCCCTAGACGCTCCTGAACGATCGCAGCCCGCAAAGGATTAAACGCCGACGTCGTGGGGTCCGACACGGTGAGCTCGCCAGGTCGGTTCAAGAGGTGCTCGAAGTACTCCGTCCTCCGAGCGCTGTCGATTAGCTGTTCGACGAAGGCGGCCCGACGCTCAGGTTGCGCGATGCCTGTGAGCGGACCGTTCGCCTGCTCGTAGGCCTGCAGTCCCTGGATGAACCGCGCCCTGAGGATCGCACGGGTCATGGCCGTCGTGTTGCTACCCAACGCGCGATCGCGTGAATGGCGCGCGTGGTGACGCCGAAACTGCTCTGGAGATTGTGGTTGAACCCCACTACGGCGATCGAACGACCCAAATCGACATCGCCGATGTGATCGACCGTTCCCGTGTAAGCGACGCCGCGAACACGTTCGGAGCCCTGGCGGCTGAGGTCCCACGCGCGCTTGTGCTCTCGCATCAGATCCACCTCGGCGACGGCTTCGAACTGGCGCACCACGGAGACCCCGTTGAGCACCAGGAGCTCCACCGGCGAGTCTCGCAGGAGTGCAGCCAGGAGGTCCTGCGCGCATTGCAACAGCGCGCGTTGTTGATCTTGGCGAAGTGCGCCCCACTTAACATGAGTGGCGTAGGGCACGAGGTCAAGGTGCGCCGCTGGATGCTCCAATGAGTAGTAGCTCGCACCAGCGCTGCGAACCAGAACATCGAGCGTGCCGAACCATCGGTTGTATGGATTACCTGAGAAGTAGCGATCGCACGCAGAGACGATGGCCGTCAGATCCAGTGAGGACGCGTCCGCCCACGTTCGAAGGCCAAGTGACCGGAGTGTCGGAAAACGACGGTCGTCACCTTCGAGCTCCTGACCCGTGTTGTCGACGAACTCGCGGTTGCTGGGGTTGATCCCGAGCGTCGCAACGGTCGCCGACTGCAGCCTGCCGAAGTACGGAACAGGACACGTCCATGGCATCACCGGCTGCGCGTCAACATCGCCGCGGGCGAGCCGGAGCACCGATGTCGTAGCGACGGGGATCAACGGTCGCGCCTAGTTCGGTCCTGTCGATCGGCAACGTGGACGTGATACACGTTCGTGGTCATCCGGGCCGTAACTGCCGCGACGTCATCGGATCGACCGGCGCGGTCAAGGTGGAACAACATGAGCAACCTCGCGAGGTCCGCCCAGTATCCATCCGACGGCAGTGAAACCGAGAGCGGGTCCGTCCCGTCGCGCAGCTGCGCTTCCGTTGCAAGTATCTCCGCGACGCCCGTCATCGGATCGATCTCAGGCATCGGAGGCATTTCTCTGGTCTCGAAGTAGCCACTATCAAGGAAGCGGCGCGCGTCGTCCGCATTGTCGTCATACAGATGAAGGCTGCCGACGAGGTGAATGTACTGGCCCATCTCGATGCCGAGGGACCGAGCGACGAGCTCTTGGATCATTGTGAAACAGAACAGGTCGTGGGGAAAGCCGATGAAGACGTCGTTCGATCGCATGTAAACGATGAGGTCGAGTCCCTCCTGCCGGTTGAGGAACTGAAGGGTGCATGTGCACGGCACGTCTTCATGAGGCTGAAGAAGGTCTTCACTGTCGAACAACTGGATGACGGCGCGACGAGTCGTCGGGCGCTCACGTAAGAGGTCGATCACCGTCGCAAGCTGGTCAGTGCCGCCTCGCAGCCGTGGCCCATACCCGCCGAACACGATGCCATCCTCGTCGTACTGGGAGTACAGCGCGATGTAGTGAGTGATCTGGTCGGTGGCGTTGCTACCCGACAGGTACCACAGCAGCTCGCCAAGGGCGCTGAAGACCTTCCCGCGGCTCTCGCTGCGGCTCAGACGTGCCCGCGGGTTGGTGAGCTGGAGAGTTACGCCGCGGAGTTCGAGGTTCGGGCCCTTTGTTGGCGACACCGGTTCGCCCCGTTCAAGGACGGCATCGATCGCTGCGTGCAACAGGTCGTCGAGAGAGCCCTCAATCAAGCAGATTGCCGACGTCGCCGTTACCCCTGATCGTGGTCACGTCCACGATACGCGGATCATCGAGCGTCCGAAGGGACCCACCTGTCGGCGCGCTCGACCTCCACCCTGGCGTCGAATCGAGATTCATAGCGTTACCCCGGCGCCACGCGCGGCGGCGGCACCGACTTGAAATCGTCGCAGCGCAGTCGCTGGCCGGCACCCATCGATTGGCGACGACTCTGAGCCAACTGATCGGGCGGTTCCCCACTCGGCGCGTCCGTATTTTCGCGGGTTTGCCCAACAGCCATGCCATTGGGCCGAGCTGTCCGCGCCCGCTTGCGCCTGTTGCCAGAACCCGTCGAGGCGGGCGGTCGGCGTCATTGGGCGACCGAGATCGTTTGCACGAGATATCGGTTCCACGGGCATGATTGGCCTCCATGGCGCTGGTGACTTGGACGACGGGAAGCGGAAACCCGGCCACCCAGATTCGACGCCTGATCAGAGCCGCCATCGGGCTTCATTCAACGTTCAAGGACGAGGTCTGGCTCTGGAGAGGTGAGGCGAACTCTGCGCACCGGCTAGAACCCGGGATGCATACTCGTCTGCGGCGCTCGACCAAAGTTCCACACGACGAGGCGGCCATTCGTACCGCGACGGATTGGCTAATTGGCGCCGCCAGGCGCCACGGTCTGGATCGGGCGGAGGACGTTGCGCTGCCCGACTTGGCGCTCCTCGCGAGCCTGCAGCATCACGGAGCCGCTACGCCGCTCCTCGACGTGACGGTCGATCCACTTGTAGCACTGTGGATGGTGGCCAACTCAAGTGGCGACAATGTAAATGGCGAGGATGATGTGCCCGGCCGCCTGATCGCGATCCGCCGACCACCGCCACGACGCTGGATCGATGCCTTCGACGCGCGGCCGTACATAGGCAGGTCAAGTTCAATCTCCTCGCTGCTCGGGGCGGACGGCATCCACTGGTACCGCCCACCCGAGATCAGCGAGCGTCTCCGCATTCAGCGCGGCTCGTTTGTCCTAGGCGCGTTCGATACTGCTGGCGATGACACCTCGCTCCACTTGAAGGCACATCCGGAGCCAGGAGAGGAGGGATGGCTCGATGACCGCATCACGAATCTCGGAAAAGCAGGCAAACCTGTCCGTGCTGCGACAGATGTCGTCGTGCTTGACGTCAAGCCGAGCCTCAAGGCCGAACTTCGAGATTGGCTGACGGATCGAGCGGGATTGAGTCGGTCGGTGATCTTCCCGACTCCATGGCACCGGCCGAACCTCGAGGCCTTCGCCCGGACCTACGGCCGCGGAAGGTCTTTGGACGATGACTGAGCCGCGCCTGGCAACCCAGACCAAGCGAAGCCGCTGCCGGGACTTCGCCGACTCTCGTGGGCGCGTCTACGCGGCCGCGATACCGGCTGGTACGACGGCGAGCGCAGCGAGCGGCACCGCCGCGAGGGCCGCGAGCTTTTCTGGTGTCGGCCAGTGCACACGCGTCACCCAGCCCAGCTTCTCGAATGTGCGAATGATCCGCGCCGAGGAGTCGAGCTGGCCGCGCAGCGCGCCGTGGCGGGCCGATGACGGGTAGGCGTGGTGCAGGTTGTGCCACGACTCGCCCATAGAGATGATGGCGAGAGCCCGCACGTTGCGGCTCTTGTCGGTGGTCTCGAACGGGCGCTTGCCGACCATGTGGCAGATGGAGTTCACACTCCACGTGACGTGATGCAGCATCGCCATGCGCACCAGGCCAGCCCACACGAAGGCGGTGAGGGCGCCGGCGAGCGTGCGTGACGAGATCCAGCCGATGCCGAACGGGATGCCGAGCGACGCCACCGCGAACAGCGGGAACAGCTTGCTGACGACGGAGAGGTCGCGGTCGCGCACGAGGTCCGCCGCGTAGCGCTCGGGGGAGCTGGGATCGTTGGCGAACAGCCAGCCGACGTGCGCGTGGGCGAAGCCGCGCAGCGGTCCCAGCACACCCTTGGCGGTGGCGTGGGGGGAGTGGGGGTCGCCGGCCTTGTCGCTGTACACGTGGTGGCGGCGGTGGTTGGCCACCCAGCTGATGACCGAGCCCTCGATGGCCATGGAGCCGGCGATGGCCAGCACGATCTTGAGTGGCCGGGTGGGCGTGAAGCCGCGGTGGGCGAACAGACGGTGAAAGCCCACGGTCACGCCGTGGCCGGTGATGGCGTAGAGGACCACCGCCATGATGAGGTCGCGCAGGTGCACGGCGTGGCCCCACAGCAGCGGGACGGACACGGCCACCGCGGCCACCGGCCCGAGGATCAACAGCCCCGTGATGGCGCGCGGCAGGACCGCACCAACAACAGACGACATGCGACGCTCGGCCATAGCCACTCCTCTTCGTGTGTACTCGGAAGAGGCATTCGGCGAGGTCCAGGCCAAGGGTCTACCAAGTCATGTACTGATACCCAGGGTAGCAGTGGGCCTCCCGATCGTGCCCTCGGCGGTCGGGGCTCGCCGGTCGAGTACTCTGGTCGAGACGGCCGTTCGGCCGCGGCATTGCGATTGGGTTGTAGCGACTTCTCCGATTGCGTGTTGTTCCCGCAGAGGAGAAACCAAGTTGTCTACCCGTCCACGTCCCCGTCGAAAGCCCGCGCCCCAGCGGGCCGAACCCGCCCCCCGGCGTATTGAGGCCGCACCCAGGCGCATCGAGCCGGCGCCCCGGCGCGTCGAGCCCGTCACCGGCGACTTCGAAACGCTCGGCACCCCCGCCGACATGGTGCGGCGCCTGGCCGCCCAGAACATCGTCACGCCCACGCCCATCCAAGCCGCGACAGTCGCCGACGCCCTCGCCGGTCGTGACGTCTGTGGCCGGGCCCCGACCGGGTCCGGCAAGACCATCGCCTTCGGCATTCCGCTCGTGACCAAGGTCGGGCGGGCCGCCCCGCGCCGTCCCCGGGGCCTGGTGCTCGTCCCCACCCGCGAGCTGGCCGACCAGGTGGGCGCCGAGCTGCGCCTGCTGGCCGGTCCCAAGGGCGCGTCGGTCGCCACCGTCTACGGCGGCGTCGGCTTCGGCGGCCAGGTCAACTCGCTGCGCAAGGGCGTCGACATCCTCGTCGCCTGCCCGGGCCGGCTGTCCGACCTGCTGCGCCAGAAGGAGCTGTCGCTCGAGAAGGTCACCTTCGTCGTCATCGACGAGGCCGACCGCATGGCCGACATGGGCTTCCTGCCCGAGGTGCGCCGCCTCCTCGACGGCGTGGCGCCCGACCGCCAGACGTTGCTGTTCTCGGCCACCCTCGACGGCGACGTCGACGTGCTCGTGCGCCGCTACCAGAACAACCCCGCCCGCCACGACCTGGCCGTCGACGACATCTCCGTCGACAACCGTCACCTGTTCTGGATGATGGACCGCAACGCCCGCGTGCGGGTGCTGGCCGACGTGGTGCGGGAGCAGTCGCCCGCCATCGTGTTCTGCCGCACCAAGCACGGCGCCGACCGCGTCGCCCGCCAGCTGGTGAACGCGGGCGTGAAGGCCGAGGCCATCCACGGCGACCGCTCGCAGGGCCAGCGCACGCGGGCCCTGGCCGCGTTCTCTTCCGGTCGGGTACGCGTGCTGGTGGCCACCGACGTAGCCGCCCGCGGCATCCACGTCGACCAGGTCGCCGTGGTCGTGCACTACGACCCGCCCGCCACCGACAAGGACTACGTGCACCGCTCCGGTCGTACCGGCCGGGCCGGCCACGCGGGTGTGGTGCTGTCGTTCCTCGCCCAGGACCAGCGCCGTGGCGCGCAGGCGATGCAGCGCCAGCTGGGTCTGTCGTGCGGGATCGAGGGCGTCGACCTTTCGTCGCTCGGACCGGTGGCCCGCACCGCCTGATCGGGCGTCGCTACGCAAACGTCGTTGGCACGCCCTCCGGCAAGGGGACCTCGAGGGCGTTCAAGGTGAAGCTCACCAGTGCGTAGTAGCCGCACAGCGACACCAGCTCGACGACTCCGACGTCGCCCAGCAGCTCGTGCGCAGCTTTGTAGGTCGCGTCGGTGAGTCGGCCGGTGCGCGCGAGCTGGTCGGCGACGTCGTAGACGACCTGCTCGTCGTCCCGCGTGAGCGGCGGGCTGACACCCCGCCCAATGGCGTCGATGACCTCGTCCGCGATGCCCTGCTGCCTGGCCAGGCGGGCGTGGGCCCACCATTCGAACTCGGCGCGCCAACGAGCTCCGGTCGTGATGATGGCCAGCTCGGTGAGTCGCTGTTCGATCGAGGTACGGAATCGGAGGGCTGTCCCCAGCTCGGCTACGCGGCCCCCGATGTGGGGGGCGATGACCCACGCGTTGAACGGGCCGTGGAGCCCGCCATCAGCGCTGATCACGGTCGGCCCGGCCGACTCGGCGATCGCGTCCCAGAGCGTCTGGCCATCCTCAGTCAGCTGTTCGCGCCGCACACCGGGCAGTCGGTCCATCGGCGCAACGTAGCAAGTTAACGATGACTTGACACGACGTTCGGCACAGAATTACCGTCGCCCGCTGTGACCACCTTTGAATTCGGCAGCTCCGACTGGTTCGACGCCGTGGAGCAGGTCTTCCTCGACATCGTGGCGGCGGCGCCGACCGACGAGCTGGCGGGCGTGAACTACACCTTCGCCGAGACCTACACCGGTGTCCCCGAGCACCTGAGTGCGACGGGCCGCCTGTCGTGGCACGTTCGGCTGGCCGACGGCGCCGTACACTTCGTCCGCGAGGAGCCCGCCCAGGCCGACATCCAGATAGTTAGCGACTATTCGACGGTCCTTCCGTTCGCGGCCACACCGTTCGACGGCGCGGGCCCGCCGCCGCACGTCATGCAGGTGCTGGTCAAGGCGATGGCCGACGGCGCCTTTCAGATGACGAACAACGGCACGACGCCCCCGCCGGCGTTCGGTGGCGTCCACGACGCCATCGCTGCGATCACCACGGCGCCGCCGGTCGACCCCGCCTCGCTCGAGCCGCCGTTCGACCCGACGTCGGTGCTGGCGGCGGACTTGCTCGATCTGTCGCCGTATGCGGAGGAGATGGAGCCCTTCAACCGGCTGTACGCCGATATGCAGGCCGGCGACAACGCCCGTCCGGAGCAGCCCGGCGGCATCCTCGCCCTCCGCAAGATGCTCGAAGGCGGGCTGTTCGGCGCCGCCGGCGGAGACGAGCCGGAGATCCGCACCATCGACGGCCCCCGGGGACCGATCCCGGTGCGCGTGTTCGTGGCTGACGAGGTGAATGCCCTCTACCTCGACATCCACGGCGGCGGATGGGCGTTCGGTGCCGCCTCGATGGACGACGGCGACAACCTCCGCCGGGCCAGTGCCGCGGGCGTCGCAGTGTTCAGTGTCGAGTACCGGCTGGCGCCCGAGTACCACCACCCGGCCGGCCTCGACGACTGCGTGACCGTCGCGCGGTGGCTGCTCGAACACGGCCCCGAGGAGTTCGGCGTCGATCAGCTGTTCATCGGTGGCGGTTCGGCGGGCGCGCATCTGGCCGCCCTCACCGTGCTGGCCCTGCGGGACAGTGGCTGCGACATGAACCGGATCGCCGGAGTCAACCTGGCCGTGGGCGCCTACGACCTCACCGGCACGCCCAGCCAGCGATCCGCGAACGGCGGCGTGGCCGGAACCTGGACGTCGTCCAAGGTCCTCCCCAAGCTGCTGTGCCCGCACCTCGACGCCGAGGAGTTCTACCGCCCGGACGTGTCACCGCTGTACGCCGACCTGCGGGGGTTGCCGCCCGCACTGTTCACGGCCGCGGGCCTCGACGCCCTGCGCGATGACTCGATCTTCATGGCGGCGTTGTGGGAGGCGGCGGGCAACGAGGCCGACCTGGTGGTCTTCCCGAACTGTCCCCACATCTTCGGCGGGCTCCCCACGAAGATGTCGGCGATCGCCCAGGCGCGCATGGATGCGTTCGTTCGGGATCACATCCGAGCGACCGCCGCTTCGTCCGGCCACTAGCCGCGCCATGCGTGACCGCGCGCAGGACAGAGCGCGCCTCTACGTCCCGTTCATCGCCCTCCTCGTCGTGCAGGCGCTGCTCGTGCTCCTCCTGCCGTCGCGAGACGACACGGTGGTGGTGCCGACCAGTTCGGACCGAGGCGCGGCTGCCTTCGGTGCCGACGGGACGCCCGCGACGGGAGACACCGGGGCGGGATCGACGGACACACGCTCGGGCAGCACCGGCGGTGGCAGCATTGCAACCGGCACCGCCACCGGAGGAAGCCAGGGGGCTGCGTCGGCGGCGTCGCGGGGTCCGCAGGCAACGTGCGCCGCGCCCGTCACGACGGGGGACCGCGAGCTCGGGATCTTCTGCCGTCCCGTGTTCTCCGGCAACAACGGGGGCGCCACGGCCCAGGGCGTGACGAAGGACCGGGTCGAGGTGATCTGGTTCGAGGGATCCGAGAACGCGACCGAGAACGCCGTGCTGTCGCGGGGCGGTCTGGAGACGACGCCGCAGCAGCGCGACGGCGCCATCCAGGCGTTCGTGGACTTCGCCAACACCCACTGGGAGCTGTACGGGCGAAAGATCCACGTGACGCGGTTCGCCGGCAACTGCCCGACGGCCCCGCAGGATCACGACTCGTGCCTGGCGTCCGCGCAGGAGGTGGTGCGGCTCCATCCGTTCGCGGTGATCTGGGCGAGCGCGTTCTATGCGGACGCATTCGACGTGTGGGCCAACGCCGGCATCCCCAGCTTCGGGGGCAACTGGTGGGACACGACCTACTACGGGTCGCACCGCCCGTACCGGTGGGACTACTACAGCAGCGGCAGCGAGGTCATGGACCTGACGGCTGAGTACTACTGCAAGAACATGTTCGGCCGCCCCGCCGACCACGCCGGCACCGTCATCCATCCGACGATCGGCGGTCGGAGCACTCCTCGCCACCTCGGCATCGCGACCAGCGACGAGCGAGAGCTGGCGGTGGACGGCCAGCACCTGCGCGACGCGGTGCGGGCGTGCACCGGCGGCAAGGACGTCCCCACCGTGATCGCGGTGAGCAACGACCTGAGCCAGGCGTCGACGACACTGTCGGCGCTGACCGCCAAGCTGATCAACGAGAAGGTGACGACCTTCGTGTGCGCCTGCGAGGCCATCAGCACAGCAATCGTCAGCAATGCGTTCACCCAAGAGCACTACTTCCCCGAGTGGCTCATACCGCCGTCGGGCGGCATGGATGCCGATCCCACCGGCCGGCTCGCTGACGTGCAGCAGTGGGCGCACGTCATGGGGCTCGGTCAGTCGTGGGAAGTGCCCCTCGCCCAGTCCCCGGCCACGACGGCGTGGCGAGCGACCGGACGCTCCGGCCTGCCGTGCGGCGCGCTGGACTGCGGATCGATCTTCACCTACCTGAGCCTCGTCGGCATGGGCATCGAGCTGGCCGGCCCGAACCTCAACGCCACCACGATGGAGCACGGGCTGAAGACGGCGGTGGACACCTCGCCCGCCGGCTCCACCCACGGGCACTGGAGCCTGGCGGGCCCCCGGTACAACCTGCTCGACGACGTCCGGGCGGTGCGCTGGGACGCCAACGCCACGTCGAAAGTCGACGGCAAGCAGGGCGCCTATCTGGCGCTGAGCGGGGGGCGGCGGTTCCGCATCGGCGAGGTCCCGGGCGGTCTCCTCGCCCAAGTACCCGTCTCATCCCAGTGATCACCGCGCTGCGTCGGGGATGGAACCACCCGATCGTCGGGCCGGTGCTGCGTCTGCTCGTCGGCTACCTCGTGCTCGTGCAGGGCCTGGTGCAGCTGGCGTTCGGGCGGGTGCCGCTCGTCGGCGTCGGGCACGGGCACGGTCCGATCCCGTTCGAGCTCGTCGTGGTCGGCGTGGTGATCGGTTCGCTGTACGCGATGGTCGCCATGGGCCTCATCCTCGTGTACCGGGCCAATCGCATCATCAACTTCGCCCAGGCCCAGCTCGGCTCGGTCCCGGCGGTGGTCGCGCTGTTCCTCATGGCCAAGCGGGGGATGCCGTATGTGTTCGCCATCCCCATCGTGCTCGTCGGGGGTGCGCTCTTCGGCGGCGTGACCGAAGTGGCGCTCGTGCGTCGCTTCGCCCGGGCGCCCCGACTCATCCTCACGGTGGTCACGCTCGGGATCGGGCTGCTGCTGCTGATCCTCGAGCTCTACGCCAAGCTGTGGATCGGCGGGTCGCTGCTGAACTCGATCTCCCTGTCGTTCAACACGCCGTTCAGCCACATCCAGTGGCGCATGGGCACGGTGATCTTCAACGCCAACCACGTCATTGCGGTGGTCGTGGCCGGCGTGATGATGGTCGGACTGGCCTGCTTCTTCCGCTTCACCGACATCGGCATCGCCGTGCGGGCCTCGGCCGAGAACGGTGACCGGGCCACCCTGCTGGGCATCCCGGTGCGCCGGGTCTCCACCATCGTTTGGGTGCTCGCCTCCGTCCTGAGTGCGACCGGCGTCTTCTTGCGTGCCCCCCTGGTCGGGCTGCCACTGGGCGGCTTCATCGGGCCGTCGGTGCTGCTCTACGGCCTCGCCGTGGCGGTGATGGCGCGCATGGACAGCCTGCCCACGGCGCTCGCCGCCGGCATGTTCGTGGGCATCGTGCAACAGGCATCCGCGTACTCGACGGGCCGCGCCGGCCTGGCCGATCTCACCATGTTCGTGCTCGTCCTCGTCTCGCTGCTCACCCAACGCGACCGCATGTCGCGCGCCTTCGAGCTCGGCGCGTCGACGTGGCAGGCCGTGAAGGACGTCAAGCCCATCCCGATCGAGTTGCGCTCGCTGGGCGAGGTGCGCAGGGTCAAGCGAGTCGGGGTCGCCTGCATCGCTGGCCTGGTGGTCGCCGCTCCCTTCATCCTGGGAACGAAGACTGGCGGCGCGACGATCGTGGTGATCTACGCCATGATCGGCGTGTCGCTCGTGGTGCTCACGGGCTGGGCCGGACAGATCAGCCTCGGTCAGTACGCCATCGCTGCCATGGGCGCGGCAACCGCAGCCGGGTTGGCTGCCAATCACCACCTCGATTTCTTCGTCACGCTGGCTGCCGCCGCGCTGGCCGGTGCGGTCCTCGCCGTGCTCGTCGGCCTGCCCGCGCTGCGGATCCAGGGCCTGTTGCTGGCGGTCACGACGCTGGCCTTCGCCTTCGCCGTGCAGGTCGTGATCAGCCGCGAGTACGCGCCGTGGCTGCTGCCGAAGAACGGACACGTCGTCAACCGCCCGGTGCTGTGGGGACGTCTTTCCCTCGACACCCCGAGTGCGATCGGACCCCTGCACCTGAGCCCCGACGCCAAGTTCTTCTACGTGTGCGTCGTGTTCCTGTGCCTGGTCCTTGCCATGGCCCGCTCGCTGCGCACCTACCGCTCGGGCCGCGTGCTGATGACGGTGCGCGACAACCCGCGCATGGCCCAGTCGCTGGGTGTGAACCTCACGTCGAGCCGGCTGGCCGCGTTCGCCATGTCAGGGCTGATCGCGGGCCTGGCGGGCGGGCTGCTGGCGTACCAGAACCGCGCCATCGCCTCCAACGCCTTCCCACCGGAGCGCTCGATCGAGCTGTTCGTGCTCACCGTCATCGGCGGCATCGGGTCACTGCCGGGAGCCATCCTCGGCGCGGCTTACGTCCGCCTGGTGCCGCTCCTCCCCGGCATCCGCGACATCCAGCAGGTCGGCCTGCTGACGAGCGGCGTGGGTCTGCTGGTGCTGCTGAACTTCGTGCCCGGCGGCCTGGCCGAGCTGGCCTATCGAGGCCGTGACGCGTGGCTGCGACGGGTCGCGGCCCGGCGGGGGCTGGTGGTGCCGAGCCTGGTCGCCGACGTGGCGGCGGAAGGGCAGCGCGTCGAACGAGCCGTGACCGAGGTACCGCCCGACGCGGTGCTGGTCTGCCAAGGCGTGGAGGTCTCCTACGACCGCGTGCAGGTGCTGTTCGGTGTCGACCTCCATGTGCGGCGCGCCGAGATACTGGCCCTGCTCGGAACCAACGGCGCCGGCAAGTCGACG
>Ga0070741_10008123_pt1 | contig 21254 bp, 21 predicted proteins | sample Coa_R1_4_FD_66440 | JGI IMG/M metagenome (GOLD analysis project Ga0070741, IMG submission 66440) | Surface soil microbial communities from Centralia Pennsylvania, which are recovering from an underground coalmine fire - Coalmine... | ecosystem: Environmental > Terrestrial > Soil > Unclassified ...
GGTCGGCGTCGGCATCGCCCACGGCTACTACAAGATCGCCGGCAAGCCGCTGATGACGTTGTGCCACGGCACCGTCGGCCTGATGCACGCCACCATGAACGTGTACAACGCGTTCTGCGACCGCGCCCCGGTCATCATCCTCGCCGGCAACGATCTCGACGCCGCGCACCGGCCGCCCGGCGTGCCGACGGTTCACTCGGCGCAGGACATCAATGCCATCGTCCGCGATTACACCAAGTGGGACGACACGCCGGTCTCGGCGCAGCATTTCGCCCAGTCCTTCGTGCGGGCCTATCAGATTGCGGTGACGCCGCCCTGCGCGCCGGTCATCCTGTCGCTCGACGACGGGCTGGCGACCGAGCCGGTCAGGGATTACGGCCAAAAGCTCTACATTCCGAAATACGTGCCGACCGCAGCGCCCGCCGGCGAGATGGGCGCAGTGCGCGAGGCGGCGCGGCTCCTGGTCAGCGCCGAGCGGCCGGTCATCGTCGCCGACCGTGCGGTCCACACCCAGCGCGGCATGGATCTCCTGGTGCAGCTCGCCGAGCTTCTGCAGGCGCCGGTGGTGCGCCAGCGGGCCCGGCTCAATTTCCCCAACACGCACTATCTGAGCCGGCCGGCAGCCGTGATCGGCCAGGCCGACGTCATCCTCGGCCTCGACCTGACCGACTACTGGGCCACGGTGAACAAGTACACCGACAACAACCATGAAGGCGTCGGCACCGTCAGCCCGCGCGTCAAGCCCGGCACCAAGCTGATCAGCATCGGCACGCTGCAGCTGATGACCAAAGCGAACTATCAGGAGTTCCAGCGCTTCCAGAGCGTCGACGTGCCGATCGCCGGCGACGTCGAGGCGACGCTGCCGGCTTTGATCGAAGCGGTGAAGCTCTCGTTGCCGAACGACCGCAAGGATGCCATCGCCAAGCGCGGGCAGACGATCAAGGAAGCCTACGCCAAAGGCCGCGAGGCGACGCGGCAGAACGCGGCCATCGCCTGGGACGCAAGCCCGATCAGCACCGCGCGGCTGTGCATGGAACTCTACGCCCAGATCAAGGATCACGACTGGTCGCTGGTGCCGTCATCCGGCAACGTCAGCAACTGGCCGATCCGGATGTGGCCCATGAGCAAGCATTATCATTGGACCGGCACATCGGGCGGCTACGGCGTCGGCTGGGGCGCGCCGGCTTCGGTCGGCGGCGCGCTCGCGAACCGCGACGAAGGCCGCTTCTCGGTCTCGATCCAGTCCGACGGCGATCTCATGTACGCACCGGGCGCGTTGTGGACCGCGGCGCGGCACAAGATTCCGCTGCTCGCGGTGATGCACAACAATCGCGGCTATCACCAGGAGGTGATGCACGTGCAGCGGCTCGCCAACTTCCGCGATCGCACCGCCAATATCGCCGACGATCTCGGACCGGTCGGCACCAGCATCATGAATCCGGACATCGAGTACCACAAGCTCGCCGAGTCCATGGGCTGGTGGGCCAAAGGACCGATCAAGGACCCCGCCGATCTCGGCCCCGCCATCAAGGAAGCGGTCGCCGTCGTCAAATCCGGCCAGCCGGCGCTGGTCAATGTCTGGACCCAGCCGCGCTGAGGAGGTTTCTTTCCATGGGATATGTTCGCGTGTGTTTGGCGCTGGCGGCGTTCGCCGCCGGCGCGGTGTTTGCTCCCGGCGCGGTGCTGGCGGCGTCGGCGGACAACGGCAAGGCCGCCTTCGTCAAGCATGGCTGCTGGCAGTGCCACGGCTTTGAGGGACAAGGCTCGAGCGACACCAGCGCCGGCCGCGTGCTGGCCGACACCAAGCTGCCGTTCGACGCCTTCAAGGCCTATGTGCGCGATCCGTCGGGCGCGATGCCGCCGTTCCATGCCGAAATTCTTTCCGATTCCGATCTGTCGGACATTTACGCTTATCTGGAATCGCGGCCGCAGCCGCGGCCGGTGAGTGAGATACCGCTGCTCAGGCCATAGGCCGCGCCGGCGGCAACGTCGCGTCCCGCGCCATGCCGCCGCGCGGCAATGCTCCATCCGGAGGATCGATGTGATCAACGTCAGACGATTGGGGCACGCCACGCTGACCACGCCGGACATCGACCGGCAGATTGCCTATTACACCGAGGTGGTCGGGCTGACGCTGGTCGAGCGCAGCAAGGATCGCGCCTACCTCGCCTGCAAGCTCGGCCTCGAAGCCATCGCGCTCGAGCCCGGCAAGGGCAATGCGCTCTCGCGCATCGCCTTCCAGGTCGCTCCCGACAGCGACCTCGGCGCGGTTGCCGCCGATCTCGCCAAGCACGGCGTGAAGACCGAGCGGCGCAGCGATATTTCCCCGGGCATCGCTGAGGCGATCGTCTTCAAGGATCCCAAGGACACGCTGGTCGAAATTTTTGCCGACTATGCGTTCGCCAAGGACGACGGAAGCAGCCAAGGCATCATGCCGTTAAAACTCGGCCACGTCGCCTACCGGGTCGACGACGTGCAGAAGACGGTGAATTTTTACTGCGATGTGCTCGGCTTTCGCGTCTCCGACTGGCGCGACGACACGTTCGCCTTCCTGCGCTGCAATACCGACCATCACACGGTGAATTTCGTCTACGATGCCGAGCCGCAGCTCCACCACATCGCCTTCGAGGTCAAGGATTGGGCGGCGATCCAGCACGCCGCCGAGACCCTGGCCAGGCACGATATCCATCTGGTCTGGGGTCCCGGCCGCCACATCATCGGCCACAACATCGCCATCTATCACCGCAACGCCGACAAGGTGCGCGTCGAGTTCTTTTGCGAAATGGACCTGATGAAGGACGAGACGCTCGGCTATTTCGATCCGCGGCCCTGGCACCAGGACCGGCCGCAGCGGCCGAAAGTGTGGGGACCGGAGACCTTGCGCAATTATTGGGGCTACGGCTCCGAGCGCATCATCCGCGGCTATCAGACAATCGAGTAGAACGTTGCTTGCGCCGGCGCAGGCGGCAGGAGGACAATCGTGAAACTCTGCATGTTCCACCTGATGCCGTATCGCGACCTGCCGGCGGATTTCGAGCAGCGTTACGCGTCGGCCTATATCGATCCGCCGTGGTTCGAAATCGCCGATCCGGACAAAGTGGGGCAGTACTACAATTCCACGCTCGACGAGCTTTTGCATGCCGGCAAGGCCGGCTTTCACGGGCTGTGCACCAACCAGCATCACCAGAACGTCTACGGCTTCATGGCCAATCCGAGCCTGCTCGGCTCAGTGCTGGCGCGCGGCACCGCCGGATCCAACACCGCCATTATTCAGCTTGGCTCGACCTTGCCCTCGACCACGCCGCCGACCCGGATCGCCGAGGAATATGCGATCCTCGATTGCATCAGCGGCGGGCGGCTCGTGGCCGGCTTTCCGACCGGATTGCCGACCGATGCGACCATCTCCAACGGCGTGGTGCCGGTCGAGCAGCGCGAGCGCTATCGCGAGGCGCTGGCGCTGGTGAAGAAGGCGTGGTCGGCGAAAGACACCTTTGCCTGGAACGGCAAGCATTATCAGCTCGGCATGGTCAACCTGTGGCCGCGCCCGATCCAGCAGCCGCATCCGCCGATCTGGATTCCGGGCTCCGGCATCTCATCCACGGCGGACTATGTGGTGAGCAACGATCACTGCTTCTGCCATCTGAGCTATCACGGCGCCAAGAACGCCACCTATACGGCCGACCGTTATTGGGAGTTGGTGGCGAAGAAGGGCCGTGACGACAATCCGCACCGCTACAGCTTCCTGCAACTGATCGGGGTCGCCGAGACCGACGCGGAAGCCGAAGAACTGTACGCGCCGCACGCCGAGTATTTCTTCCGCAAGCTGTTGCACACGCCGTCGTACTATCAGCAAATCCCCGGCTGCCTCGAATACGACGCGCTGGTGCAGGCGCTGACCTACAATCCGCGCAGCGGCTTCAACCTGCGCGACATGGGGGCCAAGGATTTTTATGAAAACGGCTTCGTCATCGTCGGCAGCCCGAGGACGGTGCGCGACCAGCTCAAGGAATGGATGAAGCGGTTGCGCGTCGGCCACCTGCTGGCGCTGTTGCACTTCGGCTCGATGACGACCGAGCTGTGCAAGCGCAATATCGACCTGTTCGCTCGCGAGGTGCTGCCGGACCTGGCGCCGATGTGGGACGAGTACGAAGACCGTTGGTGGCCGCAGCGCCTGCGCGCGGCGCGTCCGGCGGCCGCCATGGCCGCCGCGTCCTAAGTCGGCGGAGCCAATCATGACAGCGCCGACTCAGCGTCGCATCCGGCTGTGGCAGGACCGGATCGAGACCGAAATCGAAATTTTCGGCAACGGCCCGCCGCTCGTCTATCTGCACGGGCCGTGGGGTCTCGCGCCCGACCGTCCGTTTGTCGCGCGTTTGGCGCAGACGTGCACGGTCTATGCGCCGCGGCATCCGGGCACCACGCCGGGCGATGAAAATGCCGTGCACGCGCTGCGCGATTGGCTCGATCTCGTCGTTTATTACGGTGAGCTGTTCGACCGCTTGCAGCTTGGCGCGCCGTTGACGCTGGTCGGTCATTCATTTGGTGGGCTGGTCGCGGCCGAATTCGCCGCCGCGGTGCCGCGTTCAGTCGGCAAGCTGGCGCTGATCGATCCGGTCGGACTGTGGCGTGACGACAGTCCGGTGAAGAACTGGATGGTGTTGCGCGACACCGAGCGCCGGCCGTCGCTGTTCGCCGATCCGCAAGGCGCTGCCGCGCAGGCGTTCTTTGCCGTACCGAACGACGTTAAAGAACGCGCCACCGTGCTGGCGGCGTTCGTCTGGTCGCAGGCCTGTACCGGCAAATTCGTCTGGCCGGTGCCCGACCGCGGGCTCAAGCACCGTATTCACCGCATCGCCGCGCCGACTGTGCTGGTGTGGGGCGAGGGCGACCGCATCGTCCCGCCAGTTTATGTGGAAGAATTTGCCAAGCGCATCGCCGGCGCGCGGGTCGAGGTGATCGCCAATGCCGGCCACCTCGCGCATCTTGAACAATCGGAAGCCGTCGCCAAGGCGCTGCTCGATTTCATCGACTGAGCGCCGCGGCCCGTCCCGTGCGACGGCGGTGGCGGGCTACACGGCTGCGTGAGCGAAGCGCGACTGAGCCTTCGGGCAAATGTGATTGGCTCAAGCGCCGCGAGCTATTCTAAAAGTTCGGCCGGTCGGCGGTTCGGACGACCGCGACGGCAGATGGAGGCGGACATGGCGGCCAGGTTTTTGCAAGGCGGGCGCTTCTCGATGCGCGGCCTGATCTATGCGACCGCGTTCACGGCGACGTTTGCGCTTGCCGCAACGCTGCTGGCCAGGGCCGCGGAGCCCGCGGTGACCATTCCGCCTCCCGCGCTCGATGCGGCGGCGCCGAACAGCGGCGGAGCGCAGACCATCGTGCTCGCCGGCGGCTGCTTCTGGGGCGTCCAAGGGGTCTTTCAACACACCAAAGGCGTCCTTCAGGCGGTGTCGGGGTATTCCGGCGGCACCAAGGAAACTGCACACTATGAGATGGTCGGCACCGAGCGGACCGGCCACGCCGAGTCGGTACAGATTACCTATGATCCCAAGCAAATTTCCTACGGCAAGATTTTGCAGATTTACTTTTCCGTCGCGCACAATCCCACTGAGTTGAACTATCAGGGACCCGACCGCGGCCCTTCCTATCGCTCGGCGATCTTCTACGCCAACGACGAGCAAAAGCGGATCGCCGAGGCCTATATTGCGCAGCTTGACAAAGCGCACGTTTTTCCCGCTGCGATCGTCACGAAGCTCGAGGCGCTCACCGGCTTCTATCCGGCGGAAAATTATCACCAGGACTTCCTGGTACTGCATCCGGACTATCCGTACATCGTGTTCAACGACCTGCCCAAGGTCGAGAATCTGAAGCGCCTGTTCCCCGCCTATTATCGCGAAGTGCCCGTCACCGTGATGGCGGCGAGCAAGGCCACCCAATAGGCGTTGGAAAGTCGACCTTTGGTCTATAGCCATCGCCCGGTTCCTGACGTATCGTCGGTTGCGGGGAAGGGCCGACACAGGCCCGCTCCGATTGATTAACGGGAAGGGGGAGGGAAGGCCATGGCCATGGCATCGACGACCTACGGCACGTTGCCCGAGGCTGAGCACAACGCCTATCTGCGAAAGGCTGTCATTGCATCGACGGTCGGCACCGCGATCGAGTGGTATGATTTCTTCATCTACGGCACCGCAGCCGGTCTGGTCTTCGGCAAGCTATACTTTCCAAACGAAGCGCCTCTGGTGGGCACGCTTGCTGCCTTCGCCACCTATTTTGTCGGCTTCGTCGGCCGGCCGATCGGGGCGGCGATCTTCGGCCATTACGGCGACCGCATCGGCCGCAAGGCGACACTGATCGCGACGCTGTTATGCATGGGCATCGGCACGTTTCTCATCGCCTTCGTGCCGAGCTATGCGTCGATCGGCATCTGGGGCGCCGTACTCCTGACCATCCTGCGCATGATTCAGGGCATCGGCGTCGGCGGCGAGTGGGGCGGCTCCGTGCTGATGTCCATGGAGTGGGCGCGGCATAATCACCACCGCGGCTTCCTCGCTTCCTGGCCGCAATTCGGCGTGCCCTGCGGACTGCTGCTGTCGACCGGTGCGATCGCGCTGTTCAGCTATGTATCGGGCGATCAATTTGCGGTTTGGGGCTGGCGTGTTCCCTTCCTGCTGTCGATCATCCTGGTCGGCGTGGGCCTGTGGATCCGGCTCGGCATTCTCGAGACGCCGGTGTTTCAGAAGCTCCTGGACCAGAACAAGATCGAAAGCGCCCCGATCGTCGAGGTCATCAAGAAGCAGCCCAGGGAGATCATCCTGTCGGCGCTGTTGCGCATGGCCGAACAGGCGCCGTTCTACATCTTCACGGCGTTCATTTACGCCTATGCCGTGGGCACGCTGAAAATGTCGCGCGACTTCATCCTCGCCGCGGTCATGGTGGCGGCGGTGGTGTCGTTCTTCACCATACCGTTTGCCGGCCACCTGTCGGATCGCATCGGGCGCAAGAACATGTACCTGATCGGCGCCGCGACCATGGGCGTGTTCGGCTTCGTCTACTTCGCCATGGTCGACACTGCAGTCCCGGCGCTGGTGTTCATCGCCATCGTGCTGTCGCTCATTCCGCACGATCTGCAGTACGGCCCGCAAGCGGCGCTGATCGCCGAATCGTTCACGCCGCGGCTGCGTTATAGCGGCGCCTCGCTCGGCTACCAGCTCGCTTCGGTGATCGCCGGCGGACCTGCGCCGCTCATCGCGACGGCCTTGTTCGCCGCGTACAAATCCGGCTACGCGATCGCCATCTATATCGCGCTGTGTGCAGTCGTCAGCCTGATTTCTGCGGCGATGATGCCGGACTACACCGGCAAGGACATTTCGGCCGAATACGACGCCTGATCGGGCGTCGCGGCTCGCTCATCACAACGCCGGGGCGGCAATGCCCCGGCGTTTTCGTGTCGGGTTACAGCACCGCGCCGCTCTGCGGGTCGATCAGGTGCATGTGGTCCATGTTCGCGGAGAGCCGCATGGTTTCGCCGGGCCCGGCGGCGCTGCTGGGATCGACACGGCTGCAGACTTCCTGGCCGTCGATGCGGAAGAACACCATGGTCTCCATGCCCATCGGCTCGACCACATCGAGCGTTGCGGCAAACTCACGGCCGGGATCGCTGCGCCGCGGCTCGGTGATGTGCTCCGGCCGCAGGCCGAGCACGAGCTCCTTGCCGTTGAGCGGCGCATAGCGTGCTGAACGCGACGCCGGTACCGGCAGGCTCACGGCGTCGGACAGGCGCACGCGCAGACCGGCGCCGCTGCCTTCGAGCCGGCAGCGCAGGAAGTTCATGGCCGGCGAGCCGATGAAGCCCGCGACGAAGCGGGTCTTCGGATTGTGATACAGCTCCTGCGGGCTGGCGATCTGCTCGATAATGCCGCCGTTCATCACCACGACGCGGTCGGCAAGGGTCATCGCCTCGACCTGGTCGTGGGTGACGTAGACGGTCGTGGTCTTCACCATCTGGTGCACGCGCTTGATCTCGGTGCGCATCTGCACGCGCAGCTTGGCGTCGAGATTGGATAGCGGCTCGTCGAACAGAAAGACCTTCGGATCGCGCACGATGGCGCGGCCCATGGCGACGCGCTGGCGCTGGCCGCCGGACAGCGCTTTCGGCTTGCGGTCGAGCAGTTCGACGATGTCGAGGATGCGCGCCGCATTGTCGACCCGCTTCTTGATCTCGTCCTTACTGAACTTGCGCAGCTTGAGCCCGAACGACATGTTCTCGAACGCCGACATGTGCGGGTACAGCGCGTAGTTCTGGAACACCATGGCGATGTCGCGGTCCTTCGGCGGCAGGTCGTTGACCAGCTCGCCGCCGATATAGATGTCGCCCGCCGAGACTTCCTCGAGCCCCGCCACCATGCGCAAGGTCGTCGACTTGCCGCAGCCTGACGGGCCGACCAGCACGACGAATTCGTTGTTGGGAATGTCGAGGCTGATACCGCGCACCGCTTCGACGTTATCGAAGCGCTTGGTGACATTACGCAACGCGACGTCGGCCATTGGTCTCGACCTTTTTGCTCAGCCTTTGGTGGCGCCTGCGGTCAGGCCGGCGATGTAGTAGTCCATCAGGAAGGCGTAGATCACGAGCGGCGGCGCCGCCGCGACCAGCGCGCCGGCCATCAGCATGCCCCACTTATAGACGTCGGCGCGAATGAGGCTCGTCACCGTGCCGACTGTCAGCACCTGCTGGTCCGACGAATAGAGGAACGCCATCGGATAGACGAACTCGGCCCAGGACACCGTGAAGGCGAAGATCGTCGCAGCGATGATGCCGGGCAGCGCCACCGGAATGAAGATCTTGGTGAGCATCTGCATGTGGCTGGCGCCGTCGATCAGCGCCGCCTCGTCGAGCTCCTTGGGGATCGACTGGAAATAGCCGATCATGATCCAGGTGCAGAACGGCACGGTCAGCGTCGGATAAACGAGCACCATGCCCCAATAGGAGTTGAGCAGCCCGACCGCCTTGACGATCTGGAACAGCGGGATGAACAACAGCGTGTCGGGTACGAGGTAGGTGAGGAAGATTCCGGTCGCCAGGATGCCGGAGCCCCAGAACCGCATGCGGCCGAGCGAGAACGCCGCCAGCACGCTCACCACCATGGTGATCGCCACCACGCACAAGGTCACGATCAAGGTGTTTTTGAAAAAGATGAGAAAGTCGGTCTGCGTCAGCAGGATGCGGAATTGATCGAGCGTGATGCCGTCGGCGATGAGCCACGGATTGGTGGCCATGTGCGCCACCTCGGCGTCGCTCTTGAACGCCGTGACGATCATGTAATAGGGCGGCGTCAGGAAGAAGATGGCGAAGACGATCAGGAACACATACGAGGCGATCAGCGCCCAGCGCCGGCTGCGCGACAGGCTGGCGCGGGACGCGACATGGCGCGGCGCCCCTGCGGCGGCAGCGGCCGTGCTCATCCGATTTCTCTCCCGCGTTTGCGCACCCCGCGCAGGATGAAGACCGCGGCAACCGCCAGGATTGGGAACATGAACAGCGAGGTGGCGGCGCCGAGCGGCAGATCGCCGGAGCGGATGCCGAGCATGAAGGCGTAAGTCGCGAACACGTGCGTGGTGTTGCGCGGCCCGCCAGCCGTCATGATCTGCACGATGTCGAAATTGGCGAAGGTGACGATCAGCGAGAACAGCACGGTGATGGCGATGATGTTGCGCATCATCGGCAGCGTGATGTGGCGGAATTTCTGCCAGGCGTTGGCGCCATCGATGGCGGCGGCCTCGTAAAGCTGCTCGGGCACCGATTTGAGCGCCGCCAGATACATGATGAGGAAGAACGGCGCGCCGAACCAGATATTGACCAGAATGACCGAGAAGCGCGCCCAGCCGGGCTGGCTGAGCCAGGGCACTTCATCGAAGCCCATGCCCCCCAACATCCAGTTGAACGCCGAGTGCGTCGGGTCGAACAGCCACCACCAGCCGAGCGACGACAGCGCCAGCGGAATCACCCACGGCACCAGCAGCATGCCGCGCCATTTGCGCTGGCCTTTGGCCGGAAGGTTGTTGATCAAGTGCGCGGTGATGAGCCCGATCAGCGCTTTGAAGAATACGGCGGACAGCGCGAAGATCGCCGACTGCTCGACCACCATCAGGAATACGTCGCGCGACAGCAGGAAGCGGAAATTGCCGAGCCCGATGAAACGGGTCTGCGCCCGGTTCAGCATCGACAGATAGATCGAGTACAGCGCTGGATAAATGACGAGGCTGGCGATGATCAGGATCAGCGGCAGGCACATCAGGAACGCGATGGTCGAGCGCCGGCGCAACAACAGCCGCAGCCGGCCCGCGCCATGTGGGGCGGGGCGGACCCCGCCCAGTGCGGGCGACCAGGTTTGAACGGTATCGGCCATCTGCTGCCGCTGATCGTTTCCGATCAGCCTTCCGCTGCTATTCGCTTATCGCGCCACGCGGCGCCCTTGGTCACTGCGAGCGAAGCGAAGCAATCCAGTGTGCGCCGCTCTGGATTGCTTCGGCGCTTCGCTCCTCGCAATGACAGCCGAGCACGAGCCGCTCAGGCCCGCAACGTTCCTTCCAGCTCGTTCGCCGCCCATTTGATGACGTCGTCGAGCTTCTCGTTGCCTTGCGTGAACTTGGCGACCATCACCGTGTTGATCGCCTGATTGTAGATTTGCGCACCGACCTCGGAGCGCGCCGGCGCACCGGCGATCGAGGTCTGCTCGTCGCCGCGCGGCGGATAGCCGTAAACGGTGCCGACCGGTGGCTCGACGGTGCTCCAGGTGTCGAAGCCGTAGAGCGACTTGAACGACGGCAGATCGTAACCGACCGAGGCGGCGACCAGCCGCGCGACCGCCGGCTTTTGCGAGATGTGGAGCAGCAGGTCCTTGGCGGCCGACTTGTTCTTGGAGAAGCTCCACAGGCCGTAAAATTGCGGCAGCTGGCCGACGAACCGGCCCTTTGGACCCTTCGGCATCGGATGGGTCCAGCACTGTTCGGCGACCTTGGGGTTGTCCTTCTTGGCGACCGCCCAGGCGCTCGGCGGATTCATGATGCCGGAGCCCTTGCCGGAAATGAGCCAGCGATTATTGCCGGCGTCGTCCCAGGCGTAGACCTCCTTCGGATTCACCGCCATCAGTTTCTTGAGATATTCGAGTGCGGTGCGGGTCTCATCGGAGTTGATTTTGATGTTGTCCTTATCGTCGACCATGACGACGCCGAACGAATTGAACAGCGCGCCGACCCAATCGACCGCGTCGCTGGCCTGGCCCATCGGCAGGCCGACCGGATAACCGGCCTTGTAGAGCTTTTCGGCGGCTGCAAGATAGGTGTCCCAGTTCCAGGTGTCGGTCTTGGCCTTATCCCATTTCGACACGTCGTTCGGGAAAAGATCGCGCACGTCGATACCGGCATGCTGCTGGTAGAGGTCGAAGCGCGAGCAGCACGGTTTGACCTGGCTGCCGACCGTAGTCGGGATGCCGCGCCACACGCCCTTGATCTTGCCCAAATACTCGGCGACTGGGCTGATCGGGCCGTGTTCCTTGATCAGCACGTCGGCGACGTCGTTGAGCGGCTCGAGCACCTCGCCGTGGATGCGGATGTTCCAGTCGCGGTGGGACATGATGTCGTGGCCGGTGCCGGCCTGCGCCTCGGCCGCGGCGGTCAGCTTGTCCTTCTCGCCCTGCGAGGTGATGTAGTCGATCTTGACCTCGACGTGGTTCTTGGCGCCCCACTCGTTGCATAGCGCCGTCAACGTGTTGTTGGCGCCGGGGACCCAGTGGTCCCAACAGCCGAGCGTCAGCGTGCCGGCGGCGTAGCTGGTGCGCACATAGGGGGCCGCAACGGCCGCAACCGAGCCGAGCGCGGCGGTTTTCAGAACGTTGCGGCGCGTCGGACGCGGGCGAGGCAAAGCTGAGCGGGTCATCGTGTCCTCCAGAACCGGCCGCCGTTATTGCTTCTATGAAGGCGGCACCCGCTCACCATAGCGTGACGGCCTTGAGCCGGCTAGTAGCGGCGTGCCGGGACGACCGGAGGTCGCGTGGTAAGTAGCGGGACGAGGCAGCCCCTGAGACGCTTGGCGCTCAGACCGATCAATCGCCGCTATCACGACGTCCATGATCGTAGCGCTCCCGCACCAGTTGGCGCCGGGTCACATAGCAGCCGCACGCGACCCAGCCAAACATCGCCACCAAAATGATCCAAAGCGCCGTGTCGGTGATCATGTCGTCTCCTCTGTCGTCCCCCCGCCTGTAGAATGCGCGGAGCCCCCTCCAATGCTCCATGATTCAGTGTCGCACGCGAGCGTCGCGTTGCCGCAGCGGCGGCGGGCTGGCGATTGCGTCGCGGCCCGATCTCGCCTATTGCTCGCCCCTAAAAGTTGAGGGCTGAACCATGCAGCGCAAAATCCTCATCATGGGGCTGCCAGGCGCAGGCAAGACCACCCTCGCTAACGCATTGGCGCCCCTCCTTAACGCGGTGGTGTTCAACGCCGATGCGGTGCGCGCCAACCTGTCGCGCGATCTCGGATTTTCCCACGACGACCGCATCGAGCATGCCCGCCGCATGGGCTGGATGTGTGACCGGGTCATCGAAGCCGGCGGTACGGTGATCGCGGACTTCATCTGCCCGACGCCGGATACCCGTGCCGCCTTTGGCGATGCCTTCACCATCTGGCTCGACCGCATCGAGGAAGGCCGGTTCGAAGACACCAACCGGCTGTTCGTGACCCCGGAACGCGTCGATCTGCGCGTGACGCCCGACGGTACGCCGCAATACTGGGCCGAGCGCGCGCTGACGCTGTTGCGTCCGCCGTTCGATCCGCAGCGGCCGACCGCCTTGTTCGTCGGTCGCTACCAGCCGTTTCACCGCGGGCACCAGCGCCTGATCGAGGAAGGGCTGCGCCGCATCGGCCAGGTCTGCATCGCCGTGCGCAACACGCACGGCATCGACGCCAAAAATCCGCTGCCGTTCTTCGCCGTCAAGCAGCGCATCGAGACCGCGCTGGCGCCCTATGCGGGCCGCTTCGTCGTGGTGCCCGTGCCCAACATCACCAACGTCTTCTACGGCCGCGATGTCGGCTATACGGTGGAGCGCATCATGCTCGACGAGGAGACCGAGGCAATCTCTGCCAGCAAGGTGCGGGCGCTCAGCGCGGCGCCCTAGCGCATGTCCAGATTGCGCGGAGCGCGGTGCTGGGAAGCGGCGGTATGACAGTCCCGGTTTGCGCTTTCCTGCGAGCGGCCGGGTCGCTGATCGCAATCACTTGGGGGTGCGGCTGATTCTGACGCTCTTCGAGGCTGTCGCACCATCGAGGCCGATGCAGGTCAGAGTATAGTCACCGATCAAGCCCGAAGTCCCCGTGGCACCTACATTGGACGGCACGGGGTATCGGCCGGAAGAACCGTCGTCCGCACTGCGATAGACCATTTCGCAAGATCGTACGCGGGATGTCTTGTAGGCCAAATTGTAAGTTCCCCCCGGTATGACAATGCTGTCTTTTCCGTTGACGGTGAGCAACACCGCCGGACCGGACCCGGGGAACAGTCCAAAATAGTCGAACAGCTTTAATGAAAGGAAGAAACTTCCAATCAGAACCAGAGCGCCGCCCAGCAGTGCGAGGATTATTTTAGCCATGTTACCGGCTTAGCCTACGCCGCGGCCAGCAACAACTCGCGCGACAGAAGCACATCAACCAATCGATCGCGGCTCATACGAAGCGAAGGTGAGCCATCAACAACGCTTAGCGATAAAAATCAGTTAGGACAAGAAGGGCGACCCGCACAGCAGATTACGTCATCCGCTCGTCCCGGGCGCGGTGCCGAGCAGCACGCTGCAAGACCGTATATCTCAGACCGAGGGGAAGGGGAGAGGGCGCGATACAGCCGTCGGACGCCGCCATATCAGACCTAGATCAGCAACGCCACGTAGCCACACAGCAGCGCTGCGCTGCCGAGCAACAGCGACCATTCCACGGCACTTAGCCAGAGCAATCGGCCCTCGCTGATCATCGCACGCACTCCTGACGTCGCCGGCTCAGCGGCGGTTTTGTTGGTGCACCATAGCAGGGACGCCGGGCACAAGCTGTAGCGCGCGGAACACACGTCGGCGCAATCGAAGAGGGGTCAAGCCCAGATCGGCCCTAATCGGGCCTTATCGCCGCCTTGATGGCGGGCGTTGCCGGCCCGATCGGAGCGGTGGCAGGTTCGGCGCCGCCCGGCTCGGGTTTCGCCGTGCCGGCCGTTGCCTCGGCGGCGCGGCTGGCCGCGTAGGACCTGATGCGGTCCGGCGCGGCAAGGACGGCGACGCGCATTTGTCGAACGCGCTCCAGCGCAGCGCCAATGAGCCTGCGTTCGTCGAAGTCCCGGATGCTTTTGGCGCGGCGCTGAGTGAGCGCCTGGAAAGCGAGCCCTACGGCGTCGAAATCGCCGGTCTGCATCCAGCGAACGATGGGCGCGAAAAATATCGCGATCAACACAAGCTCCAAACCGAAGGAAAATTCCGTAAGGCAATCAAGCGGCCAATGCCAAAGCGTGGCGAGGACGTTCGGATCGCGAAAGCTCTCCATGACCGGATTGATCGTCACACAAGCGGCTTTGAGCGACATTTGTTCGTCGCTGGAGAACCCGCCAAGGCCGAGCGCGGTGAGAAGGTAGCCGTCAAAGTCGCCCTGCGAGCCGGTCAGTTTCGCGCCTTCGCGCGAAGATGCGGCGAAACTCGCACGCGTCGCGGCGCTAAGCACCACGGTTTGATCGGCGACGCCGAGCAGACGTTGCTGCCAGTTGCCGGCCTCGATCTCGAGCTTGAACAAGGCGGCATACCACTCGGCATATTTGACCTGTAATGCGGCAACATATTCTCCGTACGGATCGCTGCGCGCGGTTTGCTCCTGCCCGCCGTTTCCCGGGGGATGCCAGGCGGCCGGCTTGACCGATTGAGCGGGATCGGGCCGGGCACTGAGCCGGGCACGGACCTCGACAGGAGCTGCATTGTAGTGCGCTTCGAGCTTGGCCTTCGAGCGCAACACCGCTTTGACGAGAAACGGCCGGACGCAGCTTCCCGACACATGCCATAGCTCCGCAGCCTCACCCGGAGGAACGCGCGCCGGATCGGCCCGCTCCCAGGTGTATCGGCCCGCGGTAGCGTGCAGACTGTGCGCCCAACTGACAAAAGACGTGACCAGGACCGCGCAGCCTAACGCGGCGAGGAAAAAGCGGAGACGTGAACGGACATCACGCAACATCGGACCGGCTCGCCCTGAATTCGTTCGTGCTTGCCAAGCGCAGTCAGAGCTTGGCGGCGCTTCAAACTTGGCAGGCGAAAATTATCGGTCCCGGCGCGACTGTCCTCGGATGGCATCCCGGCGACGGGCAGGCCGCTTCTGATCGTTTGTCATGGCTTACTCCCCCTCACGCGACACCCGGCTGACGACAATCCGGCGCATTTGAGCCGGAATTAAGACAGCGGGCGGCTGCCGTTCCGACACGATGAATGCCGTTGGCGCCACATTTCGGACCCAGCTGAAAACCTTCCGCTGTATCAAGCGATTGGACGCATCGGCGTTGCGATCGGCGAGGCGCTGCGGACATTTGCCGGATGCCCGGTCAACGCCGCTTCATAGCCTCCTCAACGCCATTTTGCCCTCAGCCGCGCGCCAATATCGACGGGCTTGGTTACGGTGTTGGCACCGGAAGGCGCCGGCCGTGCCGCGTTCGGCCAGGCGCAGGCATCGAAGTTGCCGATGATGCCGCCCGGGATGAACCGGGTGCGCACCGCGTACATGTGGCGATCGCCATTGCCGCGCTGCTGCTGGACGAAGAAGCGCTGCGGCACGACCAGATGCAGGTGATCCTTGGCGCGCGTCATCGCCACATAGAGCAGCCGACGCTCTTCCTCGATTTCAGCCGTGCTGCCGACCGCAAGATCGGAGGGAATGCAGCCATCGACGCAATTCAGCACGAAGACCGACTTCCATTCCTGCCCTTTGGCCGAGTGAATGGTCGACAGGATGGCATAATCCTCATCGAGGTGCGGCGCGCCGGCTTCAGCGCTGCTCGACGAGGGCGGATCGAGCGTAAGTTCGGTCAGGAAACGCCGGCGGCTCGCGTAGGTCGAGGCGATCTGCGCGAGCTGCAGCAGATCCGCTTCACGAATCCTGGCGTCCTCGTAGCGGCGTTCGAGGTGCGGCGCGTACCACCGGCAAACCAGATCCAGTTCCGCCGGCCATCCCGCTGCGTTGCTTCGCGCCAGGGTCAAGGCCTCGATAAAGGCCGGCCAATCCTGCGCGCAGGCGGCGGGCGGGCGGAACTGGGTCAACGCTTGCAGAGTGCCGTCTGCCGCGGCGACCTGGTCGAGCACGCGGGCCGCTGTCGCCGGGCCGGCGCCGGGCAAAAGCTGGATGACGCGAAAGCCGGAGACCCGATCGCGCAGGTTCTCGGCCCAGCGCAGGAAGGCCAACACGTCCTTGATGTGCGCGGCTTCGAGGAACTTGAGCCCGCCGAATTTGACGAACGGGATGTTGCGCCGGGTCAATTCGATTTCGAGCGGCGCGCTGTGGTGCGAGGCCCGGAACAGCACCGCCTGCTGCTTCAACGGTATCGCGGCCTCGCGATGCTGCAGGATACGCTCCGCCACGTATCGCGCCTGATCGGCTTCATCGCGTACCGAGACGAGTTGCGGACGCTCGGCCGAAGCGCGCTCGGAGCGCAGGTTCTTTTTGTACCGCTCCGTTGCGAGATCGATCACCGCATTGGCGGCGGCGAGGATCGCCTGTGTGGAGCGGTAGTTGCGGTCGAGCGTGATGACGCGGGCCGGCGGCGCAAAATGGTTCGGGAAATCCAGGATGTTGCGCACTGTCGCGGCGCGAAACGAATAGATCGACTGCGCATCATCGCCGACGACGGTCAACCCTTTGCCGTCGGGTTTGAGGGCGAGCAGGATCGAAGCCTGCAGCCGGTTGGTGTCCTGATATTCGTCGACCAGCAGGTGATCGAAACGGGACGAAATATCCTGCGCGACCTCGGTGGCCTGCATCATGTGCGCCCAGTAGAGCAGCAGGTCATCGTAATCGAGCACGTTCTGCCGCTGCTTGGCGTCGACGTAGGCGCCGAACAGCGCGCTGAGCTCATGCTCCCAGCCGGCGCACCATGGGAAGCTCGCGCCGAGCACTTCGTCCAATGGCGCTTCGGCGTTGACTGCACGGGAATAGATCGCGAGACAGGTACCCTTGGCCGGGAATCGCTCGTCGGTTTTTGAAAAACCGAGATCGTGCCGCACCAGATTGATGAGATCGGCCGAGTCTTCGCGGTCATGGATCGTAAACGCGGCCTCGAGCCCGATCTGGCCGGCATATTCGCGCAGCAAGCGCGCCCCTATGGCGTGGAAAGTCCCCGACCAGGTCAAGGCGTCCACGACCAGCCGCGCCCGGTCAGGCAGGACATTGGCCGCGATGCGTTCGACCCGACGGGTCATCTCCACCGCCGCGCGCCGCGAAAATGTCAGCAGCATGATGCGCCTGGGGTCGGCGCCTTGCACGATGAGGTGCGCCACGCGGTGCGCCAGCGTGTTGGTCTTGCCGGAGCCCGCGCCGGCGACAATGAGGAGCGGCGAAGCGCCGTGTTCAGCGGCACGCCGCTGTTCGGGATTGAGGGCATCGAGATAAGGAGCGGTCATAGCCAGCCGCGGCGCGCGAATCACGGACACCACCAGGAAGCATGGGAGTGGCCGCGCCGGCAAATGAGGCAACGCTTGGCTGTCCGCAAACCGGGCGGCTGGCCGATTCGCTCTTGGTGGCGGCGGCGACGGCGCTGCTACGCGGTGCGTCTCGAGTCGGTCGGGCCTGCGTGCGGCGGCGCAAGCGTCAGAGCAGCAGCAGAAAAGTAGCCACCGAGAAGCCGGCGATGATGACGATCCAGGAAAAGAGCGCGCGCCAGTTGATCGTTGCCTTGGACGCGTGCCGCAGGTGTCGGTCGTCGTTCATGTCAGCGCCTTTGCGTGAGAGCGGCCTTGCGAATAAGCCTCCGACTGCATGAGGCCGCGTCGCCACGCCGCGCTACGGTCGTGTCGAATGAAGCCGTCGCGGCGGCGCGGCGCGTCTATTCAGCGAGGCTTGGCGCTTTCACTTGAGCGACACTGTCGGAAACGACATCCGTCAGTTGAATGACCGACTGATTGAACGTCGCAAACTTCGCAACGTCCTGTTCGATCCGGCTGCGGTCGGCGACCAGCTTTTCGCGCAGGCCGCGCAGATTGCTGATGAGAGAATCGATTTCGCTGCACGAGCTTGCCGAAACCTGCTTCAAATACATGTTCACCGCGTCAGCGTTCAGCGCGTCTTTGACCGGCACATCCAAAGTCGGATTTTCGACCTGGACCCGGTCGGCGATATTAACCATGACATCGGCTTTCAGCGCCTCGTTGACGGCGGTCATCCCCAACGCTTTGTCGATAGCGGTTGAGTTACGCAACTTGGAGATACTCATGACGCTACACTCCCCTGTTTTACTCCCGACAGACGTCGCTCAAACAAACAAATAAAAAACAAATAACAAATAATCCTCCATGGTAATTGTGACCGCTTTGCGGCCATTGTAAAGTGTCATTCCCGACTCTTATCGAGAGTATTATTGATTTGCTCGTGAAACTCATTTTAGCTGTCGCGCCGAGGGTGTCGGGCCAGCCGAGGCGTACTGGCCAGTACTGCGTGAGACCAAAAATGGCTGACCCACAGAGCTTGCGGCGGATAGCTGTCAAACTGTTGGCGATGGCATTGGACAGCGCCAATCCGCACTTCGTGCGGGCGCTGGTGGCAAAAGCTATCGAGCATCTCGATCGCGCAAGCGACCTTGAAGCCGCGAGCGCGTTGCCGCCGCGGGCCAGTCGCGACGCGTCTGAGAGCCAATAGAGTTTGCTTGGCTGTCGTGCCGCCGCTGTTGTACCGGCAGCGATCGGTCGATCACGGAAGCGCAATTGGCCGACGCCGTTCGGCAGATACGCCGTCGCTCGGGCGAACTGCGCCGGCGCTCAGGTGGCCTGGACAACGCGCGCGCGACCTGCTGCGATACCGAGCTCACGTTCGGAAATGGAGGGGTTTTCCCGATGACGATCATCGATTCCCAGGTCCACGCCTACGAGGCCAACACGCCGAAGCGGCCTTGGCACAGCGTGCCCAACTGGCCCCCTCACGTGACCGGCGACGAGATGGTCGCGGCGATGGACAAGGTCGGCGTCGACGGCGCGATCTTCATCTCGGCGTTTTCCATGTACCGGTACGACGCAAGCTATGCGGTCGAAGTGCAGCGCGCCCATCCCGGTAAGTTCGCCATCGTCAAGCCGGTCGATCCGGAAGACCCCGCCGTGGACGATGTCATCGCCGACTGGAAGCGGACGCCCGGCGCGGTCGGCGTCCGCATCATGATGACCAAGGAGCCCGGGCGCGACCGCAGCCCGGATCACCCGGGCCTCAACCGTATCGCGCGGTCGGCGGCAAAGCACGACTTTCCGGTCAACATCCTGTGCTGGGGCAATGTGGACGCGGGCACGGCGCTGATCGATCGCAACCCGGATACCCGCTTCATCATCGATCACTTGGCCATCCAGCAGCCGCGAACGCCGCCGGCGCCGCCGCAGCCCTGGGCCGACCTGCCGAAGGTGCTGGATCTCGCCAAGCGCAAGAATCTGGTGATCAAGGTGAGCGGCGCCTGCACGCTGTCGCGGGAGCCGTATCCGTTCCCCGATATCTGGGATCCGCTCGCCCGGGTCTTCGACGCCTGGGGTTTTGAGCGCTGCCTGTGGGGTACCGACTGGACGCGCGCCCACGCGGTCGTCAACTACGAGCAGGCTGTCACGCCGTTCCTCAAGACCGACCGCCTGAGCGACAGCGAGCGGGCGAAGCTGATGGGCGGCGCGTGCGCCAAAGCCTACGGCTGGTCGCCGAAGAAAACTTAAGTGAGGGGCGCGACGGCGTAAGGGTTGAGTCAGCGCTTGGCTTTCGACTTGTTCAGGGCGACGGCGGCGCGAATGAGCGCCTTCAGCGCCGCCTCGTTGATCTTGTCGCCGTCGTGGAAGTCGATGGCGCGCCTTGTATTGCCCTCGAGACTGGCGTTGAAGAGGTTCGCAGGGTCCGGCAGGGCCGCGCCCTTGGCGAAAGTCATCTTGACGACGGCCTTGTAAGTCTCGCCGGTGCAGATCAATCCGTTGTCGGACCACACCGGAACGCCGCGCCACTTCCACTCCTCGATCACTTCGGGATCGGCTTCCTTGATCAGGGCGCGGATGCGGCCGAGCATCTTGCCGCGCCAATCGCCCAGCTCCTTGATTCTGCCGTCGATCAGCCGAGAGGGGGATTCGTCCTTCTCTGATCCGCTTTTCTTCATGTCCGTTTCTGCTCCTGGTTCCGAGGTATTGTAAAGGCCTTGCCGGCACGGACCGTCATCGCCGACCGAGGCGCTTATGCATGTGCACCATGAGTGCGGTGGCAAATAGCGGTGTCGCCAAATTGAGAACTGGAATTGACACGAACAGCGCGATGATCATGCCGGCCATGAAGACGCTGGTGGCGTGGTAACGCCGGAAGGCTTTCGCCTCGTCGACGGGCCGGAACCGCATGGCCGCAAGCTCGAAATATTCGCGGCCAAGGAGCCAGGCGGTCGCGAGGAAAAAGACCACGGCGCCGAGGCCGGCGAAGAGCAGCAACGGCAGGGCACAAAGGTAGACGGCGATCGCGAGCAGCGCCGTTTTGCCGCCTTCAAAGACGGCGTGCGATAGGGTGAGCGCCTGCCCGGGCGGGTCCATCGGGTAGTACGCGCGCTCGACCTCTTCGGCGATTTGATCGGCAAAGAAGCTGGCGACGAATGCGGTGACGGCGGGCATGAGCATCACGCCGCCCACCACGATGCCGAACCCGGCTGCTATGGAGAGCAACCAGGCGATGACTTCGACCGGGAAGTGGGCATGCGGCCCAAGCGCAATTTCGGCCGATGTACTGCCGGCGCCGACCAGCCAGACAATGGCGCGCTCGAGCGCGACCGCGAGCAGGACAACGAGCGCAAGCGCCAGCCCGATCGATTTCCACAGCACCGCCCGCAGTGGCGGTGAAAACATTTGCGCAATCGCCTTGGCCGCGTCGTCGAGCATGAATCGTTGTGCGTTTGCTGGCCCTGTGCTGTCAGCTTGGGTTGGTCGGGGAGCTAGTTGGCAAGCACCGCGTCAACGTTGATCTCGATCAGCATGTCGGGAGCGGCGAG
>Ga0070741_10008124_pt1 | contig 21250 bp, 17 predicted proteins | sample Coa_R1_4_FD_66440 | JGI IMG/M metagenome (GOLD analysis project Ga0070741, IMG submission 66440) | Surface soil microbial communities from Centralia Pennsylvania, which are recovering from an underground coalmine fire - Coalmine... | ecosystem: Environmental > Terrestrial > Soil > Unclassified ...
GCCGGCGGCGGCCTCCGCCGCCCACGGTTCCGCCCGGAGGACATCGAACGCGGAGATCACACCCTGCGGCTGATGGCCGGCCGCGGCGGCGACGAGAAGGTGCGTCGTACCTGGGCGCGCCAGCAGGCTCGCGCAATGACGAGCCGTGGCTCCGGGGGGAACGCTCACGGCCTCCTCCGTGATCGCGTTCCGGACCGGTTGCTCCCCCGAGCCGGGATCGAGATTGCTCGGCCCCGCGGCGTCGTGCTCCCGAGCCATTCCGCGAAGACGATAGGCGCCGCCTGACCGGCGAGCATCCGGGTGAAGCCACAATCTCCGGGGCCCTGCTCATGCGCTTCCGGGACGGGCATGCGAAGCCGCGCACCGAGCGTTGCTCGCGTTACGCTGGCCGCGAATGGCCCGTGCGGACCGCCAGGAGAGGATCACGATCGTGCTGGCCGACGACCATCCGGTGGTCCGGGGCGCGTTGAGGGCCCTGCTCGAGAACCAGCCCGACTTCGAGGTCGTCGCCGAGGCGGGGGACATCGCCACGACCCGCGACCAGGTGATCGCGTCACAGCCGCGAGTCCTGATACTCGACGTCAACATGCCCGATGGCTTGGCGACCGAGGCGGTCGCGGAGCTGCGAAAGCAGGCGCCGGCCACGGAGATCGTGCTCCTGACGATGGAGCGTGACCTGACGCTCGCGCGCCAAGGCATAGAGGCCGGCGTGCGCGGCTACCTGCTCAAGGACGCTGCGCACCTGGAGCTGATCGAGGCTGTCCGCTCCGCCGCCCACGGCCGGGACTACCTTCAGCCGGCGATCAAGGTCGGGCTCGAGAAGGGCGCGGGGGAGGAGGGCATCCCGCTCTCACCGCGGGAGAGGGACGTCCTTCGCCTCATGGCCCTGGGACACACGAATCGCGAGATCGCCGACCAGCTCGGCGTGAGCGTCCGCACCATCGAGACCCACCGCCTGCACGTCCAGCAGAAGCTCGGCCTGACGACCCGCGCCGAGCTCACTCGATACGCGCTCGCCCACGGCCTGATCGATGCCTGACGGGCGACAACGTGACGCGGCGGGCAAGCGGCACGCTGGTGGCGCTGACGAGCTGGCTCGCATCGATACCTGGTGGAGGGCGGCGAACTACCTGTCCGTGGGCCAGATCTACCTGCTGGACAACCCCCTGCTGCGGGAGCCCCTGCGCCGCGACCACGTGAAGCCGCGATTGCTCGGTCATTGGGGAACGACGCCCGGCCTCAACTTCGTCTACGCCCACATGAACCGGGCGATCCGAGCCCACGAGCTCGACGCGATCTTCATCACGGGTCCCGGACACGGAGGGCCTGGCCTCATCGCGAGCACCTACCTCGAGGGCACCTACAGCGAGCTGTACCCGCACATCGGCCGCGACGAGGAGGGCCTTCGCCGGCTCTTCCGCCAGTTCTCGTTTCCCGGTGGCGTGCCCAGCCACACGGCGGCGGAGACCCCCGGCTCGATCAACGAGGGCGGTGAGCTGGGCTACTCGCTGCTGCACGCCTACGGCGCCGCGTTCGACAACCCTGACCTGCTGGTCGTGTGCGTCATCGGCGACGGCGAGGCGGAGACCGGCGCTCTGGCCACGAGCTGGCACTCGAACAAGTTCCTCGATGCGGCGCGCGACGGAGCGGTGCTCCCCGTACTCCATCTGAACGGCTACAAGATCGCCAATCCGGCGATCCTGGCGCGGGTCGGCCGGGGCGAGCTTCGCTCCCTGCTCGAGGGCTACGGGTATTCGCCCAGGTTCGTCGAGGGCTCCGAGCCAGGCGCCATGCACCGAGCCATGGCCGAAGCCCTCGACGAGGTGATCGCGGAGATCAAGCGGATCCAGGCGGAGGCCCGCGGTGGGGGCGGCTCTCGCCGGGCGCACTGGCCGATGATCGTGCTCGTGACGCCCAAGGGCTGGACGGGCCCGAAGGAGGTGGACGGTCAGCCGGTCGAGGGCTCGTTCCGGTCCCACCAGGTCCCGATAGCGGATCCCCGTAACAACCCCGAGCACCTTGCCCAGCTCGAGACATGGCTCCGGAGCTACGGGCCCGATGAGCTCTTCGACGAGAACGGGAGCGTCGTGCCCGAGATCGGCGCCCTAGCTCCCGAGGGTGAGCGGCGAATGGGGGCGAACCCGCATGCGAACGGAGGCTTGCTGCTCAGGGACCTCGATCTCCCCGACTTCCGCGACTACGCGGTCCAGGTTCCGGCGCCCGCTGCCGTGACCAGCGAGGCCACCAGGGTCCTCGGGGCCTTCCTCCGGGACGTGGTGCGCCGGAACCCGGACAACTTCCGGATCTTCGGGCCCGACGAGACCGTGTCCAACCGGCTCGACGCGGTGCTCGAAGCCACCGACCGCTCGTGGGTGGCAGCGCGGCAGCCGGGAGACGATCACCTCGCACCCGACGGCCGCGTGATGGAGGTGCTCTCCGAGCACGCCTGCCAGGGATGGCTAGAGGGCTACCTCCTCACCGGCCGGCACGGGCTGTTCAACTGCTACGAGGCCTTCATCCACATCGTGGACTCGATGTTCAACCAGCACGCCAAGTGGCTGAAGGTGACCCGTCAGATCCCGTGGCGGCGCCCTATCGCCTCGCTCAACTACCTGCTCACATCCCATGTCTGGCGCCAGGACCACAACGGGTTCTCGCACCAGGACCCCGGGTTCATCGACCACGTCGTCAACAAGAAGGCAGCCATCATCCGCGTCTACCTCCCCCCCGATGCCAACTGCCTGCTGTCGGTGGCAGATCACTGCCTGCGGAGCCGGCACTACGTCAACGTGATAGTCGCGGGCAAGCAGCCGGCGCTGGACTACCTCACGATGGAGGAAGCCAGCGCCCACTGCGCACGAGGCCTCGGCATCTGGGAGTGGGCCTCGAACGGCCACAGCGAGCCGGACGTAGTCCTCGCGTGCGCTGGCGACGTCCCGACCCTGGAGACGGTTGCCGCCGCCGCAATCCTGCGCAGCGAGCTGCCGGATCTGAAGGTGCGCGTGGTCAACGTCGTGGACCTGATGCGCCTGGAGCCCCCGACGGAGCATCCACATGGGCTGCCCGACGCCGAGTTCGACGCCCTCTTCACGCGTGACAGGCCCGTGATCTTCGCCTATCACGGTTACCCGTGGTTGATCCACAGGCTCACGTACCGCCGCACCAATCACGCGAACCTCCACGTCCGCGGCTACAAGGAGGAGGGGACGACGACAACGCCGTTCGACATGGTGATGCTCAACGATCTCGATCGCTTCCATCTCGTCATGGACGTCATCGATCGTGTCCCTGGCCTCGGCGAGCGGGCAGCGGAGCTCCGGCAGCGCATGGTGGACGAGCGTTTTCGCCACCGCGCCTACACGCGCGCGGTGGGAGACGACCCGCCCGGCGTGCGCGACTGGCGCTGGCCGGCAGCGCCGGAGGCCAACGAACGCCGGGCTAGTTGAGGATCCTCGTCGTCAACGCGGGCTCCAGCAGCGTCAAGCTGCGGGTGCTCGGCGATCGCGACGAGGTTCTCGGCGCCACCGACCTCGAGGTCGGAGCGAAGGAGGCATCCGCTGGCGAGCTCGCGTCGGCGCTCGCCGGGCTCCCTGACGTGGAGGCAGTCGGACACCGGATAGTCCACGGCGGCGCGCGCTTCACCGCGCCGGTGCTGATCGACCGCGACGTCGAGGCGGCTCTCCACGAGCTCGCCGACCTCGCACCCCTCCACCAGCCGCACTCGCTGGCCGTCTTGGCGGAGGTGAGCGCTGCGCTTCCCGGCGTTCCAGCGGTCGCCTGCTTCGATACGGCCTTCCACGCGACCCTTCCGCCGGCGGCCGCCACTTACGCCCTCCCCGGGAGCTGGCGCCGAGATTTCGGCGTGCGCCGGTTCGGGTTCCACGGCCTCTCGCATGCGTACGCGTCGCGCCGCACCGCCGAGATGCTTGGGCGCGAGCAGCTGCGTGTCGTCACCTGCCACCTCGGGGCGGGCGCTTCCCTGGCCGCGGTGCGCAACGGCCGCTCGATCGACACCACGATGGGATTCACCCCGCTCGAGGGCCTCGTGATGGCGACCCGGTCAGGCTCGGTGGACCCGGGCCTCCTGCTATGGCTGCTCGAGAGGACGGCGATCGGGGAACGGCAAATGGCGGCGGCGCTCGAGCACGAGTCCGGCCTCGCCGGCCTCGCCGGCACCGCCGACATGCGCGAGGTTCTCGACCGAGCCGGCCGTGGGGACGCGGAGGCCCAGCACGCGCTCGACGTCTACGGTCACCGCTTGCGCGGAAGCATCGCGGCGATGGCGGCGTCCCTGGGAGGCCTCGACGCGCTCGCCTTCACCGGCGGTGTCGGCGAGAACTCGGCCGAGGTTCGCCGCCTGGCATGCGAAGGCCTCGGATTCCTGGGTATAGAGCTCGACCCTGAGCGCAATGGAGCTGCCGCGGGCGACGGTCGCATCGAGAGCGACGGCGCGCAGGTAGCCGCGGTCGTGATCTCGGCGCGCGAGGACGTCGAGATCGCCGCCGGCGTCAGGAGGGTGTTGAGCGGATCCGGTCCCGCGCCGAGTGCGTGAGCGCGCGCCGGGCGGCCGCCGGCTGCCTTCCCTGTGCGGAGGTGCGGAGGCGCGGAGTCCGCGGGATCGATCGGGTGGCCCGGCCCTCGGGCAGCGGCGTTGCCGAAGCTGGCTTTGGTGATCGCCCCGGATGCCGCGGGCCGGCCGGCGTGAGAGCTTCCGGCCATGGATGCCTCCCGTTATCCGGGTTCGCGACGGGCAGGGGCGCGAGTGGTCGTGCTCGGGGGCGGCTTCGGCGGGCTCGAGGCGGCGTTCGGTGTTCGCGCGCTCGCCGGTGATCGTGCCGGGATCACGCTGCTCTCGGACCAGGACCACTTCCTGTTCAAGCCGAACTCCATCTACGTCCCATTCGGGCTCGACCCGAGACGCCTCGCGGTCCCCCTTGCCCGCCCGGCTCGCCGAAGGCGAATCGAGCTGCTCCGTGCCCGGGCCCGGGAGATCGACCCTGACCGGCGCCTCGTTCATGCTGACGGGAGAACGGTCCCGTACGACTTCCTGGTGGTCGCGACGGGCGCGGGGATGCGCGCATCCGAGATCCCGGGCCTCTCCGAACACGCCATCAGCACGTGGACCCCGGCGGACATGCTGCGCTTGCGCGAGGCGTTCGCAGGCCTCGTCGAATCGGGTAGGCGGGGCGAGCGGCGGCGAGTCCTCTTCCTGGTTCCCCCGAACAACAAATGCGCCGGACCGCTCTACGAGATCGCCCTCATGCTCGACACGTGGCTGCGCCGAAAGCGCGTGCGGCCGGCAACCGAGATCACCTGGTCCACGTACGAGGACGGTTACATCCAGGCGTTCGGGCCGCGGCTCGACGAGGTAGTCGAGGCCGAGTTCGCCCGCCGCGGAATCGACGGCTACCGCGGCCACGTCGCCGAGCGCGTCCTTGACGGAGCGGTTCGCTATTCGGCCGGCACCGAGCTCGCCTATGACCTGCTGGTCGCATTCCCTCCCTACGTCGCGGGCACGAGCTTCCCCGGGCTCGAGGCCGACGAGCGAGGCTTCCTCGTCACCGAGCCGGAAAGCCGGCGCCTTGCGGCTCACGCGGACATCTTCGCCGTCGGCGACGCGAGCGACTTCCCGGTCAAGCAGGCGTTCCTCGCGTTTCTCCAGGCAGACGCAGCGGCCGCGCACATCGCCGCGGAGATCACGAGCGGCAAGCCGGCCACGGCCTTCGACCCCGTGAGCATGTGCGTGATGGAGCAGTTCGACAAGGCCACGTTCGCTCAGGTGCCGCTTCGGAGGACCGAAGATCCTGCCCGGCCGGTTGAGGTTCGCCCGGATGCGGGCGGCGCCTACCGAGTCGGCTCCTCGGTCGCGTGGCGGGCGGGGAAGAAGCTGCTCGGCCTCTCTGTGCCATGGCGCTTTCGCAACGGCCGGCCGTTCCACGCCGGCCTCTTCTGGCGCGTCATGGACGTCGGCCTCAAGGGCATGGCGGCAACGCTCGCGAGATAGAGGGCGCGCGCCGGGGGCCGAGAAGCGCTCGGGAATCGCGAGCGGGACGCCGGCGGAACCACCGCCGCCTCGTGCCCCGCGCCCGGTCTCGCGCCGCTCCTTCCCGGGTCCGGGTTGGCCCACAACCCCGGGTGGTGATCCGACCCGATGACGTGAGGCGATCGCGGTGCGATGCTCGGGGCGCAAACGAAGTCCAACGGGGAGAACCATGAGCACGATCGCAGAAGAGAAGTCAACGCAGGCGACGAGCGGCCGGGCCGGGAGGAGAAGCGACTGGATCCCGCGCGTCCTCGAGTGGGGTGGATTCGCCGCCGGTGCGGTGTTGGTCGCGTTCGGGGTGGTCGCGATAGTCCTGGCGCTGAACGGTCGCTCGACCGTAACCGACAACCTCAAGCAGGAGAAGATCGTCGGCACCCCCGACATGACCCCGTCCGCGATCGCCAAGGAGGTCAAGGACGCGGGGCTGACGGGCGTCGACCTGCCAACGTGCAGCGTCGCAAACGAGCCCATCGACAGCGGGTCGAGGGCACGGTGCTTCGCCCAGTACATGCGCATCCACGCGCTCGAGGCAACCGGCGGGTACGTGTACTCGCAGATGGGCCAGTACCAGGCGAAGCCGGGGACCCCGAAGTCGCAGCTCGAGCCGGGCGGCGGCACCTCGAACCCGGAGTTCGCCGCGATCGACCCGAAGACCGGCGAGCCGCAGTCGAACCAGGAGCGGAACGTCTGGGTGACCGAGACCGCGCTCTCCACGGCGCTCAACCTGTCCTACACGGCCGACCGGATCAGCCTTTTCGGGGCCATGGTTGGCGTCGCGCTCCTTCTGAGCGGCATCGGCTTCACGATCCTGGCTTTCGCCGCCTTCCACCGCAAGCGAGCGGCGGCTCCGTCCTAGGCTGCCTGGCGGAGCACCGGCTTCCAGCTCGCCCCGGCGCGGCGGAGAGAGGCGATCATGCCAGGTGGCGCCAGTCCCCCGTCCGAGCTCCTTGAGACGATCGGCAGGCTTGGCGGGTCGAGCTCCTCGGCTGAGCCAGACGCTGTCGGCGAGCGGCCCGGCCGCACAGGGCATGCGGGGATCGCCCCATGCGCTCTGTGGGACTGGGCCGATGATCGCGCCGCGGCATGGACCTAGTGTCCGATTCGCGATGGAAGCAGGCAGGCAAGATCTGGGCCGGATCTCCGTCTCCGACGCGATGAGCCACGGGACGCTCACGTGCCAGGCCGAGACCGCGCTGCGAACGGTGGCGCGCATGATGGCCGAACACCGGATTCACGCGATCGTGGTGACCAACCTCGACGGCGTCAGCGAGGAAGCGTGGGGGGTCGTCGCGGACACCGACCTGCTGCGCGCGATCGATTCCGACCTGGACGAGCTCACGGCAGGGGACGTGGCGGCCACGGAGCTGCTCACCGTCTCTCCCGACGAGAGCCTCGAGCGGGCGGCTCGGCTGATGGCCGAGCACGAGGTGACGCACGTCGTCGTCGTCGCCGGGCGCAAGCCCCTCGGCGTGCTGTCCTCGCTCGACGTGGCGCAGGCGATCGCCCTTCAGTAGCAGAACACAACTACACAACGGATTAGTTGTGATATGCTCTCGGCGTGAGCGGAGCCTCCTCGCAAGCCACCATCCCGCATCCTCTGCCCCCCGGCCTCGTCGTTCAGATCGCCGAGCGCTTCCGGGTGCTCGGCGAGCCGATGCGGATCAGACTCCTCGATGCGCTGCGCGACGGCGAGGCAACCGTGCGCGAGCTCCAAGAGGCAAGCGGCGCATCGCAGCAGAACGTCTCGAAGCACCTCGGCGTGCTTCTGCGCGCCGGCATCGTCGAGCGGCGCAAGCGGGGCAATTTCTCCGTCTACTCGATCGCCGATCCGATGGTCTTCGACCTGTGCGAGCAGGTCTGCGGTGGCCTGAGGCGCCAGATCGAGGAGCTGGGCACTCTGCTCGCGGGTGGCGCGTCGTGATCGGCCGGAGCAACCGCGTGGGCGGGATGCGGGGCTGGCCGCTCGAGCGGGCGTTGTTCGCCCTGGCTGGATCCGTGACCCTCGCCAGCGTCGTCCTGGTCGCGCTCGTCTCCCCGTGGTTCCTGATCCTCACCGCCTTCGTCGGGATCAATCAGTGGCTCTACGTGATCGCTCGTGACTGCCCTGCGTCGCTGGTCCTGAAGCGGGGCTTCGGCCTGCGCTCCGTCGTGTATCCCGGCTGCCGGCCAGGCCGGCGGCGCCACGCCGCGCCGTGATCACGGTAGGGCCGATCGGCCGCCTGGGGCGGTTCGCAGCGACTCACTTCCGCGCCCTCCTGATCGCCTGGGCCATCGCCGTCGCCGCGCTCGGCTTCCTCGCGCCCAGGGTGGAAACCGCGCTCTCGGGCGCCGGCTGGGAGGCGAGCGGCTCGGAGTCCGTCAAGGCGCGGCAGCTGATCGACCGCAGCTTCGCCGGCCTCGACAGCTATGGGCCGGTCGTCGTGCTCCACTCGCAAGCCAAGACGGTATCCGCACCCGCCTTCGCGGAGACGATCAAGGCGGTGGAGCGAGAGTTGCGGGCCGATCCGGCCGTCAGCGTCGTTCGGTCACCGCGCTCGCCGGTCTCGATCTCCCCCGACGGCCATACGGCGATCGTCCAGGCCGGCTCCGCTCGCGACGCCAATGCAATGGTGAGCGCGGCCGATCGCCTCGAGCCCCGGCTGTCGAAGCTGGGACGGGGAGGCGTCGCGGTCCACGTCACCGGCGCCTCGGGGATGTGGTCGGACTTCAACGCAGCCAATCGCAGCGCGATGCTCCGCTCCGAAGTCATCTCGTGGCCGGTCACCCTCGCGATCCTCGTCCTCGCCTTCGGCTCGCTCGTCGCGGCCGGCCTGCCGCTGATGCTGACGATGATCGGCCTGCTCGCCGCAGCGGGATCGCTCTACCTCGCGACGCAGCTGCTTCCGATCTCGATCTGGGCCATGAACTTCGCCTTGATGTTCGCGCTGGCGCTCGGGATCGACTACGCGCTCTTCATCGTCTATCGATTCCGGGGTGCCTTCTTCGGCTCGCGGCTGGACGCCGTCGAGGCAACGGCGCAGACGATGGACACCGCCGGGAAGGCCGTGCTCTTCTCCGGGCTCACCGTGCTGATCTCGCTGAGCGCCGTGATGCTGGTGCCGAGCCCCGCTTTCCGCTCCATGAGCCTCGGGATCATGCTCGCCGTCGTCTTCGTCCTGGCGGCGACCTTGACCCTCCTCCCAGCGGTACTCGCCAGGCTCGGCCCCAAGGTCGACAAGCTCGCGCTGCCATGGGTGCATTCGGGCGAGCACCGCTCCCCGCGCTTCGCCGCCTGGGGTGAGCGACTCTGGCGCCGCCCGCTCGCGTTCGGCCTCCCTGCCCTGGCCGCGCTGGTCGCGCTCGCCCTTCCCCTCACCCAGCTCCGCACCGCGATGCCCTCGATCGACGTCGTCCCCAAGCAGGACTCCTCGCGCATCGGCTACACGCAGGTCCAGGCCGCCTTCGGGCCCGGGGCGGTCGGGCCGCTCCAGATCGTCGTGCCGCAGGCCGAGGCCCGGGCCGCGGCGAGGATCGCGGCGGCGGACCCGGGGATCGCCCACGTGCTGCCGCCCGAGCGCGGGACAACCGGCCGCGCGCTGATCTACGCGATCCCCAGGCAGGGCCCTTCCGACCCCGGGGTCGGAGACGCGATCGACCGCCTGCGCGCCGCGCTGCCGGCGGGGTCCGTCGTCGGCGGGGCGGTCGCCGAGAACCACGACCTCAAGGCCGCGCTCGACGCGAAGACCCCGCTCGTGATCGGAGTCGTGCTCGCCCTGGGCTTCCTGCTCCTGCTGCTCGCGCTCCAAGCGCCCCTGATGGCGGCGGTGGGGGTGGTCACCAACCTGCTCGCGACCGGAGCTGCGTTCGGCGTCGCCAAGTGGATCTTCCAGGACGGCGCCCTGCACTCGCTGCTCGGCTTCGAGCCCCAGGGCTTCCTCGACGCGTGGGGCCCCGTCTTCTTCTTCGCCATGATCTTCGCGATCTCGATGGACTACACCGTGTTCCTTCTCTCTTCCGCCAAGGAGCACTGGGATCGCAGCCGGAGCGCGAAGGAGGCAATGGTCGGCGGCGTGGCGCATTCCGGCCGGGTCATCTTCGCCGCGGGTGCCGTGATGGTCGCGGTGTTCTTCACCTTTGCCCTCTCCGGCCCGCTGCCGCCCAAGGAGATGGGCGTGATCCTCGGGATCGCCGTGCTGCTCGACGCGGCTCTGGTCCGCTTGTTGCTGGTCCCCGTGCTGCTGCGGCTGCTTGGCTCGTGGGCGTGGTACCTGCCGGACTGGGCCCATCGCCTCCTCCCCGACGTCCGCTTCGGCCACGAGGCGCCAGCCCCCAGCCGAGCCGGCGGGCCCTGACCCGCGGGCGCCTACGAAACGTACGCCGCCCACGCGTGTGGTGAAAACCGGATGGCCGCCGTCCGCCCCACGGCCTAGCCTGCCGCACCGATGACCTCGCTCGATCTCGCCCGCTGGCAGTTCGGGATCACGACCCTCTATCACTTCATCTTCGTCCCGGTCACCATCGGGCTGGCTATCTGCGTCGCCTATTTCCAGACCCGCTGGCATAGAAGCGGCGAGGAGCGCTGGCTGAGAGCGACCCGCTTCTGGGGGAAGCTGCTGCTGATCTCGTTCGCGCTCGGTGTGGCCACCGGGATCGTCCAGGAGTTCCAGTTCGGGATGAACTGGTCGAACTACTCCCGCTTCGTGGGGGACATCTTCGGCGCCCCCCTGGCGATGGAGGGGCTCGCTGCCTTCTTCGTCGAGTCGACCTTCCTCGGGCTGTGGATCTTCGGTTGGGGGCGCCTCTCGAAGCGAGCCCACCTGGCCTGCGCCTGGCTGGTCGCGGGCTCGACCGCGCTCTCGGCGTACTTCATACTCGCGGCCAACTCGTGGATGCAGCACCCGGTCGGCTACGTGATGGACCACGGCAAGCCGCGGCTGACGAGCATCGCCGACGTCCTCTTCAACAACACCGCGATCTACGCGTTCATCCACACCATGCTCGCCGCGCTTCTGACGGCGGGCATGATCGTCATCGCGATCTCGGCATGGCACCTGCGCCGGAGCGACGACGGCGGTGTCTTCGCCGCCTCGATCCGGCTCGCCCTGCCCATGGTCGCAGTGGCCGCGCTGCTCCAGTTCGCCGTCGGCCACTTCAACGGCATCCTCATGACCCATCAGCAGCCGATGAAGATGGCCGCGGCCGACGCCGTCTTCGACAGCTGCTCCGGCTGCGGGCTCTCGCTGTTCGCGACCGGTGACTTCGAGCAGAACCCGAAGGGCCTGAACCGCAACGTCGAGATCCCCAACCTCCTGTCGTGGATCTCGACCGGATATCCCCACGGGACGATCCAGGGGATCAACGACATCAACCGCGAGTACCAAACGCGGTACGGCCCCGGCGAGTACGCGCCCATCGTCGCCGTCACGTATTGGACGTGGCGGGCGATGATCGGCTGCGACGTGCTGATGCTGCTCCTCGGGGCCTACGGCTGGTGGCGGCTGGCACGCGGCGACCTGACGGAGCGCCGGCGCTTCCTTCGCGTGCTCGTGCCGGCGGCGGCGCTGCCCTTCATCGCCAGCGCCACCGGTTGGACCTTCACCGAGATGGGGCGTCAGCCCTGGGTCGTGTTCGGCCTCCTCAAGACGAGCGACGCCGGCTCGCCGAGCGTCTCGACCGCCGAGGTGCTGATCACGCTGATCGGCTTCACGCTTCTCTACGGCGTGCTCGCGGCGATCGCCGGCCGGGTGTTCCTGAGGACGGCCCGGAAGGGAGCGGCCGCCCCCGCCGAGGGCAAGGAGGGGGAGCCCGATCTCGCGCTTGCGTACTGAGCGATGAAGGACTACACGACACTCCAAGCGGTCTGGTTCATCCTCATCTCGGTCCTCTGGCTCGGCTACTTCGTGCTCGAAGGCTTCGACTTCGGCGTGGGGATGCTCCTGAGGGTCATCGGGCGCAACCGCGCAGAGCGGCGGGCGATCATCCACTCGATCGGCCCCGTCTGGGACGGGAACGAGGTCTGGCTGCTGGTCGCAGGCGGCGCGACGTTCGCCGCCTTCCCCCAGTGGTATGCGACCCTCTTCTCCGGCTTCTACCTGGCCCTCTTCCTGATCCTCGCCGGCCTGATCGTGCGCAACGTGGCCTTCGAGTTCTGGGGCAAGGCCGACAGCCGGGCCTGGCGCGACGGCTGGGAGTGGGCGCTGGTTGCCGGGAGCTTCGTCCCTGCCCTGCTCTGGGGCGTCGGCTGGGCGAACATCGTTCACGGGGTGCCGATAAATGCCAACGGCGACTACACGGGGACGCTCTTCACGCTCCTTCACCCCTACGCCCTGCTCGGCGGCCTGGCGACGCTCTCGATCTTCCTGGCCCACGGGGCGATCTTCCTGTCGCTGAAGACGAAGGGGGAGGTCGAGATCCGATCCCTCGCGGTCGCCCGCCGCGCCACTCCGGCCGCGGCGCTGCTCGGAACCGGGTTCCTCATCTGGACGGTGGCCAGCCAGGACGGAGTCGACGCCGCCTCCGCAAGCCTCGCCGCCGCGGCGGCGGTTCTCCTCTGGGCCGCAGTGATTCTGAGCCGCCTGAGCTCGGCCCGTGCCTTCGCCGCGACGACTGGCGGGATCCTCCTCTTCTTCTGCGCGCTTTTCGTCGATCTCTTTCCCAACGCGATGGTGTCGAGCACGAGCGATGCCTTCAACCTCACCCTTAGCCAGGCGTCGTCGTCCCACTACACGCTCGTCGTGATGACGGTCGTCGCCGTCGCCCTGGTCCCGCTCGTCCTCCTGTATCAGGCCTGGACCTACTGGGTGTTCCGTCACCGCCTGTCCGCCGAGGACTTCGGCGAGGTGAGGACCCCGCTCGACCTGGTTGCGGACCGCCGCGCCGGGGGCGACGGCACCGGCGCGAGCCGGTGAAGGACCTGCAGCGCCGCCTCGCTGCCTCCGGCGGCGCGGCGCGCGCCCAGATCGCGATCAGCGCCGGGCTCGGCGCCGCCGGCACGGCCTTGCTGATCGCCCAGGCCACGCTGCTGGCGCAGGTCATCGCCGCCGCGTTCCTCGACGGGGCATCCCTTGGCGATCTCACGCCGAAGCTCCTGTGGCTCGCAGCGATCGTGGCCGGCCGCGGCCTCGTCGCGTTCGGCTTCGAGGTCACCGGGCGGATCGGCGCGGCGCGCGTCATGCGCGAGCTCCGCGAGCGGCTCGTCAGGAGCCTGCTGCTCGAGCGACCGGGGGCGCTCGGCAGCGAGCGGAGCGGCGAGATCGCGACGGCATGCATCCAGGGCGTCGATGCCCTCGAGGCCTACTACGCCCGCTACCTGCCCCAGCTTGTCCTCGCGGTCCTCTCCCCGCTCGCGATCCTCGCCTGGGTGCTCCCTCGCGATTGGGAGGCGGCCGCGATCCTGGCCGTCACGTTCCCCCTGATCCCGGTCTTCATGATCCTGATCGGGCAGCTCGCCCAACGCAGCGTCCGCAAGCGCTGGCGAGCGCTATCGACCCTGAGCGCCCGCTTCCTCGACGTGGTGCGGGGGCTCGAGACGCTCCGCGCGTTCGGTCGCGCCGAGGCTCAGGAGCGCGCGATCGAGGCGGCGTCCGATCGCTACCGCCGCGAGACGATGGCGACCCTGAGGATCGGTTTCCTCTCCGCCCTGGTCCTCGAGCTCCTGGCGATGCTCGGAACCGCGCTGGTGGCGGCGACGATCGGCATCCAGCTCGCAGCGGGTGATCTCGGCCTCACCGCGGGCTTGACGGTGCTGCTGCTCGCTCCCGAGCTCTACGCGCCGCTGCGCCAGGTGGGCGCCCAGTTTCACGCGAGCGCCGATGGGCTCGCGGCCGCGGAACGCATCTTCGAGCTGCTCGACGAGCCGCCGGCGCTCACCTCCCGCGCGGTCACGTTGCCGGCGCCCGATCCCAGGGTCAGCCCGATCAGGCTCGAGCGCGTCGGCTTCCGCTACCCGTCGCGGCCGAGGCCCGTGCTCCGCGGAATCGACCTCGAGCTTCCACCGCGGGAAACCACAGCCCTGATCGGGCCGAGCGGCTCGGGAAAGACCACCCTCGCGTCGCTGGTGCTGGGCCTCGCCGGGCCCACCGAGGGGCGCGTGACCTGTGGAGGCGTTGATCTTCGCGACGTCGAGCCCGGCTCGTGGCGGGCTCGCGTCGCGTGGGTGCCGCAGCGTCCAACCATCCTCGCCGCGAGCGCCGCCGCGAACATCGCCCTTCTGGAACCGCAGGCCTCGCCGGAGCGGATCCGCGCGGCGGCGGCGGCCGCCGGCATCCTCGAGCTGCTCGACTCGCTTCCGCACGGCCTCGGCACCCGGCTGGGCGACGGCGGCCGCCGCATCTCCGCGGGCGAGGCGCAGCGCATCGGGCTGGCGCGCGCCTTTCTCCGTGACCCCGCCCTCGTGATCCTCGACGAGCCCACGGCGAACCTCGACCCTGCCAGCGCGGAGGCGGTATGGGAAGCGATCGAGAGGCTGGCGGCAGGCCGCACCGCGCTTCTCATAACGCACCGGCGGGCGCTCGCGCGCGGCGCCGAGCGCGTCGTGGAGCTGACCGCCGACGGGGGACTCCTCGCATCGTCATCCCTGCCGCGGATGGAGGCCGCCGCCGCATGACCGGTCGCCTCGGTCCCCTCGCGCGCGCGGCGAAGGACGCCGGCGTTCACCGGAGGCTGCTCCTCCTCTCGGTGCTCCTCGGTGCAGCGGCGGTACTCGCCGCCGTCGGCTTGCTCGCCACTTCCGGCTACCTGATCAGCCGCGCCGCCCAGCGCCCCGAGATCCTCTCGCTGACCGTGGCGATCGTGGGCGTGCGCGCGTTCGGCATCGCGCGGGCGCTGCTGCGCTACGGCGAGCGGCTGAGCTCCCACGAGCTCGCTTTCCGCACGCTGGGCAACCTGCGGCGGCGGTTCTTCGCCCGCCTCGTCCCGCTGGTCCCGGGCGGCCTGGGGAACTTGCCGCGCGCCGAGATCCTGAGCCGTTTCGTGGCCGACGTCGACCGGCTCCAGGACCTCTACCTGCGGGCGATCGGCCCGCTCGCGGTCGCCCTGCTCGCAGGCGCGGGCGCGGTTGCCGTGGCGGCGGCGATCTGGCTCCCCGCCGCCGGGGTGCTTGCCGCTTTCCTGCTCCTCGCCGCGACCGTGGTGCCGATCGTGACTCGCGCCGCCGCGCGGTCCGCGGGGCGAAGGCAGGGCCCGGCCCGCGCGCGTCTCGCGGCCGCGACCGTCGAGGCCCTCGCCGGTGCCCGCGAGATCGCGGTCGCCGGGCGCGAGGCCGAGTGGATAGACGCCGTGGACCGCTCGAGCTCGAAGCTCGCCCGGATCCAGCTTCGCGACGCCGTCGCCGGCGGCATCGGCGCCGGCCTGAGCACGGCGCTCGCCGGTGGAGCGGCGCTCGCGGTGGCCGCCGTGATGATCCCGGCGGTCGGCAGCGGTTCGGTGGCTGGCGTCCTGCTCGCGGCGGCGATCTTGCTGACGATGGCGGCGTTCGAGGCGGTCGCGCCCCTGGCCGCGGCGGCGGGCAGCCTGGATGCATGCGCGACGTCGGCGGCGCGCGTCGAAGAGCTGACCGAGCGCGCCCCCGCCGTGCGGGACCCGGGGTCGGCGGCCGAGCTGCCGGCCGACGGCGACCTCACGCTGAGTGAAGTGAGCTTCCGCTACGGACCAGGGAGCCGCTGGATCCTGCGCGGCGCCGAGCTCCGCCTGAGGGCCGGGGTTGCGGTCGCGCTCGTCGGATCGAGTGGTGCCGGAAAGACGACCATCGCCGAGCTGCTGGTTCGCTTTCTGGACCCGGTCGCCGGCCGGGTTGCGATCGGGGGCGTGGATCTGCGCGAAACGACCCAGGCCGAGGTGCGAACCAGAGTCGCGCTTGCCCCTCAGGACGCCTACCTGTTCGCGACGACAATCCGCGAGAACCTCGCAATCGGCCACCCCGGGGCCGGCGACGACGAGCTGCGGGAGGCCCTGCGAAGGGTCGGGCTGGGTGGATGGCTCAGCTCGTTGCCCGGCGGCCTCGACACGAGCGTGGGCGAGCTCGGGGGCGAGCTGTCGGGGGGGCAGCGCCAGCGGCTCGCGGCCGCCCGGCTGCTGCTTTCACGAGCCAGCTTCCTCGTCTTCGATGAGCCAACCGCCCACCTCGACGAGCGCGCGGCGCGAGAGCTTCTGGCCGAGCTGGCGGCGATCGCGAGCCGCGAGAACAGGAGCGTCCTGGTCATCACCCACGAGCCGTCGGGCCTCGAGGCGTTCGACGAGGTGCTGGTGCTGCGCGACGGGCTCGTTGTGCCCGCTCCCCCGGGGCGTTCGGCTCGCTCCGGCCAGCCGGCCGCGGCTTGCGGATTTGCCCAAGCGAACTAGGCGGAAGGTTTCGGATGCGCCCCCGGGCGGGCGCGCCTAGCGTCGCGGATGCTGGAGATGTACGAGCGAATCCTGGTTGGTTTCGACGGGTCCGATGAGGGCTACGACGCCCTTCACCTGACCCGCGGCTTGGCGCCGGAGAACGCCCACGTCGTCGTACTCGACGTCGATGAGCGGCTCCCCCTCCAGGCAGGGGCCGACGCCGAGCGATCGGCGCGGCTTCGCCGCATCGCCCGGAGCGCCGGGAAGGGGGAGCTCGCGGGCTGCTCGTTCGAGGTCAGGGGAGGCACCGGATCGCCAGCCCGGGGGCTGGCAAAGGTTGCGGTGGACGTCGCCGCTGACCTGATCGTGGTCGGATCCACGCATCGCGGTGCAGCCGGCCGGGTGGTCATCGGAAGCGTGGCCGAGAGCCTCTTCGAGGGCGCACCCTGCCCGGTCGCCGTGGCCCCGCGCGGTTACGCCGACCGCGCCCACGCGAGCGCTGGGCTGATCGTGGCCGGGTACGACGGAACGCCCGAGGCGGGAGGCGCGCTCAGCGAGGCTGCCAGGCTCGCGCGCTCGCTCGACGCCAGGCTCAAGCTCGTCGCGGCCGTGCCGCCAACGGTAGGGCCTTCGCATGCGCTGCACTTCGAGCAGCTTCTGGCAGACGCGGCCCGGCGCGCGAGCGCCGCCGAAGTGGAGCTGGAGCCCGCGCTCGTGAGAGGCAACCCGGTGCCGGTGCTCGCCGAGCAGTGCATCGAGGCCGACATCCTCGTGCTCGGCTCGCGCGGCCGGGGGCGAGCCCGGCGAGCGCTCCTCGGCAGCGTCTCCGCTGCGATCGTGCGGATGGCTCCCTGCCCGGTGATGGTGGTTCCGAGGAGCGCGGCGGAGAAGGCGGGGATCGCCTCAGCGGGCATGGCGACGCAAGACGTAGACCGGCTCTGACGGTTCCGAAAGGAGAAACCCATGTTCAAGACCATCGTGCTGGCCCTGGATGGCTCCGAGACGTCGAAGCGAGCGATCCCGATCGCAGCCGAGCTGGCCAAGCGTGAGGGCTCGAGGGTCGTGATCGCCCACGTCGAGGAATTGATCGCCGGCAAGGGCGGCGGGCCCGTCCATGCCGGAGAGGAGGCGTACCAGCGGGAGATCCGAGAGCAGGCAGCGGAGCTTTCGGGCCAAGGCATTGAGACCGACGTGAAGATGGCGAGCGTCATGGTGGGCGGCCCGGCTCACGCGATCAAGAGCATCGCCAAGGAAGCGAACGCGGACCTCATCGTCGTGGGGACGCGCGGTCACTCGCCGGTGGCCGGCCTCCTTCTTGGCAGCGTGACCCAGCGCCTCCTGCACATCGCGCACTGCCCGGTGCTTGCGGTGCCCCCGGAGGCATGAGCGAGCCGCGGGCGTGCTCCGCGGCCCCGATCGCCCGCCGACGGGCAAGCGCCCGTAGGATCGGAGGACGTGCCATCGCGGAAGCTGGACGAGTACGAGCGCAAGCGCACCTTCGAGCGCTCGCCGGAGCCAAGGGGAACAGGTGACCGTGGCGCGCGCGCCAGCGGGCCAGCGTCGCAAGGCGTCGACTCCGGGAGCGTAGCGCGCGGGCGCCCGAAGAGACGGCGCTTCGTGATCCACGAGCACCGGGCGCGGCGCCTGCACTGGGACCTCCGCCTCGAGCACGAGGGCGTGGCCGTCTCGTGGGCGTTGCCCAGGGGCGTGCCCGACGACCCCAAGCGGAACCGCCTCGCCGTCCACACCGAGCACCACCCGCTGGAGTACCTCGACTTCGAGGGCGAGATCCCAAGGGGCGAGTACGGCGCGGGGACCATGCGGATCTGGGATCGCGGCACCTACGACGCCGAGAAGTTCCGCGACGACGAGGTGATCCTCACCTTCCACGGGAGGCGCATGAAGGGGCGCTACGCCCTCTTTCGGACGCGAGGGGACGACTGGATGATCCACCGCATGGACCCGCCGCGCGGGGACCGCCGTGACCCCATGCCGGAGCGCATCGAGCCGATGCTCGCGACGCTCGTTACCGATGTGCCCGGAGACGAGTCCGCCTGGGCCTACGAGATCAAGTGGGACGGAGTGCGGGCGATCGCCTACTGCGAGGCTGGGCGCGTGCGGCTCCAGAGCCGCAACCTGAAGGACATCAGCGCCCAGTGGCCCGAGGTCCGCAAGCTGGGCGAGGAGCTCGGGCACCGCACGGCCGTCCTCGACGGCGAGATCTGCGGCTTCGACGAGGAGGGGAAGCCGAGCTTTCAGCGCCTCCAGCGGCGGATGCACGTGAAGTCGGCCTCGGCGATCCGCCGCCTCGCGCGCGAGATCCCGGCCACGTACGTGATCTTCGACCTCCTCTACCTCGACGGGCGGGACCTGATGGGGCTCCCGTATGCGGAGCGGCGGGAGCGCCTCGAGGAGCTGAGCCTGGACGGCCCCGCATGGCAGGTCCCGCGCAACCACCGCGGCGACGGGCGCGAGCTGCTCGCGCTGACGAGGGAGCGCGGCCTCGAGGGGATCGTCGCCAAGCGGCTCGACAGCCCCTACCTGCCCGGAAAGCGCGGCCGGGCGTGGCTCAAGATCAAGAACGTCCACGAGCAGGAGCTAGTCATCGGCGGCTGGCTGCCCGGCCAGGGGCGGCGCGAGTCCACCCTCGGGGCCCTGCTCGTCGGCTACTACGACGGCGGGCAGCTCAGGTACGCCGGGCGCGTCGGGACCGGCTTCACCGAGGAGACGCTCCGGATGCTGCTGGAGCGCCTGCGGCCGCTCGAGGCGAGCGACTCACCGTTCGCGGGCCGCCAGCCGCCCCGGGAAGCCGTCTTCGTGAAGCCGGAGCTGGTCGCGCAGATCGGCTTCAGCGAGTGGACGCAGGCGAGGACGCTGCGCGCGCCCCGCTTCCTCGGCCTGCGGGAGGACAAGGACCCGAAGGACGTGGTGCTCGAGGCGCCGGAGCGGTGAGCCGTTGACGCAGATCGCGCTGTGTTTGGCGCCGGCCTCGCGGGGCTGCAAGCCGCAGCGACGGCTGGGCCCGCGTTTGCCTCAATCGCTCAGCTCAAGCCGGACGTCCCAGCTCCCCGACTCAGCACGCAAGCCGGCGTCGTGCGGGCCAACGTCGGCGCGTCGCGTGCGGTTCCCGATCCGTCGTCCTGATCACCCGAACGTGAACGAGTACGCGCGCACGCCGGGAGCGAGGCGCAGCTCGAGGAGGTGGCGGCCGACGCGCGGGAGGCTGACGAGCCGGTAGAGCCGCTGGCGAGCGACGCTGACCGCGCTGGCGCGGACATCGGCGCCCGCGAGCGCGCCCGGGATGGGCCTGCCGTCGAGGTAGACGCGCACCGGCCGCGCCTCCGCCGGCGAGCCGGCGACGAGGAAGACCCGCCGCGCGTCGAAGCTCAGGTAGAGGCGCGAGCGCGAGACCGCCGTGGCGTCCTCCGGCGCCAGGCGCCAGAGCCCGGCGTAGGCGAGGTGGTCGGGCGGGAGCGGCCCGCGCGGGCGCGCGTACTCGCCGAGGCCCGGGCGCAGCGGGTAGTTGACGAACCGGTCGGCCCGCGCCAGCCCGAGGTAGGACTCGGGCGTGGTGAGGCCGCGCGAGGCGCGGGGCACGCGCGGATGCGCCATCGGGCCGAGCCGCCGGGCGCCGGCCTCGGCGAGCAGCGAGCGCACCGCCTTCTGAAGCGCCGCGTAGTCCCCCTCGCCGAAGTGGACGTAGCGGATCCGACCCCGCGCGTCCACCAGGTAGTCGGCGGGCCAGTACTGGTTCCCGTAGGCGTTCCACGTGGCGAGCTCGTTGTCCTGGACGACCGGATAGCGGATCCCGTCCTGGCGGATCGCGGCGGCCACGTTCCCCGCGTCCTTCTCGAACGCGAACTCCGGCGAGTGGACGCCGACGATCTCGAGGCCGTCAGCGCGGTACTTCGCATAGAGCGCCTCGAGCGCGGGCAGGGTGCGGATGCAGTTGATGCAGCTGTAGGTCCAGAAGTCCACGAGCACGACGCGCCCCCGCAGCCCGGCCATCGTGAGCGGCCGGCCGCCCGGGGTGTTGAACCAGCGCTGCGTGCCGGTGAAGCCCGGCGCCCGGCCGAGCACGGGCAGGGGCCTCCCGCGCGCCGCCTCGCTCGATCCGGCGGCGAGCGCGACGTGCCCGCCGCGCACCGCGCCAAGCGCCCCCGAGATCGAGGCGCTCGACTCGATCCCCTCGGTCGGCGCGACGAGGAAGGCGGGCAGGTCGCTGGCCACCGCGCTCTGGAAGCGGACGTCGAGGTTCGCGGCCACGGCCACCCCCACGGCGATCATCACCACGCCGAGGGCCTGCTGAACGCGCACGCTCCGCGCGCCCAGCCGCTGGACCAGCCGCCTGCCCCCGAGCATGATCAGGTAGAGGCCCGCGGCCGAGCCCAGGGAATAGGCGAGGGCGACGGCGAGCCGCCCTGCCGTGAAGGTCTGGGCCGCCGAGACGGTCACGACCCCCGCCAGGATGGGGCCGGCGCACGGCGCGTACACGGCCCCCAGGCCGAGGCCGAGGACGAAGCCGGAGGCGAACCCCTCGCCCCTGGTGCGCCGTGGCGGGCGCCCGAGGCGGCTGAGCAGGGCCTCGAGGCGGTCGGCGAGGCCCGGCAGGGCCAGCGAGACGCCGAACGCGGCGAGCACGACGACCGCGAACGTCCGGAGGACGTCGTCCGGCAGCCCGAGCGCCGCGATCACGTAGACGAGCGCGACGGTCGCGAACGTGAAGGCCACGACCACGCCGGCGACGATGCCGAGCGGGCGCCTGCGCCCGCCGGTGATCCCGCCCGAGAGCGCGACCGGCAGCACCGGCAGCACGCAGGGGGTGAAGGCGGTGGCGAAGCCGGCGATGAGGGCGAAGATCAGAAGCAGCGCCACTCAGCCCATTGTGGCGGCCGGCGGTTACGGCCC
>Ga0070741_10008125_pt1 | contig 21249 bp, 20 predicted proteins | sample Coa_R1_4_FD_66440 | JGI IMG/M metagenome (GOLD analysis project Ga0070741, IMG submission 66440) | Surface soil microbial communities from Centralia Pennsylvania, which are recovering from an underground coalmine fire - Coalmine... | ecosystem: Environmental > Terrestrial > Soil > Unclassified ...
GCGAGCGCCATCGCGTGGTGGCGCGACGGCGGCGTCGCGACGACGACGGCGTCGACGTCGTCGTCGGCGAGGAGTGCCTCGTAGTCGGCGGAGACCCGCGTGCCCGGGTGGGCGTCGGAGAGCTTCGCGCGCTGGCCCGGGTCGAGGTCGCAGAGATGCGCGAGCCGCGCGGCGCGGGCCTTGGAGAACGTCCGCGCGAGGTTGTTGCCCCAGTAGCCGAGGCCGACGATGCCGACGTTCACGCGCGACGTCATCCGACGACCCGCCGCACCCGGAACACGCCGCGCTGCTGCGCCGCGACCCAGCGGTTCACGTTGTGCCGGATCGCCCAGCCGACGCCGGCGGCGACGATCGCGGCGAACGCCGTGGCGAGGGCGGCGGCGCGATCGGCGGGAAAGCCTACGGCCCCGACGACGGCCGCGACGGTCACGGCGACGAGGAGGGCCTGCGCGCCGCTCAGCGCGACGCCGATGGCGTGCCCGCGCGGCGGCCGCCGCACGAGGAGCGGCAGCGCGAGCAGGTCGCGCAGCACGACGAACAGGCGCGAGAGCCCGTAGTGCGACGTCCCCGACCCGCGCGGCCGGTCCTCCACCCACACCTCCGCGACGCGCGCGGGATCGACGCCGAGGATCGCCGGCAGGAAGCGGTTCATGCCGCGGGGAAGCTGCGCGCCGGCGACGATCTCGCGGCGATACGCCTTGAGGCCGCACCCGCAGTCGTAGACGGGGACGCCCGTCGCCAGCGCGATGAGCCAGTTCGCGACGCGGGACGGCAGCACGCGCGTCAGGAACTTCTCCTTGCGGGCGGTCCGCCGACCGCTCACGACGTCGACGTCGGGCCCGAGCCGCGCGAGGAGGTGCGCAATCGCCGCCGGGTCGTTCTGCCCGTCGCCGTCGAGCGTGACGACGATCTCGCCGCGCGCATGGGCGAAGCCGGCGGACAGCGCGGCCGCCTCGCCGAAGTTCCCAGCGAGGTCGACGATGCGGAGGTGCGGGTCGCGCGCAGCGAGCGCCTCCAGCCGGGCGAGCGTCGCGTCGCGGCTCCCGTCGTTCACGAACAGGATCTCGTACGGCCGCCCGAGGCGGGCGGCCACGTCGGTCAGCTCCGCGTGGAGCGGTTCGACGTTGCCCTCCTCGTTGTAGACGGGAACGACGATCGACAGGGCCGGAGCGCTCGGCGCGGCGCTCATCGACGGAAGAAGGCGGCCGTCCGCTCCGCCACGCGATCCACCTCGGCGTCGGTCAGGTCGGGATGGACCGGCAGGGAGAGGATCTCCCGCGCGACGCGCTCCGCCCGCGGCAGCGACGGCGTCTCGCCGTAGACGGCGACCCAGGCGGGCTGCCGGTGGATCGGCACCGGGTAGTGGACGCCCGTGTCGATGTCGTGCTCGGCGAGCCAGCGCCGGAGCGCGTCGCGCTCGGGCGTCCGGATGACGTACTGATGGTAGACGTGCGTGCGGCTCGGGTCCTCGACGGGCGTCGTCACGAGCCCTCGCAGGCGGTCGTTGTAGTGCGCCGCGATGGCGACGCGGCGGGCGTTCCGCGCCTCCAGCGCCCGGAGCTTCACGCGCAGCATCGCGGCGTGCAGCTCGTCGAGCCGGCTGTTCATGCCATAGAACGCGTGCTCGTTCTTCTTCACCTGCCCGTGCGTGCCGAGGAGGCGCACGCGCTCGGCGAGCGCGGCGTCGTTCGTGCTGACGAGCCCCCCGTCCCCGTACGCGGCGAGGTTCTTCACGACGCCCAGGCTGAAGGCGCCCGCCTTGCCGAACGAGCCGACGCGACGGCCGTCGAGGGTCGCGCCGTGCGCGTGCGAGCAGTCCTCGAGGAGGACGAGGCCGTGCCGCTCGGCCAGCGGGAGGATCGGACGGAGGTCGACCGGAAGGCCGTAGAGGTGGACCACGACGATCGCACGCGTCCGCGGCCCGATGCGCGCGGCGAGCGCCTCGGGATCGGGCCCGAGATCCTCCAGGCGGATGTCGACCGGGACGGGAACGGCGCCCGCCCGGTAGAGCGCTTCGACGGCGGCGACGAACGCGTTCGCCTGGAGGAGCACTTCGTCGCCGGGCCGGATCCCGGCGGCGAGGACGGAGAGGAGCAGCGCGTCCGTGCCGGAGGCGACGCCGCGGACGTGCTGCACGCCGAGATAGGCGGCCATCTCCTCCTCGAAGCTCCGCAGCTCCTCGCCGCCGAGGAGGTGCATGCGCGCGAGCACTCGCTCGCACGCGGCAACGAATTCGCGCCGGTGAGCGTGGTACTCCCGCGTGAGGTCGAGGAGGGGGATGCGCCGCCGCTCCACCGAGCGGGCCACTGCTTCCATCGATCGAGCGCTCCTTCGAAAAATTTTCGGGATGTTATCGAGCCGACGCGGTGCGTGCAAGCGAATTGACTTTTCGCGGTCGATGCTCGAAGGAGCGTCGGTGGCTCTGCGCGAGGAGCGGGTCGCCGCGCCTGCCGACTCCGGGCACCTCGGCGTGGCCGCGTTCACGCACCGGCGGCGATGGCCGCCGGCGGCGGCCGTCGCGCTCGCGCTCACGGCCGGCGCGCTCCTCGCCGTACGTTGCGACCGCCCGCCGTTCTTCGACAACGAAGGCCGCTTCGCCGAGGTGGCGCGCGAGATGGTCGAGAGCGGCGACTGGATCACGCCGCGGCTCGACGGCACGCTCTTCCTGAACAAGCCTCCGCTCACGTACTGGCTCGCGGGTCTCGTGTTCCGCGTGACGGGCCCGAGCGAGTGGGCGCGGCTCGTGCCCGTGCTCGCCGCCGTCGTGACACTCTTCGCGACGTGCCGCCTGGGCGCCCTCCTGTACGGCGCCAGGGTTGGCCTCCTCGCCGGCGTCGTGCTCGCGACGAGCGTCGGCTTCGCGCTCGAGGCGCGCACGCTGCGCCCGGATCTCGTCATGGCGGCGTCGATCGTCGTCGCGATCCTCTGCTGGCTCCGGGGCGAGCACGGCAGTCGGCGGTGGACGCTCGGACTCTGGGCGGCGCTCGGGATCGGCGCGCTGGCGAAGGGACTCGTGCCGCTGGTCGTGGCCGGGATCCCCATCGGCATCGCGTCGCTGCGCGCGCACGGATGGCGAGGGGTCGGGCGCATTCGGCCGCTCGCCGGGCTCTGCGTGCTCGCGGCGATCGTGCTGCCGTGGCACGTGCTCGTCGCCCGGCAGCACGCGGGGTTCGCCTGGGACTACGTCGTGAACCAGCATCTCCTCTTCTTCTTCGACAGGAAGCTGCCCCGCGATTCGGAGGGCGACGCTCTCTGGTTCTTCTGGACGTCGTTCGCGACACGCGCGCTCCCGTGGACGATCCTCCTGCCGCTCGCGCTTCCCGATGCCGCCCGGGGCGCGTCGCGGACGGCGACGGCCGCGGAGCGCGCGAGCTTCTTCCTCGCGACGTGGGCCGGCGGCGTCCTCCTCTTCTTCTCCGCCGCGCCGTCGCGCCTCGAGCACTACTCGCTCCCCGCGCTCCCGGCGGCGGCGCTCCTGGCCGCCCGCGTGTGGGACCTGGCGTCGGCGGGACGCCTCGGCCGCGCCGCCTGGGCCTGGATCGCCGCGGCGGGGACGGCGCTCGTCGCCGTCGGCGTCGTCGGCCTCGTGGACGGCCGCGCGCTCCTCACGCGCGCCTACTGGATCGCGGAGGCGCCGGCGCTGTTCCCTCTGCTCGTGCCGGCAGCGCTCACGGTCGTTGCGATCGGGGCGCTCGTGCTCGTGGCGGCGCTCGGGCGTCGCGCGGCGCTCCTCGGCGGCGTGCTCGCGGGCGGCATGCTCGTCGTCGTGCCGATCGTGCTCGTGGCGCTGGTCGACATGACGCCCGTCTTCTCGTGGCGGCCCGTCGCCGACGCGATCGCGGCCGCCGTTCCTTCCGACGTTCCGATCGTATTCGAAGCGCCGGAAGAGTATCAGCAGGTCGGTGGACTCGCGTTCTACACGAGGCGGCCGATCGTCATCCTCGCTCCGCACGGCTTCGTCCCGCCGACGTACCTCGAGGGGCAGGACATCTTCCTCGCGCGCGAGGAGTTCGCGCGGCGCTGGACGTCGGGCGAACGGCTCGCGCTCGTCAGCGACCCGCAGCAGCGGCGCGACGACGCCGAGGGCCTCGTCCCGGGTCCGTACCGCGTCGTCGCGCACTTCGGTGACCGATGGGTCCTCGTGAACTACGCCGCGCGCTGAGCGTCGCCCTCGCGGCGGGCATCCTCCTCGTCGCCGGCGTCGCCGCCGCCGGCACGAGCTTCATCCCGATTCCCGAGATCGTGACGGACCCGAACGAGGGGAACACCTTCGGACTCCTCGGCGTCGTCCTCTTCACGGACCAGAACGATCAGATCCGGTACATGCTCGCGCCGGACGCGACGTACAACAAGACGAAGGGCTTCTTCCCGACCTTCCGCTTCTTCGGGTATCCGACGAACACCCGCCGCTACTCGATCGTCGCCGGCAAGTCGACGACGAAGGACGAGGACTACGAGGGCGAGTACCTCGACCGGGGGCTCTGGGACGGACGCGCCTTCCTCCGGGCGCGCGCCATCTACGAGCGCGACTCGACGGAGCGCTTCTTCGGGTTCGGCAACGACTCGGACGAGGACCGCGAGTCGAACTACACCGGCGTGAACACGCTCGCCGAGGCGTCGCCCGGCGCCTGGCTCCTCCCGAACGTGAACGTCTCCTACCGCATGCGCATCCGCCGCTTCGCGACCGAAAAGGGACAGGTGAGCGGCATCCCCGCGCTCGCGACGGAGCATCCCGAGGTGCGCGGGCGGGGGCTCGAGACGGGCGTCTACTGGGCCCATCAGGTGGCGCTCGCGTACGACAGCCGCGACGACTACGACATCCCGACCAAGGGCGCGCTCGCCCTCGTCTACACCGAGGCCGCGGACCGCGCGCTCGGCAGCTCGACGTCGTTCGTCAAGTTCGGCGGCGAGGTGCGGAAGTTCCAGCCCCTGCGGCAGGTGTGGCGGTTCCGCCCGCTCCTCGCGCTCCGCGCCCTCGCGGACTACACGAGCGGCGACCGCGCCACGCCCTTCTGGGAGCAGAGCTCGCTCGGCGGGCGGCGGACGCTCCGCGGCTTCGGCAGCGATCGCTTCATCGACTTCAACCGCTCACTCGCGAGCGCCGAGCTGCGGACGGGCGTGTACCAGCGGCGGCTCTTCGGCGTCAACGCGGAGCTCGAGGTGTCGCCCTTCATCGAGACGGGGCAGGTCTTCCGCCACCTGAGCGACTCCCCCGTCGACTCGCTGCACACGGTGTACGGCGTCGGCTTCCGTGGGGTCGTCCGCCCGCAGATCGTCGGCTTCGTCGACATCGGACGCGGGAGCGAGGGGACGGCAATCTTCACGGGCGTGAACTACCCCTTCTGAGGGGCGCGTTCGTCGCCGGCTCGGAGTCGGAGACGGCGAGGAGCGACAGGCGTCCGCGCCGTCCCCGGACGACGTCGCTCGTCGCGAGGACGGTCACCAGGCGACCCGGGCGGTCGGCGATCTCGCCCCGTTCGTTGTCCCAGAGGAGCAGGTAGCCGGCGGGCTTCTCGCCCGGCGCGAGCCGGCGGAGCGGGCGCGGCGCATAGAAGCGGAGGCCGGGCTCCGGCGCGTTGCGGAGAACGAGCGTCGCGTCGGCCGGGACGAGCGCGTCGACGCCCGCGAGGAACCGCCGAAGGCTCTGCCACTCCGCGATCGCCGGATGGACGACGGCGCCGAACGCCGCGGTCCACGCGACCGCGAGGGCGCCGACGACGAGGGCGATCCGCCGCCACGCGACCTCCGGACGGCTCGCGGCGCGGAACGCCACGACGGCGCCCGCGGTCGTGGCGAGCGCCAGACCGAGGAGCGGGCCGCGCGCCGCGCGCAGGGCCGCGACCACGACGGGCAGGCCGGCGGCGTCGTCGGCGTGCATCACGCGCGCGAGCGGCGCCGACGGGTCGAGCCCGAGGAGGACGGCCGCCGCGGCGCCGGCGAGCAGTGCCAGCCCGGGCGCGTAGAGCTGCGCGGCCGCGCGCGCGGCCGCGGCCGTCCGGCCCGCCGGCGGCGCCGCGACGCCGGCGCCGACGAGGATCGCGAGCGCGGGGTAGAGGGGCAGCAGGTAGACGCTCCGCTTGGCGGACGCGAGGGAGAAGAACACGAAAACGACGCTGATCCAGCACGCGAGGAGCGTCGTCGCAGGCGCCCGGGGCCGCGACTGGAGCGGCGCGAGCGCGAGGGGGAGGAGCGGCGTCCACGGGAGGAGGCCGACCAGCCCGAGCCCCACGAGGTACCCGAGCGTGTGCGCGTGGCCCGTGTCGCCCGCCTTCGTGTCGAGGAACCGGAGCCAGTTCTCACGCGCGACGACGTCGAGGAAGGCCGAGCCCTGGCGGAGAAACGCGACGGCGTACCATGCCCCCGCGAGGGCGGCCGCCGTGGCGAGGACGGGGAGCGGCCGGAGCCGCCGGATCACTTCGCGCTCGCGGCGGACGGCGAGCGCCGCGGCTGCCGTCGCGGCCGCGAGGACGAGGGCGACGGGGCCCTTCGCGAGCGTCCCGAGCGCGGCGCCCGTGACCGTGACGAGAAGCCACCGCCGCGAGGCGCCCGCGATGGCGAGCGCCCACGAGACGAGAACCGCCGTGAGCGCGGCCGCGAGCGCCATGTCGACGCGTGCGCTCGTCGCGGCGCGCACCCACTCGAAGGCGACGGCCAGGACGAGCGCGGCCGGCAGGCCGGCGAGCGGCCCGTAGAGCCTGCGCGCCGTCGCCCACGTCGCGACGACCGCGGCCGTCCCGAGCGCGGCCGACGGCAGCCGGAGCGCGAGCTCGGGGCGGTCCGGGAGCCGCGCGAGGGCCGCGGCCGCCGCCCAGTAGTACAGCGGCGGCTTCCGTGTGAGCTTCCCCTCCGGGCGCGCGGGTACGAGCCACTCCCCGGTCCGCACCATCTCGCGGGCGACGAGCGCCTCGCGCGGCTCGCCGCGCGTGTAGAACGGGATCGACGCGAGGCCGGGCAGGTAGAGGAGCGCGGCGACGGCGGCGACGACGACGATCTCGCGAGGCGCCGTCACGGGAGGTTGCAGCCGCCTCGCCCGGGGGTTAGACGCCGTCGCCGATGTCCCGCGTGCCCCCCGCGACCGGGGACTACGTCGCCCGCCGCGGCTATCAGGCGATCGACGCGCGACGCTACGAGCGGCGCCGCTACGGGACGCGCGTCCGGCGGCTGAACCTCCGCCGCCTCGAGGGGGTGCTCGCGCGCGCGCTCGCGGACGTTCCCCGCGACCGGCCGGTGCTCGACGTGCCGTGCGGGACGGGGATCCTCCTCGACTCGCTCGCCGCGCAGGGATTCCGCGTCGTCGCGAGCGACATCTCGCCCGCGATGCTGTCGGTCACCCGGCCGCGCGCGGCGGCGCTCGGCCTCGGCTGCGTCCGGGCGGATCTGGAGTCGCCTCCCTACCGGCCGCGCAGCTTCGGCGCCGTCGTCTGCGTGCGGTTCCTGATGCATCTCGATTCCGCGCAGCGGGTGCGCGTGCTTCGTGGCCTCGCGGAGCTGACGAGCGGCCCCGTCGTCGGGACCGTCTGCCATCCGTATACGTGGAAGAGCTTCGCGCGCGCCGTCCGCCGCTGGCTCGGTGGCCGCGCGAAGCGGAGCCCGCGGCTCACGCGCCGCGCGCTCGAGGCGGAGGTCAGCGCCGCCGGGCTCCAGCTCGAGTCGGTGACTCCGGTCCTTCCGGTCTTTTCCGAGGTCTGGGTGGTAGTGATAAGAACCCCACGTAGCAGCAGCGTGGAGACGACCGCAAATGGGCATGAGCGACACGACCATCGAGCACGTCCGGGCGCGTGAGATCCTCGACTCGCGCGGCTTCCCCACCGTCGAGGCCACCGTCACCCTCGTCGGCGGCGCCCGCGGCACCGCCGCGGTGCCGTCGGGCGCGTCGACCGGCGAGCGCGAGGCGCTCGAGCTGCGGGACGGGGACAAGCGCCGCTACCAGGGCAAGGGCGTCCTCCGCGCGGTCGAGAACGTGAACACGATTCTCGGCCCCGCGCTCCGCGGGCGCGACGCGCGCGACCAGCGTCACGTCGACGCGGAGATGATCGGGCTCGACGGGACGGAGGCGAAGAGCAGCCTCGGGGCGAACGCGATCCTCGCCGTGTCGCTCGCGACGGCGCGGGCGGCCGCCGCCGGGACGGGCGTGCCGCTCTACCGCGCGCTCGGCGGGGCGGACGCGAACCTTCTGCCGGTGCCGCTCATGAACGTGATCAACGGCGGACGGCACGCCGACAACACGCTCGACTTCCAGGAGTTCATGATCGTGCCGCACGGGGCGCCGTCGTATCCCGAGGCACTCCGCCAGGGCGTCGAGGTGTACCACGTCCTCCGGTCGCTCCTCGCGCGGCGCGGGCTCGCGACCGCCGTCGGCGACGAGGGCGGGTTCGCGCCGGCGCTCCGGTCGCACGAGGAGGCGCTCGACCTGTTGGTCGAGGCGATCGTCGACGCGGGGCTCGCCCCCGGGCGCGACGTGTCGCTCGCGCTCGACGTGGCGGCGAGCGAGCTCGTGTCCGGGAAGGAGTACGTGCTCAAGAAGGCCGGCGGCGTCCGGAAGAGCGCGGTCGAGCTCATCATGCTCTACGAGCATTGGTGCGCGAAATACCCGATCGTGTCGATCGAGGACGGCGTCGGCGAGAACGACTGGACCGGCTGGCGGGAGCTCACGGCCGCGCTCGGCGACCGCGTCCAGCTCGTCGGCGACGACGTGTTCGTCACCAACGAGCAGATCCTCGCGCGCGGCATCGAGCAGCGCGTGGCGAACGCGATCCTCGTCAAGCTGAACCAGATCGGGACGGTGACGGAGACCCGCGCGACCATGGCCCGCGCTGCCGCCGCCCGGTATCGCGCGATCGTCTCGCACCGCTCGGGCGAGACGGAGGACGCATTCATCGCGGACTTCGCCGTCGCGACCGGGGCGGGGCAGATCAAGACGGGCGCGCCGTGCCGGTCCGAGCGCACCGCGAAGTACAACCGTCTGCTTGCGATCGCCGACGAGCTCGGCGCCGCCGCGCGCTACGTCGATCCCTTCCCGGCGCGCGGCTGAGCGGGCGCCGGCGGCGGGCGGTTCGCGTAGAGGCGGCGGCGTCCGTTCGAGTGCCAGCGATGCGCGCGGTCGCCGAGCGTGTCCTCGACCTCGCCGAAGTGCCGCCTCGTCGTGAGGAGGAAGACCGGGGCGTCGCGCGCGAAGAGATCGCGGACGAGGTCCAGATCGTCCGTGCGGGTGACGGGGCTCCGGAGATAGAAGACGAGCGATGGGACCCGGCGGCCGAAGACGAAGACCGGCACGGGCCCGGCGGAGGCGGCGGCGATGAGCCGCGCCTCCTCGCGCCCGCTGTGGAGGGCGGCGATCGGCGGCAAGACGAAGCGGACCGCGAGCGGGTAGAGGGTGAGCGCGGCGCCGAGGACCGCGAGGGGCAGGAGGCGCGCGCGCCGGCGCCGGAGGAGGAGGACCACCCCGACGGCCCACGCGCCCGCGACCGCGGTGAAGAGCGCGCGCGCCGCGAGGGAGAGGGGATACCGCCGTGCGAGGGCCCACACCGCGACGGTGGAGCCGCCGAGGATCGCGGCGGTCAGCCAGCCGATGGCGCGGAGGGCGCCGGAGTCCTCGCGCGTCGCCTCGGCTGTCGGCGCGACGAGCGCGGGCCCGGCGAGGAGCGCGAACGGCGCGAGCGCGGAGAGGGCGTACGTCGCGAGCTTCCCGTGCGGGATCGTGAGGAGCGCGGGTACGAACCCGAGCCAGAGGAGCGTGGACCGGTTCGCCGGCTCGCGCGCCGCGCGCACGACCGCGGGGGCCGCGACGATCGTCCACGGCAGCGCGAGGATCGGAAGCCAGACCGCGTAGTACCATACGGGCGCGGCGTGCGGGCTCTGCGCGCCGAGCCGGCGGACGTGCGAGTAGGCGAAGTGCGTGACGTACGCCGGGTCGAAGACGGCGACGGGCACCCAGAGGGCGGCAACGATCGCGGCCGCGATCAGGGCTCCGCGCGCCACCCCCGCCTCGCGGAGCGTCGGACGCGGGTGCGCGACGAGCGCGGCGAGGACGAGCGGGCCGCCGACGAGGAGGAACGCGATCGGCCCCTTCACGAGCGCGCCGAGCGCGGCCGCGATCCAGGGGGCGAGCGCCGGCCGGCGCGGCGCCGGCCGCTCGAGCCAGGCGAAGCCGGCGAGGACGCCGGTCACGACGAACGCCGTGAGCAGCATGTCGAGCGTCCCGTAGCGCGCGAGCGTGTACCAGCCGGCGGTGGTCGCCGCGATGAGACCCGCCGCGAGCCCCGCAGCCACTCCGCGGCGCGACGCGTAGGCGTACAGCGCGAGCACGCCGGCGAGCGCGGCGGTGGCCGAGACGACGCGCGCGCTCCACTCGCCGACGCCCCACATTCGATACGCGAGCGCGACCAGCCAGTAGTACGGAGCGGGCTTCTCGCGGTACGGCTCGAGATCGAGCGTCGGCAGCAAGAACCGCGCGAGACCACGCCCCGCCGCCATCTCGCGTGCCACCTCCGCCGCGCGCGCCTCGTCGAGGTCGAGGAGCGGATAGCGGCCGAGGTCCTGGAAGAAGAGCGCGCCGGCGACGACCGCGAGGAGAAGCCCGCCCGCGACGACGGCGAGGCGCGACGGCCGCGGCCCCGACCCGTGACGTGCTGTGGACCCGTCCACCGGCACGATGGTAGGGGCGAGCGATGGGACGCTCATCGACCGGGCTCGTCCTCGCGTCGGGGCTCGTGCTCGGCGCGGGGGCGGGCGTCGGCGCGGGCTACCTCCTCTGGCGGCGTCCCGCGCGCGCGCTCGAGGCGCGTATCGCGGCCGTCGAGGCCGAGGCGGCGCAGGTCCAGGGCGAGCGTGAGCGTCTCCATCGGGAGCTGAGCGACATCGTGCGGGAACGCCGTGAGATGGCAAATACGGCCGAGCGACTCCGCGCGCAAGTGGAGGAGCAGCTCCACCGCCTCGAGACGCTCGCGGAGGAGCTGGCGCCGTCGTCGTCGACGACGCTCCCCGCCGACCAGCCGCCGTGAACGACCCGCGTTCAGGTACGCGAGCGTCCCGCTGCGAGACGCGGCTCGGGCTCCGCCCAACGGATGCGGCGATAGTCGAACCGGGCCTCCTCGACGGGCGGGATCTTCACGATCTCGAAGTAGGGCGAGAGGTCGAAATCGCGCGGCGTGATGATCGACGGAGGCTGGCGCTGGAACACGCTCGAATAGGGCGGCGGTGTCCGACGCAGGAGCCGGTCACGAAGGCGCCGGCGCGCGGGCGGCGCGCCGCCGGGCGTGAGCGAGGGCAGGATCGGGAAGCCGACGTTCTGGAACGCGCGCCCGATCAGGCTCGAGCAGATCACCTCGGTCGGGAGGCCGCTCCCGAACTGGAGCGCCCGGCGGCGAAACCGCCGCGGGATGATGCTCACCGGGAAGAAGTAGCGGCAGAGGTCGACGATGTTCTGCAGGTCGTAGCGGTGGCCGAGCTGCGCGATCACCTCGTCGAGGATGCGCCGGAGGTCGTCCCGCCGGAGGCCGGTGGGACGGCACACGCGCAGGTTGAAGCTGGCGTACTTGGAGAGCGGCGACGCGACCACGCCCTCCATGAGCGCCTCGATGATCATGTGCCGCGCCTCCTCGCCGTGCGTGGCGAGGAGCTGATCCCGCGTGGCGGCGTCGCGTTTGAGCAGCTCGTCGCCGACGTAGAGCGCCGAGTGCGACCAGGAGCTCTGGGTGAGGTACTTGATCACCTCGCTCACGCGCTGGTCGCCGTCGACGAGGATCACGTCGCCCGGCGCCACGCGGCGCCGCAGCGAGTCGAGGTCGGTCGGCAGGACGAGGTTGTAGCTCCCGCGCGGCTTCGTCAGCTCGCGGGCCGCGAGATCGAAGACCTTCCTGCGCAGCCAACCGGCCATCGGCGCCCTCGATTCTAATGCGTCGGCGGCCGTGTCTTAAGCAGCGGCCTGGAAGGGCGGCACCCCGCGAGGCGGCGTTCCGGCGGCGCCTCCTCGGCTGGTACACCCGGCATCGTCGGACCCTCCCGTGGCGGGGGGTGCAAGATCCGTACGCGGTCCTCGTCTCCGAGATCATGTTGCAGCAGACGCAGGTCGTGCGCGTCGCCCGGTTCTACCCCCGCTTCCTCGCCCGGTATCCGACGCTGGAGGACCTGGCCGCGGCGTCGCCCGACGCGGTGCGTGAGAGCTGGGAGGGGCTCGGGTACTACGCCCGCGCCCGCAACCTCCACGCGGCGGCCCGGGCGATCGTGACCGACCACGGGGGGCGGATGCCGCGGGGAGTCGACGAGCTCCGCCGGCTGCCCGGCATCGGCCGCTACACGGCGGGGGCGGTCGCGAGCCTCGCGTACGGCGAGCCGGTCCCCGCCGTCGACACGAACGCCGCCCGCGTTCTCGCCCGCGTGTTCGGCGTGCGGGGGAGGAAGGGCAGCGCGCGCCGGGAGCGGCGGCTCTGGGCGCTCGCGGCCCGCCTCGTCGCGCGCGGCCGTCCGGCGGACTGGAACCAGGCGCTCATGGACCTCGGGGCGACGGTCTGCACCGCTTCCCTGCCGCGGTGCCCCCGATGCCCGGTGCGTGGCGTGTGCGCGGCCCGCGGACCCGCGGTCACGCCGCGCCGGTCCGGCAGAGGTACTCCCCCACCAGCACGGCACCCTGCGCCGCGCCCATCTTCGTGTTGTGGGAGAGGGCGACGTACTTGAGGCCGTTCCGAAGCGCGGGCTCGGGGCGCAGCCGGCCGACGCTCGTCGCCATGCCGTTCCCGGCGTCGCGGTCGAGCCGCGGCTGCGGCCGGAACGGGTCCTCATGGACGATGATGGGGTGCGCCGGCGCGCTCGGCAGGTCGAGCCCGGCGAAGTCTCCCTGGAACGCGCGCATCGCCTCGGCGGCCGCGGCCGGCGGACACGGCTGCTCGGTCTCGATCGTGACGGCGAGCGTGTGCCCCTCGAGCACCGCGGCGCGCGTGCACGTCGCGCCGACGGGCGCCGGGTGCGGCTCGATGCCGCCCTCCCCGAGCCGCCCGAGGATCTTCCCCGTCTCGCGCGCGACCTTCTCCTCCTCCTTCGGGATGTAGGGGATGACGTTGTCGACGATGTCGAGCGCGGCCACGCCGGGCGAGCGCCCGGCGCCGGAGATGCCCTGCATCGAGGTCATGAGCACACGGACGAGTCCGAAGCCGTCCAGGATCGGCTTCACGGAGATCGCGAGCCCGACCGTCGTGCAGTTCGGGAGCGGCAGGACGAACCCCTTCCAACCCCGCCGGCGCCGCTGCTCCTCGACGAGCGGCAGATGCGCCGCCACGTTGACGCCGGGAAGCATGATGGGCACGTCCGTCTCGTAGCGGAACGCCGCGGCCGTGCTGATGACCGGGACGGCCCGCGCGTACATCGGCTCGAGCTCTCGGGCGGCATCGCTTTCGACCGCGGCGAACACGAGATCGAGGCCGTCCACCGAGAGCTTCTGCGCGTCGACGACGGTGAGCGCGAGGAGCTCCGGCGCCGGCTCGCCGGCGGCCCACCATCGGCGCGCGCCGCTCCCGTCCCGGATCGCCTCCCCGTAGGGCACGCCGGCGGAGCGGGCGGACGCGGCGAGCGCGACGACCTCGAACCACGGGTGGCCGGCGAGCGCGGCGAGGAACTGCTGGCCCGCCACGCCCGTGGCGCCGACGACCGCGACCCGTCGCTTCCGCATGGTCGCGGAAGTATCCCGGACGCCGGTCCGGAGAGTCAACCGCCGCCGGCGAACGGTCGTGGAACGGACGCGCGCCTACTCCTCGCCGCGCGCCTGCATGCCGTACTTTCGCAGCCGACGGGAAAGCGACCACCGGCTGATGCCCAGGATGCGCGACGCGCGGCGCTGGTTGCCGCGGGCTTCCTGGAGCACGCGCTCGATGTGGCGCATCTCGACGTCGCGAAGCGACGGCAGCGGTCCCTTCTCGGGTGCGGTGCGGAGCCGTTCCGGCAGGTCCTCGGGCGTGATGCGGTCGCCGTGCCCACGGAGCGCCGCCTGCTCGATCACCTCGCGCAACTCACGCAGGTTCCCCGGCCAGGCGTAGCTGCGCAGGGTGGCTTCCGTCTCCGGCGCGAGATCGCGCGGTCCCAAGCCGAGCTGCGCCAGGTAGTGCCGCGCGAGCGTCGGGATGTCCTCGGCGCGCTCGCGCAGCGGCGGGAGCGAGAGGATCTCCGTCGCCAGACGCGAGTGCAGGTCGTCGCGGAACAGCCCGGCCGCGACGCGCGAGCGGAGATCGACGCTCGTGCTCGCGAGGCACCGGGCCGGGACGGTGATCGGCGTCTCGGACTTGAGCCGCACGAGCTCGTGCCGCTCGAGCAGGCGGAGGAGCGCTTCCTGCAGACGCGGGGGCAGCTCGCCGACCTCCCCGAGGAGCGCCGTGCCCTGCCCCGCCTGCTCGAAGAGACCCATCTTGTGCGGCTGCTTGCCGCCGGTCGCCCCGTCGACGCCGAGCATTTCCGCCTCGATGAGCGGCTCGGAAAGGCTCGCGCAGTCGAGCAGGACGAAGGGGTGCGCCGCGCGTCCCGAGAGGTTGTGGATCGCACGCGCGGCCAGCTCCCGCCCGCTTCCCGGCTCGCCGACGATCAGCACCGGAGCGTCGCTGGCGGCGAGCCGCCGGATCTGCGGCAGCACGTGGTCGAGGGCGGGGTCGCGCGAGATCGCCTCCTCCAGCCAGCTCTCGGAGCTGCGTCCTTCGGACGAGAAGGACTGGGTCACATCCTCGTGGCGCGAGACCATCCGACCGCTCCCTTCGAGCGCTCCGATCTCGAGGGCGTCGCAACCCACGTCACAGCTCGGGATCGTCGCTACGGTGCGGAGTCGCAGCAACCCGCATGCCACGAGCGCGCAGTCGACGAGGCGGGAACGTCCCCGAGCGGCCGGACGCCGGATGTCGAACGACGCGACGCCTCACTGTCGTCGCGTGGCAAGCATCGGCGTCGGCTTCGCCTGCACGGGAGCGTGCGTTCGCGCTCGCGCGGGGAGACGGCGCGCCGGCCGCCGCGCCTCCCGCGCCCCGCGCCCGAGCGTGGTACGGTTCTTGGTGCACCACCCGACGTGGAGCGTCGCGTGCGTCGTCCGCCCGTCCAGCTCGAGATGACCGTCGAGCGGTTCGCGGCGGACGTCGCCGCGGACCGCGCCGGCGAGACCGAGGTCGGCGAAGGGCCCGTGCTCGCGCTCCTGCTCGCAAACGCCCTCGACTCGGTCGTCGAGCGGCGGCGCGACGAAGGGGCGCGCGAGATCCGCGACTGGATCTGCGCGAGCGACGGTCCGCGGCTCTTCTCCTTCGAGCGCGCGTGCGAGAGCCTCGATCTCGACGCCGCGCTCGTCCGCCGGCGCATCGGGATGCGAAAGCGCACGCCCCGCCACGTGAGCCGCCGCGGGTTCCGTCGCGGGCCGAAGGCGTGAGCGTCAGCGCGCGCCCGTGAGCCAGGAGAGGGTCGGGGCGTAGACCGCGCGTGCGGCGGCGCGGCTCACGAGCACGTCGAGGTGGCCGTACCCGGGCAGCACGCGGACGGTCGCGGCGTCGGCGCCGAACGCGCGCGCCGACGCCGTCACGCGGTCGACCCATTCCGAGCCGAGCTTCGTGCTCGCGAACGCGAGCACGGGCAGCGGCGTGCCCGACGGCTTCGGCGGCGGCGCGTCGAGTGCCGCGCGCGGCCACCAGCGGTCGTAGCGCGAGAGCAGCGCGGCGAGCACCCGGACGTCGGAGACGCCGTCGCGGGTGTTCGCGAGGCCGCCGTTTCCGCCGAAGCTCTTCGCCGAGTAGAGGACGCCGGCGAGGGCGTCGCCGGCGGTGGCGAACCCGGGCAGGGGTGACGGTGCCGCCGGGTCGGCGAGGACCTGCGCGAGGAGCGTGCGACGAACGGGAAACGGGAGCCGGCTCCCGCCGACGTCGATCGCCGGGCCGTTGCCGTCCGGCGGGCTCGGCGGGTCGGCGACGCCGTCGAGCGCGACGAGGCCGGCGAGCCCGGCGTGCGCGCGGGCGGCGAGGCGGTAGCCGAGGGTCGCGCCCTGGCTGAAGCCGGCGACGACGAGGGGGCCCGGGTCGAGGCCGCGGACGAACCCCGCGGCCCAGGCCGCGTCGTCGACGAACACGTCGCTCGTCCACCCCGCGAGCGCGGCGAGGTCCTCGGGCTTCGCGTCGGCCGGCACGGCGTGCGTCCGGTAGTCGACTCCCCAGGTGCGCACGCCGGCGACCGCGAGATAGACGCGCAGGTCGTTCCGCGGCGTCGCGATCGCGAGCTCCCCGTTCATGTGCATCCCGGGGAGGTAGAGGACGACGGGGCCGGCGACGGCCTCGCACGGGGCGAGCCGGTGGAGCCCGATCCGGTCGAAGCGTCCCCCGGGCGGACGGCCGCACGTCCAGACGTCCTCGCAGAGGACCGTGCCCTGCGCCTCGCGCGTCGCCTGGACGTGCGTGCACGGTGCCTCGGGCCCCTGCGCGCGCGGCCCCCGGCATCCGAGGACGCCGACGAGCGCGACGAGGCCGAGGACGCGTGCCACCCGCCCGTTCATTCCGCGCGGAGGAGCTCGATGAACTTCGCCGCGGCCGGCGAGAAGTGCTTTCCCTGACGGTGGATGATGCCGAGGGGCCGGAGGAACGTCTCGTCGGAGAACTGGACCGCGGCGAGCGTCCGGCCCTTCACCTCGGGACGCACGGCGGGCTCGGGGAGGATGGCGACGCCGCTCCCGATCTCGACGACGCGCTTGATCGTCTCGATGTTGTCGAGCTCCATCACGTAGCGGACCTCGATGCCGTAGCGACGGAGCATGCGGTCCGTCTCCCGGCGGGTCGGGATGTCGCGCTCGAAGCCGACGAGGGGCTGGCCGGCGAGCTTCCTGATCGACAGCTGCTTGTGCTTCGCGAGCTGATGGCCCGGCGGGCAGACGAGGACGAGTCGGTCCTCGCGGAACGGGATGACCGTGATCTGTGGGCGGCGCGCCGGGTACGCGACGATGCCGAGGTCGACGTTCCCCTTGAGCGCGTCCTCGTAGATCCGGTTCGAGCGGCTGTACTCGAGGTGCAGGTTCACCTGCGGGTACGCCTTCAAGTACCGCTTCATCGGCGACGACAGCTCGTAGAGCCCGATGGAGTGCACGGTCGCGACGCGCACCGTCCCCCCGACGACGCCCGCGAGCGCGTGGAGCCGTGCCTCCATCTCCTGGTGGCGCTGCACGATCTCCTTGCTCGCCTCGTAGAAGATCTCGCCGGCGGGCGTGAGCTGCACGCTCCCGCGCGTCCGCTCCAGAAGCCGCTTCCCGTAGCGCTCCTCGAGGGCACGGATCTGCTGGCTCACCGCGGACTGGGTCACGTAGTTCTGCGAGGCCGCGTTCGAGAAGCTCTTCGTCTCGACGACGTCGCAGAAGACCTTGAGCGTTTCGAGGTGCATCTCCTAATGCCGCTGTGCAGCGAACGTGAGTATCGCTTATCCGCGTGCCTTCCGGGTTGCAACTCGGTGCGGGCGTGCCCGGCCGGGCTGGACCGACGTCGCGAGCGTGACGTAGAAGAGCGGCCCATGGAGCTCACCGGCAAGGTCGCCCTCGTCACCGGCGCGGCGCGTGGCATCGGGCGCGCCATCGCCGTCGCGCTCGCGAACGCGGGCGCGGACGTGGCCGTCGCCGACATCGCCGCCGGCCGGGACGGCCTCACGCCGTACGCGCTCTCCTCGTCGGACGACCTGGCCGCGACCGCGCGCCTCGTCGAGGGCGCGGGCCGCCGGAGCGTCGCCATCGCGGCGGACGTCACGCGGGCCGACGACGTCGCGCGCATGGTCGCGCAGGCCGCCGAGCGCCTCGGCGGGCTCGACGTGCTCGTCGCGAACGCCGGCGTCATCGCGGCCGCGCCCGTCGCGAGCATGGACGAAGCGCAGTGGGACCGCATCTTCGACGTGAACGTGAAGGGCGTCTTCCTCTGCGCGCGGGCCGCCATCCCGCTCCTCGCGCAGCGGGGCGGGGGGCGCATCATCAACATCGCGTCGGTCGCGGGGAAGACCGGCCGCGCCGGGCTCGTCGCGTACTGCGCGTCGAAGGCGGCCGTCATCTCGATGACGCAGGGGATGGCCGAGGAGCTCGGCCCCGTGAACGTCACGGTGAATGCGATCTGTCCGGGCTTCGTCCACACCGCGATGTTCACCGAGGTGCTGAGCCCGCTGCTCGGCTCGCTCTGGAACCTGCCGCCCGCGGACGCCTTCCGGCGGTTCATCGAGCAGTCGACGTTCCTGCGGCGGGAGCAGACGCCCGAGGACATCGCGGAAGCGGCCGTCTACCTCTGTCGCGCGGACAACGTGACCGGCATCACGCTCACCGTGGCCGGCGGCGGCGAGGTCCACTGACCGTGCGGCGCGCGCTCGGGTGGGCCGCGGTCGCCGCGGCGGGAGCGTACGCGGTGGCCGTCGTCGCGGTCCTCCACGGGGAGACGGTCGACGCCGTCTGGTTCGTCGTGGCAGCCGTCGCCTGGTACGCGATCGCGTACCGGTTCTACGGTGCGTTCCTCGCCGCGCGCGTCTTCGCGCTCGACGCCCGCCGCCCGACGCCCGCCGAGCGCCTGAACGACGGCCGCGACTTCGTGCCGACGAACCGCTGGGTGGTCTTCGGCCATCACTTCGCGGCGATCGCAGGCCCCGGACCCCTCATCGGCCCGACGCTCGCCGCGCAGTTCGGCTACCTCCCGGGGACGCTCTGGATCCTCGTCGGCGTCGTGCTCGGGGGCGCGGTCCAGGACTTCTGCATCCTCTGCGGAAGCCTCCGCCGCGACGGCCGCTCGCTCGGGCAGATGGCGAAGGACGAGATCGGTCCCGTCGGCGGCTTCGCCGCGCTCACGGGCGTCTACTTCATCATGATCATCCTGATCGCCGTGCTCGCGCTCGTCGTCGTGAACGCGCTCCGGCAGAGCCCGTGGGGAACGTTCACGGTGTCGGCGACGATCCCGATCGCGATGCTGATGGGCTGGTACATGAAGTCCGTCCGCCCCCACGACGTCCTCGGCGCGACGGCGATCGGCCTCGTCTGCCTCGTGGGCGCGCTCCTCGGCGGCCGCTTCGTCGACCAGCACCCGACGCTCGCACGGCTCTTCACGCTCGGCGCGCCGGCGCTCGCGTGGTCGATCATCGTCTACGGGTTCGCCGCATCCGTGCTGCCGGTCTGGCTCCTCCTCGCGCCGCGCGACTACCTCTCCACCTTCGTGAAGCTCGGCACGATCGGCGCGCTCGCCGCGGGCATCGTCGTGCTGCGCCCGGAGGCTCACCTGCCGGCCGTCACGCGCTTCGTCGACGGCACGGGGCCGATCTTCGCGGGAAAGGTGTTCCCGTTCTGCTTCATCACGATCGCCTGCGGCGCCATCTCCGGCTTCCACTCGCTCATCTCGTCGGGGACGACTCCGAAGCTGCTGCGCGACGAGACCGACGCGCCGATGATCGGCTACGGCGCGATGCTCCTCGAGTCGTTCGTCGCGATCATGGCCATGATCGCCGCCGCGGCGCTCGAGCCCGGCGTCTACTTCGCGATCAACAGCCCCGCGGGCGTCGTCGGCGCCGATCCGGGGACCGCGACGGCCGCCATCTCGAGTTGGGGTTTCCCCGTGACGGCGGAGCGGATGGCGACGCTCGCGCGCGAGATCGGCGAGCGCACGCTCTTCTCGCGGACGGGCGGTGCGCCGAGCCTCGCCGTCGGCATGGCGAGCATCTTCGCGCGGACGGTCGGCGATACGGCGCTCGCGCTCTGGTACCACTTCGCGATCATGTTCGAGGCGCTCTTCATCCTGACGACGCTCGACGCCGGGACGCGCGTCGGCCGCTTCATGCTCCAGGACCTGCTGGGGCTCGTGTGGGCGCCGCTCGGCCGGACGAGCTGGTACCCGAGCGTCGTGTTCGCGAGCACCGTCGTCGTCGGGTCGTGGGGCTACTTCCTCTACCAGGGCGTGATGGACCCGCTCGGCGGCATCAACATCCTCTGGCCGCTCTTCGGCATCTCGAACCAGCTCCTCGCGGCGATCGCGCTCACGGTTGCGACGACGATCATCATCCGCGCCGGCCGCGCGCGCTACGCGTGGGTGACGCTCCTGCCGCTCGCCTGGCTCCTCGCCGTCACGATGACGGCCGGCTGGCAGAAGATCTTCGCGGAGGATCCCGCGATCGGCTTCCTCGCGCAGGCGGCGCGTCTCGGCGACACGCTCGGGGCGGGCGGGCTCTCGGCGGCGAAGGCCGCGGAGCTTCGCGTGCAGATCTTCAACCTGCGCCTCGACGCGGCCGTCGCCGCCCTCTTCATGGGCCTCGTCGCCCTGATCGTCGTCGAGGCCGCGCGCGCCTGGTACCGCGCGCTGCGGGGCCCCGCACCGGCGGCAGCGCTCCGCCCGGTCCTGGAGCCCTGAGTGCCGCTCGCCGCCGTCACCCTGAAGGAGATCGAACGGATCTTCGAGGTCCTCGACCGGCTCGGGATCTCGCGCGAGGCGGTCGTGATCCCGCTCCGCCCCGCGCACCCCGGGGGCGCGCGCGTCCTGCCGAACGGGAAGCTCGAGATCGTGGTGGAGTCGGAGACCCCGCTCGACGACTGGCTTCCGGTGCTCGAGGCTGCGATCCGGACGCTCCTCGCGTCTTGACAGCTCGGAGCATCTCCTTAGCTTCCGCGCCGGCCGCGACGTCACGCAGTGCGCGGCTGCCGAGGAGGTGCCCGAAATGACGTACCGCAATCCGTTTGGGGAGCTGCAGGACGAGCTGGAGCAGATGCTCGATGGGGCGTTCGGCCCGTCGGGAAGCTGGGGCGTCCATCCGCGCATCGACGTCTTCGACGCGGGGGAGGCCTTCGTGCTGAAGGCCGAGGTGCCGGGGATCGATCCCGGCGACATCGAGGTCACGATCGAGGACGACACCGTGACACTCAGGGGCGAGCGGGCCTCGTCCGGGCCCGAGAAGGACGTGCCCGAGCGGGACGCCGCGTACCACCGGCGCGAGCGGAGGTTCGGTCGGTTCCGTCGCGTCGTCCGCATGCCGGGGCGGCTCGCGCACGACGAGGCGCGCGCCGAGTGCCGCAACGGAGTGCTGACCGTGCGAATCCCCAAAGCAAAGGAAAGCCGGCCCCGCCGGGTTGCCGTGCAGGCCGCGTGAAAGGGAGGAGAGGCACATGACCACGCAGGGCATCGCAGCGAGTCGCGAGCAGACGGTCGAGCGCCGCGAGCAGTCGATCCGTCGCGGAACCTACGTCCGGCCGCCCGTCGACGTCTTCGAGACGGACGACGCGCTCGTCCTCGTCGCCGACGTGCCGGGCGTCGCGCCCGA
>Ga0070741_10008126_pt1 | contig 21247 bp, 17 predicted proteins | sample Coa_R1_4_FD_66440 | JGI IMG/M metagenome (GOLD analysis project Ga0070741, IMG submission 66440) | Surface soil microbial communities from Centralia Pennsylvania, which are recovering from an underground coalmine fire - Coalmine... | ecosystem: Environmental > Terrestrial > Soil > Unclassified ...
ATCGCGCGAGTTGTTCACGCTGTGCGTGATCGCCGCGGCCGTGGTCGTGGCTTATGGGTCGGCGGAATTGTTCGGCGTCACTTTCGCCCTCGGCGCGTTTTTTGCCGGGACGATCATGCGCGAGTCGGCGCTGAGTCATCGCGCGGCCGAGGAGTCACTGCCGCTCAGAGACGCCTTCGCGGTCCTTTTCTTCGTCTCGGTGGGAATGCTGTTCGACCCGATGGTGGTCGTGCGGCAGCCGTTCTCCGTGATTGCCGTGACCGCCATCGTCATGATCGGAACGCCGATCCTCGCCGTGATCATCGTGCTCGCGTTCCGCTATCCGCTGGAGACAGCACTGCTGGTGGGGGCCAGCCTGGCACAGATCGGGGAGTTCTCATTCATCGTCGCGGAGCTCGGAGTATCGCTGCGCCTGATTTCCGCCGAGGCGCAGAATCTGATTCTCGCGGCCGCGCTCATCTCGATCGCCCTCAATCCGCTCATGTTCATGCTCGCCGGAGCCGTGAGGCGCAGAAGAACATCCGGGGATCGGAACCCCGATCCGCTCGCGGAGTTGCCGGTGAGTGTCGACTCGAAGCTGCTGACCGGGCATGTAGTGCTGGTCGGCTATGGCCGCGTGGGGCGCCGGATTGCGTCCGCATTGTCGGAGAAAAACATTCCCTACGTCGTGATCGAGCAGAATCGGGAATTCGTCGAAACGCTGCGGAAGCGAAACGTTCCGGCCGTTTCCGGCAATGCGGTGGAGGCGGGCGTTCTGGTCCAGGGTCACGTCGCACGCGCACGCATGCTGGTCGTGGCCATGCCCGATACGGTGTACGTCCGCAAAATCGTGGAGCTCGCGCGCATGCTCAACCCACGGATCGAGATCGTCCTCAGAACGCACAGCGATGAAGAGGCCGGCTTGTTGCGCCAGGAAAACGCGGGCGAGGTCTTCATGGGAGAGCACGAGCTCGCAGCCGGAATGTCGCGCTATATTTTGGAGCGGATGGCGGCGGCTGCGCCGGCGACCACGGAATGAAGCGGCCCGATGAACGTCAGCGCCCACGCTCCCATGATGATTCAGCCATGGAGAGCATTCCGCCCCACAGCCGCAGGCAAAGCGCCAGGAAGCCGTGGCGAAACAGGACGGCGGAGATTCGCGGATGATGTTCACGGATATCCCGCCGAGGCATCGCGGCGAAAACGGTCTCGCGTGATCGGAAAGCGCTTTTGAATCGCCACCAGAATGAAGAAGAGACGATTCAGCAGGCGTGTGCCGAGGCTCGCGTTCCAGCGCCCGCTGAGGATGGTGACCACGGCGCGAAAAATCCGTTGCGGGGGGCGCGGATTGAAAAAGAGATCGCGGAACTGCGGCGAGTAGAAGCCGATCACGAATCTGCGGAACGTCTCGTAGCGTCTGCGCTGGCGTCTGGAGAACGCCGCGAAGCGGCGCGCGGAGAAATCGTTGCGGCGCAGGGCACGATCGAGTTCAGCCGCCGCTTCGATGCCTGACTCCATGGCGATCGAGACCCCGGTCGAGAAGACCGGATCGAGAAACGAGCCGGCGTCGCCCGCGAGGAGCCAGCGGTCGCCGGCATACGCCGCGGCGCTGTACGAAAAATCCTTCTCCACGCGCACCGGCCACTCGCGGTGCGCGTCGCGCATCAGCCGTGCCACCGCGGGTGTGTCGGCGATCGCCTGCGCCAGCCGCTCCTCGTTCGTGGCGGCGGGCATCCGCAGAAGAAGGTTCTTCGGCAGGACGACGCCGACGCTCATCAGCTCGCTGGTGATCGGAATCAGCCAGAACCAGCCGGAGTCTTCGCGCGCCACGATACGGATGTCGTTCGGCCGGTGGTCGTCGAGCCGCGGTACCCCCGTGTAGTGCGAGAAAACGGCGACATTGGCCAGGCGCGGCTCGTCGCTGCGCAGGCTGTACTTCCGGGCGATCAGCCCGCTCCGTCCGGTAGCATCGACGAGTGCGCGCACGCGCACGCGCGACGACTTTCCGTCCGCGGTGGTGAACTCAATGGCTGCCCCGTCGGGAGCGAAATCGCAGTCGGTCACGCGATGTGCCTCGCGGACGTCGACGCCGACCTGCCGCGCGCGATCCATGAGAATGCGGTCGAACTCCCCGCGCGGCACCTGATAGGTCTGCGGCCGCTGCACCTCGGTGACCATGCAGAAGTCGACGGTGCGGCCGCTTCGCCCGTCGTGCGTGATCAGGCGCGCGCCCCACTTCTCCGGGAACGATGCGGCGGCCATCGTGCCGGCGACGCCGAGGACGGCGAAGGCCTCGTTGGCGGTGGAGAGGAGCGACTCGCCGATGTGAAAACGGGGGAAGGTGTCCCGCTCGAACAGAACCACCGAGTGTCCGCGTTGCGCCAGCGAGATCGCCGCCGCGCTCCCCGCCGGTCCGCCGCCGGCGACGGCGAAGTCGAAGTCATAGCTCGCGTCGGTCATCGGCGAAATAGTATAGAAGGCGTTTGACAGCCGGCGCCGTTCTGCGAGAAGGTGACATCGTCGCTGCCAGTGCCGGGAATCAGGCGCCGCCGAATGGAGCGGTGGCGCGGCCGCTGGCGTTCACCATCTCGCCGCGTGGCGGAGCGACCGGAGTCTGCGATTCGGAGACCATCGCCGCGCCGTGGAATCCCGCGTTTCTCGCGCAGTGGGACGCCATGCTCGCCGCGCTCTCCGCGCACCTGAAAAGCGCGGGGACCTATGGAGACATCACGCTGCTCCGCCTAACGGGGATCAATCGAACGACTGACGAATTCCGCCTGCCGGCGGAGACGCCGCGGAGCACCGGCATTGCCTGCGTGAGCGACGCGGTGTCGATCTGGCAGCAGGCGGGCTATCGCCCTTCACTGCTGCAGCGGGCGTGGGATCAGGTGACCGATTCCTTCCAGAAGAGTTTCCCGACAAGCCGGTCAGCGTGGCGATCATTCCGCAGAATGCGTTTCCGGCGATCGATGAAAGCGGGGCCATCATTCGCGGAACGCCGCCGGACGCGAATCAGCTTGTCGTCCCCGTGCCCGAGCTCGATGGTTTGCTGGCGCTGATGCTTCTGACCGGCGCCTGTCGATTGGCGCGCCTCGATGCCGCGGGCGATCTCGTTCTTCTGCCGGATCAGGATCGAGCCTTGTGGGACCGTGCGGAGATCGAGGAGGGACTGTCACTGATTCGCGCCGCGGTGCGGGGAGGGACGTCCGGACCGTACGCCATCGAGGCGTCGATCGCCGCGCTGCACGCGGAGGCGGCGCGCCCGGAAGAGACCGACTGGCGTCAGATCGCAACGCTGTACGGGCGGCTGTTCGCGTTGCATCCGTCGCCGGTGGTCGCGCTGAATCGCGCGGTCGCCGTGTCGATGGCCGAAGGTCCGGCGGCGGCCCTTCCGATGGTGGAGGAACTCGAGGAAGCGCTGGCGAGCTACCACCTCTGGCACGCCACGCGCGCCGATCTCTTGCGCCGGCTCGGGCGTACCGAGGAGGCGATCGCCAGCTACCGCCGTGCTTACGCGCTGGCGCAGAACGAGGTCGAGCGGCGCTTCCTCGCGCGGCGGCTGCGGGAACTGTCATCAATGTAGCGCCGGCTCTCCAGCCGGCGCCCGTTAATAGAGCCGGCTAAGAGCCGGCTCTACATCCGGATAGCGCTTGTCCATTGTTGTCTATCAATGTCTAACCGAGTACATTATTGCCAATGCCCAACACCCAGATCGAGGGGGGGATCCTGACCATCCGCCAGCTTGCGGACTATCTAATGGTGTCGGAGAAGACGGTTTATCGGATGCTCGACCGCAATCAGCTTCCGGCGATGCGGGTGGGCGCGCAGTGGCGATTTCGCAAGCAGGACATCGACGCCTGGCTGGCCGACGAGGTGCGCCGCGTGGAGTACGAGGGAAAGGACGGCGCGCTCGACGGCGATTCGGAGATCGCCATCGCGCCGCTGCTCGCGCCGGAGAACGTCTGGCTGGCGGTCGCGCCCGATTCGCGCGATGAGCTGCTGGCCTTCCTGGTCAACGAGGCGACGCTCGACGCGCACGTCGATCGCGATCTTCTTCTGCTGTCGATCCGCGAACGCGAAGAGATCTGCTCCACGGCCATTGTGACCTCGGCCGCCTTTCCGCATCCTGTCGATCCGCGTCCGTTTCGTTTCTCGCGGAAGCGCGTTCTGCTCGCGGTGCTGCGCGACGCGCTCGACTTCCACGATCCGCACGGGCACAAGCCGCGCATGGTGGCCGCGATCCTGGCGCGATCGATTCAGGGACAGCTCCTGGCGTTGTCGCGGGCGATCAAATTGTTTGGCGACACGGCGCTGATCGATCGCCTGGCGTCGGCGCAGACCGTCGAGGAGGCCATTCGACTGGTGGCCGACGCGGAGAAGGGGCTGGCGTGAAGCTGACCATCGACGAGACGGCGGAACTCCTCGGCGCATCCGACGATCGCGTGCGCGACTGGATCGAAGAGGAGGAGCTGCCGGCGCAAAAAGTCCGCGGTCAGTTTCGCATCAATCGCACCGACCTGCTGGAGTGGGCCACGGAGCGCAACATCCCCATCGCGCCGCACGCGTTTCGATCCGAAGGCGGAATGTCGTCGCTGGCGGATGCGCTCCGCGCCGGCGGAGTTCACGAACGGATTCCGGCAGGTGATTTTGCGACGGCCGTTCGGACGATCGTGCCGCGCCTGCCTCTCGCCGATGACGCCGATCGCCATGCGCTGCTGCACATCCTGATCGCACGCGGAACTCTCGGCTTCACGCTGGTCGGCCGCGGAACGGCCATTCCGCAGGTGCGCACGCCGATCATCCTGGCGCCGAAAAGCGCGCTCGCCCTCGGATATCTCGCCGATCCGCTTTATGCCGCCACGCCCGACGGGAATCCCATCGACACCATCTTCCTGCTGATCGCCCCCTCGGTGCGCGTGCATCTGGCGATGCTGGCGCGCCTCGCATGGGCGCTGAAGAACGAGTCCTTTCGCGCGGCGATTGCAAACCGCGCCGGCGGCGAGGAGATCATTCGCGTCGCTTCCTCGATCGAGGAGGGGGCATGAGCGCCACGCTCGTTCTCGCCGGAATCGTGCTCTGCGCGATCAGCGGCCTTCCGGCGCTCGCGCATCGGCGCGCCATGCTGCTCGCCGCGCCGCTCATCATCGCCGGCGCGATCGCCGGCCTCGCCGGATGCGCTCTGGGGCTCTTTGCCGCGCCGGCGATCGTCAACTTTCCGTGGCCGGTGCCCGGCGGCGCGTTTCAGGTCCGCCTCGATGCGCTCTCGGCATTCTTCGCCGCGCCGGTGTTTCTGCTGGCAGGCGCGGGCGGTCTGTACGCGGAACGCTACTGGCCCGCGACACGCGGCGGTGCTGCATCCGTCCGCATGTTCTTCGGGATCATGACCGCCGCGCTCGTGTTGATGATCGCCGCGGCGAACACCATCCTTTTCGTCGTGACCTGGGAGATCGTCGCCGTGACCGCGTTCCTGCTCGTGGCCACGGAGCACGAGCTGCCCGAAACGCGCCGTGCCGCGTGGATCTATCTGGTGTCCAGTCACGTGGCCACGCTGGCGTTGTTCGCCGTCGTTGTTCTCATGCACGCGGCGACCGGGACATGGACCTTCGCGCCGATTCCATCGTCGAGCGCGCGCGCCGTGCTGTGGCTTGCGCTGATCGCTTTCGGAATCAAGGCCGGGTTGATGCCCTTCCACATCTGGCTTCCCGGCGCGCACGCGTCGGCGCCGAGCCACGTTTCCGCGGTGATGTCGGGCGTGGTGATCAAGATGGGGATTTACGGTCTGGTGCGTGTGCTCTCGCTCATCGATGGTGCGCCGTCGTCGTTCGGCGTGACGCTGCTGCTCGCGGGGATCGCCTCGAGCATTTTCGGCGTCGCCTTCGCGCTCGCGCAGCACGACCTCAAACGCCTGCTCGCCTATCACAGCATCGAGAACATCGGCATCATCGTCACCGGCCTGGGCATCGGGCTGGTCGCTCAGTCGCACAACATGCCCTCCATCGCGCTCCTCGGTTACGCCGGCGCGCTGCTTCACGTCTGGAACCACAGCCTCTTCAAGTCGCTCCTCTTTCTCAGTGGGGGAGCGGCCATTCACGCCGTGCACACGCGCGAGATGGACCGCATGGGCGGGCTCGCGCGCCGCATGCCGGCGACCGCGGCGGCGTTTCTGGCGGGGGCGGCGGCGATCACCGGACTTCCTCCGCTGAACGGTTTTATCAGCGAGTGGCTGCTTTACCTGGCCGGATTTGCCGCCATCACGCGGCCGGCGGCCGCCGCGCCGGTGCTGCTGCTGATCCTCGTCGTTCCGGCGCTCGCGCTGACCGGCGCGCTCGCTCTGGCCTGTTTTGTCAAGGCATTCGGCACCGTGTTCCTCGGCGTACCGCGATCGGAGGTGGTGGCCCATGCCCATGAAGTTCCGCCATCGATGCGCGCGGCGATGGCGCCGCTGTTGTTTGCCTGCGTCTTCATCGGCCTCGCCCCGGCGGCGGTGGCGCCGCTCCTGGGGCGCGCTCTGCAGATCGCCGCGCCGCGCGTCGCGGGTGCCGCGAACCTGACGGACCTCCTGCAGCCGATTCAGACCGCGGCGGTGATCGTCGCCGGCGTCTGCGCAATCGCCGTCGTCCTGTTGCTCGCCGCGACTCGCGGCGCGCGCCGCGCGGTGACGTGGGACTGCGGCTACAACGAGCCGACCGCGCGCATGCAGTACACATCGTCGTCATTCGCCCGGGGCCTTGTCGCCTTTTTCGGATGGGCCATGCCCGCCGAGGTGCATGGGCCGCGGGCGTTTGAATTGTTTCCGGGGGCGGCGAAGTTCGAGAGCCACGTTCCGGACACTGTGCTCGAACGCGCGTTGCTCCCGTCGCTCAGCCGTGGCGAGCGGCTGCTCGGATACGCGCGCGCGATTCAGAGCGGACGGGTGCAGCTCTATCTGCTGTACGTCGTGCTGACGTTGCTGGCACTGCTCGCGTGGAGTGCGCAATGAACGTGCTGGCGCAGCTTCTGCTCGTGCTTCTCGCCTCGCCGCTCGTGCTCGGCGTGATCAACCGCACCAAGGCGCGCGTCGCGGGGCGCCGGGGGCAGCCGCTGTTGCAGGCGTATTTCGATCTGCTCAAGCTTCTACGCAAACGGACGGTGCTCAGCACAACGACCACCTGGGTGTTCCTCGCCGGTCCCGCGGTCGCCGTCGTCGTGCCCATTCTGGCCTCGCTTCTGGTGCCGCTTGCCGGGCCGCGCGCGCCGGTCGCGTTCACCGGGGACCTGATTCTGTTCATCTATCTCTTCGCCCTTGCGCGATTCCTGACCACCACCGCCGCGCTCGACACGGGGTCGGCATTCGAGGGGATGGGAGCGGCGCGCGAGGTGACGTTCGCCGCCCTTGCCGAGCCCGCGCTGTTCTTCGGGATGCTGGCGCTGGCGAGGATTTCGGGATCGCTCTCGTTGTCGTCGATGCTGACTGTTGGCGGCGCGGGATGGCATCGGGCCAGCGCGGCGCTGGTGCTGGTGATCGCGAGCTGGTTCATCGTTCTGCTGGCCGAGAACTCACGCCTGCCGTTCGACGACCCGAACACCCACCTCGAGCTGACCATGATCCATGAGGTGATGGTGCTCGACCACAGCGGCCCCGCATTCGGACTGATCCTCTACGGCAGCGCGCTGAAGCTCTTCGTTTTCAGCTCGCTCGTGGCCAGGCTGCTGCTTCCGCGCGGCGGCTCGCCGCTGATCGACGCCGCCGCGTTGCTCGCCGTCGTGCTGCTGATCGCCATCGTGATCGGGCTGGTCGAGAGCGGCATGGCCCGCCTCCGCCTCGTGCGGATCCCGCAACTATTGATTACCGCAACCCTGGCCGCGGGGTTCGCGGCCGTTCTGGTGCTTCGATGAACAAAAGCAGAAATCAGAAAGCAGAAAGCAGAAATGAGATCGCGGCGAGGCGAAGCCATTTCTGCTTTCTGCTCTCTGCTTTCTGATTTTCAAGATGCCTCCGATCGCCGACTCCATCCTGATCCTCCTCCTGCTGATGAACTTCTTCATCCTGGGGACGGCGAATCTGCGCGCGGCGATTCGCGCGGTCGCCTTGCAGGGACTGCTGCTCAGCCTTCTGCCGCTGTTCGTCGAGTCGACACTGACCTTCCGCCTGGTCGCGCTCGTCGGCGCGACGGCGCTCATCAAAGGGATGGTGATTCCGGCGCTCCTGCTGAAAGCGCTCCGCGACGTCCACATCCGCCACGAAGTCGAGCCCTACCTGGGGTTCGTCCCGTCGCTGTTTCTCTGCGGTGTGGGGACCGCGCTGGCGCTGCTGTTCGCCGATTCTCTGCCGCTCGCGCCGGCCGAACGCGCCAGTCTGTTCGTCCCCGCGTCGCTGGCGACGCTGCTGGCGGGATTTCTCGTCCTGACCACGCGCCGCAAGGCGATCTCGCAGGTCACCGGCTATCTCGTCCTCGAAAACGGCATCTACGTCTTCGGCCTGCTGCTCTATCAGGCGATGGTGGTGGAGGTCGGCGTCCTGCTCGATCTCCTCGTCGGGATCTTCATCATGGGGATCGTGCTCAATCACATTCAACGGGAATTCTCGTCCGTCGATACAGAACGACTCTCGCGGTTGAGGGAATAAAGATGAAAAGCAGAAAGCAGAAAGCAGAAAGCAGAAATGAGATCGCGGCGAAGCGGAGCCCTTTCTGCTTTCTGCTCTCTGCTTTCTGCTCTTCATGATGGCCGTTTACCTGATCGTCATCCCGCTCCTCGGCGCGCTGGCGGCGTTTCTCGTGCCGGCGGACCGCGTGCGCCCGTGGATCGTCGCCGCGGCGGCGGCGATGCACACCGCGCTGACTTTGGTGATCGTGCGCATGCGCGGCAAGGACGTCTACGACTCCTCCTGGCTGCGGCTCGATTCGCTGGGACGGCTCGTACTGCTGGTCATCTCCATTCTTTTTCTGATCTGCGCCGCCTATTGCGTCGGCTATCTGCACGTGCGCGCCAATCGCCCCAATCGAATCTTCTGCACGGCGCTTCTCGGGTTTCTCGGTATGACCACGCTGGTGACGCTGGCGCAGCACCTGACGATTCTGTGGGTGGCGATGGAAGCGACGACGCTGGCCACCGCGGTGCTGCTCTACTTCAATCAGAACCGCCGCTCGCTCGAGGCGACGTGGAAATATCTGATGATCGGGTCGGTGGGCATCGCCCTGGCGCTCCTCGGCACACTGTTTCTCGCCTATGGGGCGTTGCTCGGTCTGGGCGAGCCGACGCTGCTGTTTCCCGACCTCGTCCGCCGCGCCACGCGCCTGCCGGTCCCGTGGGTACGCACCGCGTTCGTCTTTCTTCTCGTCGGATACGGCACGAAGATGGGACTCGCGCCGATGCACACCTGGAAGCCGGACGCGTACGGCGAGGCCCCCGGCGTCGTTGGCGCGCTGCTGGCCGGCGGCCTGACCACCTCGGCGTTCCTGGCGCTGCTGCGGATCTACCGCATCGTCGACGCGGCAGGGCAGGGGAGGTTCGCGCGCGAGCTGCTTCTCTTTTTCGGCCTGCTGTCGATGGCCGTCGCCGCGGCGCTGATGATCGGCCAGCGCGATTTCAAACGCCTGCTCGCCTACTCCAGCATCGAGCACATGGGGATTCTCGTCCTCGGGATCGGCATCGGCGGGGCGGGGATCTTCGCCGCGCTGCTGCACGTGATCAACAACGCCTTCACCAAAGGCGTGCTCTTCCTCGCGGCGGGGAACATTCATCGAGCGTTCAAGAGCAAGCGGCTGGAGGACGTGACCGGCGCGCTGCGGCGCGTGCCGTTGTCGGCAGGGCTGTTTGTCGCCGGATTTTTCGCCATCACCGGCTCGCCGCCGTTCGGCCCGTTCTTCAGCGAACTCGGTGTGCTCATCGCGGCCATCGGCTCGCATCGCTACATCGTTGGCGCGCTCTATCTGCTGCTGCTCGCGTTGGTTTTCATCGGAATGGGGGCGACGGTCCTGGCGGTGGTGCTGGGCGTGCCGCCCGACGATCCGGCCGGAAGCGCATTCCGCGATTCGGCATCGAAGACCATCCCGATCCTCGCCGCGCTCGGGCTGGTCCTGATGATGGGCATCTGGATCCCGGCGCCGCTCTCCGCGCTTCTTCACGCCGCCGCGCGATTCCTCGGAGGCTCGTGAGATGAAAGGCCCATTCCTCACGCGGCGCAACGCCGAACCGGCGCGGATCGCGGACGTTCCGCTGCTGCCTCCCGGCGCGTTCCGCACCGCGCTCCTCGATGCCCTTCACGACGAGTCCCGTCTGGCGTCGCTGTTCGCGCGCGAGGTCGATGGCCGCGTCGAGCTGATCGCCGTGATTGCCGACGATTCGGCGGGCGAGCTGGGGCTCGCGCGCACGCCTCTCGATGAGAACCGATTCGAATCGCTCACGCCGGAATGCCCGCAGGTACATCTGTTCGAGCGCGAGATCGCCGAGCAGTTCGGCGTCATGCCCGACGGCCATCCATGGCTCAAACCGGTGCGGACGATCGAGGGAACCGGCTTTTTCCGTGTCGAGGGCGATGAGGTTCACGAGGTCGCCGTCGGCCCGGTCCACGCCGGCGTCATCGAGCCGGGGCACTTCCGCTTTCAGTGTCACGGCGAGCAGGTGTTTCATCTGGAGATCGCCCTCGGATATCAGCACCGAGGAATCGAACGCGCGCTCGCCGGCGGTCCGTCCAAGAAGACGATTCACATGATGGAGACCGCGGCGGGCGACTCGACCATCGCCCACACGCTGGCCTACTGCCAGGTGATCGAGGCGCTGACCGGCACCAAGCCGCCGGCGCGCGCACAGGCGTTACGCGGCATCGCCCTCGAGCTGGAGAGGCTGGCGAATCATGTCGGCGACCTTGGCGCGCTGAGCGGTGACGTCGCCTATCTGCCCGCCGCGTCGTTTTGCGGGCGGATTCGCGGCGACTATCTGAATCTGACCGCGGAGCTTTGCGGATCGCGCTTCGGACGCGGATTCGTCCGGCCCGGTGGCGTGCAGTTCGATCTTCCTGCCCATCGCGTGAACGAACTCGCCCGGCGGCTCGATGGGGCGACGCGCGATGCGGTCGCCGCCATTTCACTGCTGTGGCAAACGCCGACGGTCATGGAACGCTTCGAGGGGACCGGCACGGTCGAACCCGACACCTGCGACGAGATCGGGATGGTCGGCGTCGCCGCGCGCGCGTGCGGAAGGGGAATCGACGTGCGCCACGATTTTCCCTCCGGCATTTACCGCTTCGTCCACGTGCCGGTCATGACCGCGCACTATGGAGATGTGAATTCGCGCGCCTTCGTCCGCTGGCTCGAGCTGCAGCGCTCCGCGGAGTTTGTTGCCGAGCAGCTCCACATGCTTCCTGCGACGCCGATTCGTGCACAGAACTCCACGACGCTGGCGTCCGACAGCATCGTCGCGTCGTTGACCGAAGGGTGGCGCGGCGAGGTGTGTCACGTGGCCATCACCGGCGGCGACGGTCGCTTCGCGCGTTACAACATCACCGACCCGTCGTTCCACAACTGGTTCGGCCTCGCGCTCGCGCTGCGCGGCGGCCAGATCTCCGATTTTCCGCTCTGCAATAAGAGTTTCAATTTGTCATATTGCGGACACGATCTATGAAAAGCGGAAAGCTGAAAGCAGAAAGCAGAAATAGGAGCAAGAGAAGCATTTCTGCTGTCTGCTTTCTGCTTTCGGATTTTGAATGTTGAAAGCACTTCTCACACGCGTCCGCCAGGGCCACCGTACCATCGGGTATCCGAAGGGATCTCCTCCCGCCCTGCCGGCGCATTTCCGTGGTGCGCCGCGGATCGATCCGACGAAATGCCCGGATGGCTGCCGCGAATGCGTGGAGGCGTGCCCGACGGATGCGATCGACGCCGCGGGGAAGAACGTCGTCGTCGATCTCGGGCGCTGCATTTTCTGTCCGGAGTGCGAGCAGGCCTGTCCCGAAGGGGCGATCAGTTTCAGTGACGACTACCGGCTCGCGGCGCGGACGCGCGCCGATCTTCAATTCCTTGCCGGCGATGAGCGAAAACTCGCCGAGGCGCTCGAGGAGAAGCTGCGGCGCCTGTTTGGGCGCTCGCTCAAACTGCGCGTCGTCAGCGCCGGGGACTGCAACGCGTGCGCGTCGGACGTGAACGTTCTCTCCACGATCGGCTGGGACATCGGACGATTCGGAATTCAGTACGTCGCCTCGCCGCGTCATGCCGACGGGATGATCATCATGGGGCCGGTGACGGAGAACATGCGCCTCGCTCTGGAGAAAACGTACGAGGCGATTCCGGAGCCGAAGATCGTCATCGCCGTCGGCGCCTGCGCGATCTCCGGCGGCATCTACGCCGGACATCCCGAGCAGCACGACGGCGCGTCGAGCCTCGTGCCGGTCGATCTCTTCATCCCCGGCTGCCCGCCGCATCCTCTCACCATCCTCGACGGCCTGCTCCGCCTCCTCGGGCGCCTGGAAAAATGACTGTTCCGGCCCGCGGGAGCGTCAGATTTTTCTCCCTACGGCCCGCACGACAAAGCGGATGCGGTCCTTCCACGGCAATCGGCTGAGGTTCGTTTTCACAACGCCGCGGGTGAAAAACGTTCTGCGCGAGTAGTCGATCCTGACATCGACGACGATCGGATGGCCGTCGGATGTGACTTCCGCGACCCGGTCGATCGCCGCGCGAATTTCGTCATCGGTGTTCAGAGCAAAACACTCGACCCCGACACCGCGGCTGATCGATTCGATGTCGAAGTCAGGCAACACGCTGTTGGCTTTTCGTCCGAACGCGACCGACTGAAACTGCGCAATCTGCGCGAGCTCGCGATCGTGAAGCAGAAAGACGGCGACGGGCGTGTGGTGGGTCGCCGCGGTCAGCAGCTCGAGGCCGGTCATCAGGAATGCGCCGTCGCCGGCGAGCGCCATGACCGGCGCATCGGGAACCGCGAGCTTCGCGCCGATCGCCGCCGGGACGGCGTACCCCATGCACGAGTAATCGACCGGCGCGAGGAGCTTGCCCGGCTTGTCGAGACGCAGCGCTTCGACGGCGATGAAGGTACCGTTGCCGCTGTCGGCGGTGAAGATCGTTTGCGGACCGAAGCGTTCCTGCAGTGCGCGAAGCAGCCGGCCGGGCGAGACTCCATCACGGGACGGCGCTTCGATTTCACGGCGGGCCTCTTCGCGGCCGCGCGCGATGGCCTCGCGAAGATCGCGATCGGTACCGCGCGGAGGCAACCGCTCCAGCAGCGCGGCGACGAACGCGGCCGCGTCGGCGATGATCGCAACCTCGGCGCGATAGTTGCGCCCCGGCACATCGGGATCGATGTCCACGTGAATGAGCCGCCCGGGCGGCGGCGCGCCGTAGCTTCCCGTTCCGACCTCGCCGAAACGGCAGCCGATGGCCAGCGTCACGTCGCAACTCCCGGCGATCTTCTGTGCGAACGGCGGCGCCGATGCGCCGTATCCCGGCCACAACGAAAGCGGGTGACTCTCCGGAAAGACGCCCTTCCCCTGAAACGTCGTGGCCACCGGCGCCTCGAGTCGTTCCGCGAGCGGAACCAGCTCCGCGCGTGCGGCGCCGAGTCCGGCGTAGATCAGCGGCCGCCGCGATCGCGTGAGCAGTTCCGCCGCGCTTTTCACCTCCGGCGGCGGAATCAGCGTCGGCGTCTGCTCGTGCTGCGCGCGAACGTCCTCGTGACGAAACAGATAAAGGTTGGCGGGGATCTCGACGAACACCGGCCCCGGCCGTCCGTGCCGCGCCAGATAACATGCCTTGCGGATGATCGGGACGATCTCTTCGCCTTTTTCCGGACGGAACGTCCCCTTCGTGACCGGCGCGATGATCGCCCGCTGGTCGACATCGTGGAGCTGCCAGGCCATCGAACTGTCGCGCCGGATCCCGCACCCCAGGACCAGCATCGGAACGCAGTCGAGAAAGGCCTCGGCGATGCCGGACATGGCGTGTGTCAGCCCGGCGCCGGGGACCACGTTGACACAGGCCATCACGCCCGAGGCGCGCCACGCCGCGTCGGCCATGAACGAGGCGCTCTGCTCGTCGGTGACCAGGATCGGGCGCACCTGTTCGGACGATGCCAGGGCGTCGTACAGCTCGATGTTGTGCGTTCCCGGAATGCCGAACGCAAAGCGAATGCCCTCCAGCTCGAGTGCCCGTACGACGAGATCCGCTCCGGCGACGGCCACGGCTAATGCTCCGCCGCGAGCGACCCGATGTCCTCGCGTACGCCCTCGGCCACGCGGTCGGCGAGGGCCATGATCGTCAGATACGGATTGATCTCCAGCGAGTCGGGGAAGAGGCTGGAGTCGGCGACGCGCAGCCACGGCAATCCGCGCACGCGCCCGCGCGAGTCGGTGACCGGACCCATGCCGCAGCCTCCCATCAGATGTGCCGCGGAGACCGAGATCTTTCCCGGCTTGAAGTGCGAGGCGTCGATGCGCTGGTCGATGCGATCGGCGTCGGCGCGCTCGAGCAGCGGCGGATCGGCCGAGGGCGCATGCACGCGGACGGCGCCGGCGGCGAAAAAGATTCGCGCGGATGCACGCGTGGCGGCGATCAGCGCGTCGATTGTCTGCTTCGTGAATTGGTAGTGCACGCGCGGCTTGCCATGGCCATCGACCGATACGCGATTGCCGGCCACGGCGTGATCGCAGGCCAGCACCAGAATCATCTGCAGGCGCGGAAAGGCGCGCATGAGCCTCGAGTGCGGCGCGCCGAAACCAGCGAGGTTCTTCGCCGTGGTGAACGGAAAGTACATGCAGGTCTCGAGGACGAATCCCTCTTCCACCGCGCGGTCGAGGTAGTAGCTCTTCGGATGACCGACGTCGTTGGTGATGTCATGCTGATGCTCGGCCGCGAGGATGTGCGCGGGATGGCAGGTGAAACCTTCGCCCACTGCGGGCGGCAGGCCCTGGATGTGCGATCGAAGCAGGAGCGCGGGCGTACCGATCGCGCCGCCCGCCAGGACAATGATCGGCGAGGCGATCCGATATTCGCCCGGCTGCCATTCGGAGGGAAGTCCTTTCGTGCCCGCGCGCTTCTCGCTCACGCGGACAATCACCGCGCGGTCCTCGATGCGAACGACTTCCGCGCGCGTGACGACTTCCACACCGTTCTTCTCCGCGTTCGGAAGCTGCACCGCGTGCGTTCCCTGCTTCGCCCCGTTCGGGCATCCGAGGTTGCAGAGGCTCGAGCCTTTGCAGCCTTTGACGTTGATTGGGAACTGCTCCGCTTTGTAGCCGGCTTTGCGGCAGCCTTCGACGAAAAGGCGGTTGTTGTCGTTGATCAGGTCGTCGGTCAGAAGATGGACGTTGTTCTGCTCGGCGAATTTGCGCGCGCGCGTGTCAAGGTCGCTGTGATCGAGGCCGGGAACATTCCAGTGCCCGATCACCCGTTCCGGCGGAAACATCGACGTGCCGGTGTAGACGACGGTCGATCCGCCGTAGGCGCGGCCGAAGGCGAGGGTCATCGTGCCGTCGGCTGTTAAGAAGCCGCCCTGATCCTCGTAAAGCGCGGGGGCCATGTCCATCTCCCGTCCGGTGAACTCATCGCGCGCGAAGCGCGGTCCCTGTTCGAGGACGATCACTTTACGGCCGTCGCGCGCGAGCGGGATCAGCTCCTGCGCGACCGTTCCTCCGCCCGCCCCCGAACCGACGATGACCACGTCCGCGCGCTTCTCGATCATCGCCGCGCCTCCCATCCGCGGGGATCGGCGCGATAGCCGATGGCACGCTGCGCCTCTTCGCGGCCGTAGTAGCCCATGAACACCAGCGTGCGCAGGCCCCAGAAGCCGCGGCGGATCAGGAGAAGGGAGGAATCCTGCAGCGCCAGAAGAAACTGGGTTCGCTGCGCCGGATCGAGTGCGCGAAATCGTTTTGCGAAGCGAAAGAGCGGCAGAACGTCGATGGCGCGCACGAAAATGCGCAGTTGGCGCCGCATCGAGTCGGGGCGCGTCTGCAGTCCGGTGTCGATCGCCGACTCCAGCTCGGTCCACGCGCGCTCATCGAGCGACTGCGCTTCCGGAACGATGGTCCCGGCCACCGCGCGGAAGGCGTCGCGCACCGGAGCAAACGTGGAGTCTCGCATGGACGACACGGGTACTATAGCGCCCCTCATCCGCCCTTCGGGTCAGGAAGTCGTGCCCGAGCGCGAGCGGGCACATCACCGGAATCCGGTCGGGGAGGTTGCCGTCGGCCGGCGACATGGCGGCCTCCATCCGCTCGCCGCTCGTCATGGCGGCAACGATAGCGATAGGATCATGGCCATGAAAAACATCATGCTGGCACTTCTGCTCATTGCGCTCCCCGCCGCCGGACAGGACTGGGCGAAGCAGGCACTCGAACGTTCGCCACGCCATCGCGAGTGGGTGAAAGTGAAGTCGGGTGATCGCAGCGTCAGCGCGTTTGTCGTCTACCCGGAGGTGAAGAACAAGGCGACCGCGGTGGTCGTCATTCACGAGATCTTCGGCATGACCGACTGGGTGCAGGAAGTCAGCGATGAGTTCGCCGAGGCGGGGTACATCGCCATCGCGCCCGATCTGCTGTCGGGTATCACTCTCCCCGACGCGAACGCGGTGGGCAAGGCGATCCGCGATCTGCCGCCGGATCAGATCACCGCCGATCTGAACGCTGTCGCCGATTACGTCTCGAAACTGCCGGCAGCGAACGGGAAGGTCGCGGTGGCCGGATTCTGCTGGGGCGGAGGTCAGACGTTCCGCTTCGCCACCAACCGGCCGAGCCTCGCGGCGGCGTTCGTCTTTTACGGGCCCGGGCCCGATTCGCCCGAGGCCATCGCGGCGATCAAAGCTCCGGTGTACGGCTTCTATGCCGGCAACGACGCGCGCATCGGCGCAACCGTGCCGAAGACACAGGAGCTGATGAAGGCGGCCGCGAAGACGTACGACGTGGTGACGTACGAGGGCGCCGGCCACGGCTTCATGCGCGCGGGCGACGCGCCGCCTCCGGCCGCCGACGCCGATCCGAAAGTGCGCGAGAGCTATGTCGCGAACAAGAAAGCGCGCGACGAGGCGTGGACGCGGCTGAAGGCCCTGCTGCAAAAGCTCTGATGCCGCTGGCGACGATCGACGATTTCGAACCCGGCCAGCACGTCCTGCTGAGCAAGACGTTCACCGAGGACGACGTGCAGCGCTTCATCGAGATCACGGGCGACGTCAATCCGCTGCACGTCGACGAGGCGTTCGCCGCGCGCACGAAGTTCGGGCGGCGCGTCCTGCACGGGATGCTCACGGCGTCGGTCTTCTCCACCATGGTCGGTATGCTGATGCCTGGGACTGGCGCGATCTACCGCTCGCAGACGCTCACGTTTCTTCGCCCCGTGCACGTCGGCGAAACGGTGACCGCGCATTTCGTCGTCCGCTCCGTCGATCGCGCGAAGCATCGCCTTCAGATCGACGCCTGGATCGAGAACAGCGACGGCGAGCGCGTGGTCGAAGGCGTATGCGAAGCGGGGCTGCTTCGGATGTCCGGCTGACGATGAAGTCGCAAGAGGTCCTCGTTGCGGCGGGGCGAGACATCATCATCTCCAATCCGCGGAAGATTTTTTTTCCCAGGGCCGGGTACACCAAGCTCGATCTGGCCCGCTACTATCTCGCCGTCGCCGGCGGCGCGCTGCGGGGCATCGCCGGGCGGCCGATCGTCCTCAAGCGCTACGTGAACGGGGCGGAACACGAGCCGTTCTTTCAGAAGCGCGCGCCGGAGCAGCATCCCGACTGGATCGAGACGGTGGAGCTGCGCTTTCCTTCGGGACGGAGCGCGCGGGAGATCGTCGTCCGCGACGCCGCGCAACTGCTGTGGATCGTCAACCTCGGATGCATCGATCTGAATCCTCATCCCATCCGCTCCGACGATCTCGATCATCCCGACGAGCTGCGTGTCGATCTCGATCCCGGTCCCGGCGTGAGCTGGGATGACGTGCGTCGCGTCGCTCTGATCGTGCGCGAGGTCCTCGACGATCACCGGGTGCGGGGCTGGCCGAAGACATCGGGATCGCGCGGCATGCACGTCAACGTGCGGATCGAACGTCGATGGACGTTCGATCAGGTGCGCCGCGCGGCGCTCGCGCTGGCGCGCGAAGTCGAGCGGCGCGCGCCGGCGATCGCCACCAGCAAATGGTGGAAGGAAGAACGTCACGGCGTCTTTCTCGATTACAACCAGAACGCGAAGGACCGCACGGTCGCCTCGGCGTGGTCGGTGCGGCCGACTCCCGACGCGCGCGTCTCCATGCCCCTGGAGTGGGACGAGGTCGCCCAATGCGATCCGGCGGAGTTCACGATGGCCACCGCCCCGAAGCGCTATGCCGCGCGCGGCGACGCATCGGCGGGGATCGACCAGGCCGCGGGATCGCTCGATTCGCTGCTCGAGCTGTCGCGCGCGCAGGAGGACGCCGGTCTCGGCGACGCCCCATGGCCGCCGCACTATCGCAAACAGCGCGGGGAGCCGCCGCGAGTGGCCCCCTCACGCAGCAAGGGGCGTCAGTCGAAACAACCGCTGATCACCGTGGCCAAAGCGAGACACAAGGATGATGCGCTCGCGGGGCTGGAACGCTGGAAGGCGCGGCACTCGGCGGCGGCGGCGCATCTGCAGACAGACGATGTTCTCATCGACAGCATGCGAGGACGCTCCAGCACCTGGACACGAATCCGCGTCAACCTGCGCAACGTGCCGAGCGAGATCCGGCCGGATGAGGAGCCGCCCGATCCCGACTACGATCCATGGGCGCGCGCGCCGAAGACCCGCTCCAGCTCGTAAGGCGGCGTGACCTCGAGCTGATCGTAGCGGCACTGTTCCGGAGCTTTGTCCGTTCGCCAGCGAAGAAAGTGCGCCGCGTGACGGAAGCGCGTCCCCTGCATGTGATCGTAGGCCACCTCGACCACCCGTTCCGGCCGCAGCGGCTCCCAGCTCAAATCCTTCCCGCGATTCCAGCGGCTCGAGGCGCCGGGGCGGCGCTGCCCATCGGCCTCCGCCCCGGCCCAGTCACGCCATGGATGATTCTCGAGAGCGTTCTCGCGCAGCGGTTCCAGTTCGCGGACGAGTTGTTTGCGCATGGCGTTGGTGAACGATGCCGTGACTCCGGCGTGTTGCAGTGTCCCGGCATCATCGTAGAGACCGAGCAGCAGCGATCCGATCATCGTGCCGGCTCCGTTCCTGTGCCATCGAAAACCGGCCACGACGCAATCGGCGGTGCGCGCATGCTTGACCTTGATCATCGTGCGCTGGCCGGCGCGATAAGGAGCGTCGAGACGCTTGGCCATCACCCCGTCGAGTCCCGCTCCCTCGAAGCGCCGGAACCACTCCTCGGCCAGCGCGCGGTCGCGCGTCGCGGGAGAGAGGTGCAGCGGCGGCGCCGCGTTTTTCAGGAGTTTGTCGAGCTTTGCGCGGCGGCGTTCGAGCGGTATTTCGCGCAGGTCTTCATCGCCGAGCGCGAGAAGATCCCAGGCCACGTACGAGGCGGGTGTCTGGGCCGCCAGCAGTTTCACGCGCGACTCGGCCGGATGAATGCGCAGCAGCAGCGCTTCGAAATCGAGCCCGTTCGGACCGGCGATCACGATCTCGCCGTCGAGCACGCAGCGATCGGGAAGCTGTTCGGCCAGCGGCGCGAGAAGCTCCGGAAAGTAGCGCTCCATCGGCTTCTCGTCCCGGCTTTGAAGGACGATCTTCCCGCCGTCGCGGAACACGAGCGTCCGGAAGCCGTCCCACTTCGGCTCGAACAGCCATCCCTCTCCGGGCGGCAAGGCGCCGGCGGCTGCCGACAACATCGGCGCGAGCGGCGAGTCAAATGGCAACATGCAAGTCGTGAGTATGGCACTACATCGGTTCCGTCCGGCTCCGCGTCATCCGGACGGCGGATCGACGTGCAGATGAATGCTAAACTCGGCCTCGTAACGAAGACCGAGGACTGACATGCGTCAAATGGGCGTCGTGTGGGTTGTCTTCCTCTTCGCGGCCGCGTCCTTTGCCACGGGGCCGAACGTAGTTGTCACCGCGGCCCCGAAGGGAATGGTGCAGACGAGCGGCGGCCCTGGCGCGTCCGACACCTTCACGATCGCCAATACCGGCGACGCCAACGCCGTGCTGACCTTCCAGCGCAACGGGAACTTCTTCACGCTCGGCGCGTTGTCCGCGGCGCTGGTGCCCGGTGCCACGCAGACGGTTGCCATCAACGGTACGACTCAATCGGGACAGGCGATTCTGATCGGCTCGGTGACCATCAGCGGAAGCGGCGTTCCGCAGAACGGCATCAGCCTCGCGGTGCGGCTCATGGTTGCGTCGCTGCCCTCGAACAACCCCACCCTCGTGGCACCGGAAATCCCCGGGGGCGCCGCGGCGCAACCGGGACTGGTCGGATTCATCATCGCCGCGGGGAATCAGCCGGTTTCCGGCGCGGCGCCGTTCCGCAACAGCGGCACAGGTGACGTCCTCGGCATGGCGGTTACGAACACCGCGTGGCTCGCGCCGCAGCCAGACTTCGTCGCGATCGGAGCCCTTTCGAGGGCTCAGGTGACGTTCACGATCGATCCAAGCAAGCGCCCAGATGCGCCGGCGCCGCTCGGCGCCGTCACGGGCACGCTGTCGCTGCGGTATCTCACCGGGACCTCCAGCAGCAGCACATCGATCAGCATTGTCAGCGTTGTCCGTCCCGATGTCGCGGCGGGTGAGGCGCCGCCGCTCGCTGCCGGCGAGGTGGCGCTCTTCATTCCGGGGCTTGCGTATCGCGGCGGCGTATTCGGGGATCTGTTTCTTTCGGCGCGCAGGGGCGATCCGCGGATCAGTGATCTGCGGCTGTATTACGCGCGGGACGTCGCCGGAAGCGCATCGCTCCTGGCGCAGATCGCGCAGCCGCCCGGCAGCCTCGCCATCTCGTTTCCCTCGGTCGTGGCGAGCGTCTTTGGCAGCAAAGATCAGGTCGGGAGCATTCAAATGCGCGGCGGCGCGACGTCCAACATTTCGGTTGCCGCCATGCAGATCGCCGATCCGGGCGACGGCCGAGTCTTCTTTTCGCCGCTTCCAGTGCTGCGTTCCGATCGCTCGATCGCAACCGGCGAAACGCTCCTGCTCACCGGCGTCGAACGCAGCAACACGCTCTCGACCTCGCTCTATGTGCAGGAGATGAGCGGCGCCGGCGCAACCGTACAGAGCGACTTCTTCGATGCCGCCGGAGCGGCCATCGGCAACGGGCGCACAGACTCCGTCGGCGCCTTCCGCGCGCTCGAGCTGCTGGATGTCGTTCCGGCCGGGGCGCGCAGCATCCGGATCACGAATCTCGGC
>Ga0070741_10008127_pt1 | contig 21246 bp, 17 predicted proteins | sample Coa_R1_4_FD_66440 | JGI IMG/M metagenome (GOLD analysis project Ga0070741, IMG submission 66440) | Surface soil microbial communities from Centralia Pennsylvania, which are recovering from an underground coalmine fire - Coalmine... | ecosystem: Environmental > Terrestrial > Soil > Unclassified ...
CAAGATCTCGACCCATTCGGCGCTGGTGCGGTCGACGAGATAGCGGTCGATCGCGGCATTGAGCTGATCGCGATGCTTTGAGCGCGTCGCGCCGGTGGCGTAGTCCGGGTTGTCGAACAAATCCTTGGCGCCGAGCGCCTGGCAGAACCGCTTCCAGATCGTTTGCCCGGCCGAGGCGATGTTGATGTGGCCGTCCTTGGTCTTGAACACGCCGGTCGGGATGCTGGTCGGATGATTGTTGCCGGCCTGGCCCGGCACTTCGCCCTGCACCAGATAGCGCGCGGCCTGGAAGTCGAGCATGAAGATCTGCGCCTGCAGGAGCGAGCTCGAGACCTGCTGGCCCTTCTTGGATTTCTCGCGCTCCAACAGCGCGACCAGGATGCCGTGCGCCGTCAGAAGCCCGGCGCTGAGATCGGCGATCGGAATGCCGACCCGCACCGGCCCCTGACCCGGCAGGCCGGTGACCGACATCAGCCCGCCCATGCCCTGGGCGATCTGATCGAAGCCCGGCCGATTGGCGTAGGGGCCGTCCTGGCCGAAGCCGGAGATGCTGGCATAGACGAGGCGCGGATTGATCTTCGCCAGCGCCTTGTAGTCGATGCCGAGGCGCTTCTTCACGTCGGGGCGGAAATTCTCCACCACCACGTCGGCCTTCTTCACCATGCGCTTGAACGCCGCCAGCCCTTCGGGGGTTTTCAGGTTCAAGGTCATGCTGCGCTTGTTGCGGTGCAGGTTCTGAAAATCGCCGCCTTCGCGCGGGCCGCCGAGCGGCTCTTCGACGCCGGGCGGCATCTCGATCTTGATGACGTTGGCGCCCCAATCGGCGAGCTGGCGCACGCAGGTTGGGCCCGACCGCACCCGAGTGAGGTCGAGTACGGTGAAACGCGCAAGGGCTTTTGACGCACGGGGGGACGGCATTGTTTCGGGCGCCTCCAACGCCAAGGCAACGGCGGCGAAACTTTGCCCATCCGGCCGCACTTGTCTACCGGCTCGCCGAACCGCCGCTCGTTCCGGCGCTGCCGGTCGGCTAAAATGGCACCCGGCCATCTTTCCGGCACTTTCAGGAGGCGATCATGAACGAAGAGGCCCTGAACGGCAGCGTGCGCAAGTTTCTGAAAAAAGTCGGCGTCACGTCGCAGCGCGAAATCGAGCAGGCGGTGCGTGGCGCCGTCAGCGGCGGCAAGCTGAAAGGCGACGAGACGCTGCCGGCGAAAGCGACAGTGACGATCGACGGGCTCGGCCTTTCATTCGAGGTCGAAGGCGCCGTCGAGCTGGAATGATGCCGAGGCCGACGGCGACTGCCGTAATGGCGAATGTAGTTAGGACTTGGGTTAGGATGATGCTCCGTACGTTTCGTGATTTTGGCTCTCGTTTTATTCTGGCGTTACTCATCGCTGGGTTCGCCGCGGTTGCGGTCGCGCAGGAGCATCCCGGCCGGCCGGGCGGCGGCGGCGAACGCCGCGCCGAGCAGGGCCAGCAGGGTGGCCAGGGTGGCGGCCAAGGGCGGCCGAACCAAAGCGGGCCGGGCGTGCTGTCGCTCTTGCCGGCCGATTCCGTCACCCAGCACAGCATCGCAACGCCTGGCGGCAAGCTCGACTACACTGCGACGGCCGGCACGTTCTCGCTGTTCGACCAATCCGGCGAGCGCTCCGCGGCGGTGTTCTATACGGCCTTCGTGTTGAAAGGGGCGCCGGCCAATCGGCCGGTGACGTTCGTGTTCAATGGCGGGCCGGGCGCCGCTTCGGCGTTTCTCAATCTCGGCCTGGTCGGCCCGCGCATCGCCGAATTCGGCGACGGCGGCCGTGACGGCTCCAGCGTCCATCTCATCGACAACCCGGACACCTGGCTCGCCTTTACCGATCTGGTGTTCATCGATCCGGTCGGCACCGGCTGGAGCCGGGCCGCCAAGCACGACGGCGGCGAGGCGTTCTGGAACGTCGACGCCGACGCCGAATCCATGGCCAAGGTGATCGCGCTCTACGTCGCCAAGAACAGCCGCGTCAGGTCACCGAAATTCATTCTTGGTGAAAGCTACGGCGGCTTCCGCGCCGCCAAGGTGGCGCGTGCGCTGCCACACGCGCAGGGCATATCGGTCAACGGCATCCTGATGGTGTCGCCGATGCTCGAAGGTGCCTTTCAGTTCGGCGGTACGCGCTTTGCGCTCGGCGCCGCGCTGCAGCTGCCGTCGCTTGCCGCGGCCGAGCTCGAGCGCAAAGGCGCCTTCACCCGAGAAGCGCTGGCCGAGGCCGAGCATTTCGCCTTGACGGATTATCTCACCACGCTCGCCGGCCCGCCGCTGCAGGGCGACGCGGCGCAGAAATTTTATGCGCGCGTCGCGGCGCTGACCGGCTTGCCGCAGGACGTGATAGCGCGGCAGCGCGGCTTCATCGGCGACGCCTACGTCAAGGACCTGCACCGCGACGAGCAGAAAATCGTCAGCCACTACGACGCGACCTTTGTGAGCGACGATCCGAATCCGGAAACCGCGGCGGCGCGCGGCCCCGATCCGATCCTCGACGGACTGGTTCGATCCTATGGCAGCGCATTCGTCGCCTATGCGCGCGACGAGCTCGGCTTCAAGACCGAGATGACCTACAACCTCTTGGCCGGCGACATTTCCGGCAAATGGAAGTGGGGCTCGAGCCGCCGGCAACCGAGCGTCAACGACGACCTGCGCGTGCTGCTGGCGCTCACCCCGTCGTTCCGGCTGATGATCGCCAACGGCTATAGCGACATGGTCACGCCGTTCGCGGTGTCGCGCTATGTGCTCGATCATCTGCCGACGGCGAACGGCGAGGGCCGCACCGCGCTGAAACTCTATCGCGGCGGCCACATGTTCTATCTCGATCCGGACTCGCGCAAAGCATTTTCCGCCGACGCCCGCACCATGTACGCTGCACCCTGACGGGGCGGCGGCCGAACGGAAGCAAGCATGGTGTCATGAGGAAAGTCGCGCGTCAGGCCGCGCCCGATGGGGTCGATCAGTATCTTCGCGTGCACAAGGCCGACATCGTCGCGGCCCTGCTGAACGGTGGCGTCTTGGCCGAAGCGGCGGCGCGCGAAAAATTCCGCTGCATTTGCGCGACCCTCGCCGCGATCCTGCACTGCGATTATTTCGCGCTGCTCGATCGGCTGCGCCGCGATTACTATTACTTTGCTCCCGAAATCGCGCCGCATGCCGCCATGGACCGCGACGGCATCGAGCGCGCCTACGCCGATCTCCTGCAATCGGTCGATACGGTGCTCAAAGACGCCAATTTCGTCGAGCTGCCGCACGACGAAATTGCCGACGCGCATGCGCGCCGTACCTTGCTGCGGGTCGAGGTCGCGGCGCCGCTCGAGGACTTCCGCGACGTCCGCTTTTATCGCCGCGGCCGCCACTTCGAGGCGTTCGAGCAACGCCGGTGGTTCGGCTTGCGCCGCCGCAAGATCGAGGCCGAAGTCTATGACGATGTCGTGCTCCTCGTCGCCACAAAATCGACCGACGAGATCGGCTCGAGACGGAAGCTGCGCGCGCTGGAGCGCAGGAAAATCCGGCCCGGCTCGGTGCTGCTCAAATATTTTCGCAACGTCGCGGTGGCCGATCTCAAGGCGTTGTTTCCCAATGTCCGCGTGGTGATGAGCAGCGCGGACAAGCTGATGCTCGGCGTCCCGGCGCTGGCCGGCGGCATTCCGATCCTGCTCAATCTCTACGCCACCATCACGGTGCTGTTCGTCGTGATCGGCTTTTATCTGGGCGTGAGCGCGGCGGTCGAAGACAAGGACATGAAGACGGCGCTGGCGGCGCTGAGCGGGCTCGTGGCGCTTGGATCGTTCATCGTCCAGCAGTGGATCAAGTATCAGCGCCAATCCCTGAAATACCGCACCGAGCTCACCGACAACGTCTATTTCCGCAACGTCAACAACAATGCGGGCATCTTCGATTATCTGGTCGGTGCGGCCGAGCAGCAGGAATGCAAGGAGGTCGTTCTGGCCTACTATTTCCTGCTCGCGGCGCCGTCACCTGGTCCCGCCGAGCTCGAGTCGCGCATCGAGTCGTGGCTGCGCGAAACCTTCGGCGCGGCGCCGGCCTTCAAGGTCGGCGAGGCGTTGGCCACGCTCGACCGCATCGGGCTCATCAGGCGCGACGGTGAGCGGGTCTCGGCGCTGCCGCTCGACGCCGCATGCACGCAATTGCGCGGCGTTTGGGAACGCTTGGTTCCTCTGGACAGCCGCAAACCCAGTTAACGCTTCACGTCGCTTTGTTAGGATCGAGCCCGTACTTCTCGCACATGCCGCGAACGAGCCGTGCGTCCTTGCCGCCGGCGATCAGGCCCAGGGTGGCCGCGGTCACGTAGCCGCCGGTCAGCTGGATCTCGACGATGTAAGCCTGCCGGCCGTTGTAGGCTGCGTATGGGCTCTTGGCGTCCACGATGGCGCAGTAACTCGGCGATATCTCGCTCGGCATGGTCGGAAATTTGGCCCAATGATATTTGGCCGCGCCGGCATCGCGCAGCGACGGCGCGACGGCGTCCGCGATGATCTTCTTTTCCGCGGGCGTGAGGTCGCGCTGCGGACCGGCTGCTGCAGCGGGTGCGCCGTCGGCGGCCGCCGGCACGGCGCCGGGAGCGGCCGTGTTGTTTGAAGCCGCAGCCGGGCCGCCGGCGGAATGCAGCGCTCCCGCGCAGCCCGACAGCGCCGCACCCACTACCAAAACCATCATCACCGTCGAGCCGCGAGCTTGCACGTCAGTTCATTCCCCTGCTGAATTCTGCCGACCAACTCGCCCGCGCCGGTCGCACCATGCATCGCGCGCCGTAACTGCACGGCGCGCCTGAACACGGTCAATCCCTTTATGCTTTGGGAATCGAGCGCTTTTCGGTCATGGAACTCGGTCGGCGCAATTTCATCTCCACTGTGGCTTTTCAGCACTAGAGGATCGGATGCGGCCTGCTATGGTTTGCGCCGTCATGGACGGGGGAATCCTGCGATGAAGAAACTTGCTCTTGCGATCATCGCCGTACTTGCGGTCGCGAGCGTCGCCGGTTGTGCCACGCCGCCGCCGCCGGTGGTGACGAAGGGCTGAGAAAACAGGCAGGCTGGAACGGGGGAGGGGCCGGCACGGGGGTGCCGGCCCTTTTTTTCATTTCCTGGGCCGCATTCAAACAAAAATAAACCTCATCCTGAGGTGCCCGCGCGAAGCGCGGGCCTCGAAGGATGCAGGCCGAGGCGCTCGGGCCTCGCCCTTCGAGGCTCGGCGCTTTCGCGCCGAGCACCTCAGGGTGAGGAATTAGGTGGGAAAGCGATTCGCGACGTCACTTCTCGTTCGGCATGATCGCCTTGATGGTCGCAACCAGTGCCGGCGGCGTCTGATAGAGCTTGGCGACCAGCGCTTCGAGGTGCTCGGGCGGCGTGTACGACATGTCGAGCTTCATGCTGGCGGCTTCGGCCAGCAGCTGCGGATCGCGCACCGCGTCGGCCATCGCCTTGCGGATGAGCTCGACGCGCTCCGCCGGCACGCCGGGCGGCAGCACATAGGGCCGGCCGAACTCGGTCGAGGAAAACACGAACTGCATGAGCTGGCGCTGCTCGTCGGTCTTGGCGTAGTCGAAGATCGACGGCACGTCGGGAATGGCGGCGATCGGCGCTTCTTCGGCGCGCAGCAGAAAAACGAACTTGCCGTCCTTGATCAACTGCTCGGCGATGCGGAACTGCGCGTACGAGGCGCACACGCCCTGGGTCTCGCCGCGCTGCACCGCCAGCATGGCGTCGCCCATGCCCTGGTAGCCTTCGACGATGCGAAATTTGGTGCCGAGCACCTTGTTGAGCACGGTCGGCACGATGGCGAGCGACGAGGTGGCGCCGGCGGCGCCGACGATGAACTCGTGGTCAAACAAATCGGCCGGCGTCTTCACCGGCGCGGTGGAGGAGCGCACGCACACGCGTGCCGGATGCGAGGTGGCGCCGAGCCAGATAAAACGCCGCGGATCGGCGGTGACATGCGATTCGCCGGTCAGCGCATCGTTGACGATGTTGCGTGAGAACGAGCCGATCACGGTGCCGTCGCGCGGCGCCTGGGCATAGAGATAATTGGCCGCAGCGACGCTCGCCGCCTGCGGCATGTTCTGCACGATGATGGTCGGCTTGCCCGGAATGTATTTGGGCAGATATTTGGCCAGGAGCCGCGCGCCGAGATCGTAGTCGTTGCCGGCCGGGAAGCCGGCGATCAGCCGAATCTCCTTGCCCTGATAAAAGTCTGCTGCGCCGGCGCCAACCACGCCGGCGCCGAGCGCCAGCACAAGCGCGATGCCGGCGCGGAGAGCCTTGTGCAAAGCCATGGCGATCGCGCCTACTCGGCCGCGCGCTTCTGCGCCAGCGCGGCGGCGGCTTTGTCGTAATTTTCCTCGCGGGTCAGCATCGCCTTCAGGCCGACCAGCTCGTAATAGTCGTCGAGCGGCAACAGGTGATCGAACGTCGCGGTCAGCGAGTTCTCGCGCTTGAGGATGCGCAGCACATTGCGCACCGCGTGGGCGGCGGCGAATAGCGCGATCGACGGGAAGGTCGCGGCGACCACGCCGGCGGCTTCGAGCTCCTCCAGGCTGCGTTTCTTCAACCCCGCGGCCTGCGACAGCGTCGCCATGTGCGGGCCGCCGATTTCCCGCATCGCCCGCTTGATCTCGTCGATGGTGTCGACACCCATGGGCTTGGCCATGTCGGCGCCGGCCTCCATGAACAATTGCGAGCGCGCGATCGCGGCATTGATGCCTTCGACGGCGGCGGCGTCGGTGCGAGCGGCGATGAAGAAATCCGGATCGCGCCGCGCGTCGAGCGCGGCTTTCAGTTTCGCCAGCATCTGCTCGACCGGAATGACCTGCTTGCCCGGCAGGTAGCCGCAGCGGTTCGGGAACACCTGGTCGCTGATGAACACGCCGGCGACGCCCGCCGCCTCGAAGGCGCGCACCATCTGCCGCACGTTGTTGACGCCGCCGAACCCGGTGTCGGCATCGACATAGACCGGAATCTCCACGGCCGCGGCGACGCGCGCGTAGTGGTCGGTGTAGTCGCGCATGTTGGACTGGCCCATGTCGGGCTGCGCCAGCATCGAGCCGATCGCCGCATAGCCGCCGGCGCAGATCGCCTCGAAGCCCTCGGCCTCGATGATGCGGGCCGACAGTGCGTCATAGGCGCCGGGCATCAGCACCAGCTTCTTGCCGTTCATGATGGCGCGGAATTTTTTGCGGACGCTCACGACGCGTTCTCCCTGTTTGTCATCTCGGGCCGGACCCCGGAATCCATAGCTGCTGTCGCTCAAGAAGGAAACTCTACGTCTTTTCGAACGCCTCCGCGAACGCGAAGCGTCCCGTGAGTGCCTTCTGGATGAACGGCTACGTCCTCGCGGTCGCGGCTACGATCATGCGATCGTCGCGCCGGGACGGGCCGCCGGCAACGATTTGCACCACGCCGGCGGCGAAGCCGATCAGCGTGCCGATCTGCCAGGCGTGGTCATAGGAGCCGAACAGGTCGAAGATCACGCCGCCGCCCCAGGCGCCGAGCGACGAGCCCAGCTGGTGCACCACGAACGACACGCCCAGCAGGGTCGCCATGTAGCGCGTGCCGAAAATCTCGGCGACCAGGCCGCCGATCAGCGGCGCAAGGCCGGGCCACCACAACAGCCCCATGGCGGCGGCGAACACCAGCGTGCTGGTCGGCGTCGGCGGCATCACGAAGTAAGCGGCGATCATCAGCGAACGCAGGATGTAGAGCAGCCCGAGCAAAATGTGTTTTGGGAATCGCCCGCCCAGCCACCCCGTCAGCAACGAGCCGATGGCGCTGACGCCGCCGATCACCGCCAGCGCCTCGGCGCTCAGCATCGGATCCTGGCCGCAGATCGCCAGATACGCCGGCAGGTGCGTGGTCAGAAACACCAGATTGAGACCGCAGACGAAATAAGCGACCGACATGATGAGAAAGGGCCGGTTGCGCATGGCCTCGCCGAGCACGCCGCGCATCGACGTGGTGGCGGTCGCGCTGTGGCCCGGAATGCGGTCGGCGCCGCCCGCCAGGAACGCCGCCGGCAGCATGGCGAGCGCCATCAGCGCAAACGCCAAAATCCCGATCTGCCATGGCTGCCGCGCCAGCAAGGCCTGGGTGCCGAGCGGCACCACCAGCGTGCCGAGCGATCCGGCGGCCGAGACAACGCCCAGCATGGTGCTCCGTCGCGCCGGCGAAACCGCGCGCACACAGGCCGTCATCGCCAACGAGGTCGCTGTGCAGGATAACGCCACGCCGATCAATCCGCCGGAGACGATCAGCGCCAGCACGCCTCCGGCGGCCGCCATGATGCCGAGCCCGACCACGTAGATCGCCGCGCCCGCCATCATCATGATGCGCAGACCGAAACGATCGGCGAGCGCGCCGACCACGGCCTGCGACAGGCCCCAGACGACATTCTGAATCGCCAGCGCCAAGGTGAAATCGGCCGCGGTCACGCCGAGGTCGCGGGTCACGGGCGTCAGAAACAGCCCGAAACTCTGCCGTATTCCCATCCCGAGGGTGAGCAGCAGCGCGATGCCGATCAGAATCAACCGGGCTTGGCTGGGGGTTGGCGTCGTCGCTGGTGACATTCGGAGGCGGTTCCCGGCCGCGGCGTGAAGGCCGCTAGTATTATCCGACGACGCGGGCGCGAACCAAATGCGGATCGGTATGTCTGCCCTGCTCTTTGCTTCGGCGACCGGGCCGCGGTCAGCGCCCGTCGCGCGTGGTCTGCAGCCAGGGCTGCGCCGCGGCGGCGCGCTGCTCCCAGTTCACGATCTCGGCCATGTGCTTGAGCGTGAGCCCGATGTCGTCGAGGCCCTCGAGGAGCCGCATGCGATCGGCGGACGCAATCTCGAACGCGATGTCGCCGCCGCCCGGCCCACTGATGCGCTGGCTTTCCAGATCGACCGTGAACGGCGCCGCGCCGTCGGCGGCGATGACGCGCGCGGCGAACGCATCGGCCGCGTCCGGCGCCAGCACGATCGGCAGCAGGCCGTTCTGCAGACAGTTTTCCCGGTAGATGTCGGCAAAGCTGCGCGCCACGATGACGCGGATGTCGTTCGCCAGCATGCTCCACACCGCGGATTCGCGCGAGGAGCCGGCGCCGAAATTATTGCCGGTCACCAGAATCCCGGCGTTGCGGAATTGCGGCTTGTTGAGCACAAAGTCCGGGTTCTCGCTGCCGTCGTCGCGCCGGCGCGCGCGATGAAACAGCGTGACGCGATAATCTTCCTTCAGGCCGCGGCCATGCAGCACCGGCGCGATCTGGTCGGTGTTGATATCGTCCTGGATCAGCGGCGCGGCGATCGCGGTATGGCGGGTGAACGGCTGCATCAGATTGCTCCCGCCAAAACCTGCCGCACGTCGGCGATACGGCCGGTGATCGCGCACGCCGCGGCGGTCGCCGGCGACGCCAAGTGGGTACGCACTTTCGGTCCCTGGCGATTTTCGAAATTGCGATTGGTGGTGGAGACGCAGCGCTCGCCCGGCGCGCCGCGGTCGCCGTTGCCGCCGGCGCACATGGAGCAGCCGGATTCGCCCCAGAAGAAGCCGGCGTCGCGGAACACGCGGTCGAGGCCGGCCGCCTCGGCGTCGCGTTTGACGCTGCTCGAGCCCGGCACCACCATGGCGGTGACACCGGGCGCCACGCGCCGGCCGCGCACGATGGCGGCGGCGACTTCAAGATCGGGCAGGCGGCTGTTGGTGCACGAGCCGATGAACACCCGCGCGATTGGCAGCCCGGCAAGCGGCGTCCCGGGCGTCAGGCCCATATAGGCGAACGCGCTCTCGGCGGCGCCGCGCCGGCTGGCATCGAACTGCGCCGGATCGGGCACGCGGCCCAAAATGCCGACCACCTGGCTCGGGTCGGTGCCCCAGGTGATTTGCGGCTCGAGCGTGCTGCAATCGAGCGAGACGTCGCGGTCGAATTCCGCGTCGTCGTCGCTCTTGAGCGTGCGCCAATAGCCGAGCGCCTGATCCCATAGCGCGCCTTTGGGCGCATAGGGCCGGCCCGCAAGCCACGCGAAGGTCTGGTCGTCCGGCGCCACGAAACCCGAGCGGCCGCCCATCTCGATATTGAGATTGCACAAGGTCATGCGCTGCTCGATCGGCATCGCCGCAATCGCGCTGCCGGCATATTCGACGGCGTAGCCGCGCGCGCCGGCAACGCCGAGCTCGGCAATGAGCCGCAGCGCCACGTCCTTGGCGCTGACATGTTCGCCGAGCCGGCCGTCGAGCCGGGCGCGCAAGCGCTTCGGCCGCTTGAGCGCTATCACTTGCGTCGCCAGGATGTGGGTCATTTCGCTGGTGCCGCAACCGAACGCCAGCGCGCCGAGGCCGCCGACCGTGCTGGCGTGGCTGTCCGGCACCGCGTGCGTCGCGCCCGGCAGCACGATGCCGAGTTCCGGCGCCACCACGTGCGAGATGCCCTGTTCGGGATCGCCGAGGTCGAACAGCTTTATGCCGTTCCGCCGCGTGCCTTCGCGCATCGCCTGGAGGAATGCGGTGCCGGACGGATTGGTGTCGTCGTTGCGGCCCGGCTTGGTGGCGACGGTGTGGTCCTGCACCGCGAAGGTCAGGTCCGGCCGATGCACCGGCCGCTGATGCTTCTGCAGATGCGCAAAACCGTGATGGGCGTGCAGCTCGTGCAGCACGTGGCGGTCGATGTAGAGCAGCTCGCGGCCGTCGGCGCGCTCGCCAACCCGATGAAAGTCCCAGATTTTGTCGAACAAGGTTTTCGGCACGGCGTTACTCTCTGTCGCTCGGTCTGCTATTTTGGGAGCGTAAGCCGCTCAAGGCAAGCGTGGCGAATAGCGAATAGCGAATAGCGAGTGGCGAATAGAAGCTGAAGAGCACGAGATCGAAAACCGCTATTCGCCATTCGCATTCCACGCCGCATCGGAGACCTACATGCCTCGCGTCGCCGGCATCGACCATCTGGTCTTGAGCGTCGGCGATTTCGACCGCTCCAAGGCGTTCTACGACAAGGTGCTCGGTTTTCTCGGCTTCAAGCGCAAATACGACTACGCCGACATGGCCGGCTGGAGCAACGGCAAGACGCTGTTCTGGATCGCCGCCGCCGACGAGCAGGGCCGCAAGCGCAAATACCGCAAGGGCGACATCGGCTTTCACCACTACGCGTTCGAGTTGGCGAGCCGCAAGGATATCGATGCGCTCGGCGCGTTCCTGCAACAGAACGGCATGACCGTGCTCGATCCGCCCGGCGAATATTACGGCGACAAATACTACGCCGTGTACTTCGCCGATCCGGACGGCATGAAGCTCGAAGCCATGGTCTGGGCGTCGCCCGCGAAGAAACGCAAGCCGGCGGTGCGGAAGAAATAAAACTCAGCGTCCGGTCGTTTGTTAGGCTGTTCTCCGGATCAGAGAAAGCCGTCGATCGCAATGGCCGTCGCGTGTTTCAAAAGGATTTTGTTGTCAAGGGTCTCCGACCGCCGTAGGCGGCGCTTTGCGCCCTTGACAACAAAATCCTTTTGAAACTTTTGCTGGCCGTTGCGATCGACGGCGACGTGCGACCAACATCAGGTCAGGGCGAGACTCTCACGACGCCATGCTGAACAGCAGCGGAGCGTGCGCCACCACGGTGTTGCGTCCGCCGCGCTTGGCGGCGTAGAGCGCGGTGTCGGCGGCCTCGACCAGTTCGGCGGCGGGCCGGCCGCGCTCTGGCACCAGGGCCTCGACGCCGATGCTGATGGTGACCAGGCCGCTCGGCGATTGAGCGTGATTGATCATCAGGTCCTCGATCGCCTTGCGCGCCTCCTCGGCGAGTGCCGCGGCGCGCGCCAGATCGAGGCCGGGAAGGAGCAGCGCGAATTCCTCGCCGCCGTAGCGCGCCACCAGCACCGCCTCTTCGAGCGTGACCAGCGACAACGTCTCGCCGACGGCGCGCAGGCAGGTGTCGCCGGCGACGTGGCCGTAGCGGTCGTTGTAGAGCTTGAAGTGATCGATATCGATCATCATCAACGCCATCGGCTCGCGCCGCTCGGCGGCGCGTTCCCAGGCGAGCCGCAGCTCGCGGTCGAAGCCGCGGCGATTGGCAAGTCCGGTCAGGCCGTCGAGGCTGGCCAATTCTTCAAGGTGCTGGTTGGCGATGCGCAGCTCTTCCTCGCGGCTGGCGAGCTTGTCGGCCATGTCGTCGAAGGCGGCGGCGAGCGGCTCGAATTCTGCCACCCAGCGCTCCTCATGGGCGCGCACCTGCAGATCGCCGCGGCCGAACCGCGCCACGGTACGCACCAGCGAACGGATCGGCCGCACGATCAGGTGTTCGCCGCCGAACCAGACGACCATGAGCACCAGCGCGCCGATCAGCGCCAGCTGCAGATAACCGATGCCGATCTCGCGGTTGATGCCGGCCTGTACGGCTTCCTGGTCGAGCCCGACCGCGAGCCGCGCATTGGTCCACGGCACCCGCACATAGGCGAAGATGCGCTGCACGCCGTCGAGCCCGGCGGTGGTCAGCGTGCCTTCGTCGTGCGCCAGCATGTCCCGCACCAGCGCGGTGTCGGCAAAGCGCTTGCCGACGGCATTTGCCAGATTGGCCGACGCGGCGGTCAGCGTGCCGCCGCCGTCGACCAGCAGAACCGATGCACCGGAGCGCTCCGTCGCCGACGCCGCAAGCTCGCTGATCCATTCCAGATGGATTGACGCCAACACCACGCCGGCGACCGCGCCGTCGTCCTTGATCGCCGGGAGCGTGGCAATGATCGTCGGCGGCTGGTTCATCCGGCTGATCACGTAGTCGCTGAGCGCGAATTCGCGGGACTGCAGCGCGTGCTGAAAGTGCGGCCGGTCGCTGACGTTCAGGCCGATCGCCTGCGCGCCGGTCGAGCAGCGGATGCGGCCGTCGGTGTCGGCCACCGAAAGGGTGCGGATCCACGGAAGGTTGCCGGCGAGGCTCGCCAGATAGTGATTGCAGTCGCCCGCATCGAGCGGCGTGCGGGCATAGACCCGCGCCACGATCTGCAGCAACGCGCGCACCGACAGGATGATCTCGTGCTGCGCCTCGGCGCCGCGCCGGGCGAGGTCGATGACCTGGGCATGGGCGCGCGCGGTATGCTCGCCGCGCGCTTCTTCGATGGAGTGGATGCGCTCGAACATCAGCGGTGCGACGGCGAGCAGCGCCAGCACGATGAGACGCGCACGGATGCTCAGCAGCGGCTTGCCGCCGCGCGGCGGTTGGCGCGACGTGCTGCGAAACCCCGTGTCCAGCTTGTTGCTGGACCTGACCCCGTCGTCCGCCATTCGACACCCTCGACCCGGTTTCGCAACCTAGCCGACATGGGTAAAAATGCCCTTTGCCGGTTCCGGGCAATTTGAAGCAAACGCAGCGGGGCGTTCACCCGATGGAAACCATGAATCGGTCCGCCGGCCTCGCCGCCGTGCGCCGCGACATCGACGCCGCCTGCCGCGAGGCCGGCCGCGATCCGGCCGGCGTGACCTTGGTTGCCATTTCGAAAACGTTCGACGCCGAGGCGATCGCGCCGGTGATCGAAGCGGGCCAGCGCGTGTTCGGCGAGAACCGCGTGCAGGAGGCCAAGGCCAAATGGCCGCCGCTGCTGACGCGCCATGACGGCATCGCGCTGCACCTGGTCGGGCCGCTGCAATCCAACAAGGCGCGCGACGCCGTCGCCCTGTTCGACGCCATCCATTCGCTCGACCGCGACAGCCTTGCCGCGGCGCTCGCCAAGGAAATGGCGCGGCAACAGCGCCGCCCGGCGTTGTTCGTCGAGATCAATACCGGCGCCGAGCCCCAAAAAGCCGGCGTTAAGCCGCAGGAGGCCGACGGCTTCATCGCCGCCTGCCGCGAGCGTCACGGCCTAGCGATCGCCGGCCTGATGTGCATTCCGCCGTTCGATGACGCACCGGCGCCGCATTTCGCGCTGACCGCGCAGATCGCCCGCCGCAACGGGCTCGCGCTGCTGTCGATGGGCATGAGCGCCGACTTCAAGATCGCCATCGCCTTCGGCGCCACCCACGTGCGCGTCGGCACCGCGATTTTCGGCGCGCGGACGGTGAGGTAACCCGCTCCCCGGGCGCAGCGCACCACTTCGTGCTGCACCGCTTCCGGGAAACACACGCTTATTCTTATTGTTTCTCTCCCACGCGCTCCCTTGCCATGCGCGCGAGCGCGGTGCGGTCGAGCTTGTTGGTCGAGGCGAGCGGCAGCTCGTCGACGAACCAGACGTGGCGCGGATGCTGGTAGGCCGGCGCGTGTTCGAGCGCGAAACGCTTGACCGCGTCGGCATCGAGCGCGCGGCCGGCTTTTAGGATCACGAACGCGACGGGCTTCTGCCATTTGATCTCGTCGTCGATCGGCACCACCGCCGCCTGCGCCACGTCGGGATGCCGCTCCAGCATGCGCTCGACGTCGGCCGGATAAATGTTCTCGCCGCCGGAGACGAACATGTCGTCGGTGCGGCCGACGAAATAATAAAAGCCGTCGGCGTCGCGGCGAAACACGTCGCCGGTAATATAAAATCCATCCGGCGTGATCGGCGGCGCGATTTCCGGACGGTTGTGGTAGCCGAGCATCAGCGCCGGACACCTCATCTCCAGCACGCCCTGATCGGCATTGCGGTTGTCACCGTCGACGAGGCGCACGCGTACTTGCGGATGCGGATAGCCGAGCGATTGTTCGGGCTGCGGCAGGCCTTTGGGATGCGGGCCGAATACCACCGGCCCCGCCTCGGTGGTGCCATAGGCGTTGGTCACCGCGGCATGCGGCAGCGCCGCGCGCAACGCCGCCATCAGCGCGCCGCTGACCGGCGCCGAGCCCATACGCACGAACGCGACGCTGGACAGATCGGTGCGCGCCAGCACATCGCGCTCGCGCAGCATCATGGCGATCATCGGCGGCACGGCGGTGAGCCGCGTGCAGCGATAGCGCCCGATCGCCTCGATATAGGCGCGCGCCGAGAACTGCGGCAGCAGCACGATGGCGGCGTAGGCGGCGCAGGCCAGTTTGGCCAGCGCCAGCGCGTTCATGTGATAGAGTGGCGCCGCGATCAGATAAACGTCGCGGTCGAGCCCGGGAACGAGCCGCGTCTCCACCACCCAGATATGGCTCTGGTGCGACAGCACGACGCCCTTTGGCGTACCGGTCGAGCCCGAGGTGTAGAGAAACATCGCCGGCTCGTCCGCGGCCGGTACGACGGCGTCGAACGGGCCGGGATCGAGAAATGCCTCGAATTCGGCGCCGAAGGTCACACGCTCTACATCGTCCGGACAGTCCGGCGCCCGCGCGGCGTCGCAAAACATGAACCTGGCACCGGCATCGCGAATGATGAAATGGATCGTCTCGCGCGGAAACTTGAAGTTCACCGGCACGGCGACGAGCCCGGCGCGCATGATGCCGTAATAGGCCGCGACATATTCGGCGCGGTTCGCCGACAGGATGGCGATGCGGTCGCCGCGGCGCAAGCCGCGCTGGCCGAGCGCGCGCGCCACGCCGTTCGCCATGGCGTCGATCTGCGCAAAGCTGAAGTGCCGCGGCGCTTGCTCGCCGCCGAGATCGATGACGGCGATCTTATCGAGATCGCGGCCGCGCGGGATCAGATCGCCGAGATTTTGGAAGTGCGGCATGTGGCGTTGGCAGCCCGTCCGGCTCGCCTGTGGTCGCGTGACGGCTCTCTCTGATCGAGAAGAAATTTCAAAACGCGCTTGTACAGAACTCGCATCTGCTTATTTCGGCGACGCCGTGAAGTACGTGCCGCGGCCGCTGGCCAGCAGCTTGCCCTCGGCGTCGAACACCTGCGCCTCGGCGGTGGCGAACTGGCTGCCGCTGCGGATCACCTTGCCGCGCGCGATAAGATCGCCGCGCAATGCGGGGCGGTGATAGTCGACGCGCAGGTCGATGGTCGGCACGCCGCGTCCGGTCTGTTTCACCATGGCCCAGTCGGCGGCAAGGTCGATCAGGGCCGCCAGCACGCCGCCATGGGCGTAACCGCGTTCAGTATTCACCAGCCACTCGTCGCGCCATTTCGCTTTCAGCTCTATGCCGTCGTCGTGCACGGCCGTCACCGTGAGGCCGAGCCATTGATGAAACGGCGCGCGTGTAACCAGCGCCTGCACGTCGTCGCGGGTCAGATCGTTTGGCACAAAGTTCGCTCCCAATTACGGTCCGTCACCCTGAGGTGCGAGCGAGGCGAGCCTCGAAGGGCGACGGCCGAGGTGCCCGGGCCGCATCCTTCGAGGGCCGCTTCGCGGCCGCCTCAGGATGACGGATTACAGGTCAAGGCGTCACCACCACTTTGCCGATCACCTCGCGGCTCTCGATCAGACGCAAACCCTCGCGCGCTTGGTCGAGCGGCAGCACCTTGTCGATCACCGGATTCATCTTGCCGGCGCTGATCAGCTGCATCAATGCGGCGAGATTGTCGTCGTAAAAGCTGTTGGAGCCGATGATCTTCAGCTCGAAGCTCCAGACGTAGCGCAGATCCTCCTTGGGATCGTAGCCGGCGGTGGCGCCGCACACCAATAGCTTGCCGCCGCGCTTGAGGCAGCGCAGCGACGGCACCCAGGTGTCGCCGCCGGTGAAATTGACCACCACGTCGACGCCGCCCTCGTTGGAGCGCCGCTGCGGCTTGCCGTATTTCTCGATCGCCCATTTCGACCAGTCCGTGTCGCGGTAGTTGACCACGTGGTCGGCGCCGAGCGCTTTCAGCCGCTCCAGCTTTTCGGCGCTCGACGCGCAGGCGATCACTTCGGCGCCGAGCAGCTTCGCTAAAATCACGCAGCCGGTGCCGACGCCGCCGGCGGCGCCGAGCACCAGCACCCGCTCGCCGGCCTCCACGGTCTTGTGCGTGATCAGCATGCGGTGCGCGGTGCCGTAGGCGACCGGCAGCGCGGCGGCATCCGGAAAGCTCACGCCGTCCGGCATGGCGACCAGCTGGTCGGCGGCGACCAGGCAATATTCGGCCATGCCGCCGTCGAGCATCTCGCCCATCAGGCCCTTTCTCTTGTTGAGCGGATTGACCAGCACGCGGTCGCCCGGTTTCCAGCCGGCGACGCCGGCGCCGACCTCGGCGATCTCGCCCGCCATATCGAGCCCGATGACGACCGGCAGCGGTACCTTGATGCCCGGCATGCCGCGCACCGTGAACACGTCGTGATAATTGAACGACGCGGCGCGCACGCGAATGACGACATGGCCTTCCGTGGCCTTGGGCGTCGGGTGGTCGTCGACGACCGCGAGGTCATCGAGGGTACCGTGGCGGCGGAGAACGAGAGCGCGCATGACTGTTCTGAATTCCTGCATTAGGGCCGGCAAAAGGGGATTCCGCCTTATATTGCATGGATGACCGCAGCGCAGATAGAAATTGAAGTCAAGGATGCCTTCGGCACCGCCGTAGGCGGCGGCGCTTTGCGCCGTCCTTGAGTTCAATTTCTATCTGCGCTCTAATTCCCCCAGGCAATTTAAGGACCAGTGTCGCTAGCGCGCGGCAACTCCGATATGCCAAGACAGCAGCTGGTTGTCTGTGTGAACAATGAGTCCTATTCGGCGTCGCTTGAGAAGCGGAAGATTTATCTTGTGCTCCGCGACACGATTGCTGAAAAGCGAGGCCTTGTGCGGGTGGTCGATGAATCGGGAGATGATTACCTCTATCCAAAGACACTCTTCCGCTACATAACCCTGCCTCAAGCCACCAAGAAGGCCGTATTGGCCGCTGCGTGACATCAATGCAAGAAAACTTCCGTCAATTCCTCGATCGCCTGCGCCAGGTCGGCGAACTGGTCGACCTGCATCAGCCGGTGGACATCCGCCACATCGCCACCTTGGTCGACCAAGCCAAGACCGCGCTCTATTTCCATAACGTCATCGGCTACGACATGCCGGTGGTGTCCGGCATCATCCGCTCGCGCGAGCGCGCCGTGATGTCGCTCGGCTGCGAAAATTTCGCCGAGATCGAGCAGAAGCTGTCGCAGGCCATCGCCAAGCCGATTCCGCCCAAGCATGTCAAAACCTCGCCGGCCCGCGAGGTGACCCTCGTCGGCGACGACGTCGATCTGTTCCGGCTGCCGATCCCGATGTCGTCGATCTACGACGGCGGCCCGATGATCACCGCCGGCGTCGTCATCGCCCGCGATCCCGAGCTCGGGCTCAATTCCGGCATCTACCGCTTCATCGTCAAGGAGAAGGCGCTGACCGGCATCGATCTGGTCACGCCCAACAACATGCGGCTGTTCGTGCAGCGCGCGCTCGCCCGCAACGAGCCGCTGCCGATCTCGATCTCGATCGGCACCCATCCGATCGAGATCGCCGGCTCCGGCTATCGCGCGCCGCTCGGCGTCGACGAGATGGCGATCGCCGGCGGCATCCGCGGCGTGCCGGTCGAGCTCGCGCCCTGCGCCACCATCGACATGCCCTACATCGCCGACGCCGAGATCGTGCTCGAGGCCGAGGTGCTGCCGACCGGCTGGACCTGGCCCGAAGGCCGCTTCGGCGAATTCACCCGGCTGATGGGCGGGCTGCACTGGAATCCGCTGGTGCGCATCAAGGCGATCTCGATGCGCAAGGACGCGATCTACTACAATCTGCACATGCCGTGGGAGAACACCTGGCTGGCGGCGCCGACCCGCTATGCGGCGATCCGCTCGGCGCTGCGCACTGCCGGCGTGCAGGTCAAGGACATCAACGTCACGCTCGGCGGCTGCGCGTTCTGGCACGCGGTGATCTCGATCAAGAAGCAGCCGGGCGAGGGCAAGAACGCGCTCCTTGCCGCGCTCTCGGTGATGGATCTGAAACACGTCGTCGTGGTCGACGACGATATCGACGTCAACGATCCGGCCGAGGTCGAATGGGCCATTGCCACCCGCGTGCAGGGCGACCGCGACGTGATGATCGTCTCCAACGCGCGGGCAAAGCCGCTCGACCCCAGCCTGCCGCAGGGTTTTGGCGTGGTGCCGACCGGCGCCAAGGTCGGCATCGACGCCACCATTCCGGAAAACATCCCGCGCGAATATTACGAGCGCATCACCTACGCCTACGCCGAGCGCGCCAAGATCGACGACTACGTCAACGGCAAGCGCGATGCGGCAGGTGAGGCTGGCGACGAGCGCGTGGTCGAGGACGTGGCGGCAAAAATTTTCGACACCATCGCCAGGGAGCCGCTCTACTACACCGACGTGGCGGAAAAATTTTCGACCTACGATTTCCGCACCGTCGCCCGCGCCATCGGTCACCTGCACGCGACCGAAAAGCTCTGGCAGGATACGCGCGGCCGGCTCTGCGCGCGCGGCTCGCAATTCGCGGCGAAGCCGCCCGGGAAATAGGGCGGGTTCGCAGATTCCTCGGGCAAATTGACGCGCACGATCTCGCTTCCGCTATTTCCGCGTGCGGTGCCGACCGTAATCCCTTAAACGTCCGATTCCGGCCCCCGCCCAAAAAGCAGGGAGTTCCGTCACCCGGAAGCATCCCGGCGTAACGCCGAATGAATATCGCCGAAATCGAGATGCAGCTTCCCGCCCGTTTGCGACGCTTTCGTCAGGTGGCCAGGACCGGCTACTGGATGATGACGCCGCACAAGAATCCGGCAAGGATCGCCTTCATCCGGCAATTGGCCGCGAACAATGAGCAGCTATTGGGCCTCAATGCCGAGCTTGCCGCCAAGACGGAGCAACTGAATCAACAAAATGCCGCGCTTGCGGCCAAGACCGAGCAGCTGAGCCAGCACAATGCCGAGCTTGCCGCCACGACCGAGCAACTCGGTCAACATAATGCCGCGCTTGCCGCCAAGACCGAGCAACTGAATCAACAAAATGCCGCGCTTGCCGCCAAGGCCGAGCAATTGAGCGAACAAAATGCCGGGCTTGCCGCCAAGGTCGAGCAACTCGGTCAACACAATGCCGAGTTTGCCGCCAAGGCCGAGCGGCTCAACGAGCAAAACGCCGAGCGTGTCGCCAGGATCGAGCAACTGAGCAAACACTGCGGCCTGGATCGTCCCTTGGCGTTCATGCACGTCCCGAAGACCGCGGGCGCTGCGCTGACGCACAGCCTGATCGAAGCCCTGCCCGCCACCGTCTGCGTCAACTGTTACGACCGTGGCTTCTTCGGTGCGCTCGGTTCGTGCGAAATCATCTTGCCTCCAGCCGATCATGCGGTCTTTGACGCGCTTCCCGCCGCAGACGAAGTCATCGACTTTGTTGCCGGCCACATTACCTATTCCACCCTTGTCCAGGGCCGGCCTGCAGCTCGCCTCATGACGGTGCTGCGGGAACCGCGCTCGCGCATTCTCTCGCTGTGGACCTTCTACCGGTCGCAGTCGGACGAGACTGTGTCACGCCTTGCTGGATTTGGCAGGGTCGTGCGCTTGGCCCGGCGGCCGCTGATCGAATTTCTCAATCACCCGGAAGCGGCCTGCCACACCGACAACAAATACGTTCGCATGCTGCTATGGCCGCACCCCCTCATTCCCGATGACGGCTTTATCGACGAGGCGTCGGACGAGCGCCTCGTCTGTGAAGCCGCCGCGCGGCTGAGGGCGTTCGAGTTTGCCGACGTCATTGAGAACCCGCGGCTCGAGGACAACGTGCGGGCCTTCCTCGTCCGTCCTTTCGTGTACCGGCGCGAGAACGAGAGCCCGCGCTTGCCAGCGGAGCTTCGGGTTGCTCCGGAGCAGGAGTTCACCGGCGAAGCCCTGCACCTCGTCGCGCATCGTTCGCGCCTCGACCGCGAGCTCTGGCGGACCTTGGCGGCAGAGCGCATCGCCGATGCGGACCCGGCAGCGCTCGGCGACGATACGTTCGGCCGCACGCTCACACGGCACGCGGCGCTCATGCGTCCTGAATGACCGATTGCCCCAACCGCGAAACGCTTTTAACCAACTCGCGCTCGCATCGGCAACGCGACGTAGATATGGAGCAAGCGTAGCCCGGATGAGCGGATGACATCCGGGAGCTGAGTTGCGGTCTAAACCCGCATATCGCTGCACGTATGTGCTGCTGCAACTGCGAAGCCGCCGGCGAAATGAACTCGCGCAAGCCGGGAGCCTTTTAGACTTTCAACTCTCGTCGAAAGCGTTTATAATGTTATTTCAGTTCCGGAGGTCAGTCATGATGCTCCGGCGGCCAGCCCTACGTCTTAGGCGTCGCATTCTAGGGTCTGTACTCAATAAGGATTCCAGTGCGAACAGAGTTGTGATTCAAGGCTTCCGAATCGGGGGAGGCCTTGATGAGGAAGCAACTGTATTGGCTGAGCAATGAGGAGTGGCGGCG
>Ga0070741_10008128_pt1 | contig 21246 bp, 14 predicted proteins | sample Coa_R1_4_FD_66440 | JGI IMG/M metagenome (GOLD analysis project Ga0070741, IMG submission 66440) | Surface soil microbial communities from Centralia Pennsylvania, which are recovering from an underground coalmine fire - Coalmine... | ecosystem: Environmental > Terrestrial > Soil > Unclassified ...
CACCATCGTCAATGCAGCAGCGCTTATCTGGATGGCAGATGCCCGCGATATCCCTTCACTGGCTATCGCATACATGCTGGTCCAATTCTCTAGCAACGCGGCTCAGGCCCCCTTTCATGCCTTGTTGCCTGACATTGTTCCGGCAGAACAGCGTGGCACGGCCTCGGGCGCGATGGGCCTCCTACAAATTGCCGGTACCATCACCGGAGTCGCCGTCGCGGGCCTTTTCGTCGATGAAAATAGATCCCTCTCCGCCTATCAGCAGGGCATCTGGCTGGCCTATGGCCTTACCGTCGCTGTCATGCTTGCTTTCATGCTTATCACCATTCTCACTGTGCGCGAGCGATCCAGCATTCAGGTGCAAACACCTGCGCAAGCAGCTCCTGAGCACACACAACGCGGTCCGGCTCCTGCACGACGTATTCTGGCCATTATCGCCACTACGCTGGGAGCGATCGCCGTCGCCTGGATATGCATGTTTGCCTGGAACAAATGGATCACTACAGGCATACCCATCATGTATATCCAGATCAACAGCAATGTCCAGCAAGTCGTTCTGGAGATCCTGGCAACGGTCGGCCTGTTGCGCCTCTTCGACTTTAACCCACGCCGCGATCCAGACTTCGCCTGGGTTCTGGTCACGCGTATGCTCATGATGCTTGGTATCTACACGATTCAGAGCTTCGTGCAATTCTACCTGCATGATGTCATTGGTCTTTCACATCCAGAACAGGAAACCGTCAAATTTGTGATCATCGCCGCTCTTTGCAGCATTATCAGCGCATTCGTCGCTGGTTGGCTTTCGGATCGCTTTGGGCGTAAGCGCATCATCTACATCTCAGGAGGTATGCTGGCCCTTGTTGCCTTAGCTGTGGTCGTCATTAACATCTTTACCCGCTCGTTAGCGGTGATCTTCGTCGCTGGAGGATTCTTTGGCATCGCCGGTGGTGCCTATCAAAGCGTTGACTGGGCTCTTGTCGCAGATGTATTGCCATCTAGCAGAAACTACGCGAGGGATATGGGCGTTTGGAATACCGCGCTCTCTCTGCCCCAGGTAATTGCCCCGATGATCGGGGGTCCACTGATCGACACATTCACTCAAAGGGGTATGCCGGTCGTTGGTTTTCAACTCCTGTTTATTCTGGCAATTATATTCTGCCTGGTCAGTACAATCACTGTACGCTTCATTCGGGGGGTAAAACACTAGCAGTTTGATCCAACATTGAGATCCGCAATTTTTTGCGCGCAACAGAACGCGAAGCCTTGAGGCTCTGTACCTCCTTTTTGTCGTCGGGCCATTGATACTCCTCGATATCCAATGCGTATTTCCCGCAAACTTCTTTGAGCAGTGCTGCAGCCTCATCCAGTTCGTCTTTCAGCGTACACAGCATCGCCTCTTGCTGGCGCGGTGCAAGCTCTGCGATTCTGGCAATCACTACCTCAATACGCTCAACCAAACTTTCTTTGTCCACAAGATCATCACTGAGATCTTGCGCACAGTCATTGTGCACATTCAATACTGCTCCCTGACTCAACTCCCCATCCTCATTAAAGGACAACTGAACAATAGGATGTCGTTTATATTGACGCACCATATCAATCAACCTGTTACGCATGGCACGTGTGAGGTAACTTTTGTCATTGCCTATAGGCACTTTTCGCGTTGCCATCCACCACGCCACCAGTGCTTCCTGCGCCAGATCATCTATTTCTAAATCTAGCGTGTCCGGGTGAATTGTAGCGCGAGGTATCATCTTGTGAGCTTGTGCCCTGGCATAGATATCAAGTTGCTCCAGGCTCTCTTCTAGTTCGGCCTGTTTGCAAAAGGTTGATCCACTAGACGGGTTGGGTGCCATTCTCTCTGTTCTCCTTATGCCCAGGTGATGTAAGTCGATTATTCATTATGTAACAAACTACAGCGAGTACTACACAAACTGAGTTCGGAACACAAACTATTTAAGAGAAAATAGTTTGTTAATTAAAAATCACGACTCTTTTAGCTAAACAGGGTCTCGACAGGCAAATAAAAGTAGTATATACTGAACTTGTCCTTTATCAGGCCTTTAGCGACCAGGAAGATTTTTAATTACGCTTGTTTGTTTAGCGAAACTATACGAAATTTGTTCACTTGATATTACAGTTATATTGTTCATGTAGCAATGTCAGTTCAATATGAACAATATAACATGTGTTTTTGTGACTTTCAAGGTCTTTTACTCGTTATAGTTTGTTAATTAACAAATTTCGGAGAACAAAGAAGAGAGGTTATTCTTATGGGACGCAAGGATAAACAAATCTCCCAGGAGAATAGCTCGCACATGCAGCTCGGCCTGCAAATGCGTCAGGCTCGACAGCAGAAGGGCATCTCCATTACCGAGATGGCTAAACAACTTAACTATACAAAAAGCCATCTCTCTGCCGTCGAAACTGGCAATGGACGACCTTCTTCTGAACTGGTCGAGGGCTACGAAACTATACTGGAGCTTGCACCTGGGTCACTTACTAGCGCTCTTTCTGGATCTCCTTCCAGAGTGAATCGTCGCCTGGCTTTTCGACACGATTTACGTGTCATGCCTGCACGCTCTACCCGCAAACCGAAAAACTCTCTGATAGAGATCAACGAAAACGAACCCTCCTCAGAACCTGTCTATCCACTCCCGACTTTTCCCAGGGAACAGCAGGATCTGGGCGAGGTGCCTCAGGTTGAACATTTCTATGGAAGGGAAAAAGAACGCGGCGAGTTGGTAGATTGGATTCTGGAGGATCGCTGTCGTGCTATCTCTTTATCAGGCTTCGGCGGCATCGGCAAAACTTCTCTGGCCGCTCTGGTTGTCAGGCAGATCAAGGATCATTTTACTTTTATCCTCTGGCGTTCGCTGCATAATGCTCCAAAACCAGAAGATATTCTGGCCGATTGTATCGTTCACTTCTCTAATCAGGAACGCATCAATCTACCAGAAAAGATCGATGAGCGCATTTCTTTGCTCATCACGTATTTTCGCCGTAACCGTTGTTTGTTAATTCTTGACAATCTGGAATCGGTCCTCAAAGAAGCCAGCAAAGCCGGTCAGTACAAAGAGGGTTACGAAGGCTACGGGCAACTTATTCAGCGTGTCGGCGAGCTTGAACATCAAAGCTGTCTGCTCATCACTGGTCGCGAAAAGCCTGAGGAATTTATCCCCCTGGAAGGCAAAAAATTGCCCTTGCGCTCGATGTCCCTGCCAGGTGTAGATCTGGCAGAAGGTAAGAAAATCCTCCAGGACGAGGAGTTGGAGGGCGACAATGCGGCATGGGAGCAGCTTATCAATCTCTATGCCGGGAACCCTCTGGCCCTCAAGCTCGTTGCCGAGCCCATTCGCGACCTGTTTGGCTATAGTATCGCCGCGTTCTTACAGCAAGAGCAGGTCGTTGTTGGCGATATCGTGACACTGCTGGACCAGCAATTTGAGCGCCTCTCTCCCCAGGAACAGGAAATCATATACTGGTTGGCTATCGACCGCGAAGATGTTGCGCTCGATAGTTTGTATAGCGATATTATACGTACAGTACCATCCAGGGATTTGTTAGAATCATTCATGTCGTTGAAACGGCGTTCGATGATTGAAAATCGCGGGAAAGCGCTTTTTGGTTTGCAGCCCGCCATCCTGGAATATGTCACCAACAGGCTGGTAAAACTTGTCTGCGCCGAAATCCAAAGTGGAGACATCAATCTGCTTGCCAGCCATGCGCTGATCAAGGCTCAGGCCAAAGACTATGTGCGCGATACCCAGGTACGCTTGATCCTCTCACCCATCATGGATTGGCTGCACACGACGCTTGGCTTAGAGGAAAGTAAAGCACGCCTCAAACAAATCCTCACCAGGCTTCACAGTCCTGCATGGCAGATTCCCAACTATGCAGCCGGTAACATCCTGAACATATTGCTCTCTCTACAAAGTCAGACGGATACAGTCATCTCACTGATGGACTACGATTTCTCTGGTCTCACGATCTACCAGGCGTATTTACAAGGCGCAACCCTCACCGATATGAACTTTGCTTTCTCTGACCTGAGAAAGTCGGTCTTCACCGATACCTTTGGTAATATCATTGCCGTCACGGTTATTGATAGCCCCGTTGGCGAATTGCTGGCAGCAGGCTGCGTTAATGGCGAGGTACGCGTCTGGAAAACTGAGGGAGCTGTACCTCTCATGAACTTACAAGGCCATACCGACTGGGTACGTGCTGTCTCCTTTAACCATGATGGGACACAACTTGCTAGCTCTAGCGAGGATCAGACTATTCGTCTGTGGGACCTCGCGACGCAACAGTGTATCAATATTCTCACAGGTCACGCAGATTTCGTCTGGTCGGTCGCCTTCAGTCCCGATGGCAACATCCTTGCCAGTGGCAGCGAGGATCAGACCATCCGCCTGTGGGATATTCAGACAGGTGAGTGCATCGGTCAACTAGAGGGACATACCAACGGCGTCTGGTCGGTCGCCTTCAGCCCCGATGGCAAGCTCCTTGCCAGCGGCAGCAAAGATCACACCATACGCCTCTGGGATATCGCTAGCCGCCAGTGTACCGGTACACTGGAAGAGCACACCCATAGTGTCTGCGCGGTCGCCTTCAGCCCTACCGGCAAGATTCTTGCTAGTGGCAGCGAAGATCAGACCATTCGCCTGTGGGATATTGAGACACAACAATGCTTTAAGCAACTGCGCGAACATGCCAACCTCGTGCTTTCTGTGACCTTTAGCCCCGATGAAGAGGGTGCCTATCTTGCCAGCGCGAGCAGTGATCAAACGGTTCGCATCTGGGAAGTGGAAAGCGGGAAATGTCTCAAGGTCCTGCACGGACATAAGAGTTGGGTGCGTTCTGTTGCCTTCAGTTCTGATGGGCAAAAAATTATGAGTGGCTGCGACGATCAGACCATCCGTATCTGGGAGGTCAATTCGGGACAATGCCTCAAGAAACTCCAGGGGTATGCCAACTGGATTTACTCTGTTGCCTTCAGTCCCGATGGCAAATATCTTGCCAATGGCAGTGAAGATCAGATGGTCTACATCTGGGATGTTGCAAATCGCGCATTACATAAAAAGCTTCCAGGACACACCAACCGGGTGCGCTCGGTCGATTTTAGCCCCGATAGCACGCTTCTCGTCAGTGGCAGCGATGGGCAGACCATTTACCTCTGGGATGTCAAAGCAGGACAGCCATTCAAGAAGCTACAAGGGCATGCCAACTGGATGATCTACTCGGTCGCTTTCAAACCCGGCGGCGATGTGATTGCCAGCGGTGGCGATGTTGCTGTTCGCCTCTGGCGCGTCCAGACCAGGGAATGCTTCAAAACGCTCCCCGGCCATACCGACTGGATCTGGTCTGTCGTCTTCAGCCCTGATGGCTCTCTGCTCGCCAGTGGCAGTGAAGATAAAACGGTTCGCATCTGGGATGCCAATACAGGCCACTGCCTGCATATCCTGCACCATACCAATCGTGTCCGTTCGGTGGCGTTCAATCCTCACGAAACGGTGCTCGCCAGTGGAGGTGAAGACAAGATCGTTCACCTGTGGGACTTACCCACAGGCCAGAGCTTACACCAGCTCTCTCACCCTCACCACGTCCGTTCAGTCTCTTTTAGCCCTGATGGTAGCCTGCTTGCCTGCGGATGTGATGACAAAAAAATCTATGTGTGGGATATTCATAGCGCACAACTCGCTAAAACCATGTTAGGGCACACCAATGGCATCTACTCTGTCTCATTCCATCCCTCTGGAGCATTGATCGCCAGTGGCAGCCACGATGGAACCATCAAACTCTGGAATTTATCAACTGGCCAATGCGTCGAGACACTGAAAAACGATCTCCCTTACGAACGCATGGATATTACCGCACTGAAAGGAATAACAGAGGCACAACGCCTGGGACTGAAAGAATTAGGGGCTATCGAACAATAAATCTGTTCACATAGCCCAACCAGAAATCTTACAAATAAAAGAGGGGGGAGGTCAAGTGGTTATGGCATCACCTGGACCTGGTTCATTTTGATGATACTTGAGCCGAGTTTCCCTTTATGCCCAAACACCTACTTCTAAAGTAGCTATCGGCTCAAGTCATTTTTATTTCCTGGCATTTTATAAAAAATCGTAACCTCCTCTATTAAAAATAGAGGGAAACTGTCATTCGTAGGAGGACAGACTTATGGTGTCAAAGACTCTGGAGTTGTTGGCGCAATTTGCTGAGAGACCGGTCGAAGAACTGGCACGTGTGAGCAAAATCTATCCGTTCGCACTTACGCCTTTCATCGTAGGTCGTGTCAAGGAAGGCACATACTCACCTGCTGCTCTTCGGCAATTTTTACCTGATATTCGCGAATTACAAGATAATGATGGGTTCATTTCTGATCCCACCGGAGAGCGCGATCTGCATCCTGAGCCGGGCATCTTGCAGACATACGATAACCGCTTAGCACTCATCTTTTCTTATCAATGTCTTGCTTATTGTCGTTTCTGCTTCCGCAAGGCTGCTGTCGGCCCAGATCACGGGGTCTCTGACACAGAGCTCGAAAGAGCTTTCGCATACATCTCAGCACACACAGAGATCGAGGATATACTGCTTTCCGGCGGCGATCCGCTTGCTCTACCCAATAAACGACTCATTCCCTTGCTCGAAAGGCTCACTTCGTTCCCACACCTCAAGGCGATCCGGATCGATAGCCGGGCACTGAATGTTCATCCCGCCCGTCTTGACGATGAATTGCTTGCTTTCTTAGAGGCTGACGGCCGCTTCTGGTATTATGCTCATTTAAATCATCCCGATGACCTTGATCATCCTGAAGTCATTGCAGCCGCCCGTCGCCTGCTTTCCGCCCGCATACCGATCTACAATCAGAGTGTCATACTCAGAGGTGTCAATGACGATGTAGAGACGATGAAGCGGCTCATGAACTTGTGCTACTTCAACAAGATTATTCCCTACAATCTCTATGTACTGGATCGTGTCAAAGGCGGTGCTCACTTCGACGTACCCATTAACCGTGTCGTCGAGATCTACGAAGCGCTCTCACACCTTTCTGGCCCGGCACAACCCTTGCTCGTTTACGTAGACGAGCAGAGCAAAAAACACCGTGCCATCTATGACAAAACCCTGGACCTACGCGCTTTCCTCGAAACGCGCAATACACCAACAAAGGACTTAGCTGTTGTATAATCGACCAGGATAAAGGATATCCTGTAGACCAGACATATCCTCTAATCTCACAAAGATAATACCTGCACGATTAGTGCGCCAGAGAAGAGGTTGTTATTGCTCATGTTGTGTAACATGAGCAATAACAACCTCTCCCTTTGGAACTTATAGATAGGCCAGAGTATACACTAGTTCTCCCATTCTTATCACGTGTGCCCAGTCCCTTCTGGCCTTGACGATAATCTGCTTGCCAGCAGTTCCTCTAATCTCTCTCACTCAAATTTCTATCCAGTAATCTCATCGCTAAAATACTTCTCATACCCTGCGTCCTTTCCGGGATATTGCAGCAGATACATCCATGCCTTTGCTCCTTCTTCATTTTATCTTCTGTACTGTAAATAGAGAAATATCATCATCATATGATACACGGGCAAAATGTTGGTTCTTGTTGGGTAGACGACGGATAGACGATGGGTAACGATCTGTCAAAAGAGCAGGAGAAGCGAGTATGATTGACACAGCAAGAAGCAGGTTTCTCCACCAAAGCTCCTGTTAGGACTTGTCAGCGGACTCGCCATTTCCATTGGTGAGCCTGAGAGATCAGGATTTGCCATATATCTGTGGCAAATGTAATGAATTGTGTTTGTTTTCATCTGAGAAAGGAGCCATCTATGAAACGTCTACTCCAATGCATAATGATCGTTGCGCTCTTTGCTACGTTGTTTACTTTTGTAGGAGTATCATCGGCACATGCTGCAACGCGCTCGACAATGCATTCCTCCGCCTGCCATTCACCTATCCCCAAGGATGGATACATCTATGACTTGGGAACAAGGGCCTATCTGGGTTTTGTCGAGCTTGATGTTGACGGATGTGGCTATGCCGCCGCCGTGATATCGGCTAGCCAATCCAATTATCATATCAATCATCTCTGGATACGAGATTCAGACGGCAACAATCTCACACCTGATTATGGTGGTCCATATGGATATGCGAGTTCAAATGGTTTTATCTATGTCGGATATCTGGGCACCGATGCTTGTGTGTATGTAGCAGGCGTCATCCAATCTGGATCTCTGTGGGGAAATGGAAGTACTCCTTGCATAAATCCATACTCGTAAAAAGATTATAGAGTTCTCCTGACCTGTTTTCCTGCTCCAGGTTAGTAGAATTATATTGACCTTATGCTGGCATCAATCGGCTCGAGCTGCACTACCTGATGTGCTGGCGCATATGAGAGGTGTAGGGAAGAGACCTTTGGGCAGTTTCTGGAGAAGGAAGTCTTTTCTCACGAGAGATTTTTGCGTGAGAAAAGACTTCCTTCACTTCTTTGGTCACGACAGTCAATTGACTATCAGGTCACCCCCCATCAGCAGAACAAGGAGCTCATATTCAACCAGGAGAAAAAGCAACCGAGGACCAGGATAAATTAGTGCAGTTGGTCTAAAACCATATGACTATATGAATATAATGTAGCCCACTCTTAATGAAAGCTCTACACCGTTGACAACCCCCACACTCTATGTTACTTTACTGGATGAAATATTTACTAAATCGTTACACCACAGTATACATTGATAACAATTCGGTCTACATATCCAGCGCCGTCACAAGATAGATCGATTTACTCTATCGTTCCAACCATAAAGGACAGGTGTTAGTATGTCTAAAGAGGCCACCATTCACGATGTTGCGCGTTTAGCCCATGTCTCGCCAAGTACCGTCTCCAATTTGCTTAATGGTCGCCTCGATCGCATGCGACCGGCTACCATTGAGCGCATCCAGCACGCGATTGACCAGCTTGGCTATACCCCGAGTCAGGTGGCGCGTCAGCTCAAAACCGGCCATGCCCCCATCCTCGGCCTCATTGTTCCTTCGGTGGCCAATCCTTTTTGGGGTGCCTTTACGCGTGCCGTGGAAGAGACCGCCCTCTCGCGTGGCTATCATGTCTTGCTAGGCAACAGTGAACGCGACCCATTGCGCGAGCAGTTGTACGCCGAAGAGATGTGGGGGCACGGCATCCGGGGTATTATCTTTGGCACATCGCCCTTCTCCGTGGCGCACCTCTTTGGCCTGATCCAGCGCGGCCTCCACATTGTCGCCTTCGACCGTCACACTCTCCGCGACGACCATGTCGATATCGACAGCGTCTGCATCGATAATGTACAGGCAACACTATTAGCCACGAAGCACCTCCTTGCGCTGGGACACAGACGCATTGGCTTTCTCTCTGGTCCTATTCGTACCGTCAGTCGCATAGATCGTCTCGCCGGTTATCGCACCGCTTTAACCGAAGCAGGCCTCAAACTCGATCCCCAGCTTATCTGGGAAGGCTCCACCAGCGGCTCCTTCGGCGATATCGAGGGTGCGGAACTGGGCCGCAGCGGTGCCCGCGAGATCATGAGCCTGGACGATCCTCCAACCGCCCTCATCGCCATCAACGATATGTACGCGATTGGTGCCTATGCCGGTGCCCGCGACCTGGGATTGCGCATCCCGCAAGATATCTCCATCATCGGCATCGACGATATCGCCCTTGCCGAGGTCGTCGAGCCCCCGCTTACCACCATTCGCCAACCCTTGCCACAAATGATGCATGTCGCAGTCGAGCGTCTCATCGCACGGCTGGAAAAGACAGCCGACCTCACCCCCATGCACCTTACCCTCACTCCACAGCTCATCATACGCAACTCCACAGCTCCGGTTTCGTATTTGGCCTGATGCACATATGCCGAACTCGACGTAAAAAACCCCACTCAGGCCGTCACCCGTGCCCTCGCCCTGCGCCTCCTCTGATAGCACAGTTCCTATCCTAATCCAGCTTGCTTGGCACGCAGTACGGCCTGAGCACGATCAACAACTTGTAGTTTATTGAAAATGTTGGAGACGTGGTTGCTCACTGTCTTCGCGCTCAATACCAATTCCTCGGCAATCTCCACATTGCTTTTCCCCTGGGCAATCAACCCCAGGATTTCCCGCTCGCGTGCTGTGAGGTCCGGGAAGGCATTGGGCGGCAGGATAGGCCGCATGTTAGCAAAATACTGCATCAAACGGTGGGCAATTGGCGGGCTAAATATCGCCTCGCCATGAGCGACCACGTTGATGGCGCGCAGCACTTCCGTCTGATCCGCTCCCTTGAGCAAATAACCCCGCGCACCTGCCCGCATCGCTGCAAATACCGAGGCATCGTCTTCGAGCATGGTGAGAACGAGGATGCCAATATGTGGATTGGCCTGTACAATACTCCTGGTTGCCTCGACGCCATTCAATCCAGGCATGTGCAAGTCCATCAGGATAATGTCAGGTTGCAGTTCCATAGCCCTTGTGATCGCTTCTTCGCCGTTGGCAGCTTCGCCCACTACAACCATATCCGCCATAGAGGCGAGCAACGTCCGCAGGCCGCTACGAACAAGTGGATGGTCATCGACCAGCAGGATACGATGCGATTTATCTGGCATAGGACAATTACTCCTCTTGTTTCGGCAATCGAGCATATACCCGCGTGCCCCCACCTGCCATGCTTTCCACTATACAAGATCCGCCCAATTCACTGGCCCGCTCTCGCATCGCGTTGATACCCACCCCTGCATGGAAGCCCTGCGGCAGCCCTACCCCATTATCCTGGATCTCCACCATCAGCGCGTCAATGGAGACATCTAACCGCATCATACAAGTGCTTGCCTGGGCATGCCTAATAACATTTGCCAGTGCTTCAAGAGCTATACGATAGGCTGCCACCTCGACGGCAGCTGGCAGTTCTGGGAAAGGCTCTGGAGCTTCGATGGTTACCTGAACATTGTTCAATTGGTATTGCGCAACTTGTTCGCGCAGTGCGGCAACTAGTCCCCATTCATCGAGGATGGGTGGACGCAGGTTGTAGACCAGCCGCCGTATATCTGCGATAGATGCCTGCACCTGACCTTTCAATTCCTTGAGCAGTGCTTTGACCGTGTTGGGATCACGATCAAGCATGTTGCAGGCGGCATCGAGTTGGAACGTGACAGCGGTTAGTGCCGCCCCCAGGCCATCATGCAGATCGCGGCGCAGGCGTCGACGTTCCTCTTCGCGCGTCGTTACCAGACGAGCTTGCGCAGCCTGGAGATGCTCGTTGGAGTGCTGAAGATCTGTGGTCAGGCGTACAGCGTGGGCTGCCAGCCCGATCTGGTGCGCTAACTCGTTGAACAGCCGTAGATCGGCAGGCGTAAAGGCTTCGCCCGAGGCACGCGAGGCAAGCAGTAATTTACCAACGGTTTCTCGCTGGTAGATCAGCGGCAACGTAATCAGCTCTTCCTGCTGATTACCATAACTTGCGGCAACAGTAAATTCACCGTCGCGCTGAAGCATGATTGAAGCGTAGGGTAATTTGAGCGCCTGGGCAACCGTCTCGACTATGGTGGGCAGGACGGCGTCAGGCGCAAACGTTGTTTCCAGGCGTTGGGAGAGCCGGGTAATAACGGCGTATGGTTCGTCTCGCTGCCCATAGAGCAGCCGATTCACTCCACGTTGCAGCAGTTCTCTCAAGGGTTGGAAGAGTACCGCGACCAGACCGGTAGCAATCAAGGAGATCAAAAGATTGCTGCCGGTGCGAAAGAGTGCTCCCAGATAGCCAACAACCAGTATGTACATACCGACGACACTGATCGTGAGCGCACTATACACCAACGTGCGATTGATAATGATATCGATGTCCCACAGCCGGTAGCGCGTGACAGCAATACCGATGGAGAGTGGAAGGACGAGGAACAGACAGGTAAAGATACTGAGGAAGAGCACATAGAGCAAGCCAATCTGTTGAATAGACAACAAATGCGACGCCGCCGTCCCTCCAAAGTCTGCTAACAGTGTTACCAGGAAACTGTAGGCCACCCACTTCGTTTGCTGACGTTCGATCTGGTTAGAGACCCGCAGATAGCGATAGAGCTGCGCCAGGGCCACAACTGCTTCGCAACCAAACCAGGCAACAGCATTGAGCGGGTTGCGATAAAGCGACCATCCGGGAATATGCAACTGGCGTAAAAATATGAGATAGCACACTAAGGTTGCTGGATAAATCAGGGGTATCCAGCCAATCCAGCGTGGCGCGAATCGTCCATTAGGGAAGAGGGCGAAGGCATAGAGAATGATGAGCGATTTGACTGAATAGATATAATTCTCTGGAATCTGCCAGACGGAGGAACTGAACAGCAGGTTGTCTGTGGTGGTACCTGTTCCTACAACGATGAGCATCAGCGCAACAAGGAGCACCAGCCAATCATTTGACCTGCGCCAGGCCAGAACGCAGCCCACTATGCACCAGACAAGTCCCACGGCTGCACTGAGAATGAGCCAGTAATAGCCATAGGCATCGAGTAACAGCCCCAGCTTCTGGAGTGCCTGCACATCGCTTGCGGTCAATTGCCCAACAAAGTTTATACACGTATCATTGCCACATGGCATCCTGAACATCACAAAACTCACGGGCAGACTGGCAATGAACATACCCAGGCTGAAGAGAACCAGTACAATCCACGCCGCACGCACAATGACAAGCTTACCACCCTGCAAGAGCGTTTCAGTCTGGCTCTGTATCTGAGGACTCGTAGCCGTTTGTATTTGTGCATGCTCCAGATTCATCTCGCTCCCCCTCAAACCATCAAGCAAAAGCCGCAACCGCAAAAAGCTGCTCGTTATTGCTCTTTTATTCTACCTGATAACTCGTTCGTCCGGAAGTGTGCAGCAAGGAGACGCCATCAACTATCACCAGCATCCCCTTGCAGCTCTCAGCTTTGCGTACAATCAAGACATCGCGGTTGCATTCAATGGCTTACCCTGGCTTCGGCGGCAAATGGTGCAGCCTCCACGCTTCCACGCTCGCTGGCTATGAGCAGATAGCCACACCACAGAAACACTATCGCAAAGGCGACGAAGGAAGCCGTCTCGATCAGGTCGCTGATAGGAGAAGGTAAAGGAGGTAGCGTGAGCAGAAAGGCGATCCCGGAGATGAGCAGGAGTATGCCCGTCCAGCGCGGGAACACACGGGCGCGCATGGTGGCAATTCCCAGCAAGATATCTCCCACGATCTGCATTAGCCCAGAGATGATCAGAAGCAAAAACGCGCTTATAGGTAAACTATTTCCTCCCATGAGTTGTGGAGCCTTCTGCGCGAGAAATGGCAGGACAACGATCTGCACTGCTGAGAAAGCTGTTCCTTGTAAAAGCATAGCCAGGAAAAGCAGGATAAAGCCGACGAGACCCAGCACGCCAGCACGTCCAGCCTGGCGCAGGTACATGCCCGACAATCCAATCGCAAACAGCAGCGCTCCAACCAGGATGATCAGTGTCATAAAGAGCCACGGAAAACTCAATACCTGCTCTTGAGTGCTGCTGTGCCCAGGAAACAGGACAGCGCCCATGATCGTGCCAATGAGAATAAACAGACTGCCAACAATAAGTGTACCTCCGCTCAGGCGATACAAGCTGCGAGATGACATGGTTCATAACCTCCTTGCAGAAAATCTCTGCACTTTGTCGATGGATGATCGGCAGTAGTTCAACGATGACTACCTATCTAGAGGATAGCTAGAAAGCCTTTCACATGTCATGAGTGAACTTCCCGTCTCGCCAGGAAGTTTGAAAGGGAAATCTTCCCGATTGAGCGGGGAAATCTTCCTTGGGAAGCACCGATCATCCCTGTTATAATAGAGATGTCATCACAAAGGAGGCCGCTATGACAACGAGTAAGCAGCAGATCCGCACATTGTGCCCGATGAACTGCAATCCCACCCACTGTGGCATGATCGTCGAGGTAACCGACAACCGGGTCACCTCGATCAAAGGTGACCCACAGAACCCGGATAGTCGTGGCTTTCTCTGTCTGCGAGGTCAGGCCACCCACGAAATCCCCGGTAATCCCCGGCGTCTGCTCACCCCTCTACAACGTATCGGGCCACGCGGCTCAGATCGTTGGGAACCCATTTCCTGGGATGATGCTTATGCGCTGATCGTTGAGCGTATTCAGCAGACCCGGCGCGACCGTGTGGGCATCTGGATGGGGCATGGAGCTTTGACCACGAGCAGTATTCGCCCTCTGATCATGCGCTTCGGCTACCTGGGTGGCTTGCAGGTCTGGAACCCGGCGGTAATCTGCTGGGCGCTGGGCGCGTATGGCCTTGCTCTCACTGGTGTGCTGGAGGCCAATACAAAAGAAGACATGGCCGCCTACTCGCGCACGATCTTCTTCTGGGGAGCTACCCTTGCCAGCCAGCCATCAACGGCCCCACATCTCATCGCAGCCCGCAAGCGTGGTGCACACGTGATCGCCATCGATTGTCGCAAGGGCGACATTGCGCGTCATGCCGACGAAGTGGTATTGATCAAGCCCGGTAGTGATGCCGCCCTGGCGCTGGCAATGGCTCACGTAATTGTCACTGATGACCTGACCAATCCCGCTTTTATCCGCGAGCATACCCTGGGCTTCGAGGCATTTTCACAACATCTCCTCACGTTCACGCCCGAATGGGCCGAACCTATCACCGGTATCGCCGCCGAACGCATCCGTTCCCTTGCCAGGCAATATGCCACTAACACGCCTGCTATGATCGTGCTTGGTGGCAGTTCGATGTTCAAGCACAGTTCCGGTTGGGAAGCCAGTCGTGCCATCGCCTGTCTGCCTGCACTGACGGGACAACTGGGCATCGCTGGTGGAGGATTGGGGCCGCGCCACCGGGCCTTCGTGCATGCCGATGGACAGACAGACCTGCAAGCGTTAGATCGTCGTCCGCCCGGTGAGTATCTTCCCAATTCCATGCCCTTGATCACAACCGCCTTGCAGGATGGACGCCTGGATGTTTTCTTCGTCTTGGGCAGCAATATGCTCTCATCCTTTGCAGACGGCAACACCATCGAGCATGGTTTGCAACGTGTTGGTCTGGTGGTAGCCTACGACATTTTTATGAATGAGACCATACGTCGCTGTGCTGATCTGGTCTTACCTGGCACAATCTGGCTGGAAGAGCTTGGACTGAAGGATACAGCCACCCATATCTATCTGATGGAGCGTGCCCTGTCGGCAGAAGGCGAGAAAAACGGGCGCCCCTTATTGCGCATTCTCCGTGATCTCGCCGACCGCCTGGCAATCCCTGACTACTTCCCCTGGCAGGATCAGGAGGACTATCTCAATGCCCTGCTCGCCCCCCAGCAGACCTCGGAAGGACGCTCGCTAACGCTGGCCGACTTACGCCAGATGGGAGGTATCTGGCAAAAGAGCAACCTCTCGCACATATCCTATCCAGACCAACGCTTCCACACTCCATCCGGCAAAGTTGAATTCTGGAGCGAGCGAGCGCACTCTGTCGGCCTCTCACCCCTACCCACCTATACGTCTCTCCAGCAAGATGCAGAGTCGCCTTACCCGCTACAATTTCGCCAGGGGCGCACGCTCACCGCCTTCCACTCCTTCTACGACGAAGGCCAGGCCCTGCCCACGCTGGCGAAAGCCAATGCCGAGCCTGAACTATGGATACACCCATTTGACGCGCAGCAGCGCCAGATCGCTCCAAACAATCCCATCCAGATCTACAACGAGCGAGGACGCTTCTCGGCCAGGGCACGTATAACCGACGATGTGCCGCCCGGCGTCGTCTGGATGCGTGACGGCTGGACCGGCGTTAACCGCGTCACCAACGGCAACCCCATCCTTCCCATCCCGGCCCTTTCCATCGTCGATCCCTCCATGATCCCAGGTGGTCAGTCCGCCTTCGACGCGCAAGTAGAAGTCTGCAAGGTATGAGAGAACATACTCATCCAGAACAGGGGACGACGCCCTTGTTCTGGATGAGTATGTTCTCTCATACCTTTTTCGCTGTAAACGTCCCATATGGTCGCGTAATCAGCATCTCGGTCACCGTCCCTGCGTCATCGCGTTTGAACTCCAAGCTGAAGCCCGAAATCCCTTTGACGCGGAACTCGGTTCCCTTGTAAGGCTCCAACTCATACTCAGGCTGTCCCGGCACTGTTACTTGCAGCATATTCTCGCCCTTCAGCACGACGATTACGCGCATGCCCAACAGTTCGTATTCGCCAGTGAACTGTTCCAGGAAGCTCCTTTCCGTCATCTCCTTGCTGGCAATGCGTTTAAACACGATATCGCTAGCCGTCACCTCCAGGGGCACGATGAGTGTATCGATATCTCCCTTGAAGTTGGTTAAAAACGACGCTTTCAGGTCCATCTCGAAGCGCTCGATTTGCAGCTCAAAGATATCGTAATGGTAGTGCTTGAGCGGGGCGGTGATATTATTGAAGGTGGCTTGCAATTCATCGCCGTTGCTTTTCACCTCTATCACCCCATAGCCGGAATTTTCGTACTCTCCAACGTAGGCACCCAGTTCATGCGAGGGCTGCGTGTCCGGCACGCGATCGGCCTCAGTCTTCTCCTTGCCCTTCTTCCCTGCCTCCTTCATTTCGGCCTGATCCTTTTTGAAGCGTGTGCTCCAATCGACCTGATCCAGGCTCATCAAGCGCTCAAAAGCGTTGTAGGTGAGAATCGCGGGAACAGGCGAGGCGTTCATATTCGTCAGCACGACCACCCCAACATTCTCATGTGGAAATAGGCTGGTCAGGGAGCTAAATCCATCGATATTGCCTCCATGCTGGACCATTGGATGTCCCCTATAAGGGGTAACGAACCAGCCCAATGCATAGCTTGCATAAGGCAATTCGGCGAATCTACCCGTTTCAGGGATGATCATTTGCGGCGAATGCATTTGGCCAATCTGGCTACTTGAAATGATCTGCTTATCGTTATATTTCCCTTTGTTCATATGCATGAGCACCCAATGACTCATCTCGTCGATACAGGAGACGATAGCGCCTGCCGGGCCTATCGCCCCCTGCGCTCCATAAAAGGGCATCTCCTTCACCTCATCATCCTTCTCCTGATACGGATGAGAGAAATCGCTGGCATGCTCGACTGTCTCAATAATAGAGAAGTTGCTGGTGGTCATATCCAGTGGTGCAAACAGATGCTCCCGTACAAATTCCTCCCAGGTCTGGCCCGTAATGCGCTCGATCAGATAGCCAGCCGCCATATACATCAAGTTTTGATACTGCCAGAGCGAGCGAAAATCCTTGGTCGGCTCAAGATACTGCAAGCGCTCGAATAATTCCTGCCGTGTGACATTTGCGTTGTACCATGACATATCGTGGCGCGGCAAACCAGAGCGATGCGAGACCAGGTCACGAGGCGTCATGCGTTCACTGGCAAACAGATCGCGCAGCTTAAACTCCGGCATATATACTCTAAGCGGCGTATCCCAATCCAACTTGCCAGCATCAGCCAGCACCGCAAGCGCTCCCGTCGTAAATGCCTTTGTACAAGAGGCTATAGGAAAGAGCGTCTGCGGCGTCACATCCAGATCTTTGGCAACATCGCGCTTACCAAATCCCTGCGAGAAAATGACCTCTCCATCTTTAATGATAGCTACAGCAAGCCCCTGGACCTTCCAATTCTGCATAATCTGCTGTACAAAGTCGTCGAAGCCCTGCAAACGAGCCATCGCTTCCGAAGTATCAGTCTCTTGCATTGTTATCTCTTTCTCTTCATCGAAATACAACATCGCAGTCACAGGTCAAATGCCTGCACAATGCATTGTATGCCATAGCAACACAAGAAGCTATTATTCATAACGCCTTCATCTTCCCTGATCGTCTCCATTTGTTCTGATGAGAAAAAAGACCTTAACCGCAGTGGCTAAGGTCTTCTCATATTCTAATGGAGTGTTACTTATTTATCATCTTGACCAGTTGTTGAAATGCATTCAGGAGACGGTCCTCCATCGCCGCCAAATCGTCCTTGGTCGCCATGTCCTCTCGGACACGCTTCTCCATTGCGGCTAAATCGTCCTTGGTCGCCATAGTTGCTTCGATTTTGTCGAAGCGTGCGTCTATTTGTCGCTCCATCTGAATGTGGTAATCTGTCAGTAGTTTGAAACTGCCATCCATGTCATCTTTTAAGTCTTGTATGGCCTCGCCTTGAGCGGTGACAATGCTTTTTATAGTTATCAGTTCATATGAAAGGGGGCGTACCGCTGCACCATGCTTTTTGTTGTTTGTTCTAGAGCTTCAATGCGTTCTTCTTGTGCTGGCATGGAATTTCCTTTCAGGGCCTTTCCCCTTCGTGGCAATACCCCTCTTCGCGTTCGGCCCAGCGATGTGCCCAGCCATTGAGAGGGGTCAGCAATTGGAGCAGATCGAAACCTTCTTGCGTCAAGGTGTAGGTTCCCTCCTCGTTCTGCTGGACAATGTCCGCCTCCTCTAATTCCATGAGCCGTTGGGAGAGCACACTGGGAGACATCGCATCACAGCACACTTGAAGCGCTCGGAAACCAAGGCTTCCTTCCCGTAGTTCCCACAGAATACGCAGCGTCCACCGACGACCAAGCAAATCAAGCAGGGCCATGATTGGACGACCTGTCTGTGACCCCCGGACAGGTTTTCCTGGTTTTGGTGTGGTCATCTTTTGCTCCTTGCGCTTCGATTTTCGAAGTGATATACTACCCATGCTACGGAATTCGTAGCATGGGTAGTATATCATCTTTTTGAGCAGAAGGAAACATTGGAACTGCTCCCGGAGATGAAAATCGAAAAAGGAGTTGACGATGTCTGCGGACCGTTCCCCTCGCATGGCGCCACTTTCACCGCCCTACGATCCCGAAATCGCCGCTGTTCTGGCTAAATGGATGTCTCCTGGTTCAACTGCAGAGCCACTCAAACTCTTTAGAACCTTGTATCAGAATCAAGAGATGAGTAGCCGTATGCGGATGCTTGGAGCAGGGATTCTTGGACCTCATAGTTCCCTTGATCCACGTGAGCGTGAGATCCTCATTGATCGGACCTGTGCCCGCTGTGGATGTGAATATGAATGGGGTGTTCATGTCGCCGTGTTTGGCGAAGCATGCGGACTTTCTCCCCTACAACTGCAGGATACTGTCAGTGAAAGCGTCGAACAAAGGTTGTGGTCAGAGCGTGAGCGTCTCTTGATCAAGCTGGTTGATGAATTACATGAGACGGCAACACTCTCTGATGAGGTGTGGGAGCAGTTGGCAGCAGGATGGACGAGTGCACAGATTCTCGAAGTGATCATCATTGTTGGCTGGTATCACCTCATTTCCTTTGTCGCCAATGCCACGTGTGTTGAACAGGAACCATGGGCTGCGTGTTTTCCAACGAGAAAGGGCAATACTTGAGCCAATTTTCTTTTCGGACAGATGCAGGTTTCGAGGCAATTACTTTTCAGCATAGTGTTTCGCATCATTGCTTGTTGCATACCGGGTAAGTACAACAAACGGTACTGGAGGGCTTTGCTCTATGACCTATTCTCCTCTGGAAACACAGCCTATGCCTACATAACGACCTGATATCCGCACGATTGCAGCTCTCACGCTCAGTGTGCTGCTTTGGGTTTCTGCCTTTGCTGGCATCCGTGTTGGACTACAAGGATATACGCCTGGTCATCTGGCATTGTTGCGTTTTCTCGTCGCTTCGGCTGTGCTTCTTCTCTATGCTGTCCTGGCCCGTATGCGCAGGCCTAAGCTCAGGGACCTCCCGGCCATTCTCGTCATGGGCTTCTCTGGAATCGCCGTTTATCAGATGTTACTCAGCTATGGAGAGCAAAGCGTGCCAGCAGGCGAGGCGTCCCTCTTGATTGCTTCCGCGCCTTGCTTCACGGCTCTGCTTGCACACCTGTTTCTCAGCGAGCGATTGAACAGCTGGGGCTGGATGGGCATGGTCGGGAGTTTCGTAGGTGTTGCCATCGTCTCTTTAGGTGGACACCAGGGAATGGTTTTTTCTCCGGGTGCGTTTCTCATTCTGGGTGCAGCGTTGGCTGAGAGTCTCTTTTTTGTGGTTCAGAAGCCCTATCTTGGAAAATACTCTGGACTGGAACTGACAACCTACACGATCTGGGCAGCAACGCTCTTCCTGCTCGTGTATGCTCCTGGTCTAGCACAACAGGTGCAAGCTGCACCTGTGGAGATGACCCTGGCGGTGGTGTATCTCGGCCTTTTTCCTGCTGTTGCAGCCTATATCACCTGGGCATATGCTCTTGCACGTACCACAGCATCCAAGGCTTCCAGCTTTCTGTATCTGCTGCCAGTGCTCGCAGTCCTGATCGCCTGGCTCTGGCTGAACGAAATACCTTCTGTTCTTTCACTTCTCGGGGGAGCAGTGGTCATCATCGGAGTCATGCTGGTCAATGCACGAGGCAGACGACGAATGTAGCATGATGACGGCCTCGCCTCCTTTCTCATTTCTTCCCAGAAAAGCCCTTGACAACACATCCATGTTTCTGCTTGTAATGTTCCTGGGAGTCCAGAAACCCTGTGACCGAGTGCTGAGCAAGCTGCACTATCTGGATGCTTCCAAAAAAGGCATCTTTCTCCACTGTCGTCTTTTCTTCATGGAGAAGAAACTCCTGAAAGGATGTTGTGTTCTATGGCCCAGACATCATCGACTATCCCTGGAGCCGCTGTGCGTGGCGTCGCTTCTGGTGTGCTTTTTATGGCATTTTTTGGCACGTTATGGGCAAATATAGGTCTAGGGGGATTGCAGGGATGGGGAACTCCCTGGCTAACGATTGTGACTATACTTGCAGGGGTCGCCCTCCTTCTTGGAGGGATCTCGTTATTCCTGGCATCACGGCGATTATCGAACCAGGTTTCAGAAGCCGATGCCCGGCGATGGAGGCGAATGGGAATCTGGTTTGGCGTTGTTTTCGCCACTGAGGGAATCCTCATATGGATTGCGAGTGCTATCTGTAATGCAATCAACCGCTTCGATTTATTTTTTCCCATTATGGCCATCATTGTCGGCGTTCATTTCTTTCCCCTGGCGGCCCTCTTTCAGGTAAAAGCACATTATGTCGTAGGGGCGCTCCTCTGCTTGCTCGCGATTATCACGCTCCTCGTGATACCTGAGAATATCACGCTCGGAACTCAGCAGATCACAGCCCAGTGGGTTGTTCTTGGCTTCGGTGCAGCCTTGATCCTGTGGGGAGTCGGCTGGAAGCTCTGGCTAGATGGGAAAAGATTATCAGAAGGCAAA
>Ga0070741_10008130_pt1 | contig 21240 bp, 19 predicted proteins | sample Coa_R1_4_FD_66440 | JGI IMG/M metagenome (GOLD analysis project Ga0070741, IMG submission 66440) | Surface soil microbial communities from Centralia Pennsylvania, which are recovering from an underground coalmine fire - Coalmine... | ecosystem: Environmental > Terrestrial > Soil > Unclassified ...
CGGCGAGACAGCCGCCGGAGTTGCCTCGGTGCTGCCGGTCGACGTCTACGTCCCGGGCTCGCCGCCGACCCCGATCGCCCTCCTGCACGGGCTCCTGCTCGCCGCGGGCATCGTCACGGAGGACGCAGCCGCATGAGCGTCCTCTTCGCCGTCTCGCTCGGCCTGGTCGCCGCTTCGGCGCCGGCGGCGGCCGTCCGGCGGGGTGGCCCGCTCGCAGCGCTGGCCGGCTCGCTCCTGTTCGTGGTCGTCGGCAGCGCCTGCGCAGGAGGCTGGTCGCACGCGTTCCTCGACCTCGGCGACTGGCTCGGCTACGGCCAGGCTGCGCTGCGGGTCGACCGTCTGGCCGGGAAGCTCTACCGCACCGTCTTCCTCGGACACGCCCGGCGAGTCGCCGAGCTACGCGAGCCTGTCGACGTGGGGGCCGGCGTCGTTGCGCTCGCGCTCGTTGCGCTCGCCCTCGGCCCGGCGGCGCCGTGGGAGGTGCGCCTCGTCGGACGGGGCCTGAGCGGCGTCCTCGGCTTCGGGCACTTCTCCGTGCTGGCGCCGACGTGGCTCGCCGTCTCGCTCGTCGCCTGTGCGGCCGCGGCTGCGGCGATCGTCCGGGCGGCGCTGCGGCCGGGTGTGCGGCGGGCGCCCGTGTGGCTCTCCGGCTCGGCCGCCCCCGCGGCGACCGTCCAGTACACGCCGGAGGGGTGCTCGAACCCGATCCGCGTCGTGCTGCGGGGCGCCTACGGGCTCAGTCGGCGGCTGCGACCGGAGGCCGCCCGCGCCGGTGCAACGCCGACGTTCGCGCTCGAGACGAGGATCGTGCGGGCGTTCGAGCAGTACGTCTACGAGCCGCTCACCGCCGGCGGCCTCGCCCTCTCGGCGCTCGTCGCCCGGCTCCAGTCGGGCCGGCTCGGCGCCTACCTGCTGTACATGCTCGTCGTCCTGATCGTCGTCCTCGCCCTCATCCCGGCGCTGCGCTGATGTTCCACCGCATCCTCGTCGCCTGGGACGGGTCGCGGCCGGCGCGGAGGGCGCTCGACGTCGCGATCGACCTGGCGCGCCGCTACGACGCCGACCTCGTGGCGGTCTCGGTTGCCTACTCCCCCGCCCACGCCGAGACCGAGTCCGACCGGATCGAGTCGGTGGAGGCCGCACGCACGTTCCTCGAGCAGAGCCTCGTCGCGGTCCGCGACCGTGCGGACCGGATCGGCGTCCCGCTCGAGCACGCCGTGGTCGAGGGCGATCACCCGCCCGAGGACCTGCTCGAGTTCGCGCACGCGCACGGCTTCGATCTCGTCGTGGCGGGCCACCATCGCGGCGGGAGAGTCGGCCGCTTCTTCCTGCACGGGGTCGCGGAACGGCTCGTCGCCGCCAGCGACCTGCCCGTGCTGATCGTCGGCGAAGCCGACGAGGAGTGAGACGGCCTCGGCGGATCGGTAATCTGCGCCGTGCCAGATGAAGTCCTGGCGGGGGCTCCGGCCCCCGAACTGCCGCCCGCGGCTGATGGCTTCTACCTACGGTCACCAGTCACGTAGGAAGGAGCCGACGGCGCGCCATGCCACGCCTGAGCGAATGGGTGATCCAGGTCTTCCAGGCCGGAACGATCCTCGTCCTGTCGCCGCTCGTATCCGGCGCCATCGCCCGAGCGGAGGCGATCGTCCAGCAGCGCCGCGGGCCGCGTCTGCTCCAGCCCTACTACGACATCGCGAAGCTGTTCTCGAAGGAGACGGTCCGGCCGTCTGGAGCCGGGCATGTCTTCCGCGCCGCGCCCTACCTCTCGTTCGGGGCATACCTGACCGTGCCGCTGCTGATCCCGGTTCTGACGAGCTTCCCGCTTCCGCTCGGCTACATGGGCGACATCCTGGGCGGCGGCTTCGTGCTCGGCCTGGCCAGCTTCGCCGTCTCGCTGGCCGCGATCGACAGCGGCAGCCCGTACGCGCAGCTCGGGTCGAGCCGGCTGCGCAGCTTCGGCGCCCTGGCAGAGCCGACCATCCTGTTCGTCGTGTTCACGGTCGCGCTGATCACGCACACCGACCTGCCGTACGCGATGGCCGCCACCCTGCGCAGCGGCGCGGTCGAGATCTTCCGCCCCGCCCACCTGCTCGCAACGGCCGCCTTCTTCATGGTCGTGCTCGCCGAGACCGGCCGCATCCCTGTCGAGAGCCACGGCGGGACGCTCGAGTTCGGGATGATCGAACAGGCGCGCACGCTCGAACACTCCGGCCCCGGCCTCGCCCTGCTGCGCTGGGGCTCGGCGATGAAACAGCTGATCCTGTTCACGATCCTGGCGAACGTCCTCGTCGTCCCCTGGGGACTCGCCGCCGACTCACGGCTCGACCACGTGCTGATCGCCGTCGGCCTGCTGGGCGCGAAAGCGCTCGGGATCGGCGTCGCGATCGTCGCCATCGAGTCGTCGTTCGCGAAGCTGCGCCTGTTCAAGATCCCCGAGTTCACCGTCGCCAGCTTCCTGCTCGCAGTACTGGCCGTCGTCACCTTCATCTTCCAACACCAGTTCCAGCCGGCACGGCTGACCGTGTTCGGCGGGATCGCGACCGTCGCCGCCGTCGGCGTGCTCCTCACCGCGTTCGCAATGCTGCGCTCCCAGGACGTCTGGGAGCAGCTACGCCTGTACGGACTCGGCTCGACGCTCGTGGCAGCGCTCGCGTTCGCCGCTGCGGCAACCTCGGGCGGAGGAGACCTCTACGTGCTGGGCGCGGTCACGATCGGGTTCAAGGGGCTGGTGGTGCCGATCGGAATCAGCGCCGTCCTGCGCCGCCTCGAGGTCGAGCAGCAAGTCCCCTCGAGCCTCGGCGTTCCGAGCGTCTTCCTGATCGGGATCGCGCTCTCCAGCTTCTCGTTCCTCGCCCTGTCGCGGCTGCACGTCGAGCACGCCGGGACGCTGCCGCTGTCGGCGCTGCCGGTCGCCGTCGCGGTCGTCCTCGTCGCCTTCCTGCTCACGATCATCCGGCCGCACGCGCCGTCCCAGCTGCTCGGCTTCCTCGTCCTCGAGAACGGCGCCTCGCTCGCAAGCCTGGTCATCGCGCCGCGACTGCCGCTGATCCTGGCCCTGCTGCTCCTGTTCGACCTGCTCGTCGCGGTGCTCGTGTTCGTCGTCCTCGTCCAGTACCTGGGGATCCAGCGCACGGCGGTCATGACCCACGTCCTGAACAGGCTCCGAGGCTGATGGGAACGCTCCTCGACGTCCTCTTCTTCGTCCCGCTCGCCGGCGTCGCCGCCGCGCTCCTGCGGCGGCGGCACCTGTCCGAGACGGCGACCGTGCTCTCCGGCTGCGCCGTCTTCGGCCTCGCGCTCGCGGCGGCGAGCGCGGTCGAACACGGCGGGACGCTGACCTCCGCAGACCGCTGGCTCCACCTGGACGCGCTCGGCGCTGTCTTCCTGCTCGCGACCGGCTTCCTGTACGCCGCCTGCGCCGTGTTCTCGATCGGCTACCTGCGCGCGGACGAGCGGCGGCGCGACTACCTTCCCTTCGCCGGCCGCTACTTCACGTACCTGAACCTGTTCGGCTGGACGATGGTCGCCGTCCCGCTGATGAACGACTTCGCGACGCTCTGGATCGCGGTCGAGCTGACGACGATCGTGTCCGTGCTGCTCGTGGCGCTCGATCGAACGGACGCCGCGCTCGAGGCGGCGTGGAAGTACGTCCTGATCGCGTCGTTCGGGTTGGGCATGGCGCTGCTCGCTCTCGTCGTCCTGTACGCCGCCGGGAGCGGCCCGATCGGGCTGGCCCACATCCCTCGCTTCGGAAGCTACCTGGCGGCAGCCCGGGATCTCGACGCCACGCAGGTGAAGCTCGCCTTCCTGCTCGCGACGATCGGCTTCGGCACGAAGGTCGGATTCGCGCCGCTGCATACCTGGCTGCCAGACGCGCACAGCGAGGCGCCGACACCGGTGTCGGCGCTGCTCTCGGGGGCGCTGCTCGCCAACGCCTTGTACGCGATCCTCCGCTTCTACCAGGTAACCGTCGCGGTCAGCGGCTCGGGCTTCCCGCGCCACGTCCTGCTCGTGTTCGGGACGCTCTCGCTGCTCGTCGCGGCGTTCTTCGTCCTCCGCCAGGAAAGCTACAAGCGCCTGCTCGCCTACTCGTCCATCGAGCACATGGGCGTGATCGCGCTCGGCGTCGGGTTCGGCGTGCAGCTCGCCGTCGTCGGCGCCCTGCTGCATGTGATCAACCACGCGGCGGCGAAGAGCCTCGCCTTCTTCGGGGCGGGCTCGATCCTGCGCCGCTTCGACACGAAGGAGATCGACCAGGTCCGCGGCGCGGCGACAGCGCTCCCGTGGAGCGGCCCGATGTTCCTGGCGGCGGCGCTCGCGCTCTCGGGCCTGCCCGTCTCGGGCATCTTCCGCAGCGAGTTCCAGATCGTCAGCGGTGGCTTCGCGCGGCCGGACTACGTGTGGGTGGCGCTCCTCGTCGTCCTCGTCAACCTCGCGTTCTTCGGACTGGCCTGGCACGCGGCCCGCATGGTCCTGACACCCCACGGGAAGGGACGCCCACGCGGCGAGACGAGCTGGTGGATGGTCACCGCGATGGTCGGCGCGCTCGCCGTCGTGATCTGGCTGGGGGTGTCCGTGCCCGGCGGTCTCTCGTCCCTGCTGTCGAGCGCGTCGGCGCTGCTCGGGTCGAGCCGGTGACGGGCGTCTACGCCGCCGGGCTAGCCGTGCTTGCCGCCGCTGCGCTGCTGCCCGTACGCTCGCCGCGCCTCGGCGCGCTCGCGGCCGCCGCCGGGGCCGCCCTGCTCGGGCTGACCGGCTTCGTCGCCGCGGCCGGCTGGTCGTTCGCCCACCTGCACATCGGCTCCTGGCTCGGCTTCGGCGCCTCGTCGCTTCTCACCGACCGGCTGGGCGGTGTCTTCCTCGCGCTCGTCGGCGTGACGGGCGCGGCCGTCTCGCTCGCGCTCGCCGAGCATCCGCCGCGCCGCCTCGTCGGCTCGCTGCACGCGCTGCTGCTGCTCGCGCTCGCGCTCGTGATCGGCGCCGACCAGGCCTTTCTCTTCCTGCTCGCGTGGGAGGCGGTCACGGTGTCGATCTTCCTGATCGCCGGCGCGGAGCGGGAGCGCCCCGGGACGTTGGTCGCGGCCTACTTCGGCGGAACGATGAACAAGCTCGGCGGCGGCTCGCTGCTGGCGGCATTCGCGCTCATGTACGCGCACACCGGCAGCTTCAGCTTCGCCGCGTGGGCAGACGCGGCAGCGGGGCTCGGGAGCGGCCTGCGCGGCACCGTCTTCGCCCTGCTGCTCGTCGGGTTCGGCACCAAGATCGGGCTGCTGCCGTTCCAGGGGCCCCTCCCGCTCGGCTACGCGGCGGCGCCGGGCGCCGCTTCCGCAAGCCTGTCGGTCGCGCTCAACGTCGGCTTCTACGGACTGTGGCGGCTCGTCTTCGACCTGCTTCGGCCCGCGTCAGCGTGGCAGGGCGAGCTCGTTCTCGTCGTCGGCGCCCTCGGTGGGCTCGTCGGGATCCTGTACGCAATCGGCCAGGACGAGGTGAAGAGCTTCCTGGGCTTCTCCAGCGTCGAGCACGCAGGGATCGTGCTGATCGGGCTCGGTGTCGCGCTCATCGGCCAGTCCGTCCACGAGCCGAAGCTGGCCGCTGCGGGCATCCTGGCGGCCACGCTGCACCTCGTCATGCACGGCGTCGGCAAGACGCTCGCGTTCCTCGCAGCGGATCGGGTCGAGCGCACGGCCGGCGGCGCCATGGGCGCGCTCGGGGGCCTCGGCCGCCAGCTTCCCCGGACGGCCGCCGGCTTCGGCCTGGCCGTCGTCACCCTCGCCGCGATCCCGCCGTTCGGCGGCTTCGTCAGCGAGTGGTTCACCTTCGAGGCGCTGCTCCAGGGCTTCCGGCTCGAGGCGACCGAGACACGGCTCCTCATGGCCCTGGCGGCGGCGCTGCTCGCACTCACCGCGGGCCTGGCGCTGCTCGCGTTCGCGAAGCTGTACGGAGGCATCTTCCTCGGCGCCCCCCGCAGCGCGCGCGAGGCGGTCCGCGAGCCGTCGGCACCGGCCGCCGGGGTCGGCCTGCTCGCGCTGACCGCCTGCTTGCTCGGCGTGGTCGCGCCCTGGGAGATCCGCTGGCTGGGGAGAGGCTTCCTCGACGTCCTCGGCTTCGACCTCTCGCACACGACGATCAGCCACCCGCTCGTGCTCGGCCCCGTCTACCCGGGCTTCTCCGTGCTCGCGCCCACCTGGCTCGCGATCGCGCTGCCCGGGTTCGCGCTCGCCAGCTTCGCCCTGGTTCGCGCGACGCTCCGCCCCTCGTCGCGCGAGGCGCCGCCCTGGACATCCGGGTCGGCGGTGACCGTGTCGGCCGTCCAGTACACGCCGGCGTCCTACTCGAACCCGATCCGAGTCGTGCTGCGCGGCCTGTACGGCTTCACCCGCCGGCTCGACGCCGCACCGAGCCGCAGCGGCCTACCGGCGTCGCTCACGCTCGAGACGCGGATCGTCCCCGCGTTCGAGCACTACCTGTACAGCCCGCTGACCGCCCTCGCCCTCAGGCTCTCGAGCCGCGTCCGCCGCCTGCAGGGAGGCAGCCTCAGCCTCTACCTGGCATACATGCTGATCGTCCTCATCGTCGTCCTTGCGCTCATCCCCGCTCTTCGCGACTGATGCTGCAGCGGATCGCGGTTGTCTGGAGCGCCTCGCCCACGGCCGAGCAGGCGTTGGCGAGCGCGATCGCTCTTGCGCGGGGATACGACGCCGACGCACCTCGATCACGCGATCTTCTCCAGCGGCGCGTACTCGAGCATCAGCTTCCGCTCGGCACCGTCGTCCGCGAAGCGGACGGTGACGATGCCGCCCGGCTCGACGCCGACGACGACGCCCTCGCCGAGCGTCCCATGCCGAACCGAGTCGCCGGTCGCGAGCGCAGGCAGGTGAGTCCGCAGCTGGACGGTGGAGCTCGCCGGCGCGCCATAGCCCGCCCAGGACGCAGGCCGCAGGCGCTCGCGCACGATCTCCCCCTGCGGCAGCTCGTCGAGGAAGCGCGACGGGAGGTTGTGCGCCCGCCCTCCCCACAGGGAGCGGGTGGACGCGTGCGTCAGCGTCAGGCGCTCCTTCGCCCGGGTCATGCCGACGTAGGCGAGACGCCGCTCCTCCTCGATCGCCTGCTCCTCGATCGAGCGCGAGTGCGGGAAAATCCCCTCCTCCATGCCGACCATGAACACGGCGGCGAACTCGAGCCCTTTCGCGTTGTGCAGCGTCATCAGCGTGACCAGGCTCTCCTCCTCGCGCATCGCGTCCTGGTCGGACGTGAGCGACAACTCCTGCAGGAAGCCGGACAGCGTCGGCCCCTCCGTCCGCTCGGCGTACTCGCGCGCGACGCCGACGAGCTCCTGCAGGTTCTCGATCCGCCCGCGCGCCTCGATCGTCCGCTCGGCCTCGAGCGCCTCCAGGTAGCCCGACTGGTCGAGCACCCGCTCGACGAGCTCGGGGACGGAGAGCTCCTGCGCCTGCGCCGCGAGCGACTGCAGGAGCGTCCTCAGCGACTCGGCGGCCCGCGCCTGGGCGGGGCCGAGGCCGGCCGCGTCGGCGTTCCCGAGCGCCTCGAACAGGGTCGCCGCGTACGTGTCCGCCCAGCTTCCGAGCCGTGCCAGGCTCGCGTCGCCGAGCCCGCGGCGGGGGCGGTTGGCGATGCGCAGGAGCGAGACGGAGTCGGCGGGGTTGTCGACCACCCGGAGGTAGGCGATCGCGTCCTTGATCTCGGCGCGCTCGTAGAAGCGGGGGCCGCCGACGACCTGGTACGGGACGCCCTGGCGGACGAGCACGTCCTCCAGCACCCGCGACTGCGCGTTCGTCCGGTAGAAGACGGCGACGTCGCGGCCCGAGTAGCCCCCCTCGAGCAGCGCCGCCAGCTCGGCGGCGACGAAGCGCGCCTCCGCGTGCTCGTCCTCCACCTCGAGCACGCGGATCGGGTCGCCCTCGCCGAGCTCCGACCACAGCCGTTTCTCCTTGCGCTCCCGGTTGTGCGCGATGACCGCGTTCGCGCCGCGCAGGATCGTGTTTGTCGAGCGGTAGTTCTGCTCGAGCGCGATCGTCCGCGCGCCCGGGAAGTCGCGCTCGAACTCGAGCACGTTGCGGATGTCCGCCCCGCGGAAGGCGTAGATCGCCTGGTCGGGGTCGCCGACGGCGCACACGTTCCGGTGGTCGCGGGCGAGCAGCTGCAGCAGCCGGTACTGGGCGTGGTTCGTGTCCTGGTACTCGTCGACGAGCACGTAGCGGAACGCCTTCCGCCAGCGCCCGGCCGCCTCCGGAAAGCGCTCGAGCACCTCCACCGTGAGCATCAGCAGGTCGTCGAAGTCGACGGCGTTCGAGGCGTGCAGCCGCCGCTGGTAGAGCTGGTACACGTCCGCGACGGTCTGGTCGTAGAAGGAGGAGACGCGGGCCGAGTACTCGTCCGGCGAGACGAGCTGGTTCTTCGCGTTCGAGATCTGCGCGTGGATGCCGCGCGGCACGAAGCGCTTCGGGTCGCGCTCGAGCTCCTCGAGGCACGCCTTCGTCAGCCGGATCTGGTCGGCCTGGTCGTAGATCGTGAAGTTCGACCGGTAGCCGAGGCGCTGCGCCTCGCGGCGCAGGATGCGCCCGCAGGCGGCGTGGAAGGTGAGGATCCAGATCGCGCGCGCCGTGCCGCCGAGGAGGCCCTCGAGCCGCGTGCGCATCTCGCCCGCCGCCTTGTTCGTGAACGTGATGGCGAGGATCTCCTGGGGCTGCACGCCGCACGCCGCGATCAGGTGCGCGACGCGATGCGTCAGCACCCGCGTCTTGCCGGAGCCGGCGCCGGCGACGACGAGCAGCGGCCCCTCCGTCGCGAGCACGGCTTTACGCTGCGCCGGGTTGAGGCCCTCCAGGTAGCGGTCGGGGCTGACGACGGCCATCGTTCCCGATGCTACCCGGGTGCCGCCGCGCGACCCGGCGGCGGCACGGCCGGGCGGGCGGCTCAGGCGGACGTCGGCTCGGAGCGCAGGACGGCGGCGCGCGAGAGGTCGAAGGCGCGGCGGCCGAACAGCGCCAGGCCGACGGCGGCCGCGATCGCGGTGCCGAGCGTCGCGAACACCGGCGCGACGAGGCTCACCGCCGAGGCCTGCGTGCCGGAGACCCCGGCCATGGCGAGGGCGCCGATCGCCGCCCCCTGGTAGAGGCCGACGTTCCCCGGAAGAAGCGGCGCCGTGTTCGCCAGGCCGGTCACGATCATGTACAGGAGCGCGGTCCCGACGCCGGCCCTGACACCGAGCGAGTGCAGCATGAGCAAGATGGCGAACCAGCGCACGATCCAGGTTGCGAGCAGGATTCCCGCCGCCCGCACGAGCACCCGCGGTGGAGCCGAGGCGCCGGCGAAGAAGCGGTCGAGCGCGCGCGGAAGCCGGTGGCCGAGCTTGCCGTGCAGGAGCGCCGAGGCGCCGATCGCCGCCGTGGACAGACCGCAGCCGGCGCCGAGCCCGACCCGCGCCCAGCCGGGGAGCGGGAGCACGACGGCGGCGCCCGCGCCGACGGTCGTGAAGGCGCACGCCTCCAGCATGTGCGAGCAGAGCAGGCTGCCGGCCGCCCGCGGGAAGCCGGGCCAGCGGCTGCCGGTCGTTACGCGCAGGACGGCCGCCTTCGAGGCCTCTCCGAGCCGCCCCGGAAGGATGGTGTCGAGCAGCGAGCCGATCGAGCTCGAGGCGTACAGCGCGCGGAAGCCGACCGGAGCGCGAAGCGTCGTCGACCAGGCGAGCGCGCGGAAGGGCTGCACGGCGGCCGCCAGGAAAAGAGAGACGGTCGCGAGGCCCCAGTCGGGGCTGACAGCGGCCGCGAGCGCTTTGTGGCCGCTCGAGATGCCGACGAGGGCGAACACGCCCACCGCCGCGAGCGCGACGGCCACCGAGACGAGAGTACGGCGTCCCACGTTGGGTGGATCGGCGGCCCAGCCAGCACAGCGGACCCCCGAACGGGGACGAAGGCACGCGGCTCAGCGGGTGGCGAGGTCGAGCGCCGTCTCCGCCCAGGCGCAGGCGGCCGCGAACGCGGCGGCGTCGCTCGACTTGAGCACGACCTCGACCTCGCTGCCCTCGGGCCGGAAGCTCGGGTAGGAGCCGACGTGGACGAGCGGATGCCGACGCTCGAGCTCGCGCAGGACGGAGACGATTCGGCTCTCGGTCGTCGCGTACGTCCGCCGCCACGACCGGATCGGCGGGCCGCCGGCGAGCTCGCCCGCAATCGTCTCGTACATCGCCTCCATCTCGGCGGGCAGGCCCGGCAGCACGTAGACGTTGCCGCGCACGAAGCCGGGCGCGCCGCCGAGCGGGTTGTCGAGCGGCCGGCTCCCGGCGGGCAGCCGCGCCCACGGCGCGACGTAGTCGGGGTCGCGCGAGAAGCGCTCGCGCAGCCGGGCGGCGACCTCCGGGTACTCGACCTGCGGCACCCCGAACGCCGCCGCGATCGCCTCGCGTGTCACGTCGTCCGGCGTCCCCCCGAGACCACCCGTGACGAGCACGACATCCACACGGGCCGCGTGCAGGCCGACGAAACGGGCCACCTCGTCCACGTCGTCGGGCAGCACCGCGATCAGGCGAACGAGCACCCCGGCCGCCTCGAGCCGCTGCGCGAGCCAGGCGCCGTTCGTGTTCGCGACGTCGCCCGCGAGCAGCTCGTCGCCGATCGTCAGGATCGCAGCGGTCGCCACCGCTGCCCGAGTATAGGGAGGCGCCCTGCGGGGAGACGCCCTGCGGCCCCGGGCCCGCAGCCACGACCCTCGCAAGCCAAGTGACAGTCTGTTGCAAGGCTCCGGCGGCCGGCTCTCCACCGCACCCACCTCCGTCGTCTCGCCAAGTAACAGACTGTTACTTGGCTACGAGAGGGTGGCTGGGGGTCGCGGGTGGTCACGCACACGACCACGGCGGAAGCCGGGGGACGGTCGAGACAGAGGCGCGGCGACGGTCCCGGGTCAGCCGCGCCCGCGCGTCGGCACGACGACGAGCCCGAGCTGCGGATGCTCGAGCACGCCGACCGCAGCCCCGTAGTGCCTCGCGACGAGATCGCCGCGCAGCACCTCCGGCACGGGGCCGGCGGCGACGACGCGGCCGCCGTCGAGCAGGAAGAGCCGGTCGGCGTACTGGCCGGCGAGCGTGAGGTCGTGCATCGCCGCGAGCACGGTCAGGCCCTGCTCGCGCCGGAGCGCGTCCACAAGCTCGAGCGCCTGCTGGCCGCGGCCCACGTCGAGCGCGCTCGTCGGCTCGTCGAGCAGCAGGATCGGGGCCTCCTGCGCGAGCGCCCGCGCGAGCACGGCGCGCTGGCGCTCGCCGCCGCTCAAGGTGGCGAGGCGCCGGCCGGCGAGATGCACGAGGTCGAGCCTGACAAGGGCCGCGTCCGCCGCCTGCAGGTCGCGCGCCGACTCCCGACCGAAGTAGCCGAGGTGCGGCGTCCGCCCGAGCAGCACGTACTGGCCGACGGTCATCTCCGGCGGCAGGTACGGCGCCTGCGGGACGAGGGCGACGCGACGCGCCCAGGCACGCCGGCCGAGGGCGCGCCCGTCCTCCCCGCCGATCTCGAGCCCGCCGTCTGCGGCGACGAGCCCGGCGACCGCGCGCAGCAGCGTGCTCTTGCCGGCGCCGTTCGGCCCGATCACCGTCACCCACTCCCCCGCCTCGACCGTGCCGCTCACGCCGTCGAGGATGCGCGCGCCGTCGACGACGACGGACAGGCAGCGGAGCGCGACGGCGGTCACGGCGCCGCCTTGCGGCTCGTGCGCAGGACGACGGCGAAGAAGGGCGCGCCGAAGAAGGCCGTGACCACGCCGATCGGCAGCTCCTGGGGGGAGAGGACGGTTCGCGCCAGCACGTCCGCGAGCGCGAGGAAACCGCCACCGACGAGCAGCGAGAGCGGCAGCACGATCCGATAGCTCCCGCCGGCAACGAGCCGGACGAAGTGCGGGACGATGATGCCGAGGAAGCCGATCAGGCCGCTGACGGCGACGGCCGCCGCCGTGCCCAGGGTGGCGCCGGCGACGAGGAGCAGCCGCACGCGGGCGACGTCGAGCCCGAGGCTGGCCGCCTCGTCGTCGCCGAGCACCATCACGTCCAGCACGCGCCGGTGCAGGAGCAGGACGGCGGCGCTGACGCACGCATACGGCAGGAGCAGGAGCACGTCGTGCCAGCCCGCGGTGTCCAGGCTGCCGAGGATCCAGGAGTAGACCGTCTGCAGCGTGTCCGAGTGCTGCTGCTGGACGAACGTCTGGATGGCCGTCAGGAAGGCGGTCACGGTCACCCCGGCAAGCGCGAGCGACGCCGAGGCCCGCGAGCCGGCCACGCGGCCGATCGAGTAGGCGACGACGACCGCGCAGGCACCGCCCGCGAACGCCGCCAGCGGCAGGAGGTCGCCGCCGAACGCCTGCCCCGGCGCGTACGCGATCATGAGCGTCGCTCCGAGGCCGGCGCCGGCCGCGACGCCGAGGAGGTACGGGTCGACGAGCGGGTTGCGGAAGACGCCCTGGTAGGCCGCGCCTGCGGTCGACAGCATCGCCCCGACAAGCAGCCCGAGCACGACGCGGGGCAGGCGCAGCTGCCAGAGCACCGCCGACTCCTGTGCAGACAGGTGCGAACGCAGCCCGAGGAACGGCACGTGCGAGAGCGCCGAGCCGACCACGTCGCCCAGGCCGACCGGGAACGGGCCGACGGAGACGCCGACGACGAGCGCGGCGAGGACGAAGGCGACCCCGGCTGCAAGCCAGGGCCACGACCCGCCGCGGACGCGAAGCCGGCGCGCCGAGGCGCGCGCGGCTTCGGTCAGCGGCAGCGGGGCGGCGGTGTGCGCCACGCGAGCTAGCGGCCGGCGATCGTCCTGAGGGCGCTCGCCACCGCGTTGACGAAGTTGACGAGCCGCGGACCCCACCGGGAGGCGATCGAGTCGTCGATGACGGCGATCGTGCCCCGGCGGACGGCCGTGATCGTGCCCCAGCCGGCCCGCTCCTCCACCTTGGCCACGCTCTGCCCGCAGCAGCGCGTGTCCGCGAGGATGATCAGGTCGGGGTTCGAGCCGACGATGTACTCGGCCGAGAGCTGCACGGCCTGAGCGCCGTTCGAGGCCGCCGCGTCGGCGATGTTGCGCAGCCCGAACAGCTTGAGCACGGCCCCGATGATCGAGGCCGAGGTGGCCGAGTAGTAGTCCGGGGTGAGCTCGTCGTACACCGTCAGCGGCTCCTTCGGCGCCGACCGGACGAGCCGCGCGATCCGCGCCTTCATGTGCCCGACCAGCGACTTGGCCGCCGCCAGGTGGCCTGTCACCCGGCCGAGCTGGAGCATCTGCGCGTACGCGCCGGCAAGGGTCGTCGCCGGCTCCTGCAGCAGGACGCGCACGCCCACACGGCGGAGCGTGGCAGCCAGGTTGTTCGGCGAGTACGAGATGACGACGAGGTCGGGCCGGTAGGCGGCGATCGCCTCGACGTTCGGGGTGAAGCCGGACAGGGTCGTGCGTGGGGCGTTCTTCGGGTAGTCCGACTGGTCGTCGACCGCGATCACCTGCTTCCCGGCTCCGATCGCGAACAGGGTCTCGGTCGCCGTGGGCGAGAGCGACACGATCCGCTGCGGCACCTTCGACGAACGCTGGGATGCGGCGCGGCCGGCCGCGACCGCGTGCGCCGCGAACGCCGCGACGAGCGCCGCGACGAGAGCGACGAGAGCGTGCTTCACGACGAATCCTCCTTCCTCGAGGGGTTCGGGTGTCTCGGCGGGCGGCAGGTCTTCTGACTCGGGGCACCCCCTCCGCCGCCTTCCCGGCCGCGTGGCCAGTGGCGTCGTGGCGGAGGGCATCTCCCCTCACAGCGGCGGGACCGTCCCGGATTCTCACCGGGTTCCCGAACCGCACACCGGTCTGTTCGCGCCGAGCCTATCATCGCCCGGTGCCGGAGACGAGATCGCTGGCCGTCGACCTCGACGGCGCCCTCGGCGACACGCGCGCTCTCTGGGCCGCGTGGCTCGAGGACGCAGCGCGGCGGCTGCGCGACCCCGGTCTCGCCGAGCTGACCGACCGCGCGGCCGCCCCGCCCGAGCTCGACCGCCGCGTCGGCAACTGGCGGGCGCTGCTCGAGCGCTTCTGCGAGGACCACGCACCAGTCCACCTCCGCCCGAATCCGGCCGCGAACGCCGCGCTGAGGCGGTTGCGGGCGGCAGGCGTCAGGGTGCACGCGTTCACGGACGCGCCCGAGCCGCTCGCCCGCGTCGCAGCGCAGCACCTCGGCGTGTGGCGAAGCCTCGATCTGCTCGCGACCGGCCCCGGCGCGCTCGAGCGCGCGCGGGCGGGATCGGACGGGCGGGAGGTTCGCACGCTCGCGGAGCTGCTCGAGGCGGCACGGGTCGGCGGCGGCGCGAGCCCGTCTCCGTAAGATGTGCTCCGTGGAGACGAAGGAGGTCGGAGACCGCCAGCTGGACGCGCTGCTCGGGCGGCTCGACGCCCTCACGGCGGAGCTCCGCTCGCTCAACCGGCGGCTCGACTCGGGGGAGAACCTCGCGCCGCTCGTGCACGAGCTGCGCGCGCTGAACGAGTCGCTGCAGGCGCTCGCCTATGCCGCGCTCGGCCGGCAGGGCCCGCACGTCCGCCGTCGCCGCGCAGGCTAGTGGGCAAGCGGCGCCCGATCCGGAGGCGTCACGACCGCCGGCGCAGGGGTGTGCGCACCCCAGCGGGCCGCTACGTCGGGTGACGAGCCGGGCGCTGGCCGTGCTGGCCGCGCTGGCCGTCGTGGCGGGCGGCGCCATCGCCGGCGTTCGCCTCGCCACCCGAGGAGCGCCGCACCGCGGCGGCGCCCCCGCCGTCGTCGTCGCTGAGGACCGCGGCCGTGTCGGTCGCGTCGTGCTCGGCGAACGGCGCGCAGACGTCGTCGCCGTGCTCGGCCGCCCGCGCCGCGACCGGCTGACCGGAGGCGCCGGCGGCGAGACGCTCGTCTACCCCCACCTCGTCGTTCGCCTCGCCGGCGGCCGCGTCGCCTCCGCGACCGTCGACGATCCGCGGGCGCGCACGCTCAGGAGCGTCGGCATCGGCTTTCCGCTCGCCGCGGTGCGGGCCGCCTACCGCGCCCAGGCGATCTGCTCCGGGCTGCCGGAGGGCGAGCTCCAGCGCGGCGGCGACCCCGAGCACGCGTTCTGCACGGTGCGCGTCCCGGCCGGCACGCTGCGCCTGCGCCCCGACCCGATCGCGACGATCACGCTCGCCGCGACGGCGGGGAGGCGCTGACGGCCGGGCCGGCTCGCCGTCCGCCGGCGCGGCGGGACGATCAGCCTACGGGAGCCGGTAGATGTCGAGGACGCCCTGCTCGAGGTGGTCGTTCGCGCTGCCCTCGGGGAGGACGACGCGCCCGTCCGTGACGATCGGGCTGTTCCAGTGGCCGCTGCCGGCGGGCAGGACGGCCAGCCGCTTCCCGGTCTGGGGAAGGAGCACGTTCAGCCCGCCGTTCGGGTTGTACACGTACAGCAGCCCACCGGCGACGACCGGGCTCGTGCCGGCGATCGGCGCGCGCCAGACGACGCGGAGGCGGCGCCCGTCGAGCACGTACGCGGCCGTGGCGCCGAAGTCGGAGACGAACAGCCACGTCCGGCCGCCGCTCCGCCAGACGGCCGGCGCCGAGAACAGGCCCTGGCCGCTCGGCGTCGACAGCGTCTGCAGCTCCCCGCCCGTGACCGGGCCCGCGCCGCCCTTGCCGTTCAGCCTCCTCAGGTCGAGCAGCCTCAGCTTGCCGTCCTTCCCGCTCTGCGCCGCCAGGTTCTGGCCGAGCAGCGCAGGAGCGGTCGAGCCGAGGTCGAGGTCGCCCGAGTTCAGCTCCTCGTGGTTCGTCGGCGTCCAGTTTTGCAGCAGGCGGCCGGCGTCCGGCGTCAGCATGAGCACGCTGTCGCCCCAGTAGCGCACCCCGTCGAACGTCCCGTTGCCGGTCGCAACGAGGAGGTTGCCGGTGGCCGGGTCGACGACGACGCCGGCCCGCGCCCAGATCGCCGAGTCGCTCTCCGGGCAGCTGGACGGGTCGATCAGCTCGTGCCGGTCGCTGCACAGCGCGTTCCAGACGTGCACGATCCGGCCGGTGCGGGCGTCGATGCCGACCACGTGGCCCTGGTACGGGGGTTCGTCGCCGAGGTAGCCGCCCGTCGAGGCAAGCAGGAGGCCGCGCGAGAGGTTGAGCGGCGCCGCGATCTTCTCGCGCGCCGGCAGGCGCGTGATCGCGACCGGCCAGCCTGCGACCTCGCGACCGTCGGCCAGGCGGAGCTTGTGGATCTTCCCGTCCGGCGAGGCGGCGTACACGAAGCGGCGAGACGGGTCGGCAAGGGGTGTCGCGTTCGTGATCCGGTACGAGCCCGCCCACGACGCGTAGCCGGGGGGCGTGAAGCGCCAGAGGGTGCGACCGCTCGCCGCGTCGATGGCGATCGTCTTCCCGTAGCTGGTGGTGACGACGACGACGTCGTAGCGCCCGCCGTCCACGAGCGCGCTGCGGAGGTAGATCGGCGACGAGTCGACGGTGCCGTCGAGGGTCACGCGCCGGCGCTCGAGCGTGCGGACGTTCGCAGCGGTGATCCCTGTGCGGGCGGGGCCGCTGCTCGTGCGAGACGCGGTGTAGCCGAAGCGCGTCCAGTCGCCGCCGAGCCGGGCGGAGGGGCGTGCGGTCGGCGAGCCCGAGGCGGCGGCGGCGATCGCACCCCCGGCCGCGGCCGCCGCGGCCGCGAGAAGCGCCCGCCGCACCCGCAGCCCCAGCCGGTACCGACCTGTCGGCGCGGCCGCTCCGCCCGCGGAACTCCCCCCTCTTCGCCGCCAGAGCGTCACGACCCCGCTCAGACCGCGCCGCACAGCCGTGTGACCCCGGGACGCGTGCGAACGGAACGTGGCGGGGGCGGCCGGCACGGGCTTCGGGCTTCGACCCGTCAGCGCTTGAGCAGGACCCGCCGCAGCTCGTCGGTCTTGCCGGGCTCGAGGATGGCGAGCACCTGGTCGCCCACCTCGAGCGTCGTGTGGCCGTCCGCGATCTTCGCCTGGCCGTTCCGGACGACGGAGATCAGCTGCGACCCGGACGGGAGCGGGATGCCGTCCACCGGCTTGCCGACGCAGGGCGAGTCGCGGTCGATCTGCACCTCCACGATCTCCAGGTTCTCCTTGCGCAGCTCGAGCAGGTGCACGAGGTCGTGCTCGGGCACCTCGTGCTCGACGAGCGCGAGCAGGGACAGCGTGGCGCAGACGGTGGGCGAGATCCCGAGCAGGTCGAAGTGCGGCTGGTTCCGCGGGTCGTTGACGCGGGCGATCACCTTGGGCACGCCGTACTTCTCACGGGCCAGCTGGCAGATGATGATGTTGTCCTCGTCGTCGCCGGTCGTCGCCACGAGCATGTCGGGCGGCCGCGCGATCCCGGCCTGCTCGAGCACGAACACCTCCGTCGCGTCGCCGAGCTGGACCTGGTGCTCGAACTCCTCCTCGAGCGTCTCGAACCGGTCGGCCCTCTGCTCGATCATCGTCACCTCGTGGCCGTGGCTGAGCAGGCTGCGCGTCAGGTTCGCACCGACCTTCCCGCCGCCCGCGACGATGAGGTACACGGCGCTAGCCTGCCCTGACCGCGTCGACGGCCGTGCTCCCCGCCGGCACCTCGCACGAGCGGACGGACTCGGTGAGGACGTCGATCGCGGTCGAGGTCGGGCAGACTGTACGCAGGCCTCGGGCGGCGTAGAACTCGGCGCGGGCGGGGTCGAGCACCCGGACGACGACGCAGTCGATGCCGTAGCGTTTCTGCGCGACCTGGGCGACGACGAGGTTCGTGTTGTCGCCGTCCGTCGAGACGACGACCGCGTCCGCCGTGGCGATCCCGGCCTCCTGCAGCACGGCCTCGTCCATCCCGTGGCCGACGACGAACCCGCCACCCCAGTTCGCGCCGAGCCGCGCCAGCGCCTCCTCCTTCTCGTCCACCGCGACGACATCCCAGCCCTCGCGGTCGAGACGCTTGGCGACGGCCGAGCCGACCCGGCCGCAGCCGATGACGATCACCTTCATGGGCTCAGCCTAGCGCAGCATCCCTGCCTGGTCGCCGCGCTCGCCGCCTTCTTCTGCCTCGTCGAGCACTCCCTGCGGAAAGGCGACGACGAGCACCTCGCACGGCGCCTTGCGCAGCACGTACTCGACCGTCGGCGAGAAGAAGCGGGACTGGCGCCGCCAGCGCGGGGCGGAGCCGAGCACGATCAGGTCGACGTCGCGCTTGCGCGCCTCGTCCACGATCGCCTCGCCGATCGAGCGAGCGCGGATCGTCTCGCCGACGACCTCGACCCCGTGGTCGGCCCCGAGCGCCCGCGCCTCCTCGATCGACTCGGCCGCGCGCGCCTCGTCCGCGTCGAGCGGCGCCTCGAGGGACGAGTCGAGCGGGACCTTGATCACGTGCAGCGCCTCGACGGCCGAGCCCCGCTCCTGTGCGAGCTTGACCGCCGTCGCGAGCATCTCCTCGCCGATCGGCCCGAGCTTCAGCGGCACGAGGATGCGCCCGAGCTCCGGCTCCGACAGCTCCTGCTCGTCCGGCGAGACGACGTGCTCGAGGAGCCCCTCGCCCCGCGCCCGCCGGACAAGGCCGTAGACGACGACCCCGGCGGCGAGCCAGCTCGGCCCGGCGTAGCGCGCAGCGGGGTGCGTGACCATGGCGATCACGAACACGACGGCGGTCGCGGCCAGCCCGGCCAGGGTGGGCAGCGGCACCTCCACGCCGCGCAGCTTCACGTCCAGCGGGACGCGGTAGGGGCGTGCCAGGTCGGGCGCTGTGGCCCGCAGGCGGAGGACGGCCAGCTGCGCCGCGGCGAATGCGAGGAGGACGCCGAAGCTGTACAGGCTGGCGAGGAAGATGACGGGCGTACGCTCGACCGCGGTGACGGTCACGAGCAGCCCGGAGGCGATCGCCACCGTGGTGACGATCGAGTGCGGGGAGATGTGCGTCCGGCGCCCGAGCCGGCCGAAGGCGCGAGGCAGCATCCCGTGCTCTCCCAGCGAGTAGGCGAGGCGGCCGATCCCCGAGACGGCGGTCGCGATGCTGGCGAGCAGGATCAGCGCGCCCGAGATACCGACGAACGCCCGCACGGCGGCGACGGCGTCGTGCGGCATGTGCCCGTGCAGCGCCTCCGAGATCCCGATCATCGGCGCGCGCAGCCAGCGCTTGCCGAGCGGGGTCGAGCCGTGCTCGACCGGGAAGGCCGACAGGCCGACGTAGGCGATGGCGACGTAGACGACCGCCACCAGGGCGACGGCCGAGAAGACGCTGCGCGGGATGTCCACCCCGGGCCTGCGCGCCTCCTCGGCCAGGTTCGCGACCGTCTCCAGCCCCGTGTAGGCGAGCATGGCGAGGGGAAGGGCGAAGAGCAGCGCGTGCCAGCTCGGGCTCGAGCCGACGTCGAGCCCGTGGGTGAGCGCGTCCGGAGTCGCGAGCAGCGCGAAGCCGAGCACGACGAGCAGCAGCTGCGTGAGCACGTCGAGAGCGGCGAGGACGACCGCGATCGAGTAGAAGGCCGGGCGCCGCACGAGGCGAATCGCGCCGACGGCCAGGATGGCGCCGACGGCGACGAGCACGTCCCACGGCTGGCGGCGGAGGGCCGACACCTGCAGGGCGCCGGCCAGGTAGTGCGGCAGGAACAGCGCGGAGAGCGCGATCACGATCAGGTAGTCGAGGAACAGCACCCAGCCGGTCATGAAGCCGGCCAGGTCGTTGAACGCCTTCCGCACCATCGTCGCTGCGCCGCCGGTCTCCGGGATCGCGGCCGTGCCCTCCGCGTACGACAGCGCGATCACCAGGAAGAGCGCGCCGACGGCGAGCAGCACGACCGGCGTGAGCCCGAGCGCCTTCGCCGCGACGATGCCGAGCGCGACGTAGATCGACGAGGCGATCTCCCCGTAGGCGACCGAGAACAGCGCGGGTGCCCCGAGCACGCGCTCGAGAGCGGGGAGCTTTCTCGCCACAGCGTGGAGAGGTTAGTCGCTGCGCGCCCGGCGTCTGTGCAGCTCGGCACGTCCGGCGCCGAGCGCGACGAACAGCGCGCCGATGACGTAGCCCACACCTCCCCCCGCCCGCGCCGTCTGCACGATCAGCGCCACCCCGAGCGCGACGAACAGCGCCGCGAAGACGAGGACGAGGCGGTCGTGGACGCTCCTCATCGAGCGCGCCGGCTCGGCTAGGCGGCGACGCGGCCGGCCCCGACCATGACGCGGCAGGGCGCGTGCCTCAGGACGTAGTCGACCGTCTTGCCGAAGATGGCGCTGCGCCGCGTGCGGTGCGGCAGGCGCGGCGCCCCGATGACGATGATCTCCGCGTTTCGCCGTGCCGCCTCCTCGACGATCGCCCTGCCCGCGTGCCGCGCTCGCGTCAGGCGCTCGATCACCCGCACGCCGTACAGCTCCCCGATGTCGTGCGCCTCGTCGAGCAGACGGTTCGCGAGCTCCTCCTGCTCGGGCAGTGACGCGTCGATCGGGAGCTCGAGCGGGACGACGATGACGCGCATGGCCACGATCGCCGAGCGCCGCTCGGCCGCGAGCCGGCAGGCGATGTGGACGGCCTCGCGCGACTGCGGGCTGTCGACGACCGGCGCGAGGATCATCCGGTACTCGAGCGCGGCGGCCGGGCCGAGCATGGGCGGCGCCTTGATCATCTCCGTCACAGGCACGCCGACGTACCGGCGCCGGTAGACGACGAACACGGCGAAGCCGGCGGCGAGCCAGCCCAGGCCGACCCAGCGCGTCGCTGGGTTCTGCACGAGGATGACGAGGAACGAGATGCCGGTGGCGACGCCGCCGACGAGCGCGAACAGCGGCCAGACGACGCCGCGGAAGCGGACGTTCGGGCGCGCCCGGAACGTCAGCTCCGCATCCGGCTGCCGGCGGCGGAGCGAGACGATCGAGGCGTGCGCGACGGTGAAGGAGAGCGTGGCGCCGAAGGAGTAGAGCGTGCCGACGAAGGTGACGCTCCCGGGCAGGATGACGCAGATCGGGGCGATCCCCGCGAAGATGACGAGCGACAGCCACGGCGTCTTGAAGCGGGGATGCAGGCGCCGGAAGATCTCCGGGATCTGCCGGTAGGTGGCCATCGAGTACGTGATGCGCGAGGCGCCGATCACGCCTGCGTTCGTGGCGATGAAGAGGATGGTCGCGGCGAGGATGCCGACGTAGATGCGGAGCGCGTGCAGCGTCGCGCCGTGCACCCCGAGGTTGTCGACGATGCCGAGCACCGGGTCGTTGGCGAAGCCGTTCTCGCCCGGCGGCAGCGCGAGCAGCGTCGTCAGCTTGCCGT
>Ga0070741_10008131_pt1 | contig 21231 bp, 25 predicted proteins | sample Coa_R1_4_FD_66440 | JGI IMG/M metagenome (GOLD analysis project Ga0070741, IMG submission 66440) | Surface soil microbial communities from Centralia Pennsylvania, which are recovering from an underground coalmine fire - Coalmine... | ecosystem: Environmental > Terrestrial > Soil > Unclassified ...
GGACGGCTCGGGTACCATCTGAGTGGCTCCCTGTCTTGGTATGGCAACCAGATGGTACGGAGCCGCCGCGCCGGATTCCCATCCGGCGCGGCTTCTGATTTATGACCGGGCCTCGCTTAGCTCGCCCGCGCGAGCGGCGGTTGACCGTCGGCCTGGGCCGGCTCGTAGCCGCGGCTAGCCAGATAGGCCGCGAGCCGCGTATCCACCTGCTGGATGTGCTCGACCAGCCAGTCCCGCAGGAAGCGCATGACGCTGGTGCTGAGAGCGCCCCGGCCGGCGCGGAAGTCGTCGCGGGCCTGCAGCACCTGGGCGACGAACCGCTGGTGCTCGGCCAGGTGCGCCGCGCGCTCCGGGTACGCGTAGCGCGTCATGAGCTGCGCCTCGTGGCGGAAGTGCCACTTCGTGTAGTCCACCAGGCCGTCGAGGATGGCGCCCAGTTGGGAGCGCGCGTCGCCGCGCGCCATGGCGGCGTGCAGGTCGTTGATCAGGCCGATGAGCCGCTGGTGCTGCTCGTCGATGTCGGCCGCGCCGGTGCAAAGCTGTCGCGTCCAGCGGAAGAGCGTCGCGCCCTCGCTCCCGGCGGCCGCGCCCGCGCGCCCCGTGGCCGCGCCGTCGCCGGTCGCCGCGTCGCCCTCGGCCTCCAGCCGGAAGCGGGCCACCAGCTCCCGCAAGGTGGTGGCCGCCTGGGCAAGCTGCTCGGCCTCGACGCTCACCGTGTCGATCTGGGCGCTCATCATCTCTTCCGACGCCGACACCTGTTCGGCCGCGGCCGAGTTCTCCTCGGCCACCGCCGCGATGCTGCCGAGCGAGCGCTCCACGGTATCGGCCGACGCGGCCATCTGCTCCGTGGCCGCGGTCGCCTCCTCGACGGCGGCCGAGATGCTCATCATGGCGCTGCTCACGTCGTGGCTGCGCCGCGCCAGCTCCTGGGACGCGGTGGCGATGGCGTCCACCTGCTGCACCGTCTCCTCGACCGCATGCAGGATGGCCTCGAGAGCCTGGCCCGCCGCCTCGGCCTCGGCGGAGCCCTGGCCGACCTGCTGGGCGCCGTGCTCCATCGCCTGCACCGCCTCGCGCGTGCCAGTCTGGACCTGGCGGATCAGCTCGCCAATGGCCTTGGTCTCGCGCTGCGAGCGCTCGGCCAGCTTGCGCACCTCGTCCGCCACCACCGCGAAGCCCCGCCCGTGCTCGCCGGCCCGCGCCGCCTCGATGGCCGCATTGAGCGCCAGCAGGTTCGTCTGCTCGGCGATGTCGTCGATCGTCTCGACCACTGCGCCGATGCGCTCCCCGAGCTTGCCCAGCTCTTCCACGCGCCCGGCGGCCTGGGTGACGACCGTCCGGATCTCCAGCATGCCCGCGACGGTCTGCCGCACCGCCTGGGCGCCTTCCGCGGCAGCCGTGCGCGTCTGCGCGCTGGCGGCAGCGACCTGCTGGGTGTTGGCCGCGACGTGGGCCACGTCTTCCGCCATCTGCTCGGCCGTGGTGCTGGCCTCGACCACCGAGCGAGCTTGCTCCTGGGCGCCCTGGGCCACGTGCTCGATCGCCTGGCGGAGCTGCACCATCCCCTGGTGGCTCTCCTGGGTGCCGGTCGCCTGCTCGCGCGCGCCGTTGGCCACCTGCTGCACGGCGCCGGCCACCTGCTTCACGGCCTCCTCGGTCTGCCCGGCCACGGCGCTGAGCTGGTGCGACGTGCCCGCGACGCTCGCGCTGGTCTCCTGGGCGTCGCGGACCAGCGCGCGCAGGCCCTGGCGGGCGCACTCGTAGCTGGCGATCGTGCTCTGGATCCGCGCCACCAGCCGGTTCGCCACCGCGGCCGTTTGTCCGATCTCGTCCCGGCCATAGCGCGCGATGGGCTCGGTGGTGGCGCGCACCGCGACCGTCAGGTCGCCGGCCGCGAGGGCGCTCAGCGCCGCTTCCAGGCTGGCGGCGCAGCGATCGGTCGCCGACGTCAGCATCGTCTGGATCGCGCGGACGCCGCGCTCGACGCCCCGCGCCATGAGGAAGGCCAGGCCCAGGCCCAGGACCACCGCTAGCGCGATCGCGCCGACCAGGAGCTTCGTGGAGCTATTGGCACGCGCGGAGACCTCCTGATAGGCGTCCCGGGCCTCGCTGCTGTGCCGGTCCAGCGACCGCGCCACGACCTCCGCCGCCCGATCGACCGCGGGCGAGAACTCGCTGGTGCGCACGGTAGCTGCCTGGGTGAGATCGCCCGCGTCCACAAGCGTGATCACACGCTGCCGCGCCTCCAGCGCCACGCTATACGCGCCCTGCCAGTCGCTGACCTCCTGCTTCTCCGTCTCGCTTTCCTGGGCGGCAATGTAGCCGCTCATCGCCGCGTCGATCTCCGCCAGCCACCTGGCGTCCTGCGCCCGCAGCGCCGCCTGCTGCGCCTCGTCCGCGGTCGTGTACATGACGCCCGCGGTGCCCAGACGCAGGCCATACAGCGCCCCCTGGACGCGGCTCATCTCGACCAGGCCCCTCACCTGGTCCGCGTAGAGCTCCTTGGCCGCGGCGGCGAACTCGACCGTGTTCCTCAGCCCGACGTAGCCCACCACGCCGAGCAGCGCCAGCACAACCCCGAATCCCGCGAGTAGCTTGACGCGAATACCGACCTGCACGCACGAACTCCTTCCCCCCCCTGCCCGGGCCGCGGTGGCGGCCGGGGACAGGGGTCGCCACTTGCGGCGGTTAAGATCCGAGAACCAAGTCGGCAGACTTGGTTAACCGGCAGGTTGCCGGGGGTCAACCGGAGGTAAACGAGGGCGCGCCGTCCGACGTCTTGCTTGCGCCGGCCGTGGGGGCTACCATTGGGCAGCCGCGCTGAGCCGCGGCTCGGCGCCGACACCCCGACTCGCTGCTGAAAGAGGAGGAGCCGCCATGGAGATCCGCGAGCGGATGAGCAACACGTTTCCCTACGACGACTTCATAGCGCAGGAGGGGGTGCCTATCCACCACGCGGTGGTCGGCGTCGAGGACGTGACGACGCTGCCGCGCGGTCCCTGGGCGCGCACGGGCGGGCTGGCGACTTTCGTCGAGCTGGTCGGCACGCACCAGTCGCAGCGCGGCATCTACATCGCCGAGATTCCGGGCGGGCAGGCGCTCGAGCCGGAGAAGCACCTGTACGAGAAGCAGATCTTCGTGCTCAAGGGCCGGGGCGCGACGCAGGTGTGGCAGGGCAACGGCCCCAAGATCACCTTCGAGTGGGGCCAGGGCAGCGTCTTCGCCTTCCCGCGCAACGTCAGCCACCGCATGTTCAACGCCGGCAGCGACCCGGTCATCTTCATGGCCGTCACGACCGCCCCCGAGGTCATCAACACCTTCGACGATCTCGACTTCGTGTTCAACTGCGATCGGCAGTTCATGGACCTGTACCGCGACGGCGACAAGTACTTCACCGCCTCGGACACGCGGACCATGGAAGGCTGGTACAAGCAGAACATCTGGCACACCAACTTCATCCCCGACGCGCACGGCGCGGCGCTCGACGCCCTGGAGCAGAAGGTCGTCGGCGGCCTGCTCACCGGCTATCGCATGGGCAAGCGCTTCCCGCACGGCCACATCTCGCAGTGGCCGGCCGGGCGCTACCACAAGGCCCACTACCACGGCCCGGGCGCCATCCTGCTCGGCCTGGACGGCGAGGGCTACGTGCTGGCGTGGGACTCGCGGCTCGGGCCGCGGCCCTACGAGGCCGGCCACGGCGAACAGGTCCACAAGGTCCACTGGGGCCGCAACAGCATCTACAGCCCGCCGGATGCCTACTTCCACCAGCACCTGAACACCGGCGCCGGCTCGGCCAAGCACATCGCCGTCTACGGCGCGCACCACCCGCTCGGCCACCACGCCGAGGTGGACGAGGAGAGCCAGTCGTGGAAGGGCTTCCTCAGCTTCAAGGAGGGCGGCACGCTGATCGAGCACTGGGACGAGGACCCGCAGATTCGCCAGGACTTCGAGGAGGCGCTGCGGCAGAACGGCGTCGAGTCGAAGATGGACGACAGCCTGTTCCGCCCCAGGGTCGCCCAGGCCACGGCCTAGCCAGCGATTCGGGGTCGGGGATGGCGACGGGGCCGCGGCCCCGTCGCCATCCCCGACCCCCTGCTTACTCCTCGCCGCCCGCCAGCGGCACGGCGGGCAAACCGAGCGGCGCTGCGAGGTCGCCGTGACTGCCGTGCGGGAGCGGGGTCGTGACGGCGAGGCGGTTCACCACTCCCCGCACCCCCGCCAGGTGGCTGACCGCGCGCTCCGCCACGTCCCGCTGGTACGCGTGCTCGACCTGGCCTTCGAGGGTGACGATCCCACCCGCCACCCGGATATCTATGCGCTCGTCTGGGACCTCGGCGTCCCAGGCCAGTAGGTGGTGGACCGTGCGGACGAGGTCCAGGTCGGTGCGGATCGCGTGCGCCGGCAGCGCGACCTGGATCCCGCTTTCGACCGCGCGCACGCCAGGGACGCGGGCAGCCGCCGCGCGGGCCGCGGCGGCCGCGGCGCAGCTCGTCACCGTGCCCGTCAGCGCCACCCTTCCCGCCGTGACCTCCACGCGCAGGTGGCGCGGCTCCACGCGCGGGTCCTGATGTAGCTCTCGTAGCACTGCTTGCTGGAGCTGCTCATCACTCCACACTCGGGCGCCCCCTTTCCACGATCCGGGCACGGGCGGCCCGTCGGCACGACCGGAGTTCCATCCTATGGTCTCACCGGGCCATTGCTGTCCGGGTAGCGGGGCGTAAACGCCACGTTACCCGCGGCGCCCCGACGCGCGGCCAGGCCAATGGGCCGCGGCGCCGCGTCGGTGTCCGCTCCGCGCGGCGGCGACGGCGTGATGCGCGGGCAGCGGGCGAGGCCGCGCCGCGGCGGGCTGGGCGCGAGGTGGCCCGCGCCGGGCGTCAGTTGGGCGCGTACACGAGCCGGAGGACGATGGCCCAGTAGTCCTTACACACCATCTGCGCCAGGTCGAGGGTGTGGCGCGGGTAGGGAAACTGGCGCGTGCCTGGTGAAGCGTTGGTGAAGCTGCTCCGAGGATTCCGCCCGCGCCATGCTCGGACGCCTTATGATGCAGGTGTCCGGGGGCAGAGCGACCGGTGGCCACGGAAGGCGTGTGCGAGCAGACATGATGGACGAGGGCACGACCATCGAGCTGAACCGACCGGTCACCTCTCTGCCGCTGCAAGACGCGCTGCGCACGATCGGCTATGGGCTGGAGGCCGCCCGCGTGCGGCGCGCCCGCCTGAAGCTCACGGCGACCGGCCTCGTCGTGGAGACCACCGGCGCGTACGCCGTCCGCTCATATGGCTGGGACGACGTGGCCGTGCAGGTGCGGGTGCAGCGGGGACTGCGGCAGCCTGGCGGGCCCGCGACCGATCCGTGGACCCTCACGCGGTGGTCGGTGCTCTTGCGCGCGACGGGGCTCCTGCTCGACAGTCACGGTATTGACATCGCCGAGATCGAGGCGGCCGTGGCGCCGCCGGAGGCGCCGCGCGACTGCCAGTTGAGCGTACGCGTCGGCGACGAGGTCGTGCTCACCGCCGCGGCCATCCACGAGCGGCTGGACTGGCTGCGCCTGCGGCACGCCGCCGACCGCCCGGAGCCCCTCGCGCAGCCCGCCGGCGCGCGCCGCCTCTGGCGCCCCGCCTGGCCCCGCCGCTAGCCCGGCGGGTGATCAGGCCGCTCCCCCTGGGAGCGCGGGCGCCCCGCCCGCCGGGCCGGTGTTGCCCGCGCCGGCGAGGCGGCTGGGCGGGCCGCGCTCCCTGGCCGGGGGGCGCCGGCCAGGTTGGTCAGCGCGGCACTAGGGCTCGTCTACTTGCAGCGAGCCGTCGAGGTCGAGAATCGGCCCGCCCGGGATGTCGCGGGTGGCCACGCGCCGGATGTGCTGGGCCTGCTCCAGGTGGGCGCTGGCTCGCTGCAGATAGGTGGTGGCCCGCTCCAGGCGCTTCCGCACGTCGGGCTCGAGGCCGGGGTGGGTGAGCAGCACCATGCTCAGGTGGCCGAGCGCGCCCGTGAGGTCGTTGTTGATGTGGTGCGCAATGCCCCGCGCGGCAAGCTGCGCGCCTTCCAGGCGCGCCCGGCGATACGCGGCGGTCGCCTCTACCCCGCTGCCCACTTGCTCGTCGGCCATTGGTTGCCCCCTTCCTAATACCGTACCGGGGGGCAGCATCCCGCCCGGGTGACGCCCGGTTAAGAGTCAGTTGTGTCCGGCGCCGCGCGCTCGGCCGCGGCCCGCCGGCTCGTCCTGGCGCCTCGCCACGCTCTCAGATGAAATCACGCGCCGGGCGCCGTGAGCGTTTCGGGCCGAAATAGCTCCTCGATGGTCAGGGGGCGCGGGATGGCGCCCTGCAGGTGGGCGAAGCGGAACTGCAAGGTAGTTGCCGAACGAGAGCTCGCAGGCGTCGAACGCGCCCTCGCGCTGCACGCGGCGGTGGCGCACGCCGTCGTCCAGGTCCCAGACCACCTCTAGCGCCAGGCCGTCCGGCCGCACGGCGCCGTCGATGAGCGGCCGGTTCAGGTCGTGGTCGGCCACCGCGAGCACGAGCGGCGTCTGCGCTGCCATAGCCACTCCCGTCGTGCCCCGGCCAGCCGTGGCGGGGCGTACCCACGATACCCGGTCAGCGCCACCGCGTCAATCGCTGCTTGCGAGAGGCCAGGCGAGCGTCGTTGGGCCGCGACGGGCGTTAGGGGGCAGCGGGATGTCCGGCGCAGTCCCCATCTGGCGCCGCGACGACCACCGTCGCGTCGTCGCTCGCGCGGCCCCACCGCTGCAGAATGGCTTCGGCCAGGGCCGCGGGGGCGACCCGCGTGTCGGCCGGGAGCGCGCCTGGATCGAGCCGCGCGCTAACTCCGTCGGTGTGCAGGAGCAGCAGCCAGTCCGGCGCGAGCGCCAGCTCGAAGGCGCGGATGGTCCGCAGCGTCACACCGACGATGCCGCGGTAGGTGATCAGGCGGTGCCAGCTCCCGCCGAGCCGCAGCCGCGCCTCGACGTTGCCCACGCCGGCGTAGAGCAACCGCCCCTGCGCCGGGGCCACGTGAGCGATGGAGATGGTGGCGCCCCGGCTGCCGCGCAGGGCGTCGTGGCAGAGGCGCAGCGCCTCGGGGGGCAGCAGGTGCGTCTGGGCGGCGAGCGCGTCCACGGCCAGGCGGGCCGCGGCGGCCGCCTCTGATCCGTGCCCCACGCCGTCAATGACGGCGATGCGACACGCGCCCGCGTGCCAGTCGACAGCCCAGGCGTCGCCGTTGGCGCGCTCGCCGGGGTAGGGACGGCTGGCGCCGGCAACCGTTATTGCGCCGGTAGCCACTTGCGGGCCAGGACGCGGGTGCCGCTCGGCGCGGAGCTGATCTCGAAGTCGTCCATCAACCGCCGTACCCCTGGCAGCCCGCTCCCCAGCCCGCCGCCTGTGGTGTAGCCATCTTCCAGCGCGCGCGCGACATCGCCGATGCCCGGGCCCGCGTCGCGGCTCTCCACCTCGATGCCGCGGCCGCGCGCGCCGTCCACCGCTCCGAGCAGGATCTCGCCCTGCCGCGCGTAGCGCACGAGGTTCGTGGCCAGCTCGGACACGGCGAGGGCGACGCGCTCGGCGTCGGCCGCGTCAAAGCCCTGCCGCGCCGCCAGCGTCCGCGCCTCGCGCCGCGCGCGCTCCGCATCGGCGGCGCCGCGCACCGGGAGGCGTAGCGACTCCGGGGTCATCGCGCCCACTTGCGGATGCAAACGATGGTGCCGCGGCCGAGCGCGCTGTCGACCTCCATCTCGTCCATCAGCCGCTTCGTGCCCGGCAGCCCCATGCCTAGCCCTGTCCCCGACGAGGAGCCCTCGCGCAGCGCCTCACTCACGTCCGCGATCCCCGGGCCGTCGTCGGCCACCACGATCTCGAGGCCCGCCCGGCCCGTGGGCGCTGCGACCTCGCGGATTACCACGCGCCCGCGCCCGTTGGTCGCGTAGCGCACGACGTTGCGCGTCAGCTCGGAGACCGCCGTGGCGATGCGGCTCTGGTCCACCAGGCCGAAGCCCAGGCGCTTCGCCGCGTCGCGCGCCGCCTGCCGCGCCGCCACGATGTCTGGCTCGCCCGCGATCGGCAACTGCAGCTCAACGGCCATCGCTCGCCCCTCGCCGCCGCTCCGCGCGGAACAACCGCTGGAGGAGCGCCAGCCCTTTCTCTGGGTTCAGCGCCGTGCGCACCCCGTGCAGCTCCAGGCCCAGCTCGACGAGCGTGACGGCCACCGCGGGCTGAATGCCGACGACGACGGTGTACGCGCCCAGGAGTTGTGCCCCGAGCGCGATGTCGCGCAGGACGCGGCCCAGGTACGAGTCGATGGTCTCCACGACCGACACGTCGAGCAGCACCCCGCGCGCGCCCGTGCGCTCTAGCTCGGCCGTCAGCGCCTCTTGCAGCTCCAGTGCGTCGCGGTCGTAGAGGTCTTCTTGCACGGCAGCAATAAGTGTGCTACCAAGCCGGAGGATAGGGACGCGCGGCACTAAAGGTCTCCCCGGTCCAGCGCCGCGGCGGGCGCGGGCGGACCGCGGCGCACGACCTCCAGCCCCAGCCGCGCGAAGGCCAGCTCCAGCCCCTTCGCCATCGTGGTGCGCGTCGTCACGCCCGACAGGTCCAGCCCGAGGTGGACCAGCGTCATGGCAGTGTGCGCCGAGAGTCCGACAATCAGCACCTCGGCGCCGAGCAGGCGGGCCGCGCTGACCGTCTCCAGCAGGTGCTTGGCCACCGCCGTGTCGATCACCGGCACGCCCGTGATGTCGAGGATCACGATCTCCGAGCCGGTCTGCACGATGCGCTCCAGCAGCGCCTCGTTCATGTCCTGGGTGCGGGCGGTGTCCAGGCTGCCGACGATGGGCAGCGCCAGGATGCCCTCCCATACCTGGATGACGGGGGTCTGCAGCTCGCGGATCGTCTCGCGCTGCTGTGCGATGGTCGCCGCCTGGGCGTCACTCACCGTCTGCCCGCGGCTGCGCTCCTGCGCCATCCTGCTTCTCCTGTGCGAGGCCTGGGTGCAGCGGGAATGCGACGCGGAAGGTGCTGCCCTGGCCGGGGGTGCTCTGCACGGCGATCGTTCCACCGTGCGCCTCCACGAGCTGGCGCACGAGCGCGAGCCCGAGGCCCAGGCCCTGCGCCTCCACGGTGCGGGCCTCGGGGCCGCGGTAGAACTTCTCGAAGATACGCGCCTGCACTTCCGGCGTCATGCCGATGCCCGTGTCCTCGACCGCTACCCAGGCCATCTCGCCTTCGGTCCCACATCGCATCGAGACGTGACCGCCGCGCGGCGTGTAACGAATTGCGTTCGACAACAGGTTACCGAGGATGCTCAGCAGCGCGTCCGCGTCGCCCAGCAGTTCGATAGCCGCGGCCGTGCGATGCCATTCCACGCGAACCTCATGCTCCGCGGCGGCAGCGCTCGCCCAGGTGCAGGCTTGCTCGATCAGCGCATCCAGCCGCTGCGCCGAGTACCGGAGCGCAACCTCCTGGCCGCGCGTCACCTCGACTAGATCAGCGCTCAGGCGGGAGAGGCGCTGCAGGGCCTCGCGGGCCGAGCCCAGGATAGGAGGCAGGCGCTCCACCTGCCCGCGCGTCAGCGAGCGGGTCGCGAGGTCGAGCTGCCCCAGCGCCGCCGTTAACGGCGTGCGCAGCTCGTGCGCGACTGTCGCCAGGATGTCGGCTCGCTCCTGCTCCAGCCGCTCCGCGTTCAGCGCGCGCTCGCGCTCCAGCTCGGCGCGCGCCTCGGCGTCCCGCAGGCCTTCTTGCAGGCGAAGCTCCAGGTACTCGCGGTACTTCACGCCGTAGGCGATCATCACCTCGAGCAGAAACTGCTGCGCCTCGCTGTGCCCGCGCGCGCGCTCCAGGGGCGAGCGGCCGGCGAGCACCTTGTCGAGCGACTCAAAGTGGAGGGCGATGATGTCCTCGGGGCCCAGCCCATTCTCGATGCAGCTCTCACTGAGCAGCGACGCGCGGTACAGCGACTCCTCGCTGCCGCTACGCAGGTACTCCGCGAGGACGGTGTCGTAGGCGTCGGGGGTAACCGCGCTCTTCATCACTGACAATCTTCACCTCGACGCCGCCCGTGGAGAATGTCACCGTACTGATCGCGGTGTGTACCGCTGAGTCGACCCTCGTCAGCGAGCGGTATCCCCGGCCGACGTGTTGAGGATACGACGGTTTGGTTACGGACCGCGTAATCATTGGTAAACGGAAGGTATATGCCTGAGCAAGCCGTGTGGACGGCCAATCCGGGTCTCAGTGCCGAACTCGGTAAGCGCCGATCACCGTCTCGGTTATACCAGATGCCGCGGCGCTCTGTGGCTCGCCACGGGCGAAAACCACGGCCGATCGGCGCGTTGATAGCCGGCGGGCGTGCCGGCGGCGAGTTGCCCCGGCCGCGCTGTCCGCACGACAGCCATTGGTCGCGCAGGCCCCGCGTTGCGGTGGACGGGCCGGCGATGGTTCAATAAGCAGACGAGCCATGGCCGGCGCGCGCAGTTAATCGCCCCCGGTAGTGTGGGCGGCCACTGGCGGCAGTGGGGCCCCGCGCCTGGCAGGGGCGGAGCGGCGGGTGGAGAGGAGCGCGAGCAGTGCTGTACACCAAGAGCGAGGCGAAGGACTGGGCGCGGGCGCACATGCGCGGCGTTTGCAACGTGATCATCCCCAGCTACACCCATCATCTCAAGCGTCTGAACGAGAAGGCGATTCGCCACGACGTGCGCCAGAACATCGCGCACAAGTTCTGGGGCGCGCTTCTCGTCTCCGAGGCCGGCACGACCCTCGACGAGATGCGGCAGTTCATGGAGATCGCCGTGGACGAGGCGCGGGGCCGCCACCACTTCCTCCTGCACGGCACCTTCGACACCGCCGAGGACACCGTGGCGATGTGCAAGGCCGCCGAGCAGATCGGCGTGAGCGGCCTGCTGCTCGGCTACCCGAACTCCTTCTATCCCAGGACCGCGCGCGACATCTACGACTACAGCGCCTACGTCTGCAACAGCACCGATCTCGGCGTCGTGCTGTTCGCCGCCGGCCACTGGAACTTCGGCCGCATCCACCCCAGCGGCTTCCCGCCCGACGTGCTGGTCGAGCTGGCCGACCTGCCGAACGTCGTGGCGATTAAGCACGAGGTCGCGCGGCCGGGCGTGGCCGGCTTCCACCAGTTCTGGAAGATGGCCCGCGACAAGCAGATTCTCGTCTCCGACCCGCTGGAGGCGAACTCGCCGCTGTGGGTGGACCTGTTCGGCATGCAGTGGATGGGCACCAGCAACTATGAGTGGTGGGGCCCACGCGTGCCGGAGTACTTCGCCCACCTGCAGGACGGCGACTACGACCAGGCGATGGCGATCTACTGGCAGATCCAGCCAGCCCGCGCCGCGCGCATGGCCGAGCAGGCCACCTTTAGCGGCGCCAACTTCATCCACCGCTACCTGTGGAAGTACCAGGCGTGGCTCACCGGCTACAACGGCGGCCCGCTCCGCCAGCCCGCCATGAAGCTGGCGGATGCGCCGATGCGCCGCCTGCGCGAGGCGCTGCAGCGCTCGCAGGTCCCCTGCGAGACCGCCGACATCGCCGAGTTCTTCGTCGGCCGCAACCCCGAGTAAGGGATCCGGGCCAATCAGGCGCGCCGGCCAGCGGCGGTGCCACGCTGGTCCAGCGCGCGCACCGCGACCGAGCGTGAAGGAGAAAGGTGATGCCGCTAACGACGTTCTGGCGCGCCGGCCTGACGGCCGCGCTCGCCGCCAGCGCGCTCCTGCTGAGCGCTCCCGCCGGCGGGGCCGCGCCCGCCGACCAGGCGCACGCGGGCAGCTTCTGCGGCGAGGCGCCCGACCCGCCCGCCGACGCGCCCTCGACGGCCATCGCCGCGACGGTCGGCGTGCCCTTCTCGATCACGCTCGACTCGAACCCGACCACCGGCTACTCGTGGGACCTGGCGACCCCGCTCGATCCGAACGTCGTGGACCTGCTGCAGCACACCTACCAGCGCGCTGGCGCCCCGCGGCCCGGCGCGGGCGGCACGGAGATCTGGACGTTCGAGCCGTTGTGCGCGGGCTTCACCACGATCGTCCTGCGCTACCGCCGCCCCTGGGAGCCCAACGACCCGAACGACCGCCAGGTCGCCTACGACATCTTCATCCACTAGCGCGCGCGGCAGCCGGGCGGGCTACGGGGCCTGCCCGCCCGCGCCGGGGGCCGGGATCGCGCCGACCTGCTGCATCAGCCCTAGCAGGTCGAGGAGGACCCAGTGCTCCGCCACCTTGCCGTCGGCCATGCGGTTGACCTCCATGGCCGCGACGCTCACCGGCCTGCCGGCTGGCGGGACGCCGTGGAACTCGCCCTGGTGCGTGCCCTGGAAGACCCAGCGGACCGCCACCCGGTCCCCTGCGGCGATCACGTCCTCGATCGTCAGCCGGAAGTCGGGAAAGCCCGCGACGAAGGCGGCGATGAAGGCCTTCCAGGCCTCGTTGTCCAGCGGCGGGGCGCCGGGGACGTGGGCCACGAAATCGGCGGCGTGGACCGCCGCCTCGGCCGGCCAGTCACGGTCGTTGAACGCCTGGAACCACCCGCGGATGATCGCCTCGTTCTCTGCGGTTGTCACGAGCCCCTCTTTCCTGCGTGCGCTGACGCCGGGCTGGCTGGTTCCGATCCGCCGCTGGCCCGTCAGCACCTAACCGGCCTGCATCGAGCAGCCGATCCCGCGCTAGTATACGGCGGGGACCGGAGCCTAGCATGTCAGGCCACCGAGGTCATTCAGTAGGCCCGGGTCCCGACATGTGGAACGCGAACCGCTAGCGTCCGGCCGAGCCCGGCGCAGGCGCTCCCGCTGTGAGCCGATTGTGAGCGGCCAGCCCGCGGCTGTGAGCGTGCTTGTGACTGTCGAGACGTAAGCTTAGGGTGTCTAAGGCTAAGGCTCTGGATGCCCGGAGCCGCTCGTATTGCCGCTCGTACCACCACCTCGTAGTGCTGCTCGTACCACCACCTCGTAGTGCTGCCCGAAGTGTGGCGTCTGAGGAGTCGCCATGACGGTGCTCTCGCTGCGACATCCGGCGGGCTGGTGGGTGGCTGCCTGCTGTGGACTGGCGACCAGCGCCCTTCTGCTGTACGCGGTGGCCCTGGTCGGGCTGACCGTGATCGGACAGGAGAGCGATACCGACCCGGGTCTGTTCCAGGCCGAATCCCTCACAGCCGTGGGCAGCGCCCCGGACACGTGCGCCATCGACGACGGCGACGTGCTGGCGGACACCGCCTACTTCGCGGTGCCGGTGCTCAGGTGCTGGGACTCTGCCTGGAACTTGAGGGTTGTGTCCCCGGAGAGCGCACGGTGAGCCTGCTCAGTTAACATCCTGTTCGTGCGTGTCGGCCATCCGCGCCCGGTGGGGGCCGCCGGGTGCCGGTCCTCGGGGGCTTGGTGGCGCAGCAGCGTCTTCGTCCAGGCCAACGCCGAGAGTAGGGAGGAAGTGGATCATGCGTTACCTGTTACTCAGCCTGCTGGCGGGCAGCTTGATGCTGCAAGGCGCACACCAGATCCCGGCAACGCCCTCCGTCACCCCGGGGCTGAGCCGCATGGCGCCGGTCAGCTATGCGCAGGGACCACTGGATAACCCGGCCGAGCCAGGCGACGCGTTCCCCAGTGGCCCGTTCGCTGGCGGCACCGGCTGACCGTTCGGGCCTACCCCATGCAGGCCCGGCGCCCCGGAATCCTTCCGGGGCGCCGGGCCTACATGGGCAGCATCGAACCGGGTGGCAGTCCGTCCCCCACCGAAGCTGCGGCCAATGCGACACTGTCGTGCGCGTGACAGCCGGCCGGCCCGCGGTAGCGTATACTGCCCCACCACGGTGGGTAGCCGCCCGGAGGGACAGCAATGGCTGCCAGCGCGCGCGGGCTTCCGCTCAGCCGCCGCCGGTTCTGCAGAGCGCGGGTATGATGGGACTCGGGCTGCTGGCGGGCTGCCAACGGGTTCCCAATCGTCATGGTGAACGTCGAGGATCCGGTCGGGCAAGGAGTGATCGCGAGCTTGGCTCACCCAGGAGGGAACGTCACGGGATTGACTCACTTGCAGACCGAACTGGTCGGGAAGCGAGTAGAGTTGCTCAAGGAGGCAGCCCCGACTACTTCCCGTCTGGGGGTGGTAAACGACGGGAAGGGGGGAGGAGGCAGGACCGACATCGCGACGGCAGCTAACACGCTAGGAATCCAGGCACGCTCCGTGCGCGTGCCGGACGCGGGCGACATCGACAGCGCTATCGAAAAAGCCATCCGGCGCGGGGTAGACAGTCTCCTGGTATACGGGTACCCGGCCACGCTCAGCGCGCCGGACCGAATCGTCCAAGCCGCAGCGCAGCACAATCTCCCTGCCATCTATGACCGCCGCGACTTCGTGGTAGCCGGCGGGCTGATGGCGTACGGGGCGAATGATGCTGCGAGCTTCCGCCGTGCCGCCTACTACGTGGACCGCATTCTCAAGGGGACCAAGCCCGCCGACCTTCCGGTTGAGCAGCCGACCACATTCGACTTCGTGATCAACCTCAAGACGGCCCAGGCGCTCGGCCTCGCCATCCCGCAGCATGTGCTGCTCCAGGCCACCGAGGTCGTTCAGTAGCGAGCCGGGGCGGCGCGGCTAGCGGGGCTACTGGCTGTAGCGCTCGACGTAGCTGGGGTCCACGTACTTGCTGGGCGGCGGCGTCGGCGCTGTGAGCTGGCCCAGGTCCACCAGCGCGTCGAGCACGGCCTGCACGCCCGCGGGGTTGATCCGCCCGCCCGGCGGGAACGACCGCGCCTGCTCGACGTACAGCTCGTAGGTCGCGCGGGCGTCCTCCGGCGCGATGCGCGTCTGGTCCGTCAGCACCTGGATCGCGCGGTCCTTGTTCGCCGGGTCGTACAGCCACTGCTGGCCCACCTGGTAGGCGCGGATGAAGCGCGCCACCGTGTCCTCGTGCGAGCGCAGCCAGTTGGGCCGCGACGTGTAGCCGGTGAACTCGAACGCCGGCACCACCTCGGTCGAGCGGCCGATGTCGCGGAAGCCCTGGCGCTCGGCCGCGAAGTCGAACGGCTGGATCAGCACCGCGGCGTCCACGCCGCCCGCCACCAGCGCCGCCAGCCGCTCCGGCGTGCCGCCGGCGTAGACGAAGTTGTAGTCGTCCGGCCCCAGCCCCGCCTGGCGCAGCATGCGACTCACCAGGTAGTAGGTGATGCCGTTGGGCGAGTCCACGTTGATCGTGCGCCCGCGCAGGTCCGCGTACGAGTTGATGCCCGGCCGCGCCAGCAGGCGATACACCGGGTTCGCGAACTCCGTCATCCACCAGGTGGCGTTGCCGCCCCGCTCCACCGCGCGGATGTGGATGTCCATCGCCGCCACGCCCAGGTCCACCGAACCGCCGACGACCGCTGTACTGACCTGCGGCGCCCCGCCCAGCACGGTTGTCTCCGGCGCCAGCCCCTGCTGGTCGAACGCGCCGATCGCCTGCGTGGCGAAGAACGGCCAGGCGAGCGCCGTGATGGAGACCAGCCCGACCGAGAGCGGCGTGCGCTGCTGGGGCGGCGGCGCCGCACGGGCGGTCCCGCCGTCGCGAGGCGGGCCGGCCAGCCCGACGAGGGTCGCCGCCACCGCGGCCGCGAGCGCGAGCGCTTTCCAGCGACGCATGGGCTCCTCCCGCGCGAGATTGCGGCCCCATTGTAGCGCACACGCCCCTCGCCCGTGCGCCGACCCTCCACCGCAAGCCGGCTACGCGGGCGCCTCGCTCGTGCGCTCGATGGTGTCCAGCACCGCGCGAAGCTGGGCCGTGGCGGCGGTCGGGCGCAAGCGATACGACACCGTGCTGCTGCGGCGCTCTCCCTCGACGATCCCCAGGTCGCGCAAGACGCGCAGGTGTTGCGATGTGGCGGGCACGCGGCGGCCGATCGCCCGCGCCAGCTCGCCCACCGACATCTCGGCTTCGTCCAGCGCTTCCACGATGCCGAGCCGAGCGTCTTCACAGAGCACCAATCGCACCTGCTTCAGGCTTTCCCGACGCCGAATGCGGTCGATCCGGCGCCGCGCGCGCAGGACTTTCGCCAACTCTTGCGTCTGCTCCGACATTTCTCCACGCTCTACGTCTCAAAAATGAATTGCGCCCCCACGCAAGTCGTGCGAAGATTGCCGTAAGCCGCCCGCTCTCTAGCACAGCGCGTGCCATCTCTCGCCTTCATCGTCCTGGCGTCTTGCCTGGCCGATACGGCGGCAACTATGATAGTGCTCGCCTGGCATGCCACGATTGACGCCAGAAGCGCCCAATCCTCGCGCGGAGTGTGCAGTGTCGCCCGTCCGCCCGGTAATTCTTGTGGCCGACGACGATCGAGCCCTCTGTGACCTATTGCGAGAGTTTCTCGAAGAGGAAGGCTATGCGGTCGTTTGTGCCGGGACCGGCCAGGCCGCGCTCGCGATCATCGAAGCGGGCGATCCCGACCTGCTATTGCTCGACTGGCGCCTGTCCGGCCTGGACGGGGCCGAGGTGTGCCGCCGCGCGCGGGCCCTCGCGCCCCCCGGGGGGCGGCGGCTGCCGATCGTCGTCGCGAGCGCCTTCGGCGACGCCGAGCGCGCCGCGGCGCTCGGCGCGGGGGCCGACGAGTACGTCGCCAAGCCCTTCGAGCTTGACGCGCTCCTCGCCGTGATCGCGCGCTACCTGCCGGCGCCCCGCGCATAGGCAGCCCCGCGGCCGCGGCAGGCGGGCGCCCCGGGGCCGCGGCGAGGGGCCCGGCGCGCCGTCAGCGCCGGGTGGCGTTCAGGCGCAGCCACGTCTGCTGCTCGTAGTGATTCTGCACGCCCTCGCCGAGCGGCGAGCGCTGGTACAGGTACACCAGCGCGTCGCGGTTGTACCAGCGCCCGGAGTACCAGAACCCCATGCAGCCCCACTCGTCGCCGCTGCTGTACAGCCGGCCGTTCTGACTCCGCACGTCCGGGTCGTTCAGCCAGGGAATGCGGCCCTCGAAGCACTGGCGGCGCGCCGCGAGCGTGTAGTCCACGTTGAAGGCCGTGCTCACCAGCGCGGCGGGATAGGTGAAGGGATGGTCGGGCGGCAGGTTGGCGCCCTTCACCTGCATGATGCCGACGCTCGCGCAGCCGTTCGTCTCCGGCTGAGTCGGGTGGCCCGTGTTGCAGTCGCCGAGGTACGCCTGGTCCCAGCCGCTCTCCTGCATCGCCTGCGCCCGCACGGTGTCCGCGTCGAAGCCCCACTTGCACGCCGCCCACTGCAGGATCTCGTCGGTCGTGCCGCTGAAGTCGCCCGTCACGCGCGCCGCGAAGCCGCCGAGGGCCTGTGGCGGCATGCGGTAGCCGGCCTGGTAGACGTTCGTCTGGTTCGCCGTCGCGTTCTCGGGACGCGGCTCGAACGTGGGGTCGCGGTGCTGCTCCATGACCGCCGCGCACTGCGCGTCGCTCGGCAGGGCGCTGCCGGGCGGCAGCGTCGCGAACGGGTAGGCGACCGTCGCCTGCGCGCCCGGCGCGTCCGCGCTGGCGGCCGCGACGCTCGCCGACGCCAACCCCGCCGCGGCCGGGCGCGCCGCGCCCACCGCCGCCAACAACACCGCCCCGAGCAGCAGCCCGCGCATGGCGCCTCCCCTCCGGTCCGCGGCGCCCGGTGTGGCGTGCCTGCCAGCCCGGGCGCCCCTTCCATAAGCATAATCGGCGCGCGGCGCGTTGCCCGCGAGGGCAGGTACGGAGATTACCGTGGCGCCTTGTAAGGCTGGAAGGCGAGGAAGGGGGCGTCCTGCCAGGTGGCGGCAGAGATGGTGAGGGGGCCGGCGGGGTCGAGCTCGAGGCGCAGGCGGCCGTCGGCGAGCGTGCCGGCGCGGATCGTGGAGCCGACGATCCAGCTCCAGTCCACGGCGCACACGGCGTCGCCGAGCGTGGGGAGCGTGGCGGCGGGCACGGCGCTGACGGTGACGACGGGCGCGTCGGCGCCGGCCCGCGCCTCCGCGAGGAGGCCCTGGCCGCCGTCGAGGGTGACGGCGAAGTAGGTCAGGCTGCTGGTGGCCGCCTCGACGCGCCGGCCGATCACCGCGGCCAACGCCTCGTCGTCACGCACGCTTGGCTCCATGCTGGCTCCAGGTGATCTCCGGATTGCCGCGCTGGCCCGGCGCCCTCAGGCGCGCGGGTGTCTGTCCCGTGTGCCGGCCTGACGGCGGCTGGCCGCGAGGCTATGTGGTCTGCGAGCGCCGGGGAGGCGGCCTGACGGCCGCGGGCGGCCACGAGACCCGCCCCTACGACAGGCGTTGCCGGCCGGGTCGCGCCCCGGGCGACTGCGTGCGGCCGCGGGCGATGGAGAAGCGCGCGGGCCTCACTCCGCCCTTAGCAGGAGAGTCTGCTCGCGTGGCTGGCGCGCGTCGGTCCGGGCTCTGAGGGCAGGGTACCATACTTGAGGCGGTGGCAGGAGCGCCGCGAGGCGGTCGAGCTGGCGACGGGGGCGCGAGTGGCGAGGACGGCGAGGTATCTGGAGCAGGGCTCGGCGGCGTTCTGGCGCGCGAACCTGGCGCTCTTCCTCGGCGGGTGGGTGACGTTCGCCTGCCTGTACTCGACGCAGCCCGTACTGCCCGCGCTCACCGCCGAGTTCGGTGTGCCGCCTGCGCTCGCCAGTCTGTCGGTGTCCGTGACCACGGCGACGCTGGCGGTCACGATGCTGCTGGTGGCGTCGCTCTCTGATGCGTGGGGGCGCAAGCCGGTGATGACCGCGTCGCTCGTCGCGTCGGGCGCGCTGGCGCTGCTCACGGCGTTCAGCCCCGACTTCCACACGCTGCTCGTGCTGCGGACGCTGCAGGGCGTGGCGCTCGCGGGCTTCTCAGCGATCGGGATGACCTACGTGGCCGAGGAGATCGCGCCACACTACCTGGGGCTGGCGATGGGCGTGTATATCAGCGGCAACGTGCTGGGCGGCATGAGCGGGCGGCTGACGGTGGGCCTGATCGCCGACGTGGCCGGCTGGCGCGGGGCGCTCGGCGCGCTGGGGGCGGCCGGGCTGGTGGGCGGGCTAGCGTTCTGGCGGCTGCTGCCGCCCTCGGCGCACTTCACCGCGCGGCCGTTCGCGGCGCGGCGCGTGCGGAGCGCGCTCGCGGTGCCGCTCCACGATCCAGGGCTACTCTGCCTGTACGGCATCGGCTTCTTACTGATGGGCGGCTTCGTCACGCTGTACAACTACCTGGGCTACCAGCTCATGGCGCCGCCCTACTCGCTCAGCCAGGCGGCCATCGGCTGGGTGTTCCTCAGCTATCTGGCGGGGGCGTTCAGCTCGACGGTGATGGGCCGCCTGGCCGACCGCGTGGGTCGCCGCAAGGTGCTGTGGACGGGGGCGGCGATCATGCTGGCCGGCGCGGCGCTGACCCTGCCGCCGAGCCTGCCGCTGAAGATCGCGGGCGTGGTGGTGTTCACGTTCGGCTTCTTCGCCGGCCACTCGATCGCGAGTAGCTGGGTGGGGCGCCGGGCGCTGACGCACCGCGCGCAGGCGTCGGCGCTGTACCTGTTCTTCTACTATATGGGCTCCAGCATCGGTGGCCCGATCGGCGGCATTTTCTGGAGCGGCTTCGGCTGGCCCGGCGTGGTGGCCATGATCGCCGGCGCGCTGGCGCTGGCGCTGGCGCTCTCCGTCCGCCTGGCGGCGATCCCGCCGGTCGTGGTCGCCGGCGAGCCGGCGCCGCGGCGGCCGTAGCCAGCTCGCCACTCGCTACCCGCCGTGCTCCAGGGCGCGCAGGAAGCAGTGCCGAACGTCCGACGCGCCGTGCGGGCTTGGCTCGGTGGTGTGGACGGGCCTGGGCGCGGCGCGCGCGGCGGGTCTATACTCAGCGCGGAGCGAGCGCGCTGCCGGCGCGGCGTGGTCAAGGTGGCGGAGGTCGGCATGCTGAGCAAGGAGCAGAACGCCCTGTTGACGCGGATCGGTCCCGGCACGCCGGGCGGCGACCTGCTGCGGCGCTACTGGCAACCGGTGGCGCTCGCCGAGGAGCTGCCGCCGGGCGGCGCGCCGCTGCCGGTGCGTATCCTGGGCGAGGATCTGGTGCTGTACCGCGACGAAGAGGGGCGGCCGGGGCTGCTGGGCCTGCACTGTCCCCACCGGGGGGCGGACCTGAGCTACGGGCGGCTGGAGGATGGCGGGCTGCGCTGCCTGTATCATGGCTGGCTGTTCGACCGCACGGGGCGCTGCCTGGAGCAGCCGGGCGAGCCGGCCGGCAGCACTTTCTACCAGCGCGTGCGGCACACCGCCTACCCCTGCCAGGAGGCGGGCGACCTGGTCTTTGCCTACCTGGGGCCGGGCGAGCCGCCGCTCCTGCCCGACTACGAGTTCCTGCGGGTGCCGGCGGCGCAGCGGTGCGTCACGAAGGTCTTGCAGGAGTGCAGCTACCTGCAGGCGAACGAGGGGAACATTGACCCGCAGCACCTCTCGTTCCTGCACCGGCAGTTCGACCAGTCGGACTGGGCGCAGAACCGCGCGCGACCTGGCGCGGCCAGCGAGCAGACGAGCATGACGCTGTTTGGCCGCGACGTGGCGCCCACCATCGAGACGGAGGAGACCGACTTCGGCGTCCGCATCTACTCGGTGCGGAAGATGAGCGCCGAGCAGAACTACGTGCGCATCTCGAGCTTTATCATGCCGAACCTGGCGGCCTTCCCCGGCAACACGGGCGTGGATGGCTACTCGGTCCACTGGCACGTGCCGATTGACGACACGACCCACTGGAAGTATTTGCTGAGCTTCCGCCGCTCGGCGCCGATGGACCAAGAGGCGTTCCGCCGCTACATGTCGCTCGGGGTGGGGCCGGGCTACCGCATGCCGCGCAACCAGGCGAACCGCTACCTGCAGGACCGCGAGGAGATGCGGACGCGCACGTTCAGCGGCATGGGCGCGTCGTTCCACGTCCACGACGCCTACGCCACGGAGACGCAGGGGCCGATCCAGGACCGCAGCCAGGAGCACCTGGGCACGACCGACCGCGCGATCATCCAGGCGCGACACATGCTGCTGCAGGCGATCCGCGACGTGCAGGAAGGGCGGGACCCGCCGCACGTGCTGCGCGCCGGCGCGCCCCCGCCGGAGATCGTGGTGCGCACCGAGGCGGTGTCGAGCGCGCTAGACCACCATACTTACTGGCGGGAGCCGGCGGCGGACGTGGTGGCGGTGAGCTAGGCGAGGCCCGGTCATAAATCGTCAGGCCGCCTTGAGAAAGGGTTTGAGCCCGACCCGCAGGTCGGCGCCCAGTTGGTGCCGATAGAGGAGCGTCAACTGGTAGACCAGCACGGCGCCCAAC
>Ga0070741_10008132_pt1 | contig 21230 bp, 23 predicted proteins | sample Coa_R1_4_FD_66440 | JGI IMG/M metagenome (GOLD analysis project Ga0070741, IMG submission 66440) | Surface soil microbial communities from Centralia Pennsylvania, which are recovering from an underground coalmine fire - Coalmine... | ecosystem: Environmental > Terrestrial > Soil > Unclassified ...
GCGCATGCGACCCGCGCCGCGCAGGGCAGCCATGCCGCGACCACCAGGATGCCGAGTACACCAAGGGTGTTCTTGCCGTTCACCATCACGCGTCTACCCCCTGAACGAGAAATGAAATGGAACGTCAGACGGCGTCGCTCCCGCGCTCGCCGGTTCGGATGCGGACGACCTCGTCGACCGGCAGCACGAAGATCTTCCCGTCGCCGATCCGGCCGGTGCGTGCGGCGTCCATGATCACCTGGACGACCTGCGACGTCTTGGCGTCGTCGAGCAGCATCTCGATCTTCACCTTGGGCAGGAAGTCGACGACGTATTCGGCCCCGCGGTACAGCTCCGTGTGTCCCTTCTGGCGCCCGAAGCCCTTCACCTCGGACACGGTGAGGCCCTGGATGCCCGCTTTCGCGAGCGCGTCCTTCACCTCGTCGAGCTTGAACGGCTTGATGATCGCCTCGATTTTCTTCATTGACCGATCCCTCCGGGCCGTCGCGCGCGACGTACCCACGCCGCGCTCGCCTCGTGCAACCGCGGTGCCATCCACCCGTCGGTGGAGGCGCGGATGACCGGCAAGAGCGGCCGGTGCGCCGCGCTGCCGAGTCGGTGTGCAATCCACGGCGGAGCTGCCGAACCGCTGAGCAGCTACTGCTCGCCCGGGACGCCGCCCGTCCACGCGGCGAGAGGCTCGATGCGCACATCGACGCCCATCGTCTGGGTCGTGCCGTGGCTCCGGTACACGCCGCGGAGCGGCGGCACGTCGGCGTAGTCGCGTCCGATGCCGATGCGGACGTGCTCCGGGCGCGTCGGGCCGCGATGCGTCGGGTCGAAGCCCGTCCACGTCGACCCCGGGAGCAGCGCCTCGACCCAGGCGTGCGTCGCCTGCTCCGGCGGCGGGTTTCCCGGCGCGGTCGACACCGGCGCCAGGTAGCCGGAGACGTAGCGTGTCGGGATGCCCGCGAGCCGGAGGAGCCCGATCGTCAGATGCGCGAAGTCCTGACACACGCCGCCGCCGCTCGTGAGGAGGTCCTCGATCGTCGAGTGCACGTCCGTGCTCCCGGGCTCGTATTCGAACTGGTCGCGGACGTACGCGACCGCACGCGCCGCGTACTCGCCGACGCCCTCGGTCGGCCGCGGCCGGGCCTGCCAGAAGAACCGGCGGAGCCGATCGCTGAACGGGACGTAGCGGCTCGGCGTCAGGAACTCCTGGTACTCCTGGCTCCGGGCGTCGTCCTCGGCGAGGAACTCCGCGAAGGTGACGTCGCGGGTGCGCGCGGGCGGCGCTGCGGCCGTCCGCTCGACGACCGCCTCGGCCAGGATCGCGAGCGCGTCGTGCGGCGGATGGATCGACACGGCGTGCACCCTGTTCCCGAACGCGTCGGCGTACTCGATGATCGCCGACGCCGGGGCGGTCGAGACGCCGAACGCGAGGCAGCGCTGTCCGGGCCCGTCGACGGGTGCGAGCCGGAGCTCGTTGTGCGACTCGTACGCCGGCGCGTCGTAGACGAAGTGTGTCCGGTGCTGGATGCGGAGGATCACGCCGTCACTCGAAGCGGAGGTAGTCGTCGAACACGGCGGTTTCTATCCGCGCGCACTCGTCCTGGACCGCGAGCAGGAAGTCGTGGAGGCCGTGGCGGATGACATCGGAGCCGGCCGGGATGGTCAGCATGGCGGTGAGCGGATCGGTCGCGGGCGCGCGCGAGACGGGCCCGGCGGCGTTCCATGCCGCGATCCGGCGGAGCGCCGCACCGAGCTGGTCGACGCAGAAGCGTGCCGAGCGGGGAAACGTCGGGTCGAAGAGGAGCAGCTCGACCACGCGGTCGACCGCGATCGCGTTCCCGTACGCCCGCCGGTACGCCTCCAGCGCCGACGCGCTCCGCAGAACCGCCGCCCATTGCAGGAGGTCGATCGGCCCGCCGACGTCCTCCGGCCGCGGCAGCAGGTAGTGATATTTCACGTCGAGGAGCCGGGCGACGTTCTCGTTCCGCTCGAGGAGCTCACCGATGGTCAGGAACTCGTAGCCGAGGTCGCGCGGCAGCGTCCCGTCGACGATCCCTGCGATGCGGTAGAAGCGGTCCCGCAGGTCGGCGAAGAAGCCGAACACGCCGTCCTGCTCGAGCATCGCCGGCGACCAGCCGTGCGCGTCGAGGTGGAGGGTGTTGAGCTCGAGCCAGAGCTCGGACGAGATGCGATGGCGGAGCGCGCGCGCGTTCTCGCGCGCGGCGTAGATGCACGACCGGATCGACGACGGATTCGCCTCGTCGAACGTGAAGAAGTCGAGCACGGACCGCTCGTCCGCCGCGATGTAGCGCTCCGCGAACGCGTCGGCCTCGCCGGTGATCGCGAGGAGCGGCGTCCACGGCTCGGTCGCGCGCGGCGGGCTCTCGACGAGGAGATGGTAATGGACGTCGACCAGGCGGGCGCGCCACTCCGCGCGCTCCAGGTGACGGGCGGTCCAGAAGAGGTGGTGCGCGATCCGCCGAAGCATCAGGCGAGCACCCACGTATCCTTGCTGCCGCCGCCCTGCGACGAGTTGACGATGAGCGACCCCTCGCGCAGCGCGACGCGCGTCAGGCCGCCCGGCAGGACGCGCGGCGTCGCGCCGAAGAGGACGAACGGGCGGAGGTCGACGTGGCGCGGCGCGAACGCCGGTGCGCCGTGCGTCCCCCCGCCGACGAGCGTCGGATGGACCGAGAGCGAGACCACCGGCTGCGCGATGAACGCCCTCGGATCGCGCTCGATGTGCTCGCGCGTCTCGGCGAGCTCCCGGTACGTCGCCTTCGGGCCGATCACGACGCCGTACCCGCCCGACGCACCCGTCGGTTTGACGACGTAACGATCGAGGTCGCGCAGGACCATCCGGCGGACGTCGGGATCGCGTAGCAGATGCGTCTCGACGATCGGCAGGATCGGCTCCTCGCCGAGGTAATAGCGGATGATCGCCGGCGTGTAGGCGAAGACGGCCTTGTCGTCGGCGATCCCGGTCCCGACCATGTTCGCGATCGCGACGCTGCCGGCCCGCACGGCCGCCATGAGGCCCGCCACGCCGAGGAGCGAGTCGGGACGGAAGACGACGGGGTCGAGGAAGTCGTCGTCGATGCGGCGATAGAGGACGTCGATCCGCTCGAGGCCGTGGACGGTCCGCATGTAGAGCGCGTGGTCGACGCACACGAGGTCCTGCCCCTCGACGAGCTCGACGCCCATCTGCTGCGAGAGAAAGACGTGCTCGAAGAACGCCGAGTTGTGCGGGCCGGGCGTCAGCAGCGCGATGCGTGGTCGCGACGTGTTTCCCGGCGCGATCTCGCGCAGGCTCGCGAGGAGGTCCGCGGGATAGTTCTCGACGCTCCGGACGGCGCACCCGCGGATCAGGTCGGGCACGAGCCGGGTCATCACGACGCGGTTCTCGATCACGTACGAGACGCCGGACGGCGTGCGCACGTTGTCCTCCAGGACGTAGAACCGCCCGTCGCCGCCCCGCACGAGGTCGATGCCGGCGACCGTGATGAAGACGCCGCCCGGCGGACGGAGGCCGACCGCGGCGTGTCGGAACTGCGGCGAGCCCGCGATCAGGTCGCGTGGCACGATGCCGTCCCGCAGGATCTCGCCGGCGCCGTAGACGTCCGTCAGGAACGCGTTCAGCGCGCGGATGCGCTGCACGAGCCCCGCCTCGATGTGAACCCACGTCTCGGCGTCGATCACGCGCGGGATCGGATCGAACGGGAAGACGCGCTCCGCGCCCGCCTCGCCGCCGTAGACGTTGAAGGTGACGCCCATGCGGAGGAACATCCGGTCGGCGCGCGTGCGGAGCTCCGTCAGCCGCGCACCGGGCAGGTTCACGAGATCCGCGATCACGCGCGTGCATCCCGGGCGCGGGACGAGGCCCGGCGCGAACATCTCGTCGTAGTAGCCGTTCGTCTCGTATGCCGCGGAATCGAGCATCACCTGATCGTTCGACGAGCGCGGGATGGCCCACGGCCCCATGTCGCGTCGTGCTGCGAGCTCCGAGCTCGGAAGAAAGAGCAACCGGTATGCCGACGGACGCGCGCGCGCCGTCTGCTCCGCCGGATGGCAGACGATGCCCCCGAAACGAGCGTCGCCGACGACGGTTTCCCACTCGTCGTCGAGACGACGCGGTTTGGCGGTGGCATCTCGCTTGCTGAAACCCGTCGTGGCTCTCGGCTGGCCGGGTGAAGATGCGAAGCCCCCTGATCCCCGGGTGCGGGGGGGCCGATCGGTATCCGACCCACGCCGCCGCCCAGCCGGGGGCCGCGCAAATCCCGACCGTTACGAGGGGCGGGCGACCTTCGACACGGACATCCTCCCCGAGCAGTTCTTCGGACGCCCGGCGCGGCCCGACGTCCTCCAGCCCGAGCGACGGCTCCTGAGTGCGATCCTCGAGGACGCGATGCGGCTCTACCTCGAAGAAGTGCCGACGATGCGCCGCCGACCGAGCACGGCGATGCTCGCCGTCGAGAGCTGGTTCGCGTCGAACGACACGGCCTTTCCGTTCACGTTCCTGAACGTCTGCGACGCCCTCGGGCTCGAGGCGTCCGCGGTCCGCCGAGCGCTCGCACACCGGCGGCACGCGATCGCGCGTGAGGCGCGCGCGCTCGGGCGCCGGTGACTACGGTGTGCGGAGGCCCATGAGCTGGAGCCGCATCCTCGGCGACACGACCGGGCGCGCGGCGACCACGTCTTCGCGGAGCACGGTGCCGGTGAGCATCGGCTCGTTCGATGGATGAGGCGCGAGCACGCGGACCTCGATCGCCTCCACCTCGGGAAGCACGTGAAACAAGCGGGCGATCGCCGCCTCGGTGTCGCGGAGCGTCTGCTCGCGGAGCAGCACGGTGCGACGGTCCTCGGGCAGATCGCGGTCCCACGGATGGACGCCCCGGCTGCGCCATTCGATGCGCAAGCGCGCCGACAGCTTCTCGAGGACGAGCACGTCACGGCGGATGAACCCACGCGGGCGGAGCGCCAGTGCCTTCGTGACGACGCGGGCCAGGACGGATCGGTTGCGCATGGGACGTCACGGGCGACGAACCAGCAACGGCGATGCCATTCCATCCCGGGATGGAATCGACACCGGACCCCGGGTGGACGCGGCATCGCGGGTCGGGCACCTCGCGGTCGCCCCGGATGCGCGTCGTCCGGGCGAATGCGCGCGGAGTGGGCAGGCACATGACGGACGTCGAACGGAACATCGCCAAGTGTCGGATCATCCTCTCGGTCGCCGCGTTCATCGCGGTCTACGTCGATCCGGCGTCGCCGACCCTGACCCGCTGGCTGCCGCTCACCGGCGGTCCTTTCACGCTGGACCCCCACGCGTACGCGGTGATGGTCTCGCATCTGACCTACAGCGTCGCGATCTACCTGGTGCTCGGCCGTCCGCTCGCCACGCCGGAGCGGGTCGCGCGCTTGTCGACGTGGGGCGACGTCCTGTTCGGCGTGGCGATTGCTCTCGTGACGGAGGGCGTGAACAGCCCATTCTACGTCTTCTTCGCGTTCGCGGTGCTCGCGGTCGGCTTCCGCGCCGGCCTGCGATCGACGCTCAAGGTGACCGGCGTCGGCGTCGCCCTCTACCTGAGCCTGATCCTCGTGTCGCGGCCCGAGGGCGCGAACTTCTACGTCATGCGCCCGGCGTACCTCGCGATCACCGGGTACCTGGTGGGCTACCTCGGCGAGCAGCGGCTGATGCTCGAGACGCGGCTCCGCGAGCTCGAGGCGGCCGCGGAGCGCGAGCGGATCGCGCGCTCGCTGCACGACGAGTACGTGCAGGCGCTCGCCGGCATGAACCTCCGGCTCGAGGGCTGTCGCGAGCTCCTCCGGCAGGGACGGAGCGAGAAGGCGCTCCGCGAGCTGACGGAGCTCCAGGCCGGTGTCAACCGCGAGCACGACGATCTCCGGAGCTACATCCGCTCGCTCGTCGACCTGGAGACGTCTGGCTCTGTCCGCGGCGCCGAGCCGCGGACGCGGTTCGCCGTGCGCGCGCAGTTCGACGGCTCGCTCCGCCTCGTCGAGCACACGCTCCAGATCATGCTCGAGGGCGCGCGGAACGTCGCGCGTCACGCCGGCGCCGCGTCCGCGATGATCGGCGTGCGCGCCAATGCCGGGACCGTGTTCATCAGCATCGACGACGACGGCGTGGGCTTCCGTGACGGCGCCGCGCCGCCATGGTCGATCGCGTCCCGGGCCGCGGAGCTCGGCGGCGAGATCCTCGTCGGCGCCGGCCATCCGCCGGGCGGGCACCTGGCGGTCGAGCTGCCCGTCGTCTGACCATGCCGGTTCCGCTCCGCATCGTGATCGCCGACGATCACGTGCTGTTCCGCCAGGGCCTCCGCTCGATGCTGACGAACGTCCTCCCGGACATCGCGATCGTCGCCGAGGTCGAGAGCGTGGCGGCGGTCGGCCCGGCACTCGTCCGGACGCAGTGCGACGTTTTGCTGCTCGACCTCCAGATGGAGGACCGGAACGCGCTCGGCGACATCGAGACGTTCGCCCGCCGTGTGCGCGTCGTCGTGGTGACGGCGAGCCAGCGGCCGGAGGAGGCGCTCGCCGCGCTGCGGAGCGGCGCGCGGGCGGTCGTCTTCAAGCGGTTCGCAGTCGAGACGCTGATGGAGGCGCTGCGGACGGTGATGGAGGGTCACGTCTGGATGCCGCCCGCGCTCCAGACGGAGCTGACCGCGCGGCTGTCGGAGCCGGTCGCGAAGACGCTCACGGCGCGCGAGCGGGAGATCGTCCGTCTCGTCGCCCTCGGCCTTCAGAACCCCGAGATCGCTTCACGGCTCGCGATCAGCGACGTCACGGTGAAGACACACCTGAACAACGTCTTTCACAAGCTGAAGATCCGGGACCGAGTGGCCCTGGCGCTCTACGCGCTCCGCGTTGGCCTCGTCGGCGTGCACGACAAGTTCGTTTAGCCGCCGGACGGCGCGACGCTGCCCGCGCGTGCAGCACGCGCCCAGCCGCTGAGCAGGTGCAACGATCGCAGCGTTCTCGAGGCGAACCCTTCTCCAGCGCGCGCGTCGACCGTCTCCATCCGCGGGTGGACTGGCACCTCGGTTGCTCCTCGGGACCGCAGCGGCTCGACGCGAGCACGGGGAGGCAATCGCATGGGATCGAACTCGAGTCAGGGGTGGTACCTGTTCACGTTCCTGGTCGGCTTCACGCTCGGACCAGCGGGAATGTTCGCGCTCGGCTGGACGGTCGCGGTCGTCGGGATCGCGCTGATCGTGGTGGCGTTCGTCGGGCTTCGCACCATCAAGGAGACCGCGAACGACGGCCGCGCGAGCACAGAGCAGAAGCAGACGGCGCCCGCCGGGCTGAAAGCCGGCGCGCTCGAGAGCTTTTGAAGGAGGACGTGATGAAGATCGTGGCGCTCGGAATGATCGTCGGCGGTTGGATGGTCACGATGGGAGGGCTCGTCGGCAGCGAGGCGATCGTCGTCCGGCTCGCGGCGGCGGTCGCGGGACTCGGCACCTCGCTCGCGGGCATCGCGACACTCAACAGCACCCACATCACGCAGGCGATCTGGAACAGGGGGCACTGATGCCGACGCACCGGAAGTCACTTGCGATCGCGTTCGCCGTCCTCGGGCTCGTCGCGCTCGCCACGCCGATGCGCGCGGAGGACGAGGCCGCCGGCACGGCGACGATCGCCGCGAGCCTGAAGGCGATCAGCGGGCCGAGCACCGACGACCTGACCAAGGGCGATCCGGGCGGGACGCTCACCGGTACCGTCAACGACATCGTGATGGCCGATCCGAAGGCCGGCCTCACGCTCGCCGACCTGGCGAACCAGATCGGGCAGAACCGAGTCGCGGTCAACTTCGTCTGGACGCTCGTCGCCGGCTTCCTTGTGATGTTCATGCAAGCGGGCTTCGCGCTCGTCGAGACCGGGCTCTGCCGCGCCAAGAACGCGAACCACACCATGATGATGAACTTCATGGTCTACGGGTTCGGGCTGTTCGCCTACTGGGTGATGGGCTTCGCGATCCAGCAGGGCGGCTCGGCGGGGATCTCGAACCTCGGCGGCATGAACCCGCTGAACAACGAGTGGAAGCTCTCGCTCTTCGGCAAGGACTGGGGCCTCTTCGGTACGAAGGGGTTCTTCCTCTCGGGCGAGAGCTACGACGTCGGCGTCATGGTGCTGTTCCTCTTCCAGATGGTGTTCATGGACACCGCGACGACGATCGTCACCGGCGCGGCGGCCGAGCGCTGGAAGTTCGTCGCGTTCGCGATCTCGACCTTCTTCCTCGGCGCGATCACCTATCCCCTTTTCGGGAACTGGGCGTGGGGCGGCGGCTGGCTCTCGCAGCTCGGCGTCAACTTCAAGCTCGGCCACGGGTACTGCGACTTCGCCGGCTCCGGGGTCGTGCACGCTGTCGGTGGACTCACGGCGCTCGCCGTCGCGATGATCGTCGGCCCGCGCATCGGCAAGTACAACCGCGACGGCTCGCCGAACGCGATTCCTGGCCACGACATCACGATGGTCCTGCTCGGCTGCTTCATCCTCGCCTTCGGCTGGTTCGGCTTCAACCCGGGGAGCACGCTCGGCGCGTCGGGCAACGGCAGTCTCCGCATCGGCTCGATCGCGGTGAATACGATGCTCGCCGGCTGCACGGGATCGTTCGGTGCGCTCCTCTATATGTGGATCCGGTTTGGCAAACCCGACGCCTCGATGAGCGGGAACGGCCTTCTCGCGGGGCTGGTCGCCATCACGGCGCCGAGCGGATTCGTCAACACGGTCGGCGCCGTCATCATCGGCTTCTCGGCAGGCGTCCTCGTCTGTCTGAGCGTCGAGTTCTTCGAGCGGGTGCTCAAGATCGACGATCCTGTGGGAGCGACCTCCGTCCACGGGACGTGCGGCCTCTGGGGCGTGCTGTGCGTCGGCCTCTTCGCCGACGGGAGAAGCAATTACGGCGGCAGCTGGAACGGCGTCGACGGCGCGGTCACCGGACTCTTCTACGGCGACCCCGGGCAGTTCGTCGCGCAGCTGATCGGTGTCTGCACGCTCGTCGGCGTGATCTTCACGCTCTCGTACGTCTTCAATGCGATCGTCGAGTACTTCGTGGGACAGCGGGTGAGCGCCGAGGTCGAGCTCGAGGGGCTCGACCTGCCCGAGATGGGCGCGCTCGGCTATCCGGAATTCCAGCTCGTGACGTCCAGCGGCGGGCGTTCCGTCAACGTCGGAGGGTGACATGGTGGCAACGATCGTCTTCGGAATGATGTGCATCGCGGCGTTCGCGGCGCTCCAGGTCTACAAGAGCGGCAAGAGCCTCTTCGATCGCTGAACGCGTCGCGGCCATGGCACCGGCTCCAACGCCGCTCGTCCGCGATCTTCCGACCGCGCTCGAACGCGCCCAGCGCGCGTTCGAGCGCGGTCATCTCCGCGAGGCGATCGAGTTGCTCGAGCACGCGCTCACGCTCGATCCCGATCACGTGAGCGCGCGCACGATGCTCGGGGTCGCCTACGCGCGAACGCACCGGGTCGACGAGGCGTTCGCGCATCTGGAGACGGCCCTCGCCCGCGCGCCCGGGACGTTTGCACCCCGGTGCGCCCTCGCGGAGCTCTATCTCCGCCTCGGCATCCCCGAAAAGGCGCGCCCGCACCTGGCTGGTGCCCTAGAGGCGGCGACGACAGAGACTGAACGGTCATACGTCCACGGCCTCCAGCAGGACGACCGGACGCGCGAGCGCCACCGGGTTCCCCGTCCGAATTTCAGCGTGCCGTTCTGGTCGCGCCAGCCCGACCGCGGGAGTGACGAGGAATGAGGCTGCGGCTCGGCGCAACCGTCTCGGCGGCGATCGTGCTCGTCGGAGTCCTCGGCGCGCCCGTCGTACCGGTGATGGTCGGCGCGACCGCGGCGTACGCGTGGCTGCTCTGGCGCAGCAGAGCGCCGACCTGATCCGGACGCCAACCGGACACGACGCGAGCGCGATTCGCGCCCATGGGGACGACGAACGATGCGTGGGGTTCCCGTATGGCGCGGTCGCACGTTGACTTCGGTCGGGCGCTCTGGGATGGGCGGTGCGGTCATGGAGGCCGCGCCGCCCTTCGCCGAGGAGGTCCCGGAGACGATCGCGGCGCCTGTGCACGGCGCCGGCATCGCGGGACTGGCCCTCGGCGCGCTCGGCGTCGTCTATGGCGACATCGGGACCTCGCCGCTCTACGCGATCAAGGAGTGCTTCGTCCCGCACCACGGCCTCGCCCCGACGCCCGCGAACGTCCTCGGCATCCTCTCGCTCGTCCTCTGGTCGCTGCTGCTCGTCATCGTCCTCAAGTACCTCACCTTTATCATGCAGGCCGACAACCGGGGCGAGGGCGGGATCCTGGCGCTGATGGCGCTGCTCGGGCCGGCGATCGGCCGGACGCCGATGCTGATCTCGCTCGGCCTCTTCGGCGCCGCCCTCCTCTACGGCGATGGGGTCATCACGCCCGCGATCTCGGTGCTGAGCGCGATCGAAGGGCTCGAAGTCGCGACCCCGCACCTCGCCGACTACGTCGTACCCGTCACGGTCCTGATCCTCGCCGCCCTGTTCCTCGTCCAGCATCGCGGGACGGCGGGCATCGGCGCCGTCTTCGGCCCGGCGACGCTCGTCTGGTTCGTCTCGATCGCGCTCGTCGCGACACCATGGATCGCGAGGCACCCGGGGGTGCTCGCTGCGGTGAACCCGCTGCACGCCGTCCGCTTCCTCGGCGGCCACGGGTTCGAAGGCTTCCTGCTCCTCGGCGCGGTCGTCCTCTGCATCACGGGCGGTGAGGCGCTCTACGCCGACATGGGCCACTTCGGCCCGCGACCCATCCGACTCGCGTGGTACGGCGTCGTCATGCCGGCGCTCGTCCTCAACTACTTCGGGCAGGGCGCGTTGCTGCTCGGTGCGTGCGGCGCGACCGGCGATCCGCAGGCGTGCCAGACGGCCGTCGCGAGCCCGTTCTACGCCCTCGTGCCCACGTGGTTCGTCGTCCCGATGATCGGAATCGCCGCGGTCGCGACCGTGGTCGCGTCGCAGGCGCTCATCTCGGGCGCCTTCTCGCTGACGCAGCAGGCGGTCCAGCTGGGCTTCGTGCCGCGCCTCAAGATCGTCCATACCTCGGCGGCGACCGAGGGGCAGGTCTACATCCCGGTCGTGAACGGGCTCCTCGCGGTCGCCTGCGTGACGCTCGTGATGGTCGCCGGGACGTCGTCGAACCTGGCGTCGGCGTACGGCATTGCGGTCACGGGCACGATGGCGATCACGTCGCTGCTCTTCTACTCGGTCGCGCGCTACGTCTGGGGATGGCCGCTATGGCGCGCGGGCGCGCTCGTCGCGCTCTTCCTCGTGGTCGACGTCGCATTCTTCACGGCCAACGTCGCGAAGATCCTCCACGGCGGCTGGTTCCCGATGGTCGCCGCATGCAGCGTGTTCGCCGTCATGTCGACCTGGAAGCTCGGCGCGACGTGGCGGGCGCGCGAACTCGCGAAGCTCCGCATGCGGCTCGACGACCTGCTCGCGAGTCTCAAGCTCGATCCGCCCGCGCGCGTGAAGGGCACGGCCGTCTTCATGACGCGCGATCCCGACGGCACGCCGCCCGCGCTCCTCCACCAGCTGAAGCACAACCAGGTGCTCCACGAGCAGGTGGTGATCCTGACGATCCGGTCGGCCGACACGCCGACGGTGCGGGCGGCCGAGCGCATCCAGATCACGCAGATCGGCCGCGGGTTCTGGCGCGTCGTCGCCGACTATGGCTTCATGGAGACGCCGAGCGTCCCCGACATCATGCGACGTGCGGCGGCGCAGGGGCTCGAGACGTTCCGCGGTCGGACGAGCTACTTCCTCGGGCGGGAGACGTTCGTGTCGACGGGGCGATCCGAGCTGCCGCGGTGGCGGCGCGCGCTCTTCCTGTTCCTCGCGCGGAACGCACGGTCGCCGACGGAGTTCTTTGCCATCCCGCCGAATCAAGTCGTCGAGCTCGGCGGGCAGCTCGAGGTCTGAACGCCGCCGACGGGGAACCGCAACCGTCTCGGTCAAACGATCCGTTACACGGCGCCGTGTGAGCCGTAGGAAGCAGGTACGGTCGTGAAGCCGGTCGTAACCTTCATCGCGATCTCGTACGCGCTCGTATGGCTCCTTTCGATGTCCGTCTGGCATACGGGCCTGAGCCGCTCGTTTGCCCGAATCCTATTCCCGATGGCGATGTTCATCCCGACCATCGCCGTACTCGCGACCGCCGCGATCTTTCGCGAGCGCAATCTCGGCAAATCGATGGGGCTCCGTCTTGGTCGCGGGCGATGGTGGACATATTGGCTCTTCTCCTGGATTGCGTTTCCCGTCTTTTGCCTGAGTGCGCCGTTCGTCGGTGCTGCCTTCCGAATTTATCCCCTCGATATCAAGGAGTTCTCCGGCTTTCGCGAGCTCATCGCGGCGTCGGGCGGTGCGCCGCGACAGATCGCGATCGAGCGCCTCGTCGCCATGCAGCTCGGAGCGATCCCTTTCGGTCCCATCTTGAACGCCCCATTCGCGTTCGGCGAGGAATTCGGATGGCGTGGATATCTTCTTCCCAGACTTCTCGGGCTCGGCGAGCGTCCCGCGCTCGTCCTCTCGGGAGTCATCTGGGGGCTTTGGCATACGCCGTTGGTTCTACTCGGCCACAACTACCCGAACGATCCTGTCCGCGGGGTCATCTGCATGATCGTGTTCTGTACGCTGATGGGGTTCATTCTCGGTTGGACGCGCCTCGCGTCGGACAGCATCTGGCCTGCGGTGATCGGCCATGGGGCACTCAACGGGTCAGCGGGAGCCGTTCTTCTCTTTGCGCGCGCGGGCACGCGACTCGACCCGACGCAGGTCGGGATTACCGGTTGGAGCGGCTGGCTCGTGCCCGCGAGCGTCGCGTGCGTTTTGGCATTCGCGTATCGCGGCCGCGGCTGACGACGCGATCCAGCGGATCGGAGAGTAACGGAACGCCGAAGCGCTTTTCCCCGTCGCCATCGCGGCGCTCAGATGCGCCGGTCGGGGTCGCCCGTCCCCCGGTCTTCGTGAGACCACGTCGTCTCGGGCGTGACGTCGCGCCGCCCGTCAGCAGCGCTAACAATGCTTCGGCGTGTTGGTCGGCGAACGCGGGAGTGCTTGGATCGATCCCGGTTAGATACTTGCACTCGGGGGACTGGCTGAAGATCAGGCCGGCGGCGCCGAGGACGAGGTAATGGAGGTGGACGGCCGGGATCGCGGGGACGAGGCCTTCGGCTTGGGCGCGGGCGATGTGGGCAACGAGGGCTTCGCTCATCGGACGGACGAAGCGGTCGGCGAGCCAGCGCATGCGACGGCCCTCGCGCTTCGCCTCGTCGTTCATGAGGCGCATGAACGCGGGACGACGTGCGACGAAGTGGACGAACTGGCGGACCGTCCGCTCGAGCCAGGCGTGCGTATCCTCGGTCTCGTTCGGCCGGGCGCCCTCCGCGAGCACGGCTTGCAGCTCGCCGAACGCGCGCTCGACCGCGGCCTTCCAGAGGCGCTCCTTGCCGTCGAAGTAGTATTTGATGAGGCCGAGGTTCGCGCCGGCGCGCTCGGCGATGTCCCGGGTGCGGGCGCCGTCGAAGCCCCGCTCGGCGAAGACCTCGAGCGCGGCGGCCAGGATGCGCTCCTCCGTGGAGTCGGCGGTCGCTGCCATCGCGGCAGAGTTTACTCTCTTGACTAATCGGCGCAAGCCGGATTATACAAGCGAATAAATCGACTGCCATGCGGCGGTCGCCCACGAGGAGGGCGCATGACGACCACCCCGCACGTGAACGGCCGGAAGCTGACGCTGAGCCACGTCGGCCTCGGATGCTTCGACCTGGCCCGCATGGAGGACTTCTACACGCGCGTCCTCGGTCTGACCGTCACCGACCGCGGGACGGTCGCCGGCGGCGCCGCGGAGCTGGTCTTCCTGACGACCGATCCGTCGGAGCATCATCAGCTCGTCCTCGCGTCGGGACGGACCGAGGGCGCGATGCTCGAGGGCCCCGTCCTCGGCGGGAGCTTCGGCGCCGCGATCTTCCAGCTGACCTTCCGCCTCGACGACCTCGCGACCCTGCGACGCGTGCAGCAGCGGCTCGTCGCCGAGGGCAACACGAACTTCGTGCCGCTGAACCACGGCAACTCGTGGTCCCTCTACACGCGCGACCCCGAGGGCAACGCCCTCGAGCTCGTCGTCGACAGCCCGTGGTACGTCCGCCAGCCGTTCGGCGAGTTCCTCGACCTGTCGCTCGACGATGACGAGATCCTCCGAACGACCGAGGCCCTCTGTCGGGCCGCGGGCGACTGGCAGCCGGCGGACGCGTGGCGGGAGCGGCTCGCGCGCCGGATCGCCGACGACCAGGCGGCGCTCCGCTGACATGACGCGCGCGAGCACGCCGGTCCTCGTCGTCGGCGCCGGCCCGGCCGGCATGACGTGCGCGCTCCTGCTGTCGCGGCTCGGGATCCCGAGCCGGATCGTCGAGCGCCGCGCGGGCCCGCAGCCGGCGCCGGCCGCCCACGTCGTCAACGCGCGGACGTTCGAGATCTTCCGCGCCGCGGGCGTCGACATGCGACGGATCGCCGCCGCCTGCCGCGACCCGTCGGACGCCGGTCAGGTCCTCTGGATGACGACGCTCGCCGGCGAGGAGCTCGGCCGTCTTCCCTTCGAGCGGCAGGGCGACGACACGCTCGCGTTCACGCCGACGCCGCTCCGGAACCTCTCGCAGCACCGTCTCGAGCCGATCCTCCTCGACGAGCTGCGACGCTGCCCCGACGTCGAGATCGCCTACGGCCACGAGTGGCAGAGCGCGGTCCAGGACGATGCGGGCGTGACGTCGACGATCCACGACCGCACACGCGGTGCGACGTACACGCTGCGGTCGCGATGGGTCGTCGCGGCGGACGGCGCGTCGAGCCCCGTCCGCCGGCAGCTCGGCATCGCGCCGATCGGGCCCGACCGTCTGCAGAGCTTCGTGATGATCCACTTCGAGGCGAACCTGCGCGCGCTCGTCCGCGAGCGTCCGGGCGTCCTCTACTGGACGACCGCTCCCGGCGCCGTCGGGGCGTTCGTCGCCCACGACATCGACGCGACGTGGGTCTACATGCACCCATGGGATCCGGAGCGCGAATCGGTCGACGACTACTCCGCCGAGGCGTGCGCCGCGATCGTCCGGCGGGCGCTCGGCACGGACGCGCATCCCTTCGTCGTCCGGACCGTCCGGACCTGGACGATGACGGCGCAGGTCGCGGAACGGTATCGAGAGCGGCGCATCTTCCTCGTCGGCGACGCGGCGCACCGCTTCCCGCCGACCGGCGGGCTCGGGCTCAACACCGGCGTCCAGGACGCGCACAACCTCGCGTGGAAGATCGCCGCGGTCGAGGCGGGCTGGGCGCCAGACGCGCTCCTCGACACCTACGAGGCGGAGCGACGCCCGGTCGCGGCGCGAAACGCGGACGTGAGCCTGCGGAACGCAATGCGTATCGGCGAGGTGTTCGCGGCCCTCGACTCTTGTGGCGTCGACGCGGCGATCGCCAACCAGGCGGAGCACTTCGACATGCTCGGTCTCCAGCTCGGGTTCGCCTACGACGCCGGCGCCGTTACCACCGATGACCGCGACTGGGACGTCCGTCCGGGCTCCGTCCGCGACTACGTCCCGAGCGCGCGGCCGGGGTCGCGCGTTCCGCACGCCTGGGTGACGCGAAACGGCGTCCATATCTCGACGCTCGACCTCTTCGCCTACGATCGCTTCACGCTGGTCGCGGGGCCCGCGGGCCGGCCGTGGGCCGAGGCGAGGTCCGGGACGGTCCCCGTCGATCGCGTCGTCGTCGGACGGGACGTCGCGGACGACGGGCGATGGATGACCCTCCTCGGCATCGACCGCGCGGGCGCGGTTCTGGTGCGCCCGGATCAGCACGTCGCGTGGCGGTCGCCGCGCGGCGTCCCCGACGCCACCAGCGCGCTCGGCGCCGCGCTGTCGCGCATCCTCGCGCCGGCGGGGGAGCACGCGCGATGAACCTCGCACTCGAAGGACGGAAGGCGATCGTCTGTGCGTCGAGCCGCGGGCTAGGGAGGGCCTGCGCGACTGCCCTCGCTCGCGAAGGCGTCGCGGTCGTCGTGAAGGGTCGCGACGCCGACCGCCTCGCCTCGACCGCCGCCACGATTCGCGACGAGACCGGCGCGTCGGTCGTCGCCGTCGCTGCCGACCTCTGCACCGAGGATGGCCGCGCGCGTCTCGTCGCCGCGTGCCCGGAGCCCGACATCCTGGTCACCAACAACGGCGGCCCGTCGCCGGGCCGGTTCGAGGACTGGGATCACGCGGCGTGGCTCGCGGCGCTCGAGCAGAACCTGCTCGCGCCCGTCCTTCTGATCCGCGCTGTCATCGGCGGGATGCGGGCACGACGGTTCGGTCGTGTCGTGAACATCACGTCGGCGATGGTGAAGGCGCCGCATCCGCTGATGGGTCTGTCGACGGCGGCGCGAAGCGCGCTCACCGCTGCGTGCAAGGGCCTCTCGCGCGAGGTCGCCTGCGACAACGTGACGATCAACAATCTGCTCCCCGAGCGCATCGATACGGACCGCCAGCGGTTCATGGCGGAGCTGCAGGCGGCGGCCCGCGGCATCTCGGTCGACGACGCGTATCGGGAGATCGCCGCGTCGATCGCCGCGCAGCGGCTCGGGACGCCCGAGGAGTTCGGTGCCGCGTGCGCCTACCTCTGCAGCGCGCAGGCCGGGTTCGTGTCGGGCCAGAACCTCCAGGTCGACGGCGGTTCGTACGCGGGCGTGATCTGAGCGACCGCGTCGTGTAGACCCGTCCGGCGTGATCTGGAAGCAGCCGTGCGACGCGGGCGTGGCGATCGCGGCGCCGTCGGCGCCAGCGACGGCCGGCGCGCGACCGTGGATCCTCGCCGCGACCATCCTCGGATCGAGCCTCGCGTTCATCGACGGGACGGTGGTGAACGTCGCGCTGCCGGCGCTTCAGCGCGACCTCGCCGCGACCGCCGTCGACGTCCAGTGGGTCGTCGAGGCGTACTCCCTGCTGCTGTCGGCGTTGCTCCTCGTCGGCGGTGCGCTCGGCGACCGGCTCGGGCGACGCCGTGTCTATGCGGCCGGCATCGTCGTCTTCTCGCTCGCCTCTGCCGCCTGTGGGCTCGCGAGCAGCGTCGGGGCGCTCGTCGGCGCGCGCGCCGTCCAGGGGGCGGGCGCGGCGCTCCTCGTCCCGGGGAGCCTCGCGCTCATCGGCGCATCGTTTCCCGCGCGCGAGCGCGGCGCGGCGATCGGCACGTGGTCGAGCGCGAGCGCGGTCACCGCCGCGCTCGGCCCCGTCGCCGGCGGCTGGCTCATCGAGCACCTGTCATGGCGCTGGGCGTTCTTCCTGAACCTGCCGCTCGCCGCCGTCGTGCTCGTGCTCCTGTTCTGGCGCGTGCCGGAGAGCTCCAACCCCGACGCGGGCGGGAGGCTCGACTGGCCGGGCGCCACGCTCGCGACCGCGGGCCTCTCCGGCCTCGTCTACGGGCTCCTCGAATCGTCTCGGCTCGGATGGCACGACGCCTCGGTCCTGGCCGCGCTCGCCGCCGGCGCCGTGGCGTTGGTCGCGTTCGGCGTCGTCGAAGCGCGGGGCCGCGCACCGATGGTCCCGCCCGCGCTCTTCCGCTCGCGCACGTTCACGGGCGCCAACGTCCTCACCTTCTTCCTCTACGGCGCGCTCGCGGCGTTGTTCTTCTTCTTGCCGCTCGTCCTGATCCAGGTCCACACCTATTCGGCGACGGCGGCCGGGGCCGCCACCCTGCCCTTCATCGCCGTCATGTCCGTGCTGTCGCCCTGGGCCGGCGGGCTCGTCGATCGCGTCGGGGCGCGGCGGCCGCTCGTCGTCGGCCCGCTGGTCGCGGCGACCGCGTTCGCGCTCTTCGCCCTGCCCGAGAGTGCCCACCCGTACTGGCGGACGATCCTCCCGCCGATGGTCGTGCTCGGGCTCGGGATGGCGATCACGGTCGCGCCGCTGACGACCACCGTCATGAACGCCGTCGACGTCCGCCATGTCGGCATCGCGTCGGGCATCAACAACGCGACGTCGCGCACGGCGGGCCTGCTCGCGATCGCGGCGGTCAGCGGCTTCGTCCTGCACGTGTTCGACGGGCAGCTCGGCCGACGTCTCGCCGAAGCGCGCCTGCCGCCGGCGGTCGAGGCCGCCGTTCGTGCCGAGCGCGTGAAGCTCGGCGCCATCGAGCCACCCTCCGCCGCGACTCCGGCCGAGCGCGCGGCGATCCGTCAGACGGTGCGGGCGTCGTTCGTCGCGGCGTTCCGGGCGCTCGCGGTCGTGACCGCGCTCCTCGCGATGGCGGCGAGCGCGACGGCCGCCGTCACGATCGACGGACCGCCGCCGCGGGCCGCGTTACGACCCGCCCGCAGCACCTGACTCACGCGCCGGGCGTGTTCGCGGAAGACCGGAAGCCTGCGAGCCCGAGCTCCTGCCGCACGTCGCCGGTCATCGCGGCGAGCATCGGGTCGAGCGGGATCCCGGTCGCATCCGCGATCCGATCGACGACGTTGAACGCGCCGACGATCGCGCATGCGTCGACGAAGGCCTCGGGCGAAAGAACGGCGCGCAACGTGCGACGGGTCGCGGCGAGGCGCGCGTCGTCGTCGCCCTGGACGGCGTTCGCGAAGGCGACGAGGAGCGCGCCGTGCTCGACGCCGGCGTCGCCCTCGACGGACGCGGTGATCGCGCGCAGGTCCGCCGTCCCGCCCGACACCTGGCTGCTCGCACGGAGCAGGCTCGCGTGGGCCGTCGTTCAGTAGAAGCACTCGTTCAGCGCCGAGACCCGCGCCGCGAGAAGCTCCATCTGCGCCCGATCGAGCGCGCGACGCGCCGTCGGATCGGGAATCTGCGCCACCGGGACGTAGTGCGCGTTCGTCGAACGCTGGAGGGCACGGACCTCGTCCGGGACGAGGCTCAGCGCGCGCATGATGTTCGGAACGAACCCGTCGCCGTAGAGGTCCGCTTCCGCGCCGCGCGCGTTTTCGGGCGCGATCATCGGCACCCACGCGCCTTCGAGCTTGGCCGCGGCGGGACGCTGCCGCGACGGCTCGCCGCCGCGTGGCTCGGGCAACGGAAGGGGCGCAATCCCGATCGCGCGCGCGAAGTAATCCATCCCGGCCGTCATGGTCGTCACGCCGACGAGCTCGACGTAGCGGCCGACGTCGAGCCCGCCCGCGATCACGCCGTCGAACCATTCCCGGGAGAGACGCGCCGGGTCGCTGCGAATCCGGTGCACGACGTCGACGACGTCCTCCGGTAGCTCGTGCGTGCCGTCGTGTCGCCCCCGGACCGCGTTCGGGGAGACGGCGCCCTTCCGGTCGCGACAGAGCCGGCAGCTCGCCGCGGCACGCGACGCGGCGGCGATCGCCACGCGCTCGGTCCCCGTCCACCACGTTCCGGGCGAGCGGATGTGGTCGAGAAGAAAGCGATGCGTCGCGACGAGGTCGCTCCGAATCGGCACGTCGGCGCCGGTGTAGTTCGGGTCGTCCGTACGTCGATCAATAGCACTGAGTTCGGCGGTACGGGAACACCGCACGCCTAAGCCCCCAGCCGGATCGCGGTCGGTCGTCGCGCCCGAGGAGCCCGTATCGACGCCACCCCGCCGCGCCGAGCCACGTGCGCGCAAGGACGACGGGAGAGTCGCCGCGTGGGAGCGGCACCAGTTCACACCAACCAGGAACCATGGCGCGGAGGAGCACGGATCGGTGCCGGAGTATCCGGGGTCGTGCTCGTACCGATTCATCAAGACGTAGTAACGGCTCAAGACTTGCGGCCGGGGGATGACGGATGTTCCGGAGGCGGGAGACGTCGCCGTGCGGAACCACTGAATTGCGGACGGGAGCCCCTCGTCGCGCCGTCTCCGAAGGTCGGACACCATGCCTGCGCAGCGGCGTCAAAAGCCGGTTCCAGTAACGTTCGGGAGGACCGTTACGGAAGGAGAAAACGGGCGAGCGAACGGCAAATCTCGTCCCGGCGCGTCTTGACCCCCGCATCGCAAGCAGTCACCACTCGCCCGGAGACATGGACGACTACCGCCGCCCCTTCGACCCCGACTTCCACCTCGGCATGCTCTCCCGGGCCGCGCTCGCCGTGCTCGCGCGCGAGTATCAGCTCTGCGCGCACCTCCAGGATCGCGCCGGGATCCCGCAGGTGCTCGCGCGCTACGGGCGCGCGGCGATGCAGGAGGTCGCGATCGACGAATGGATGGCCGCGAGCCCGACCTACACGCGACGGATCCAGCGGGCGCTCCGCTTCTCCGGCGACGACGTCGGGACGATCTTCAAGGGGATGCAGTTCGACGTCGGCGCGCCGCACGGGTTTCTCGACTTCCGGTTCCGCGTCGACGACGCCGGCAGCGGCGAGTTCTGGCTGCCGTACTGCGGCGCGCTGATGGACGTCGAGCCGATGGGCGAGGCGCTCGTCGTCGGCATGTGTCACCACATCGAGGATCCGACGTTCGACGCGACCGCGGGCGTGACGAACCCGCGCGCGCAGGTCCGCCCGATCCACCGCCCGCCGCGCGTGCCGGCGGACCGTGAGCCGCACTGCCACTGGCGCGTCCGCGTCGACCCGACCGCCACCCCCGTCGTGGAGATCCCGCTCGCCGGCCGCGTCCGCGCGTCGCGTCTCGCGCGGGTCTCGATCGCGCCGCCGGGCGCGCCCGAGGATGGCGGCCGCGCCGACTACTCGGGGCCCTTCGATCCCGACCTCGAGCTCGAGGACCTGGCCCATCCGGCACTCGCGGTCGTCGCCCAGGAGTTCTGCCTCCAGGGCCATCTGCTCGTCCGCGCGTTCATGATGGCGATCGCGGAGCGCTGGGGCGACGACGCGGCACGCGAGATCGCGACCCACCAGTGGATCGGCATCGCCGGCGTCGCCGCCGAGCGCATCGTCGCCGCCATGGCGATCGCTGGTGACGCCACCGATGCGCTCGCGAAGCTCTTCCAGCTTCATCCCGCGTTCCACCCGCGCGCCTACGTCGACCTGCACGTCGCGCGGGACGGCGACGGCGTCCGCTGCTGGATCGGGGACTGCGACGCGCTCGCCGAGGGCGATGCGTACTCGTGGTTCGCACTGGGATCCGAGCAGCGACGTCGCGCACTCGACGCGATCGCGCGCGTCGTCGATCCGCGCGCGCGGACGCGGCCGATCGCCGTGCCAGGCGCCGCCGTCGCCTGGTCGGTCGCGATCGATTCGGGCGCCGACCCCGCACCCGAGCCACCCG